>ENA-OQKB01000199-OQKB01000199.1-human-gut-metagenome-genome-assembly--contig:-NODE-199-length-14201-cov-2.719625_pt1 | contig 14201 bp, 10 predicted proteins | sample MGYA00242646_ERZ504793 | MGnify/ENA primary metagenome ERZ504793 (study PRJEB26092, sample SAMD00036409) | human gut metagenome | host: Homo sapiens | study: EMG produced TPA metagenomics assembly of...
GCTGTGAGTTCAGCGCAAAGGCACGGGGAATAGAGTAAACGAAAGGCCGCTGCGAATGCAGCGGCCTTTCGTTTACTCTTTATTCCTCCGGAAGCTTTGCCACGAAGATTGCAAAGATGACCAGACCCACGCAGGGAACGATGTTGGTCATCATACCGGCGGCAAGACCGGCGCTTTCGGCCACGACGCCGATGACCCAGGGCATCAGGATCGCGCCGCTGGCCGCCACCGGCAGCATGATGCCCATGCTGGTCACGGTGGTCATTTTACCGGCGCTGGCCACGGCGGTGGGGTTCATACCGGCCATGGAGAAGGCAAAGGCGAACAGCAGCAGGATAGCAGGCAGCTGGCTGTGGGTCTGCATCATGGCAAAATAGAAGGCAGTGCAGAAAACAGCCATAAACACCATGGCCTTGCGGGGCTGCCGGAGCGGGAACACAAAGGCGATGAGCAGGCGGCCGATCAGGGTGGCACCCCACATCACGGTGACGGTATAGGCCGCCAGCGTGCCTGCAATGATGCCGCTGTCCTTGAAGTAGGTGACCATCCAGCCCACAACGCTCTGCTCGGCGGCGTTCTGGCAGAACAGCAGGCCGGTGAGCAGCCAGAAGCGGGAGGAGCGCAAAAAGCTCCAATCGGTGACAGTTTCTTTGGCCTTGGCGCGGCCTGCCATGGGGTGAACAGGTATACCAGCCAGAGCACCAGACCCAGCGCTGCCAGCGCCAGCACGGCCAGCGTGGTGCTGACCCTGGCAGCGGCAGAGATCAGAAAGGGGCAGAGCAGGGCACCGCAGGCGTAGCAGGCGTGCATGGTGTTCATGCCCCGGGTGCGGTCTGCAGAGTTGCCGCTGACAAGAATGGTGCAGGTGTTCAGGACACTGCCCTTGGCAATGCCCACAATGAAGAAGGCCAGCGCCAGCAGAATGGGCAGGCCGGTCAGGCTCATCAGGCCGTAGCCCACCGCATAGCCGATGGTCAGAAGCAGGACGCTGGGCTTCATGCCCATTTTTCCCACCAGCGCACCGGCCAGCAGGCCAGCCAGCAGGTTGCCGATGCTCAGCAGGCTGAGCAGGGTGCCGGTCATGCCGTAGGCAAAGCCGTATTCCTCCTGTAGCAGGCTGACCACCACACCGCTGGAAATGGTGCAGATGCCGCTGAAAAAGAAGGTAACGAAGCCCGCGTTCCGCAGGCGGGTGTTCCGTTGTTCCATAGGATTCTCCTTGCAGTATTCGGGGGCGCAGCGCCCATAGTTGCTTTTATTAAAGCATATTCTGGTCAGAAAGCAAGGGCTGTTGAGCCAGCAAAAGCAAAATCAGCGCCCAGTGGAAGCGCCCTGCCGTTCGTTCGGTGGAGCGCTTCTGTATTTTATTTTGCGTCTTCTATTGACAATGATCGAATCGTGCGTTATGATATTGTACGGCATCAAACAGTTCTAAAGAAAACAATCCTGTTACAAACAATTCAAAAGGGAAACCATTATGCACGATGAAAGCACCAAGCAACCCTGCTGCAACCCCCCATGGGAGCCGCCGCAGGTCATCCCGGCACAGGTGCGCCGGGTGAACAACCTGATCTTCCGCAAGATCAACCAGTTCCACCGGGAGAACAACGTGGACAACGTGACCCCCATGCACGACTGGATCATGAGCTACCTCTACTGGCACAAAAATGAGCCCGTATACCAGCGCGATATCGAGCGGGAGTTTTCCATCACACGCTCGACCGTGACGAACATCCTGCAGCTGATGGAGCGCAAGGGCTACATCGAGCGCCAGAGCGTGCCGCAGGATGCCCGGCTCAAACGGCTGATCCTGACGGAAGAGGGGGGCCGCGTCCATGAAAAGACGATACTCTCCCTGCACCAGACCGATGAGTTTGTGGCTGGATTGCTGACGGAAGAGGAAAACGCAGAGCTTCTGCGGTTATTGAACAAGCTGCGCAAGGGGCTGGAATGACCCCTGCAAATAAACTTCAGGAGGATTACAACAGATGATCAAAAAACTTGTGTCACATCTGGGCGAGTACAGGCGCGCCGCGATCCTGACACCGATCCTATCTGCTCTGGAAGCCATCATGGATGTGCTGCTGCCCACCATCATGGCCTTTATCATTGACCAGGGCATTGAAAAGGGCGATATGAACGCCGTTGTCAAGTACGGCCTGCTCACCTTCCTGGTGGCGGCCATTGCCCTGCTGCTGGGCGTGCTGGCCGGCAGGTTTGCCGCCACGGCATCCACCGGCTTTGCAGGCAACCTGCGCGATGCGATGTATGAGAACATCCAGCATTTCTCGTTCTCCAACATCGACAAGTACTCCACGGCTGGTCTGGTCACCCGTATGACCACCGACGTGACCAACCTGCAGAACGCGTTCCAGATGATCGAGCGCATGTGTGTGCGTGCCCCCGTCCATCTGGTTTTCGCGCTCATCATGGCCTCCATGATCAGCCGCTCGCTGACCATGGTGTTCCTGGTGGCGATCGTGTTCCTGGTGGCAGTGCTGGCAGGCATTATGGTCCCCACCTTCGGCATCTTTGATAAGGTGTTCAAGAACTACGATAACCTGAACGCCTCCGTGCAGGAAAATGTCTCGGCCATCCGCGTGGTCAAGAGCTTTGTCCGGGAGCACTTTGAGAACGAGAAGTACACCAAGGCCTGCGAGAGCCTGTACAAGCAGTTCGTCCACGCCGAGAGCCGCCTGAGCTTCAACAATCCCGCCATGCTGGTCTCTGTGTACGGCTGCAACATCGCCCTGAGCTGGTTCGGCGCACATTACGTCCTGAACGGTGCGATCACCACCGGCCAGCTGAACGCCCTGTTCGGTTACATTATGAACATCCTGATGGCCCTGATGATGCTGAGCATGGCCTTTGTGATGATCGCCATGTCCGCCGCTTCCGCCCGCCGTATCGTGGAAGTGCTGGACGAGACCACCGACCTGCCCGCCCCCAAGGCACCGGTGCAGCAGGTCAGGGATGGCAGTATCGAGTTCGAGCACGTTACCTTTAAGTATAAGCACGGCTCCGGCCAGCCTGTCCTGAACGATGTCACCTTCAGCATCCGGCCGGGCGAGACGCTGGGCATCATCGGCGGCACCGGCAGTGCAAAATCCAGCCTGGTGCAGCTGATCCCCCGCCTGTATGATGCCGAGACCGGCTCTGTCAAGGTGGGCGGCGTGGACGTTAAGGATTACAGCCTGGATGTCCTCCGCCGGGAGGTCTCCATGGTGCTGCAGAAGAACGTTCTGTTCAGCGGCACCATCCTCGACAACCTGCGCTGGGGCGATGAGAACGCCAGCGAGGAGGAGTGCATCCGGGTGGCCAAGCTGGCCTGCGCCGATGAGTTCATCGAGCGCTTCCCTGATAAGTACAATACCTGGATCGAACAGGGCGGCTCCAACGTGTCCGGCGGCCAGAAGCAGCGCCTGACCATTGCCCGCGCGCTGCTGCGCAAGCCCAAGGTGCTGATCCTGGACGACAGCACCAGCGCCGTGGATACCGCCACCGATGCCAAGATCCGCAAGGCCTTCCGGGAGGAGATCCCCGGCACCACCAAGATCATCATTGCACAGCGCATCTCCTCCGTGCAGGATGCAGACCGCATCCTGGTGCTGGACAACGGCCAGATCAACGGCCTGGGCACCCACGAGGAGCTGCTCAAGACAAACGAGATCTATCAGGAAGTTTACAACAGCCAGACCCAGGGCGGCGGCGATTTTGACAAGCAGGGAGGTGAGCAGTAATGGCACAGGTGAAAGAAGTGAAGGGCCCCGGCCCCCGTAGGATGGGCGGCCCCAAGCCGAAGGTTGAGAATCCGGGCAAGCTGCTCAAGCGGATCATGGATGAGGTGTTCAAGCACTATCTGCCCCACTGCATCCTTGTGCTGGTCTGCATCATCGTCAGCGCGCTGGCAAACGTGCAGGCAAGCCTCTTCCTCAAGACCCTGATCGATGATTACATCGTCCCCATGACCAAGCAGGCCACACCGGACTTCGGCCCGCTGGCAGGCGCACTGGTGCGCATCGGCTGCATCTACGCCATCGGCGTGCTGGCCGCATGGCTCAACGCCCGCATCATGGTCAACGTGACCCAGGGCACCCTGCGCAACCTGCGCGTCCAGCTTTTCACCCACATGGAAAGCCTGCCCATCCGGTATTTTGACTCCCACCCCCACGGCGATATCATGTCGGTGTACACCAACGATGTGGACACCCTGCGCCAGATGATCAGCCAGAGCATCCCCCAGCTGGTGTCCAGCGCCATCACCATCGTGTCCGTGTTCACCAGCATGTGCCTGATGAGCTGGCAGCTCACCATTGTCACCATGCTGATGGTGGCCCTGATGCTGTTCTGCTCCAAGAAGATCACTGCCATGAGCGGCAAGTACTTTGTGGCACAGCAGAAGGATCTGGGCAAGGTGAACGGCTACATCGAAGAGATGATGGAGGGCCAGAAGGTCGTCAAGGTGTTCACCCATGAGCAGAAGGCTCTGGACGGCTTCCGGCAGCTGAACGATAAGCTGAAGGAAAGCGCCAAGCAGGCCAACAGCTACGCCAACATCATCATGCCCGTTACCGCACAGCTGGGCAATATCAGCTACGCGGTCTGTGCTCTGACAGGCGCGGCCATGGCCGTTGGCAATGTCGGCGGCATGACCCTGGGCACCGTGATGGCCTTCCTGAGCCTGAACAAGAGCTTCAATATGCCCATCAGCCAGGTGTCCATGCAGGCCAACAGCGTGATCATGGCACTGGCCGGTGCGGAGCGTATTTTCAAGATGATGGACGAGACCAGCGAGACCGACGAGGGCTATGTCACCCTGGTCAACGTCAAGTATGACAAAGATGACGAGCTGGTGGAGACCACCGAGCGCACCGGCATCTGGGCCTGGAAGCATCCCCACCACGACGGCACCACCACCTACCACAAGCTGGCGGGTGACATCACCTTTACCGATGTCGATTTTGGCTATGTGCCTGAAAAGACTGTTCTGCACGGGATCAACCTCTATGGCCGCCCGGGCCAGAAGATCGCCTTTGTCGGCTCCACCGGTGCCGGCAAAACCACCATCACCAACCTGATCAACCGCTTCTACGATATCGCGGACGGCAAGATCCGGTATGATGGCATCAACATCCACAAGATCAAAAAGGACGACCTGCGCCGCTCTCTGGGCATCGTGCTGCAGGACACCCACCTGTTCACCGGCACGGTCATGGAGAACATCCGCTATGGCCGCCTGGATGCCACCGATGAGGAGTGCATTGCCGCCGCAAAGCTGGCCAATGCCGATGGCTTTGTCAAGCGTCTGCCCGATGGCTACAACACCATGCTGACCAACGACGGTGCAAACCTGTCGCAGGGGCAGCGCCAGCTGCTGGCCATTGCCCGCGCCGCGGTTGCCGATCCCCCGGTGCTGATCCTGGACGAGGCGACCTCCTCCATTGATACCCGCACCGAGGCGCTGGTCCAGCGGGGCATGGACGGCCTGATGTATGGCCGCACCAGCTTTGTCATTGCCCACCGCCTGTCTACCGTCCGCAATGCAGACTGCATCGTGGTTCTGGAGCAGGGCCGCATCATCGAGCGCGGCAGCCACGACGAGCTGATCGCCAAGAAGGGCAAGTATTACCAGCTCTACACCGGCAATCTGGCCGAAAATTAAAGAAACGACGCAAAAAACGGAGCCGCTGTACAAAATGATGTGCAGCGGCTCCGTTTATTTTCAATTTGTTCAAATTCCTCACAAAGAAACTCCATTTTTATCCTGTACAATAAGGGTGCAGTCAGGGAGGAACAGAAAAACATCCTCCCAAGATGCCATGCAGGCAATGAAAACCGCGCATCTCCGGCAGAAACCGGGCGGCGCGGCCCCTTTAAAAAACACTGTCCCCTGCTGATGCGAGGCAATAGCCAAGGCAGCGGACAGACTACCAACCATCTCCTGACAGCCGCAAATGTTTGGGAGTTCTCATACACAGCCAGCGCCGCTTTCTCCTCCTTTCCACGGCGCTGGCTGTTTTTGTTTGGTTCCCGCCGCCATCTCAGCGGCAGGGGGCTATCCGATCAGCGCGTTCAGCTCAGATTCCTTTAATCTGGGCAGAGCGGAGACAGGGAGCATCATTTTCTCTATCCGATACAAGACCAGAGCGGGGCTCTGGTCTTTTTTTATGGCGGAAGCCATAACGCTGCGTGTAAAGGCGAGAATCCTGTCCTTTTTGTAGAAAAAGATCAGCTGCACATGGCCGGTGAACAGGGCAAACAGGGCTGTGCGCAGCTCCCGGGAGCCGAAGAGGAGGAGCAGGTCGCTCTCCTCTAAAAAGAGAACGTCTGCCCGGTCAAGAAACTGCAGGGCGGTCTGGCACAGGGCCTCCCGCTGCGGCCAGTAGGGCGCGGCCTGCGCCAGCCGGGGAAGATAGCAGCAGAGCGCCCCGGCATCCCGGGCGGCGGCAAGGGCTTTGAGGTGGGCCAGCCGCAGGGGACTATCCACCAGCCCGGCGGAGGAAAAACAGAAGGCAGAGGCTCCCCGGAACGGGGCGGCCTCCAGCTGCTCCGGCCCAAGGGCCAGCCCGGCGGTGTGGGCACGGTAGGGCAGAGCGGTGTCTGCTCCGGTGAACACCACCGGTGTGGGGAAGGCATCCGTGAAGCAGAGCAGGGAGCAATCCACACCATCCCGGGCAAGCCGGGCCGCCAGCTTGCGGCCAAAGGGGTCGGCTCCCAGCTGGGCCAGCAGAGCCGCCTGCCCGCCCAATGCGGCGTACCGGCGGCAGAAGCCTGCACCCCAGCCGCCGGTCTGCACCCGGAACGTCTCCGTCAGCTCCGGAGCCGTGGCAGCGTTCAGCTCCAGCCAGACTTCGTCCAGACACAAAACGGACATGTGCACCCCTCCCTCCGCAAATAAAAATACGGGTTACGAGTATACACGATTTGTCCCACCGGACTGCAACCGACTCCGGGGCGAAATACCTGACGGAGCGAAATGGTGCGGGCGAGGAACAATCCGATTTTTACAAAGACCACCTGTTTTTTACCTAATGCCTGTTTTTCATTGCCCAAGGTTTACCTAAGATTTGCCTTACCGTGGTTTCCCCTCTTCCTCCGAACGGGTACAATAGAACCGTTCCCGGAAAACATTGCAACAGGGCCCGGGAGGGCTCAGGATAAGAGAGGAATTATCGCATGAAAGAGCATAAAATGTCCCGCCGCAACTTCCTGAAAGTGGGTGCTGTGGCATCTGCCGCCGGTCTGATGACTGCTGCCCCTGTGGCTGCAAACGCTGCCGCTCCGGCTGCTTCCACCGCAGCTGACGAGGAGAACTGCTTTGGCCTGTTCCAGAATAAGCCCAAGTACATCTTCCTGTTCATCGGCGATGGCATGGGCACTGCCCAGATCCAGTCTGCCCGGTTCTATCAGGGCACTGTCATCAACAACGGTGCCATCACCGAGGCAGAGCTGAGCTTTACCCAGTTCCCGGAAGTGGGCAGTGTGACCACCTACGACAGCACCTCCTTCTGCCCGGACTCCGCTTCCACCGCTACCTCCATCGCTTCCGGCAAAAAGACCGAGAGCGGTGTCATCAATATGTGCCCCTGGACCCGTGATGTGCCCTATGAGACCATTGCGGAGAAGCTCCATAAGCAGAAGGGCTACAAGGTTGGCATTGTTTCCACGGTGAATATTGACCACGCCACCCCTGCTGCCTTCTATGCACACCAGAAGACCCGCAAGAACTACTATCAGATCGGCGTGGAGCTGGCAAACTCCGGCTTTGAGTATTTCGCAGGCGGCGAGTTCCAGAAGGTGAACGGCGATGGCACCGGCCCCAACAACCACGAGGTGGCTGCACAGGCCGGTTACAACGTTGTCACCACCCAGGCCGGTGCTGCTGCCCTGAAGGCCGGGGCAGGCAAGACCCTGATCATTGCCGAGAATCTGGCCGACGGCAAGGCCATGAACTACGCCATGGATGCCGCTCCGGGAGAGTGGCAGCTGACCGATTATGTCCGCAAGGGCATTGAGCTGCTGGACAACAGCAACGGCTTCTTTATGATGGTGGAGTCCGGCAAGATCGACTGGGCCTGCCACGCCAACGATGCCGCTGCCTCTATCCATGATGTGATCGAGATGCACAACGCCGTGCAGGCCGCTGTGGAGTTCTACGCCCAGCATCCCGATGATACCCTGATCCTGGTGACTGCTGACCACGAGACCGGCGGCCTGGGCATTGGCTACAAGACCACCAACTACGATACCTTCCTGACCAACCTGGCCCACCAGAAGATGTCCTACGCAAAGTTCGATTCCACCTATGTGAACAACTACGTGAAGAATCAGACTCCCTTTGAGACCGCTATGCAGGACGTGAAGGCAAACTTCGGCCTGACCCTGCCCACCGACCCCGATGCCGCCAACGCAGGCAAGCTGCTGCTGACCGACTACGAGGTGGAGAACCTGCGCACCGCTTACGAGCGCACCCTCAAGGTCGGCTCTTCCAGCCAGAGCAAGATGAGCCAGCAGGATTACGAGCTGTATGGCACCTACATCCCCTTCAGCATGGCCATCTGCCACACCATCAACCACAAGTCCGGTGTGGATCACACCACCTACGCCCACACCGGTGCCATGGTGAACCTCTACGCCCGTGGTCAGGGTGCAGACAAGTTCCGCGGCGTGTATGACAACACCGAGATCTTCCACAAGCTGGCTGAGCTGACCGATGTGCAGTAATTGACCAGACCTTCTGTACCCCAAAGCCCTCCGGGACGAGACGCACCGGAGGACTTTTTGCGTAGGCCCGGAATTGTGCACTCCGCCAAAAATCTGCCCCGCGAATTGGGAAAGATGATGGGAGTTGTGGTTGCAATGGGCCGGAAAAAGGCATATAATAAAACCATCAACAGAGTAAGGCCATGCGCGTTAAGTGCCGCATCAACGGGGAGTTGTGCTGCGGACGAAGGTAAGACCCGCGGTGCATGGCCTGCATCCCGCTGCTGCATGGACTTGGGTGCAGACGGGGCCGTCTGCGGCCCCGTCTGGATGTGAACCGTTGAATCACGCCCTCCTTTGTGCGGTTTGTCACAGGGGAGGGCGTTTTGCATTGCCCGCCCCGCGGTTCCCGAAACAGGGGAGGACAATTGATATGAACCATTCCAGAAATTCCGTCCGCAAGCTCACCATGCTGGCCCTGCTCACTGCCATGAGCATCGTGTTTGCCCGGGTACTGAGCATTTCCACCGGCTTTGTCCGGTTCAACCTGGGCAGCCTGCCCACCCTGCTGGCCGCTGTGGACTGTTCGGGCCGGTGGAGGGCTTTGCCGTGGGTGCAGTGGCCGAGTATGGATCGGCGGCACCCTTTCCGGCTACGCCATCAACCCGCTGATCACGCTGGGGGCAGGCTCCATCGGCCTGACGGCGGGCCTTCTCTGGCGCGCTCTGCCCAACCTGCGGCTGGGCCTGCGCACCCAGATCAGCGTGTTTGCCGGCCATGCGGTGGGCTCCATTGTCATCAACTCGCTGGCACTCCACCTCTTCTATAACTATCCGTGGAGCGTGCTGGTGACCCGCATTCCCAACGCGCTGGTCCTGGCAGCGGTGAACACCGTGCTGGTGCGCCTGCTGCTGGAGAATAAAACGATCCGAGGCATTGCACAATGAACTATGAAGAAGCGCTGAACTATATCCATGCCGTCCAGTGGGCGGGGCACAAGCCGGGCCTGACCCGCACCCGGACCCTGCTGGCCGCACTGGGGAACCCGCACAAGCAGCTGAAATTCATCCATGTGGCAGGCACCAACGGCAAGGGCAGCACGGCGGCCATGCTGGCCTCCTGCCTGCAGGCGGCGGGTTACCGGGTGGGCCTGTATACCTCGCCCTTTATCAACCGGTTCAACGAGCGCATTCAGGTAAACGGCCAACAGATCCCGGACGAGGCGCTGGTGCGGCTGGTGGAGCGTGTGAAGCCCGCTGCCGATGCCATGACCGATATCCCCACCGAGTTCGAGATCATCACGGCATTGGGGATGCTCTGGTTCGCTGAGACGAAATGTGACATCGTGGTGCTGGAGGTGGGCCTGGGCGGCACGCTGGATTCCACCAACGTCATTGACCCGCCGGAGTGCGCGGTCATCACGGCGCTGGGCATGGATCATGTGAAGGAGCTGGGCCCCACCCTGGCCGATATCGCGTCGGCCAAGGCGGGCATCATCAAGCCGGGCAGTCCGGTGGTGAGCTATGGCGGTGTGCCCGAGGCCGATGCCGTCATCGCCCGTACGGCGGCAGAGCGGCACGCGCCGCTGACTGTCGTGGATCTCAGCAGGCTGACCATCGAGGACGGAGATCTGGATGCTGTCACCTTTGATTTTGACGGCCTGAACGGCATCCGCCTGCCCCTGATCGGCAGCTATCAGCCCCGGAACGCCGCCACGGCCATTACGGCCCTGCGGGTGCTGCGCAGCCGGGGCTGGAACATCCCGGACAGCGCCATCCGTGCTGGTCTGGAACAGGTGCGCTGGCCGGGCCGGTTCGAGCTGCTGCGGCATTCGCCCGTCTTTTTGCTGGATGGCAGCCACAACGCCCACGGAATGCGGGCCACCGTGCAGAGCCTGCGGGACCGCTTTCCGGGGCAGAAGTTCGTGTTCCTGCTCAGCATCATGGCGGACAAGGATGTGGACGAGATGCTGGCACTGCTCCTGCCGCTGGCCGGGCAGTTCGTCACCGTAGCGGCCCATACCCCCCGCGCCATGCCCGCTGAGACGCTGGCCGAACAGATCCGCGCCCGGGGCGGCAGGGCCGAGCCTGCTTCCACCATTGAAGCCGGTGTGGCCCGGGCGGTCGCCCTTGGGGGCGCCGGCCCCGTGTGCGCGCTGGGCACGCTCTACTTCTCCGGCGATGTGCGGGAAGCGTTTGCAAAATTGAACCAGTAAAGAAGAGGGGCTGCGGCACACGGGAAAAACCGGTGCAGCAGCCCCCTTTTTGCGGACTGGCTTAACAAAAAAATGCCCCGCTGTTTTGTGATGCACAGAACAGCGGGGCAATATCATTTATGGGGCGGGAATGTGCTCAGGAGATGCGCTTCTGCTCAGGCCTTGCCTGCGCAGCCGAACAGCTCGATCTTTTCCTTGCACTTGTCGATGATGGCCTGAGCGCCGGGAGCCAGCAGCTTGCGGGGGTCGAAGCCCTTGCCCTGCTGATCCTTGCCAGCCTCGATGTACTTGCGGGTGGCCTCAGCAAAGACCAGCTGGCACTCGGTGTTGATGTTGATCTTGGAAACGCCCAGGCTGATGGCCTTCTGGATCATCTCGTCGGGGATGCCGGTGCCGCCGTGCAGGACCAGAGGAATGTTGTTGGTAGCCTTGTGGATGCGGTCCAGAGCCTCAAAGTCCAGGCCCTTCCAGTTGGCGGGGTAAACGCCGTGGATGTTGCCGATGCCGGCAGCCAGGAAGTCGATGCCCAGATCGGTGATCTTTGCGCACTCAGCGGGGTCTGCGATCTCGCCAGCGCCCACAACGCCGTCCTCAACGCCGCCGATGGAGCCGACCTCGGCCTCGATGCTCAGGCCCTTGGAGTGTGCCAGAGCGACCAGCTCCTTGGTCTTTTCCACGTTCTCCTCGATGGAGTAGTGGCTGCCGTCGAACATGATGGAGGAGAAGCCGGCCTCAACGCAGGCCTTGCAGCCCTCGTAGGTGCCGTGGTCCAGGTGAAGGGCAACGGGAACGGTGATGCCCATGGTCTCCACCATGGAGCTGACCATGGCGGCAACGGTCTTGAAGCCGGTCATGTATTTGCCTGCGCCCTCAGAGACACCCAGGATAACGGGGCTCTTCATTTCCTCGCAGGCGGTCAGAACTGCCTTGGTCCACTCCAGATTGTTGATGTTGAACTGGGGCACACCGTAGTGGCCATCGCGTGCCTTGATCAGCATTTCGGTTGCATTTACCAACATTATTCATTACCTCCGCAAAATCATTTTGGGGTGAAAAAGCCGTTTTGGATACAAGATTGCGCATCCTTTAACGAACCTAAGGGTAGTATACCCCAATTACAGGATAAAATCAAGGCGGTTCCCGCGGCGTTTTCAACACAAATTCACATTGGGCATTTTGATGTTGGAGATTCTGGCAAAAACCACTGGATCTCCCTTCAAAAAATTGTCATAATTCCGACTTGAATTTTACAAAAAGTACGGCGGGAAGTTTGCATGTCGAACCCAGGATGTTGAAAACTCGGTGGAAACTGTGGAATTCCACCCGGAAAGTGGGCGTACAAACTTGATTTTTGAACATTTTCCACCGGGTTTTCAACATGTGGAAAAATTTGAGCCGAATTACCGATTGTATAGCCTGCTGAATGTGGAAAACTTTTGCCTTCGGCAAACATTGCGAAGAATGCCGGGGTATGCTATACTTTAGAATGTATCAGTGTCAAAATATAGTAAAACTGAAACAGAACGAAACCATGGCGCGGCTCAAACGGCCCGCCTTGCCATAGAATGGAAGGAGAACACATCAATGGACGAACAGAAAATGCCGCGCCGCCCCCGCCGCAGCAGCACGGAGGAGCAGCCCAAGAATGAGAGCCTGGTCTACGGCAAAAACCCCGTGACCGAGCTGCTCAAGAGCGGTTCCGGCGTGGATACCGTGCTGATCGCGGAGGGCATGGCCCCCGCTGTGGCAGCTTACTATACCGCCATGGCCAAGGAGGCCGGGGCCACGGTCAAGCGGGTGCATCCCAACAAGCTGCGCCTGATGACCGGCACCGAGAGCCATCAGGGCGTGGCTGCCTTTGCCAGCGAGATCGAATATGTGACCGTGGAGGACCTGCTGAACGTTGCCAGAGAGAAGGGGGAGCCCCCTTTCCTGGTGCTGAGTGACGGCATCGAGGACCCCCATAATCTGGGCGCGGTGATGCGCTCTGCTCTGCTGTGCGGAGCCCACGGCATCGTCATCCCCAAGCGGGGCGGCGCATCCGTGACCCCCACCGTCATCAAGTCCAGCGCCGGTGCGGCCGAGCGCCTGCCTGTGGCCCGCGTGGCCAACATCGGCGAGACCATCCGCCGCCTGAAGGATCAGGGTGTGTTCGTCTACTGTGCCGATATGGACGGTGTGCCCCTGCGCAAGAACAACCTGACCGGCCCCATCGCACTGGTGCTGGGCAGCGAGGGCAGCGGTGTATCCCAGCTGGTGAAAAAGCTCTGCGATGGTGTGGTGCGGCTGGATATGGCCGCTCAGGGCACCGGTGTGGACAGCTTCAATGTCTCGGTGGCGGCTGGCATCATCCTGTACGAGATCCAGAGCCAGCGCGCCCGCAGAGTAAGAAAACAGCGGCCAGACCGCCGTGACCAGAACAGGGGAGGGACTAGGATGCCAAAGGATGATAAGCGCAAAGAGCTGACACAGGAAGAGATCGATGCGCAGAACGAGAAGTTCCGCACGTTTTTCAGCACCAGCGTGGCACAGGTGCCCGAAGAGATGAAGCGCCGCGATGAGGAAAAGGAGAGCACCAGCAGCCTGCTGGGCAAGCTCTTTCACCGCGAAAAGGACAAAGAGGAGCCAGCCGCCGCCTCGGCTGTGCAGAATGAGCTGCCGCCCACGGGTGAGATCGTGCTGGGCCATGAGGAAGAAGCCGAGGCCGGCCTGGAGCTGGCATTGGAGCCCGGAGAGCTGGAGGAAGCAGAGCCTGTGGCTCTGCCCACCGCGCCGGAAGCCCCCGCAGCGCCGAAGCCGGAACCCCGGCCCGCTCCCCAGCCCGAGAAAAAGCCGGAGCCGCCCCGCCGCCGGGAACCCCTGACCCCGCAGGAGCAGCAGGAGGATGCAGAGATGGCCGAACTCAAGGCCATGCTCTATGGCACCCCCAAGCCCGCCCCGGTGGAGGAGGTGCAGGATGCCCCCGAAGAGGTGCTGGCCGTGGAGCCGGAAGCTCCCGCAGCGCCTGAGGGCCCGGCCATCCCCATGGTGTTTGCCGAGGATCAGTCGGTAAAGCAGGCGAAGTCTGCCCCGGAAGCCGCGCCAGAGGTTGAGCCGGAACCGGAAACGGCTTTCCAGTTCTTTGGCAAGGGCGCGGACGAGAACGAGCCGCAGGCCCCTACCCGCACCGAGGCCCCCAGCAAGGACGACAGCATGAGCCTGCCGCTGATGGGGCTGGAAGAGGACGAGGCACCCACCCGGCCTGCCGCCCCGGCAGAGGAGGCCCCGGCCCAGCCTGCTGAGA
>ENA-OQKB01000202-OQKB01000202.1-human-gut-metagenome-genome-assembly--contig:-NODE-202-length-14079-cov-3.055619_pt1 | contig 14079 bp, 9 predicted proteins | sample MGYA00242646_ERZ504793 | MGnify/ENA primary metagenome ERZ504793 (study PRJEB26092, sample SAMD00036409) | human gut metagenome | host: Homo sapiens | study: EMG produced TPA metagenomics assembly of...
CATATTTGTCGATCGTATCGGACCCGGGCGCCGCAAGCGTCAGCTCGCTCAGAAGCGCATTTTCCTGCTCCATGGCGTTCATGTAGTCCGTGCAGCGTGCATATTCGGACAGGATATCATTGCTTTTCTCGCGGTAATCGTAAAAATCGTTCATTAACAGTCCCACCACCAGCAGAATGGGAATGACGAATGCGCAGCTCAGCACGATCGCCTTGTTCACAATAGACAGACGCACCCACCATTGACGTACTCCGTGCACAGGCCCACCTCCTTTGTCAGATTTTATCATAAGCCAATTGATAAGCAATGTAAACCTTTTATGGACAAAAAGGTAAAAAAATCCGCCGTACCGGCGATGTGCAAAGAAAAACGCAGGAAGGCATCCCTAACGGACGCTTCCTGCGTTTCCTATTCAGTCTGATCCAGCGGCTTCCTTGTCGAATAACGCAATGAAAATGAAAGCGTTACGGCGACAGCTTCTCCCGGAGCATCGTGAGCAGCTGCTGCATATCGAACGGCTTGGAAAGATGGCCGTTCATGCCTGCCTTCTCTGCGTTCTGCTTGTCCTCATCAAAGGCGTTCGCCGTCATGGCAAGAATGGGGATGCCTGCCAGGGCGGGGTTTTCCAGCTCGCGGATGCGGCGGGTGGCGGTGTAGCCGTCCATGATCGGCATCTGCACGTCCATCAGCACCAGATCGTACTGCCCCGGCGCGGCGGTGCAGACCTTTTCCACGGCGATGGCGCCGTTCTCGGCGGTATCGACCTCAAAGCCGTAGGCGTTCAGAATCTCCACGGCGATCTCGCGGTTCAGCTCGTTATCCTCGGCAAGCAGGATGTGCTTGCCCGCAAAGGCGGTGGGTTCCTTGGGCAATACGCCCTGCTGCTCCTCCGGCTTCTGCCCGATGGCGGTCATCAGGGAGTCGCGCAGATCCGACAGGAACATCGGCTTGGGGCAGAACGCCGTGACACCGGCGGCCTTTGCCTCGGCCTCAATGTCGGACCAGTCATAAGCGGTCAAGATAATAATAGGCGTATCATCGTTCAAACTTCGAATCTGGCGGGTGACCTCGATGCCGTTCATATCCGGCAGGCGCCAGTCGATGATATAGGCCTTGTAGGTATCGCCCATCTCGATGGACTGCCGTGCGCGCAGCACGGCCTCCTTGCCGGAAAGCGTCCAATCGGCGCGCATACCCACCGTGACCAGCATCTTGGTCACGCTGTCACAGGTGTTGAAATCGTCGTCCACCACCAGCGCCTTGAGGCCGGCAAGCTCCGCGATCTTTTCCTCGCGGCGGTTCCGGTCTGCACGCGCAGCGGCAGGCAGATGATAAACTCAGTGCCCCGGTTCTTCTCGGTCTGCACCTTGATCGTGCCGCCCATCATCTCGACAATGTTCCGAGTGATGGCCATGCCGAGGCCGGTTCCCTGTATCCGGCTGACCGTGGAGGTACGCTCGCGTTCAAACGGCTCGAAGATCTTCTGCGCGAACTCCGGACTCATGCCGATGCCGTTGTCGCGGACGTGGAATTCGTAGAGCGCATACCCTTTTTTATAGTACGGTTTCTGAATAATACGGACAATGATGGTGCTGCCGTTCTGTGTGAATTTCGTGGCATTGCTCAGCAGATTCAGCAGAATCTGGTTCAGGCGGAAAAAGGTGCTGGCCGGAGGTGGAAATCTTGTTCAGGTATTCCTGCACCTGGTCCGGCTGATTGACGTGGGCGGCAGCCAGAGCGGTAAAGCCGATGATCGCATTCATCCGAAAAAACAGATTTTGTTCCGGAATGAAAATGGGAAACAAAAGTTACTTTACATATAAAAGAGCAGAACAGGAAGAAATTTTGAAAAAAATTGAAGAAAATTACAAATTATTGTGGAATATGTGGAAAAAATATGGTAGGATGGGGGAGAAGAGAAAAGTGGTTTCAAAATGTTACTTAACGTTCAGTGAAAGTTCTATGGTTACAAAGAAAACAAAAAACAAGAGGAGAAGGAAAATGAAATTTTTACCAAAACCAAAAGAGGTAAAACTCCTGACGGGGGAACATGCACTCTGCTATGACGGCAGAATTGTACTGGATGGCAGACTGCTGGGAAATGGGGATACGTATGCGAAAGTGCTGCAGAAGGGAATCAAAAAGGAAACCGGAATGCAGTACGATATCGGATACGGCGTTCCGGGAAGAAAAGAGACCGGCGCGATTGTACTGGAACTGGATGAGACAAGGAAAAGCCAGCAGTATGTGCTGCAGGTGACAGAGGAGGAAATCCGCATCCAGGGCGGAGACGGAGCCGGCGTGCTCTACGGTGTGCAGACGCTGTGCCAGATGATGCACGAATACGGTGCACTGCTTCCTGCCGTGCGGATCGAGGATGAGCCGGATCTGCCGGTGCGCGGCTATTATCTCGATGAGACGAGAGGCCGTGTGCTGACACTTTCCTATTTAAAACAGGTGGCAGACCGCATGGCGTACTACAAGCTGAACCAGCTGCAGCTCTATGTGGAGCACACGTATCTGTTCTCCGGACTTTCCGAGATGTGGCGCGATGAGACGCCGCTTACGGCAGAGGAAATCCGCGAGCTGGATGCGTACTGCGCAAAGCTTCATATCGAATTGGTGCCGTCGATCGCAACGTTCGGCCATCTGTACATGCTGCTCTCCACAAAGAGCTATGGCGACCTCTGTGAATTCCCAGACAGCTGGAAAGAGCCGTTTTCCTTCTGGGACCGGATGCAGCATCACACGGTGGATGTCTCCGGCGGCAGAGCGATCGAGCTGATCAAGGCCATGATCGAGGAGTACATGGCGCTTTTTGCCACGGATAAATTCAACATCTGCGCGGACGAAACGTTCGACCTTGGAAAAGGAAAATCGAAACCGCTGGCAGACGAGAAAGGCGTTCACCGCCTGTATATCGACTATGTAAAAGAGCTCTGCGAGTTTCTCGTGGCAAAAGGCAAAAAGCCGATGTTCTGGGGCGATATCATCTGCGCACAGCCGGAGCTGATCAAAGAGCTGCCAGAGGAAACCGTCTGCCTGACCTGGGGCTATGCAGCCGAGCAGAGAGAGCATGAGGCAAAAGTGATGGCGGAAGCTGGTGCAAGACAGTATCTCTGTCCTGGGGTCGGCGGCTGGAACCAGTGGATGAACCTGGTGGAGAACAGCTCAAAAATATCGCACGGATGTGCGGCTATGCGAGAAAATACCATGCGGAAGGTGTTCTGAACACAGACTGGGGTGACTGCGGCCACATCAATCAGCCGGACTTTTCCCTTCCTGGCATGATCTATGGAGCCGTCTTCTCCTGGGGAGACGATACCGACAGCTTTGAGGAGCTGAATGAACAGATTTCCCGTCTGGCCTACGGCGACCGGAGCGGAAAATTCGTTTCCTATATGGCAAAAACGGCAGAATGCTCCATCTTTGACTGGTGGGATGCCAACGTCGTTTACGAGGAAAAAGTGCTCGGTCATCCGAACAACCGGAATGCGCTGTTTGACGCGAGAATCCAGGATGAGGCGAAGCGTGCAGCTGCAAAGGAAACAATTGCGGCTCTGAAAAAAGAACTGAAAAAGACAGCCGGTGCTCTGGAAGAATCCTGCCGTCCAATGGTTCCGGTGCTGGAACTCACGATGGAAGCGATTGACATCTGGAATGAGACGGGCGCGAGAATGTGTGACATTGAGCTTGGAAAAGAAAAGGATGAGACAGCCTGCGCGGCACTTGCGGGACGGCTGGAAACCTGGTTTATGAAGTATAAAGCGTCCTGGAGAAGCATCAGCAAAGAAGGCGATCTGCACCACATTTCAGAGATTGTATTCTGGTATGCCGACATTCTGCGGGGAAGAAAACCGTACGAAAAATAGAAAAAATCCATTTGTGAACAAAGATGAACACAAATAGAAAATAAATGAACGATAAAAAGTAACAAAGAAAACGAAAATTTACATAAAAGTGAACAAAAACACTTGACTTTTGCGCAGAAATGGACGAAGATAGAAGTATCGGATCGAAAGATCAAAAATGTCCGTATGGCGTGACAAGAGAGAAAGAAAAAAATAATTTTCACAGAGGGAAACAATCATGAGTAAAATCATCGGAAACAATCTGCCGGATATGCCTTGGCAGGAAAAACCAGCAGGAGAGCACATGCCGGTATGGCGCTATGATCAGAACCCGATCATCGGCCGTTACGAGCAGAAACGTTCCAACAGTATCTTCAACAGCGCAGTCGTACCGTTCGAGGACGGATACGTAGGTGTATTCCGCTGCGACAGCCGTTCCATCAGCATGGACATCTTCGTTGGAAGAAGTAAAGACGGTATCCACTGGGAGATCGAGGATGAACCGATCAAATTTGAGGGCGCTGACGAGGAGATTCTGACAAGAGAGTACCGTTATGACCCGCGTGTCTGCAAAATCGACGACAAATACTATGTAACCTGGTGCAACGGCTATCACGGCCCGACCATCGGTGTTGCTTACACCTATGACTTCAAGAAATTCGTTCAGCTTGAGAACGCATTCCTTCCATTCAACCGTAACGGCGTGCTGTTCCCGAGAAAGATCAACGGCTACTACATGATGATGAGCCGTCCAAGCGACAACGGCCATACACCGTTCGGCGATATCTTTGTCAGCCAGAGTAAAGATATGGAATTCTGGGGAAGACACCGTCACATGATGAGCCCGGTCCGCGGCGATGAGTCTGCATGGCAGTGCACCAAGATCGGTGCCGGCCCGGTTCCGATCGAAACAGATGAGGGATGGCTGCTGATCTACCACGGCGTTATCACAACCTGCAACGGATACGTATATCGTATGGGATGCGCACTGCTTGATATCGACGAGCCGTGGAAAGTAAAATACAGAACGAAAGACTATATTATGGCTCCGATCACCCAGTACGAGTGCATGGGTGATGTTCCGAACGTAGTATTCCCGTGCGCAACCTTAAGCGATGCAGCAACCGGAAGAATCACTATCTACTACGGATGCGCAGATACTGTAACCGGTATGGCATTCACAACCGTAGATGAGCTGCTGAACTATGTGAAAGAGAATAGCCTTTGATTTATAAGATAACTTAAAAAGCGACAAGTCCGCCGGGCTTACGGGTGAAAGAAGCCTGCAGGTCCGGCGGTACTTTCTTTTAAAAATGACCCCATGGACAGCATAAGGAGGCACTATGAAATTTGTAAAAGAGCGTGTGAACGTAATCTGCCAGGAACTGGCAAGACTTTCGATTTCACAGAAAATTAAAATCACCGATATGCAGGTGAAAAATGGATGCTATATCACACCGGCAGAGGCCGATGCATCAAAAGAGCCGTGGACATCGTTTGATACGGTCAATGACCGCTGGTACGGACCGGACAAACATTACTGGTTCCGCACCACCATCACCATTCCGGAGAGCTTCGATGGAAAAAATCTCTGGATGAGAGTCCATGCAGGACTGGACGAATGGGATGACGGAAGAAACCCGCAGTTCCTGCTGTTTGCAAACGGCGAAGTGATCCAGGGTATGGATATCAACCACCGCGAAGTACTTGTAAGAGAAAATGCAAAGGCCGGTGAAAAAATCCAGTTTGACCTGCAGTCCTACACCGGAACGCTGCACAGCGAGTTCCGTCTGCTGGCAGACCTTGAGGAGCATGATGCGAAAATCGAGGAGATCTATTACGACCTCATCGTTCCGATGCAGGGCCTGAACCGTATGGACGAGGATAATAAAACGCGTCTGGATCTCGAAACCGCACTGACCAACACGATCAATCTGCTGGACCTGCGCAAGCCGTACAGTAAAGAGTTCTACGCTTCCATCGAAGAGGCAGAAAAATGCATCCAGGAAGAGATCTATGAAAAAATGGGCGGCTGGGACGAAGTTGTGGCAACGTGCATCGGCCACACCCACATTGATGTGGCATGGCTGTGGACGATTGACCAGGTTCGCCAGAAATCCTGCCGAAGCTTTGCAACGGTATTAAAACTGATGGATGAGTATCCGAACTATCATTTCATGTCAAGCCAGCCGAAGCTCTACAGCTTTGTAAAGGAAAGACACCCGGAAGTATACGAGAAAATCCGCCAGAGAGTCAAAGAAGGACGCTGGGAGCCGGAAGGCGGCATGTGGGTTGAGGCAGACTGCAACCTGACATCAGGAGAGTCCCTTGTGCGTCAGTTCCTGTTCGGAAAACGCTTCTTCAAAGAGGAGTTCGGTGTAGACAACAAAATTCTGTGGCTGCCGGACGTGTTCGGATACAGCGCTGCCATGCCGCAGATTCTGAAAAAATGCGGAATTGATTACTTCATGACGACAAAGCTGGCATGGAACGAGTTTAACAAAGTGCCGTACGATACCATGAACTGGGAAGGAATCGACGGAAGCAAAGTTTTCACGCATATGATCACAACGCTCGGCGTCGGCCAGCCGGAGACCAGCTTCTTTACGACATACAACGGCATGCTGCATCCGGATGCAATCATGGGCGGCTGGGACCGCTATCAGAATAAGGATATCAACAACGATATTCTGATCAGTTATGGCTACGGGGACGGCGGCGGCGGCCCGACCAGAACGATGCTTGAGACATCCAAACGAATGGAAAAAGGCATCAAGGGCGTGCCGAAAGTACGCCAGGCATTTGCGAGAACGTATTTCGACGAACTGCATGAGAAAGTAAAAGACAGCAAACGCCTCCCAACCTGGATCGGAGAGCTGTATTTCGAGTTCCACCGGGGAACGTATACTTCGATGGCACGCAACAAACGCGGAAACCGTAAGAGCGAGTATGCGATGATGGAATTAGAGCTTCTGTCCGTTCTGGCAGAAAAGGCCGGAAAAGCATATCCGACCGAAGAACTGAACCGCATGTGGGAGATGATCCTGACAAATCAGTTCCACGATATTCTGCCGGGTTCCTCCATCCATGAGGTATATGAGCAGACGAAGAAAGAGTATGCGGAAATTGCAGAAACATCTGCAAAACTGATCGGTGAGCGTCTGGATGCACTCTGTGCGAAGAAGGACGAGAGTGTGACCGTATGGAATACGCTGGGCCATAGAAGAAACGATATCGTAGAGCTGGGCACAAACAGCGCTGAGGCACTGACCGATGGAACGAACGTGTATCCGGTACAGCAGACGAAAGACGGAGCGGTTATTTACGCAGAAAATCTGCCGTCCAAGGGATATCAGGTACTGCGCCCGGTAAGCGGATCCGTTGTGAAAACACCGTTTGCCATAGCAGAAGCAGGAGAGGGATATACCCTTGAGACACCGTTTTACACCATTGCAATCGATGCAAACGGCGAATTTACTTCCCTGTTTGACAAAGAAAATGACCGTGAAGTACTTCAGATCGGAAAAACAGGAAATGAACTGCGGATCTATGAGGATAAACCGCTGCAGTACAGCGCATGGAATCTGGACATCTTCCATACCGAGAAATCCTGGAAGGTAGAGGGCGTGCGCCGCATGGAGTGGACAGAAAACGGTCCGGTCCGTGCAACCCTGGAGATCGAGCGCGAAGTGATGGATACCGTCATCCGCCAGCAGATCCACTTCTACGCAAAAGACCGCAGAATTGATTTCGAAACCTACGTTGACTGGAAATTTGCTGAGCATGTGCTCAAAGTACACTTCCCGGTTGACGTTCACAGCGATGAGGCAACGTACGATATCCAGTTTGGTAACGTGACAAGAAAACTGCACACCAACACAAGCTGGGATCAGGCAAAATTCGAGGTATGTGGCCACAAATGGGCCGATCTTTCCGAGGGAAGCTACGGTGTCAGCCTGATGAACGACTGCAAGTACGGCTATTCCATGAAGGATCGCGTGATGACACAGACCCTGATTAAATCCGGAACTGAGCCGAATCTGACGGCAGACCAGGAGGAGCATTCCTTTACGTACTCCTTGTATCCGCATGCAGGAACGTGGCGTGAGGCAGGTACGGTACAGGAAGCGCTGAATCTGAATGTGCCGGACAAAAGCTGTTTTTGGTGCGGCAGAAAAAGACCGCATGGAGTTCCTGTCTGCAGACAAACGCAACGTAGTGCTTGAGACCGTGAAGAAAGCAGAGGACGGAGACGGCATGATTGTGCGTCTGTACGAGGTGGAGAATGCGAGAACGAAAGTGACACTGCACTTGCGCAGAATCCATTCTTTCTGCAGAGGAGACCAATCTGCTGGAGCAGCCGGCAGATGGCGCAATCGATGTGAAGGAGAACGAGATTTCGCTTACGATCAAACCGTACGAGATCCGTACGATCCGCATCCGCACAGAGAAATAACGTACAGAAACATAAAAAAGACACCGTATCCGAAAAACGGAAATACGGTGTCTTTTCAAAAAAGCAAAATCAAAAAACGGATGCATCAGTCGCCGGTGGAAGCGCGGTACAGAACTTTGGATTCCAGATACGTGACTTCATGCGGCGTGTGCGGATATTTGATCCGGTAAAGAATCTGAAGCGCCAGGCGGGAGCCGAGCTCCTCATTGAAGACCTGAACGGTAGTCAGATTTTCTGCCAGAAGATCCTCGATATTGTTGTCAAAGCCGGATACGGCAACGTCCTCCGGCACGCGCAGTCCCCGCTTTTCAAGAAGCTGCATCAGAATACAGGCAACGTAGTCGCTGGCGCAGACAAAAGCGTCCGGCATGCGGGAAAGGGAGGAAAGGAAAGAATCGATTTCCTCGCGGTAGGAGTCAATCCCAAGCGGTGTGGTCAGGCAAAGAGAAGGATTCGGTGTTTTTCCGGCATCCATCAGTGCCTGGCAGAAGCCCTCATAGCGTTCGCGGTTGGACTGTGCGTAGCCGATATCACCCATGAAGCCCGGAAGAGTGCATCCTTTCTCGAGAAGATGGGCGGTAATATTGCGGACGCTGTTCCGGCTCTCCATCAGGAGAAGATCGCCGTTCAGTTCATCCGGGGATACGAGGGAGGAAGTGTCCAGGAACACTTTGGGAATCTGTGTCTCTGCGAGCAGACGCAGAAGACGTTCGTTGTACACGTTCAGAACAATGATGCCGTGGACGCTTCCGTTTGTAAGTGTGGGCGGGAGAAAATACGTTTTATCCGCCGAAGTCGGAAGATACGTGTAAACGAGATTGACATTGTGTGTTGAAAATACTTTTGCAATCTGGTGGATGATGGTCATCCAGAAAAGTGAGGTTTCCGGTCTGCAGACGGCAACTGCAATGTTGACCGGCGTGGTCTCCTCCGCGCTGGAAGGATATTGAAAATCTTCCGGGATGGCATAGCCAAGCTCCTGGGCTTTGGCGATGACCTTGGTGCGCAGGGAATCGGAGACACCTTCGTGTCCGCTGAACACCTTCCAGACGGTGGTCCGGGAGATGCCCAGGGAATTTGCAATTTCCTGTAAAGTGACTTTTTTCATAGTTTCAACCGATCCTGTTACAAATTTTAACTACTAACCGATATTATACGCTTAAAGTGTAATTTTTTCTAACCTTTCCGTTGGAATACAGAAGGAGGAGATGTGCACGATCGGCACTCGGACAGGAAATCAGGTACGTACGGCTGGTAGTTTCAATGGTATATCCAAGATCTTTTACAGATTTATTCCAGTCGTTCGGTGCATACGCATCCAGCGTTTTCTGCAGTTCATCGAGGCTGCTGCTGTAGGAGCCGGTTGTCTCAAACAGAATATTTTCTGCGTAATACAGCTTGCGGAGCTCCCATTTGCGATACTCGTCCTCCGGAATGGTGCTGTCGCATGGAGCATCCTCGCGGTCCTCGGAGAAGAAGACGAAGGCCCAAAGCTCCGGATAATGAATATTGATGACGCCGGTCGGAGCCCATACCCAGTTGTCTTCCGGGAGAACATTTCCGTTTTCATCGGTGCGTTTTACGTAAGTGTTGTCCTTGACATCCACATTCCACTGCACACGGGAGAAGTTCATACGGTAAAATTCTCCGTTTTTCGGTGCACGGCGCTCTTTCTGGTATTCGTAGAGAGCGGAGAACGGAATCACAACCTCAACACTCCAGCCTTTGTTTTCAGCGGAAGGATCGTTGATTGAACCGTCCACATGGACAGCGGTGCGAAGGCCGTGCATATCGTAGCCATTGAGGCCGCTGCCGCCGTCGCGGTACGGCTCTGCGAGAAACAGATCCCATACCGTGTTCAGAACGTTCATTTCAAATTCATAGTAATGGTACGTATCGGAATCCGGGTCAACGAAGATCTCGAAATCGTTGTCAAAGTAGATGACAGAATCGCGTTCTGTTAAATGACCCCAGATTTCATCGCCGGCAAGGTCGGCAGCAACGTAAAGATTTTCATCATCCCAGAGCATTTTTGCGCGGGTGACAAAACGCGGAAGCGGCATGTGACTGCCCTGGATATCCAGAAATTCATCGGTATACGGTGCGTCCTCCCAGAATGGTTTGTTGATATTTCCGTCCAGATGGAACTCTTTTTTTGCGCGGTGGCAGGTATAAACTGGCGGTGCAAACGGGACAGCCGGAACCGGAATCGTGATGTTTTTGCTCATAAGTAAAAACCTCCCTTTGTAATTTGCAAAATTTAGTAGCGAAAGGTATCATAACACTAAAAGTAATAAAATTTCAACATGAAAAATGAACAAAAATGAACGAAATATAACTTATTGTGGACAAAAGTAAAAAAATGAGATACAATAAAGCCGTTTCATAAGAGAATTTTGGGGGAAACAGATCAAAAATACACCGGCAGGAAGAAAACGGCCGGGCAGAAAGCATATAAGGAGGAAAATCAGATGGAAGCATATCAGAATACAGCCCTTTCACCGGAAGAGAGAGCAAAGGATCTTCTGGGAAGGATGACATTAAAGGAAAAAGTGGGACAGCTCAATCAGCGTCTGTACGGATTCCGGATCTATGAGCGGCAGGGAGAGGAATTTACCCTGACCGACGAATTCAAAGAAGAAGTAGAGCGCATGGGCGGACTGGGGGTTCTGTACGGCCTGTACCGTGCCGACCCGTGGGCAGATAAGGACGAGAAGACCGGAATCGTGCCGGAACTCTCCGCGAAAGCCTACAATATGGTACAGCACTACGTCATGGAACATTCCCGCCTCGGCATTCCGATGATGATGAGCAGCGAGTGCCCCCATGGCCATCAGGCACTCGGAGGAGGTCTGCTTCCGGTCAACCTGGCTGCCGGAGCAACGTTTGATCCGGCGCTTCTTTCGGAAGGCTACAAGGCATGCGGAAAGCAGTTAAAGAGCGGTCATGTGGAGCTGGCGCTGATGTCGGCACTTGATATGGCGCGTGATCCGAGATGGGGAAGAAGTGAAGAGTGCTACTCTGAGGACCCATGCCTTGCAGCCGCAATGGCAAAAGCAGCCGTGACCGGCATGCAGTCGACCGGCGTCGGCAGCGTGGCAAAACATTTCTGCGCCCAGGGCGAGACGACCGGAGGTGTGAATGCGAGTGCGGCGAGAATCGGGGAGCGTGAGCTGCGTGAAATCCATTTTCCGTCTGCAAAAGCGTGCTGCGAAGCCGGTGTGGAAGGAATCATGGCGGCGTATAACGAGATCGACGGCGTGTACTGCCACAGAAATGCATGGCTGCTTCGCGATGTACTGCGCGGTGAGATGGGCTTTGACGGCATTGTGATGGCAGACGGACTGGCTGTCGATTTCCTGAAAAACACAGAGGGGGATACGCTGCATGCAGCCGTTGCGGCAAGAAAGGCCGGTGTTGATGTGAGCCTGTGGGATGAAGCCTTTGGCCGTCTCGGTGAGGCGGTTGATCAGGGACTTCTGGAGGAGAGCCAGATCGATGAGGCGGTGCTCCGCGTTCTGAAACTGAAATTTGAAAAAGGTCTGTTCGAGCATCCTTATATGGAAGAAAACATGCTTTCCCCGGAAGAAGCCGGCATCCCGGAGGTATCTCTTGCACTGGCGCGGGAGTCTGCTGTGCTTCTGAAAAATGAAAAGACGGTGCTTCCGCTTGCAAAGAAATATAAAAAAGTAGCAGTGATCGGCTACCATGCGGCAGACCGTTACTGTATGCTCGGCGATTATACTCCGCCGGTGCCGGAAAGCGAGTGCGTCACGGTTCTGCAGGGCATGAAGCAGGAAGCACCGGATGGCGTGAAAGTCTCTTATGCGATGGGGTCCGGTTTTTCCGAGGCGGATGAGCATGAAAAAGCAAAAGCGATGGCACTTGCAGAAGAAAGCGATGTGATCGTGGCCGTTGTCGGCGGTTCCTCCTCACGGTTTGGAGGAGCTGTGTTCGATGCAAACGGAGCAGCCTCGAAGGGAACGGGCAGCCGTTCGATGGACTGCGGCGAGGGAATGGACACCGCGAAGGTTCACATTCCGGCCGCGCAGGAAGAACTGATTGCAGCACTTGCCCGCCTTGGCAAACCACTGGTAACGGTTGTAATTGCCGGAAGAGCATACTGTATCGAGAAGATCGAAAATGCTTCCGATGCCGTTTTATATGCATTCTACCCGGGACCGATGGGAGGCAGGGCAGTTGCTGAGCTTCTCTATGGAAGCAGCAATCCGTCCGGCCGTCTTCCGGTTTCTATGCCACGCCACGTGGGACAGATCCCGGTATGCTACAATTATCGGACTTCCGTTGCCCCGGCGTACTGTGATATGACAAGCCAGCCGCTGCATACCTTCGGAGAAGGAAGATCCTATACAACGTTTACCGGCAGTGATGTTTCCGTAACAAAAGAAGAAAATGGTATTTCTGTTTCCTTTACCGTGGAAAATACCGGAAATATGGCCGGAACTTCCGTTCCGTGCCTGTATGTGCGGAAACGTTCCGGCGGCGTTGTGGCAAGAATCAAAGAGCTGAAAGCCTTTACGAGAATTGCACTTGCACCGGGAGAGAAAAAAGAAGCTGTGTTCCAGCTTACAAAAGAGGAGCTGAATTTTGTCCAGATTCCGGGAAAACCAGAGGTCATCTGCCATGAGTACGAGCTGATGCTTGAAGATGGAGCAGAGAAATGGTGGAGCGGGAACGTGACGGAAATGTAAGAACGGAACGAAAAAACATAAAAATATAATAAGAATGAACAAAGAAGGAAACTATATTACAAAATAAAGAAACATAGCTTCCTTCTTTTTTGTTTTGCAAAAAAATAGGATAAAAATAATAAATAGGATCGTATGCTCCGATGCCGTGAAACGAAAAACAAAGGGAAAAACAGGAGAATTTATGGGAAAAGTGACTTAAAAAGTATCGGTTTAAATTGCGTAAAAGTAACAAAATAATATTTGTGTTCAAAAATTAATTGACAAATAAGGAAACAAAATGTAAAATAAATTCATCAAAACAGTGTTGGATAAATCTTAAATAACAGATTTGATTGTGGCAGTTGTACAAAAAAGAAGCAGCATGCGAGGATGATGCGAAAGCAAAATGTTCAAAATGTTCACGACAAGGGATGCTCCAATCAAGGAAAACACGAAACCTTTAAAAGGGAGGACAAGAGAGAAATGAAAGAGAAACCAACAAAAGCAAAGAAAAAAGGCCGCACCATCCGCGCCTTTAAGAGAGACATCTCGCTTTGGCTTTTCTGTGTTCCGGGCGTAATCCTGACATTCATCTTCAGCTACATTCCGATGTATGGTGTACAGATCGCGTTCCGCCGCTTTAATGCGACAGCCGGAATCACAAAGAGCCCGTGGGTAGGCATGTACTACTTTGAGAGATTCTTCAACTCTCCATACTTTGCTTCCACCATCAAGAACACATTGATCCTGAGTCTGTACGGACTGGTTGTATCATTCCCGATTCCGATCATCCTGGCACTGATGCTGAACTCCTTCCGCCATAAGAGATACCGGAAAGTGATCCAGACCGTCACCTACGCGCCGAACTTCATTTCCACCGTAGTTATGTGTGGTATGATCATTCTGTTCCTGTCTCCGTCCGTCGGTGTTATCAACCACGTACTGGAAGCAATCGGAATTCCGGCGGTCAACTTCATGGCGAAAAAAGCCTACTGGAGACACATTTATGTGTGGACCGGCGTATGGCAGAGTACAGGATGGAGCTCTGTTATTTACTTCGCAGCACTCGCCGGCATCAGCC
>ENA-OQKB01000204-OQKB01000204.1-human-gut-metagenome-genome-assembly--contig:-NODE-204-length-14021-cov-2.151072_pt1 | contig 14021 bp, 12 predicted proteins | sample MGYA00242646_ERZ504793 | MGnify/ENA primary metagenome ERZ504793 (study PRJEB26092, sample SAMD00036409) | human gut metagenome | host: Homo sapiens | study: EMG produced TPA metagenomics assembly of...
CGTTTAGATGAGATACGTGGACTTGCAGAATATCATGCAGCCCATATCAGCAGTTCACCAAGGGACTGGATGAATTATCTGGATACCGCAGCCAGGTTATACAGGTATCCATTTATGGATCAGCTTTTGATCCACGCACAGCGTCCAAAAGCAACTGCCTGTGCTTCGCTGGAATTATGGAATGAAAAATGCTGCGGTGGGTAAACCGAGGAGCAAAGGGAATTGCTCTTTTGGATGAAACCATGCAGAAAACAAGACTCCGATATGTATTTGATATTCAGGATACTCATAAGGTAAAAGGTGGAAGGACACCTTACCTGTGGCAGTTGCAGGAGAAACAACAGGAGGCATTATTAAACCATTTAGAAGAGGCTTACGGACTGGAAGCCAAAGATACAGGAAGTCTTTCTGATGCACTGATGGCAACAGCGAAGTATATGGTAGAAGAAAATCTGGATGAATACCTGGATGGCTTGACGTATGTGACGGAAGGAACGTACCTGGAGGAACTGGAAGAAGATACCATCCGCAGTGAATTTCGCAGCCTGTTGACAGACAGTATTTATTATACCCTGGCGTCCAGGTGCGGATTTGATCCGCTGGAACGGCAGGAAGAAATGGACTTCGTACATATCACAGATTATAACAGTCTTTCGGTGTTGACATTTATTGGAAATGCAACGAGCATGGCCAGTGAGTCTGTGTTAGTGGATATTGGAAGATTTGTACACCGTATTTCATTAGAAGAAATGAAAAAGGGTATTGAAAATACGGAAGAAAAGAATTATAATGAATTTAACACGTTAATTCGTGAAAGTAAAGAAAACAACAACAGAATCATAGAAAACGAATATTCACAGGAAAATCAAGGAGGAAATGAGTATGGAACTGACATATCATCGCAAAGGGGATTATCTGTTTCCGAACCTGACAATCCAGGAGACAGAGGTACAGATCGGGAAATACGGAATGCTGCGGAGGACATTTCTGAAGGAACACAAGAACAGCCTGTATCAGAGCCTGTTACTGACCGGGAAACTGAACAGCCATCTGGAGGAGATCGAGAAAACAGCACAGAAGAGATTGGAAGTACAGATGGAGAAACTGTTGGAGAAGAATCCGGCACCGTCGAAAGAGGAGAATCCGATGGCGTGGACAGCACATATGAACAGTCTGACGGCAACAGCGGAAGAGAGCATCTTGACGGAATTGGTATACAGCTAATTGAAGACACAAGTGAAGATCAGTTAAGTAAAGCAGAGGAAGAAATTGCCTCTGCTTTATCTTTGCCCGAATTTCCGTCTGTAAATGAACAGAAAAGGGAAATTGAAAACAGATTAGCAGCCCTCTATGCCGGGGAGATTGCGATTCCAAGTGAAGTAGTCGATGAGATTTTAAGAACCGGAGGAAACCGAAGCAAGAGCCAGCTTCGTATTATTTATAATTTTATGAGTGAACAGACACCGGAAGAATATACGGAGTTTGTGAAACGAGAGTATGGGACTGGTGGAAAAGGTTTTGAGATCAATGGAATGGAATACTCAGTCTGGTTTGATGAAACAGGATTGCAGATTGCAGTAGGACATACCGTTACCGATCAGATTCTGGATAAGGCGTTTTTATCCTGGGAGGATGTGAGTGGACGTATCCATCAGCTCTTGAAACAAGGGGAATATGCACCGCAGTCCGTACTTGATATTGCAAGGGAAAATACAGTAAAGGAACATGCCCAGGTACTTGCCTATATGAAGGCAGATATGGCAGAGGGTGTAGCAGAACTTGTCTTTGCTGAAGAAGATTTACCGCATCTTCGCAGTATTTATCCAGAGATAACAGACTATCTGGAAGAAAAACTGGCAGATCCACAGTGGCTGACAGATTTGAATGAGCGTCTGGAAGGACTGGCAATGGCTTATGCGGAAGATAAAAGCATTATGCGGTTCCGCACCTATAATCCAATCAGGATATCCGGTCAGTTCCAGAAATTTGCTGCAGAAGTGGTTCCGTACAGTGCCAGGGGTGAATTTGTATGGCAGGAACATAAGGTGTTTATTACTCAGGATGAAATAGATGCTTTTCTTGCCGGGGGAGGTCCGTATTCGGATGGAAGGCTTTCTACCTATTCTTTTTATCTTCTGAATGAAGATGATAAAGCAAGAACAGATTTTATCAAGGAAAGATATGGAACAGGTGGCTGCAGCCATGCTTTATGTGGGGCAGATGATTCACATGCAGATTATGATGGAAAAGGTTTGAAGCTGGAGAGAGGGGACTATGGAAATCCAGATACTTCGGTGCTGCTTCCCTGGGCAAAAGTGGCAAAAAGAATCGGATATCTGATTGATAACCAGCAGTTCTTACATTCTACAGATTATTCCCGTATGCCAGACTATGAGAGGGAAAGGATTGCAGGGAAAGTGATAAGCTTTTATGCAAGACTTCCGGAAGAAATTGAGCGTCCGTTTAAACAGGATTTCTTTAATGAAGAAGCAAGAAAAGAACTTCCTGTTATGCTGAATGATTCAGAGCAGACGCAGAAATTGTTACAGGCGATGGATGATGCCCTGGCAATGCTGCCATTGGATTTTGAAGCAGTGGGATATACCTATGAACAGAAATTACAGCTTTTGACGGAAGTACATCAGTATGTGGAGGGAAGCTACACGATTTTTCCAGAGCAGAAAGTACCAGATCAGGCAGATGGCTTAAATGGATACCAGATGTCTTTATTTGATATTGTGAGTGCTTCCGAACCAGAAGAAAATACAGAAGAACCAGAAGTGGAAGAATCGGCTGCAGAAGTGGAGGAGGTACAAAAAGGAGAACCAGAATCAGAATTTGAGTCGGAATCCGTAATTGTGCAGGAAGAATGGGACGAGAATGTATTTGAATATCAGGGGTATCATTTTGAAGCAGTGGGGGTTCTTCCTCAAGGTCTGGAAGGAAAAGAACTGGTAAACCAGACAAGAGGAAATACAGAATTGCACTTGACTACCTACGAGCGAGAAGATGATATTTTATATTCCTATGCAGGATTCTACGAGGCAAGTGGTTCATCAAAAGCTGATATTTTCCGGTGTATGGAAACTGGACGAAATTATATTCCAGGGGAGAACGAATTATTTGGCTATGAGGGAGAATTTTTACCATATCTGCAGAATGAACAGGTGCAGGAACAGGAACCGCATAATTTCCATATTACAGATGATGACCTTGGTGCTGGCGGTCCGAAAGCAAAGTTTAAAGCAAATATGGAAGCTATCCGGCTGCTGAAAGAACTGGAACAGGATCAGAGATTAGCAACACCGGAAGAACAGGAAGTGTTGTCGAGATATGTTGGATGGGGCGGTATTCCACAGGCTTTTGAAGAGAGAAACAGTGCCTGGGCAGAGGAATACACGCAGTTAAAAGGAATCCTCACACCAGAAGAATACAGTGCAGCAAGGGCATCAACGCTGAATGCCTTTTATACTTCTCCGACAGTCGTCAAAGCAATGTATGAAGCACTTGGAAATATGGGACTGAAACAGGGAAATATCCTGGAACCGTCCTGTGGAGTTGGTAACTTTATGGGACTTTTACCGGAAAGCATGAGTGCTGCAAATATGTATGGTGTGGAGCTTGATCCGGTTTCTGGGCAGATTGCAAAGCAGCTTTACCAGAAGAACAGGATTGCGGTACAGGGATTTGAGGAAACCAGTTATCCGGACAGCTTTTTTGACTGTGTGATTGGAAATGTACCATTTGGGGCATATCAGGTCAGTGACCGCAAATATGACAGATACCATTTTATGATCCATGATTATTTTATTGCAAAATCCTTAGATATGGTGCGTCCGGGCGGAGTGGTGGCAGTTGTCACGTCAAGCGGTACGATGGATAAACAGAATCCGGAAGTCCGACAGTATTTTGCAAACCGGGCAGATCTGCTAGGGGCAATCCGCTTACCGAACAATGCTTTCCAGAGAAATGCCAATACCAGTGTGGTTGCGGATATCCTGTTTTTCCAGAAAAGGGACAGGGCTGCGATCACAGAGCCAGACTGGGTACAGTTAAAAACCACGCCAGAAGGCTATACAGTCAATTCCTATTTTGCAGACCATCCGGAAATGGTACTTGGAGATTTTACAACAGAAAGTACCCAGTACGGAAAACAGGAAGTAACGGTAAAGGCAAAAGAGGGAGCAGATCTGGCAGAACAGTTAAAAGAAGCGGTGAAACATATCCAGGGAACCATCACAGAGCAGGAGATTTCGGATACGGAACTGGAAGAACAGGTGGTATCCATACCGGCAGATCCGAGCATTAAGAATTTCAGCTTTGCACTTGTAGGAGAGGACATTTATTACAGGGAAAATTCTGTTATGAATAAGACGGAAATTCCCATTGTGACAGGCGAGCGTGTCAGAGGCATGGTTGCCATCCGGGATGCAACAAACAGACTTCTGGAACGGCAGTTGGAAGAATGCAGTGATGAAGAGGTTGCCAGCTTACAGGCTGAATTGAACCAGGTTTATGACAGTTTTACCGCAAAGTATGGACTACTCAGCAGCAATGCCAATAAAAGAGCGTTCAGCATGGACAGCAGCTATTGCCTTTTGACTTCCCTTGAATTTCTGGACGAAAAGGGCGAGTTGAAGCGGAAAGCAGACATATTTACGAAAAGGACGATCCACAGGGCAGAGCCGGTAACATCGGTAGATACTGCAAGTGAAGCACTGGCGGTATCTATCGGGGAAAAAGGCAAAAGTGGATATTCCTTATATGATGGAGCTTACCGGGAAAACAGAGGAAGAGGTCACAGAGGAGCTTACAGGCGTTATCTTCAAAAATCCCCTTACAGATAAATGGGAGCCATCCGACGAGTATCTTTCAGGAAACGTCAGGGAGAAGCTGAACATTGCAAGGCAGTTTGCAGAAAACCATCCGGAATATATGGTCAATGTACAGGCACTGGAACGGGTACAGCCAAAAGATCTGGATGCTTCCGAGATTGAAGCAAGGCTTGGTGCAACATGGATTTCGCCGGACTATATTACAGAGTTCATGGCAGAAACATTCCATACACCACGACAGCATATCAATTATGAGCGTATCAAAGTACAGTATGCGGAAGTGACCGGACAATGGAACGTAAAAGGAAAGAACGTGGACAGCAGCAATAACCCGCTTTCCACCGCAACTTACGGAACACAGAGGGCAAATGCTTACAGACTGTTGGAGGATGCTCTGAATCTGCGTGACACAAAAATCTATGACACAATACATGATGCGGATGGGGAACACCGGGTACTGAACCGGAAAGAAACCACCCTGGCACAGCAGAAGCAGGAACTGATCCGGGAGGAATTTAAAGAGTGGATCTTTAAGGATATGCGCCGACGGGAAACGCTCTGCAAAATTTATAATGAACGGTTTAACAGCATCCGGCCAAGGGAATATGATGGCAGTCATATCCAGTTTGTCGGAATGAATCCGGAAATTAAGCTGATGGAGCATCAGAAAAATGCGGTGGCACATATCCTTTATGGAAATAATACCCTGCTTGCACATTGCGTAGGTGCGGGCAAGACGTTTCAGATGATTGCAGCCGGTATGGAGAGCAAGCGTCTGGGACTGGCACAAAAGAGCCTTTATGTGGTTCCAAACCATTTGCTGGAACAGTGGGGAAGTGATTTTTTACGGCTGTATCCGGGAGCGAATATTCTGGTGGCAACAAAGAAAGATTTTGAACCTGCAAACAGAAAACGGTTCTGTTCCAGAATCGCAACCGGGGATTATGATGCGGTCATTATTGGACACAGCCAGTTTGAGAAAATTCCGCTTTCCAGGGAAAGGCAGATTGCATTGCTGGAAGATCAGATTGCAGACATTACCTATTCTATTGAAGCAGCAAAAGAGGAAACAGGACAACAGTATACGGTTAAGCAGATGGAAAAGACAAAGAAAACCCTAGAAAGCAAAACTGGAAAAACTGAATGATCAGACACGAAAGGATGATGTTGTGACTTTTGAGCAATTAGGCGTGGACAGGCTGTTTGTGGACGAGTCACATTATTACAAAAACCTTTTTTTATACACAAAAATGCGGAATGTGGCAGGCATTTCACAGACCGATGCACAGAAAAGCTCAGATATGTTTATGAAATGCAGGTACATGGATGAGATTACCGGGGGAAAGGGAATCACGTTTGCAACGGGAACACCGGTATCAAACAGTATGACGGAATTATACACCATTATGAGATACCTCCAGTATGATACTTTAATGAATATGGGAATGGGACATTTTGATTCGTGGGCAGCGACTTTTGGAGAAACAGTTACAGCAATCGAATTGTCACCGGAAGGGACGGGCTATCGTGCAAAAACACGATTTGCCCGTTTCTTTAATCTTCCAGAGCTGATATCCATATTTAAGGAAGCAGCGGATATTCAGACTGCAGATATGCTGAATCTCCCTGTACCGGAAGCAGAATATATCAATGAAGTATTAAAGCCGAGTGAGGAACAGAAAGAAATGGTGGAAGCCTTTTCAGAACGTGCAGAACAGGTTCGTGGCGGTGCGGTAGATCCAAGGGTAGATAACATGCTCAAGATTACCAACGATGGAAGAAAATGTGCATTAGACCAGAGGCTTTTAAATGATATGTTGCCGGATGCAGGGGAAAGTAAGGTAAATGCTTGTGTGGAGAATGCTTTCCAGGTATGGGAGGACGGAAAAGATACACAGGCTACCCAGTTGATCTTCTGTGACCTCAGCACACCGAAAACTGACGGAACATTCAATGTTTATGATGATGTGAGAAATAAGCTGGTGGAACGGGGAATCCCGAAAGAGCAGATCGCATTTATCCATGAGTATAATACGGAAGTAAAAAAAGCGGAGCTGTTTGCAAAGGTGCGGGCCGGGCAGGTAAGAATCCTGATGGGTTCCACTCCAAAACTCGGTGCTGGTACCAACGTCCAGGACAGACTACTTGCACTGCATCATCTGGACTGCCCCTGGAAACCGTCTGACCTGGAACAGCAGGAGGGACGTATTCTCAGACAGGGAAACCAGAATGACAAGGTAAAAATCTTCCGATATGTAACAGAGAATACATTCGATTCGTACATGTGGCAGATTCTGGAAAACAAGCAGAAGTTTATTTCGCAGATCATGACCAGTAAATCCCCGGTTCGTGCCTGTGAGGATGTGGATGATACAGCTCTGTCCTATGCAGAGATTAAAGCACTGGCAACAGGAAACGAATACATCAAGGAAAAAATGGATCTGGATGTGCAGGTAAGTAAACTGAAACTTCTGAAAGCAAACCATACCAGTCAGATCTATCGTCTGGAATCGGATATTGCAAAAGAGGTATCCGGTACAGATTACAGCATTAAAAGAGAAGATTGCCGGTATGCGTGTGGATGCAGATGTAGTAAAAGGAATAGATTTACAGGATAATGACCATTTTGCAATGACAGTTGGTGGAAGCTGTATACCGATAAAAAAGAAGCGGGAGTTGCACTTCTTTCAGCAGCATCCGGTTTGAAGTCCGTAAAGTCAGCCGGGCAGATCGGGGAATATCATGGCTTTGCACTTTCTTCAGAATACAATTTCCTGTCAAATACCTATACCATGACGATCAAGGGAAAATGTTCTTATAAGATTGAGTTCGGAAAGGATACTCTGGGCAATATCCAGAGGATTCATAATGCACTTTCTGCAATCGAGAAAAAGCTGGCAGATACCGAGCAGAATCTGGAAACGGTACAACAACAGTTAAAGACAGCACAGGAAGAGGTGCGGAAACCATTCCCAAAAGAAGCGGAACTGAGTGAAAAAATGGAACGTCTGGCGGAATTAAATGCCATGCTCAATATGGATGAGAAAGGGGGAGAAAATCTTCTGGCAGACGAGGGCATCGGGGAAAATCCGGAAGTAAACGTGCCAGAGGAGCGACAGGACAGAATTGCAGACAGTGTTCATAAAACATCTATTCTGGAAAGACTGAAAGAACAGAAACAGCAGGAGCAGACAGGCGAAACAGAGCAGAAACCAAAAAAGAAACACGAACAGGAGTTATAAAGGGTATCCCGTCAGAGTGACCAGAGCTTTGGCGGGATTTTTCTATGGAGGATTTGATTATGGCAAACAGAGAAGAACAGTTAAAGCAGATTACAGAGCAGTTGGAACAGGGTGTTGCAGAAATATTCACATCAGAAAAATATACGGAATATCTGAACACAATGGCAAAGTTCCATAATTACAGTTTCAATAATACTCTGCTAATCACCATGCAGAAACCGGAAGCGACACTGGTAGCCGGGTATCAGGCATGGCAAAAGAAATTTAACCGGCAGGTAAAAAGAGGAGAAAAAGGCATCCAGATCATTGCCCCGGCTCCGTATAAAGAGAAACAGGAGATTGAGAAAACAGATCCGGAAACAGGCGAGATTGTGATCAGGGAAGATGGACAGCCGGAAACAGAAGTGGTAGAGCGTGTCATTACAAAATTTCGGGTTACGACAGTATTTGATGTCAGCCAGACCACAGGAGAACCAATTCCAGAGTTTGAGGTATCAGAACTGGAGGGGGATGTTCTGATTTACCATGATTTTATGGAAGCACTGAAAACGGTTGCCCCAGTTCCCATCAGTTTTATTGAAATTGATGGGGAAGCGAAAGGCTTTTATCAGATTGTAGATAAATATATTGCTGTTCAGCCTGGTATGAGTGAGGCACAGACCATGAAAACTGCGGTGCATGAAACCGCACATGCAGTATTGCATGATCGTGACCAGATGGAAGCAGAGGGTGTCGTAAAAGACCAGCTTACAAAAGAAGTGGAGGCAGAAAGTGTTGCTTATGTGGTATGTAATCATTTTGGACTGGACACATCGGAGTATTCCTTTTCCTATATTGCAAGCTGGTCTTCTGGTAAAAATATGAAAGAGCTTCGTGCTTCCATGGACACCATTCGTAAGACTTCTGCTGATATGATCGGACAGATTGAGGAAAAACTCAAAGAATTTCAGATAGAAATACCGGAGCAGGCAGAAGAATTGAGTGCCATGCAGTATGCGGAGCAGACCATCAACCGTCTGGAACAGGAACGGACGATTTTCAGCAATGACCAGAGAAACCTTATCGTGAATTTTGCTTATAAACTGGATAATAGGGAAGCAACGGAAAAACTGTCAGAGAGCCTTGCAGAGTCTATTCTGGATGGAAACAGAGAAGAAGTATTAAAACTGCTTGGAGAAGCGGAGGAGCAGATTGAGAGTCTGCCGGATTCGCTGATCGGCTTATCCGAACTGCATGAAGCTGGATTTTATTCGGAAAGTATGCTTCCGCTTACTAGGGAACGGGCAGTGGAACTGCACCATGAGGGAGTAACGGTTTACGGGCTGACCGGCGCAGTTGACGTTCAGGAGCAGTCGCAAAGAGTTATGAATTTGGAACGGGATATTTTACAGCATGACGGGTTATTCGGAGTGACGAAATTTGAATGGGAAAATTATCGGAGAAGTCAGGAGACGGTTATGACACCGGAAGAAAAGGCAAAAATCAAAGAAACACTTCTTTTAGAGAGTGATGGAAACCGTTATGGTATTTATCAGATCAACAGTGGCCAGGAAGAAAGAGGGTATCAGTTTTTTAGTCTGGAAGCGGCAAAAGAAATGGGATTTACTGTAGATGGCAAAGACTATCAGATGGTTTACAGTGAAAGATTGAGAGATGCTACGACGCTGGACAATCTTTTTGAGCGTTTTAATATAGAACGACCAAACGATTTTACCGGACATTCCATGTCAGTCAGTGATGTGATCATTATGAACCGGGGCGGCAGATTAACCGCATACTATGTAGATTCTTTTGGATTACAGAACTGCCGGATTTTGTGGCACAGAGAGCTGAAATGTTAAATGCCAATCCAGTAAAAGCATATCCGGAAGTTTATATGGGAACTTTGGAAAAGGCTATGCAGGAGAGAAATGTAGATGCTTACCTGGATTCCAGAAAACTGAATATTGACTGTAAAAATGCAATCGAACAGGCAATCACAGAAAACTTTGATGGCATGAGTCTGAACCCGGATACTGCGATAGATGTGATCGGAAAATATGGAGAAGAACGTGTTGCCTTTGTTCTGGCAAACACATTAAAGCAACTTTCTTATGATGGAAGATTTTCTGATGGCAATAAACGGTGGGCAGATGGCATTGATATTCCGGAAAATATCAGCAGAGGAATAAATCTGAACAGGGACTATATTGTGGGCAGCCATCCTGCAGTCCTGAATGGATTTATTGATATGGCAAGAAAAGAAATCCGTACCCGGAAACTGGAAGAGGTGCTTGGTGTGAAAAATCAGTATATCATTGAAACTACAAGAGGGTATGAAGCAGACGGACATACAGGCACCTGGTATGCGATGGATATGAAAACGTATCATGGGGAGCGATTCTTCCAGATGCGGAATGAGGAATACGGTCAGGACGTGGCAGATATTATCGTATCGGAAAATAGGAACACTGGTGGCAGAAGACATCTGGCATGGATTTGATGAAGGAGCCAGGGAAGCTATTTCAGAATATCTGGAAGAAAATAGGTGCAACGGTATATGACCTGATGGACATTCCAGACCAGGCAACAGTCATCTTAGTCAGACGGAACAAGTTATGAAAATACATGGAACAGCAGTCAATCAGTACGGATACATGGGAGCCGACATTGACCGGACAGAATCAGCAGGGGGAAGAACAGAAATTCAGTTTTTTCGAGATACATAAAGTCAGAGAAAATAATGGCATTGACCTGAAAATGCCAGAAAATCATTATATTGACCAATATTATGTGATCGAAGATCTGGCAGCAAAAGGTGGAATGAAGATTGAGCGATATAAGGATCTTGGAGCTGCCCTCGGAGCATATTACTCTCTGCCTAATCATAAAATGAAAGCTCTTGGAATTGAAAATACAGCACCGTTGCGAGGTAGTCTTGATTTTATCCAGTGTAAGAATGGAATAGATACATTGATTTATGATTGCCAGGAAGTGGAAGGATGGCTGAATCCGCAGATATACAATACTTTTAAAGAGATAGTAAACAGTCTGGCAGGACATGATACAGAGATAGCATACCAGATTGGAGAGCAGTATTTTACAATCCAGACAGTAGAAGATGGTTATGATTATACATTCTATGATAAGGATTATCTGGAACTGGATGGCGGTGTCTACGATAATCCGGATATTTCTATTTCAGAAGTAATGGAGAACATTTTAGAGGAAGAAGGATTGCCCCTAGAAGATGCAAATGTGATGGATTATGAAGAACTGTATGCCGAAATTGAATATGCAGAAGAAGAGAGAATGGAGAAGATACAATTTGAACGTAATTGTCCAAAGGTTTTTTTTGATGGTTATGACAGGGAAGCGGCATTAAAAAATTATGAGGGAATAACCGTACAATTTAAAATGTCTGGTATGTATTTGACAGTGCAACCGACTGAGAAAGGCTATAAATACCTGGTTTATGATCAGAAACTTCATGAAATTTCAGAAGATGCCTGTGGAAATCCAGAAGATTCTATTCAGAAAGCAATGTATGTCAGTCTAGAAAAATGAAGGCTTGGAAGATGTTGAATGTGTAAAAGTTGATGACAGGGAGTTTCGGGATAAGGTAATCAGTCATTCTAAAGAAGTGCTGGCTAGTGGAGATGTTCGATTCACTTCGGAACTTGGCAGATGTGAAACAGCATTGAATGGAATGGGCAGGGCAGAAATTGAATATGAAGTTTTATTTCATGCAAGAGCTGTTCTGGAAGAAATGGGACTGGAAAATGAAGTTACATTGATTGGGGCGAGAGTACATGGTTCCAGAAGCAGAGATGACCTGTATCGTGCAGATTCTGATCTTGATGTGGTGCTTTCTTATCGGGGAAATATTCGGGAGGATAGTTTTTTTAACGAATTGAATTCCTATGGTATGGCAATAGCAGGTATTAAAGTAGATATTAACCCAATCACAGAAGAAAGAATTACTCTGGCAGAGTATATAAAGGAATCGGAAATCTATCTTGACCAGCAGGAAATCAAGAAACTCGCAGTGGACTTGGATAATTTTAGTTATGAATATGATACTTATGAATACAAGGATACCGTTGAAAATAGGAAGAACAGGTTGAAAACTACGCAGAGGATATTTTGTAACAAGGATACAGCAGGTTTAAAAGAACTGGCTGACTGAGGTGTCGGAAGAATCGGATATAGACAGTGATGTAGTCACTGCCCGGTCATTACTTTCACGTCTGGAAAATGCAGAAGCATTCTCTGTTTTTACCTAGGCAACCAGAGCAGAAACAGCCAGAAGCTACGATTACTTTTTATGTTGCGGAGTGTATGGAATTTCCTGTTATGGGTGAGTATCATGAGAATCTTACCCTGGAAGAAGCCCTACGCATTTATGAAACAATTCCTGCAGATCGCATGAATGGAATAAAAGGTATTGGGTTTGAACTGCATGATGGAAGTGATTATGACGGATCGTATGATCTTATGCGACTGGGAAAAGTTGACCGGGAAGATGTGGATATGATTCAGCATTATAAGGAAAGTCCATTAGTACAAAAAGCAATGGATGATGTGGAAAAATATTTTGCCCAAAAGCAGGAGCTTACGAAAATAGAGGAGAAGACTATACAAAAAGAAAACGTTCCGCAACCAAAGAGCAGAAAAGAATCCGTTCTTCAGGCACTCAGAGAGCGTCAGGCGAAAATAAAAGAGCAGGGGCAGAATACGTCGAAAGAAAAATCCAAGGCACATAAGAAGGGAGATGTAACATTATGATGGTAAGGTTTGAGGAAGATGAATATATAGCAGTGGCAATTTTTGATGCAGGAAACCGGATTCAGACAATGGAAGCGATGGATGAGATTTTTTCCTACCTGGACGAAGATATGAAACTGCTGATTTTTACAACGATTCAGAAGCTCTACTATCTTAGCGATGAGGGATATGAAGAATTGCAGAAAACGGTAGAAATTTATAAAGCAGATCTGGAGGTGGATGGAGAATGAGTACAAGTCAGTTTGCAGTTTATCAGCTAAAAAAGAAACCGGAATTGAGAAATCTTCTTTTCCGAACCTATGAGGAACTTGCAAAGGATCAGATTCCTGTGCAGATGGAAAATTATGAGCAGGTGTATCTGGGAACAATGAAGCCGGGAGAAACACCAGAGCAGATAAAAAAGGAGTTGGGAAGAAACAGCACACAATTATAAAGGTCATGCAGTCAGTACCAGTGATGTGCTGATCCTTAATGATAAGGGTGTTATGACCACTTACTATGTAAACAAAGATACCTTTATAGAAATTTCTGATTTTATGAAAGTCACATCTTCAGAAGGCGGTGGACTTACAAAAGATACAGTGGGATATGAAATAGCTGGAAAAGACGGAACATGGGAAGTAATAGATTATCTGCTGGTAGAAGGCAAGAATTATTCCTTATGGAACATGAGCAGTATGGGAAAGATGTTGCGTATGTAGTCTTAGATCAGAAAGGGAATGTACTTGTAGACGGTACTTACAATGGATTTGATGATGTAGTAAAACAGAAGATTCTTGATTCTCTGTATCCACCAGTGCAGGAGCAGGCAGAAGGCTATAAACCGAAACTGGATAACTGGCAAAAGTACATGGAGAATGGGGAATACCTGCGAAGTGCGGAAATCACAGAGGAAGCAAATTACAATATGATTGATGGACTTAAAAATAATGCAGCACCAAAAGATAAAAAGAATCTCCAAAAGAATCTGTCCTTGCAAAACTGAATGAGAAAAAGGAAGAAATTGCAAGACGTAGTGGACAGAAAGATATGCAGCAGGTAATGGAAGAAGATATAGAACGCAAGAAAAGATAGGTTCTTTTATTAATGGATTGTAATTATAGATTCGAAGTCTTATATTTAGGTTGATGAAAGATTGTTATGTAGGTAGTCTTTCCTGCTACTTTTTAATTTAGCT
>ENA-OQKB01000208-OQKB01000208.1-human-gut-metagenome-genome-assembly--contig:-NODE-208-length-13693-cov-3.217382_pt1 | contig 13693 bp, 14 predicted proteins | sample MGYA00242646_ERZ504793 | MGnify/ENA primary metagenome ERZ504793 (study PRJEB26092, sample SAMD00036409) | human gut metagenome | host: Homo sapiens | study: EMG produced TPA metagenomics assembly of...
CCCCCCTAAAAGATTTTTATTCATCGCCGTACACAGCAATAAAATGAATCAGTGCCTCTGTTTCGGAACTGGCATACTTTTTGGCAGATGCTTCCAGCGGCTGTGATTGATATGCTTCAAACGAATCGCCCTCGTCGCGTCCAGATATGTAGCGATTATCATTTAGTTTCCACTTCCTCATTTCTTCAAAATAAGCAGTATTCGCCATTTCCGAATTCCAGTCCATTCGCTCCAGCAGATAATACTCCATTCCATGATAACATTCTTCGCAAATTCCCGTAAAAAATTCTTCTGCTGTCTGAGATGTTAAATGCTCTGGAGCATACCATATTTCGTTCTCTTCATTATTATATAATGCAACGCAATTCGATGATCCTGTCTCTTTCACATACAGCGGAATTTCGGGAATTCCAAGTCGTTCTGTTTCAAGCCGTACCATCTTCTGCGCTGCAATTGTTCTTTCTTCCAGTGTTTTTTGCCTCCATTCGCTCTCCTTTAAGCTCAGCAGAAATTCTTTATTTTCCTGAAAAATGTTCTCCTGATTCTGGACGAGATTATAGTCCTTTTTTCGTTCGTAAAGTTCTGCCACTCCGGACGGAGACTCAAGCTTCCAATATATCATCATACAAGTCGGTACCATACTCACGCATACTGAAACAAACAGAAATGCGTTTAAGTCACTTCTTTTTAATCTCCAGAATTTTTTCGGAGAATATTTTCGTTTTTTTCTATGTAAATCTCTTAAAACCGTAACAAGAAATATCCCATCCAGCACTGCAAGAAACAACACAATTTTCAGTGAATATTGGGCAAATAAAAACAGCATCAGTATGCTCGGCGGAAATGTATAGAATAAAACTTCATTTGCAGTTCCATCTGCGCAGTAGCTTCGAATGGGTGAGGCCAGCCACAAAATCAGGCACAGCGCATAGGCAAAAAGCATTGTCCCCGACGAAATATGGACGGAACATTCTGTAATATATACCTCAACCTGTTTCACATACATCACATACAAGATACAGATCGGATATAAAATCGAGCTTTTGCTCAACCAGTATGCCGCTGATTTTCTTTCCCGTCTTCTTTTCTGTTCCTCCATATCAGATCCCCCCTGATTTTTCTTTTGTTTTATTTGAAATACTTGTATGTTTATTTTAGCGTAATTTTTCGTTTTTGCCTATCCTTCGTTTTTCAGTTGAATCTTTCTGTAAAAACCAAAATTGCGAAACCCTGTTTTGGCAGGACTCCGCAATCTCTTTTTCCTATTTACTTTATGATACATGACGGGCAGCATATTTCATTTTCTGGTTTCCGGCGCATTTCTTAAAATACTGCCGGATCGCATTTTCGTTCATATCGTTTCCGATAAACACAGCCTGGCCGGCGTTTTTCTGTTCTGTGCCGGTGATGCTGTAGCGGTGATCGGCGACATCAAATTGGAGAAACTGGTCTCCGGCTGCGAACTGTCCTTTTGCACGGATGATATTTCCAAACGCTCCGCGAATGATCTGTTCCAGAAAACACCACAGGGTTTCCGGTGCCTCCATTCGGATATTTTCGAAGGAGAAGGTCTCCGGCATCTTTTCGCCGCTCTGCGTATCCTGTACTTCTTTCTCATATCGGCCGCCCAGCAGCAGGCTCTGGTAATCTTCCCGTGTCATCGTGGATGCATAATCCGTGATGATTTTTGCCTGCGGGTTAATTTCCTGCAGAAATTTCTGGATGCGCTGTTTTTCTTCCGCCTGGCATGCTTCTGTTTTGGAAACAATGATCGTATCCGCGCTTCGGATCTGATCCTGATACAGCTCGGGATATTCCGCCATATAGCGGCGGTAACTGTAAACATCCACAATAGTGACCGGCGAGAGAAGCTGAATTCTCTCGTACTCGATCTGACGCAGATTTTCTATAATCCGGGCGAGACTTCCGACGCCTGTCGGTTCTACGATCAGGTATTCCGGGTCTACCACATTGGCAATGGTCAGCACGGATGCTGCAAAATCCTTTTTCCCGATGCAGCAGATGCACTGCTCTGTCATTTCCCATACATTTTTCTGCGTTCCTTGCCGGTTCTGGCCAAGACGTGCGCCGTCGATTCCTGCGGCTCCATATTCATTTTCCAGTATGGCAAACCGCTGATCGACGTTCCTGGCCAGCCGTTTGATAAATGTTGTTTTTCCCGCGCCCAAAAAGCCGGATACGATCAATATTTTCATACGTTTCCTTTTTCAGTCAAATTTTCAAATCATCAGTCAGCCAATTTAACGACTGGTTTGATTAAATCCTTCGGTTTATCTCTCATGAGGAACAGTGCTTCTTCCAGATGATCCCATCCATCAAACACATGTGTGGACAGCGGGCTGACATCCAGCTTGCCTGCCGAAACAAGAGCTCCCAGTTTTTCCATGCGGAGTCTTCCGCCAGGCATCAGGCCTCCGTTAATCTGTTTGTGACCCATTCCAACGCCCCACTCTACACGCGGAATATCAATGTTGTCACCGGATCCAAGATAGTTTACATTTCCGATCTTTCCGCCCGGTTTCAGGCATTTTACTGCTTCTGCAAAGGTTTCTACACCACCGCCGGCGATGACTACTTTATCAACACCTTTTCCATCTGTCATATCAAGTACCTGCTGGAAAATCGGTCCGTTCTTGTAGCTGACAAAATCCGTTGCGCCGTATTTTTTTGCCGCTTCTACGCAGACCGGTCTCGTTCCGACAGCAATGATTCTCGATGCGCCGCGCATATTCGTTCCGGCTACCGACATCAGACCAACTGGTCCGATTCCGATGACAAGAACTGTATCACCAAACTGTACATCGGCAAGCTCTACGCCGTGGAATCCGGTCGGCACCATATCGGAAAGCATGCACGCGTCGACAACATTGATGTTTTTCGGAAGCAGCGCAAGGTTTCCATCGGCATCATTTACATGAAAGAATTCAGAAAAGACACCATCTTTGAAGTTGGAGAATTTCCAGCCTGCCAGCATTCCGCCGGAGTGCATGGAATAACCAGCCTGTGCTTCCAGAGAATTCCAGTCCGGAGTGATGGCCGGCACAAGAACCCGGTCTCCCGGTTTGAAATCTTTTACGAGCTCTCCGACTTCCACAACCTCTGCACAGCACTCATGGCCCAGAATCATGTTATGACGGTCACCGATGGCCCCTTCCCATAAAGTGTGGACATCTGATGTGCAGATGGCAACTGCCAGTGGACGGCAAATGGCATCCATCGGCCCGCATTTCGGGCGTTCTTTCTCGATCCATCCGGATTCACCGATTTTCAGCATTGCATAACCTTTCATATCTTTTGCTCTCCTTTCAGATTGTTAATGATTTATCGATTCCTATGATTCGAATATATCACTAATAGGTTACTAATTCAACAGAAAAGTCACGGAATATCGTAGAATATTCCGTGACTTTTTTATAGCTTTTGCACAATAGATTACTTATAGATACTTTTTATCAAATTCTGTACCGACCGCATTCCCATACCGAAACGGCTACAGCCGGCTTTCTGCATTTCCTGTATAGTTTCCAGACTGCGGATTCCACCGGCGGCCTTGATCTGAATGCGACCGGCGGCTTCACGGCTCATGATTCGAACCTGCTCCACGGTGGAAGGACAGCCGGGATACCATCCGGTGCTCGTCTTTACATAATCCGCACGGCCTTCCACACACAGATCCACTGCCTGGCAGATTTCCTGCTCCGTCAGCTGCGGTGCCTCGATGATCACCTTAAAAATCGCCGAAGGCACCTGCTCCCGGATGGCCAGAAGTTCTTCTTTTACATAAGAAAATTCGTGGCTTCTGAATGCCGTAAGATTCATCACCATGTCGATTTCCCGGCAGCCAGCCTCCCACAGTTCTTTTGCCTGCCACTTCTTCTGTCCGGTCGTATCTCCGCCGCCCGGAAAGCTTACCACGCCTCCCGCATGGATTTCTCTGGTGTCCTGCAGCCGTTCTGCCACATGGGCGCTGAACGCCGGCAAGGTAAACACAGCAGCCAGACGATATTTCTTTGCCAGCTCCACCATCGCATCAATTTCATCCATTGTATGAAATGCCTGTACACAGCTGATATCAATCTGCCGCATCAGTTTCTTCTGTTCTTCTGTCTCATCGCTCATTTACTCCGTCCTTTTCCCGAAATCTCCACCTCGTACTTGCTTCCGATGATCCGCACGTGGTCAATGCTCACCGGCCGGTTCTGCCAGTAGGTGACTCTGTGCACCACAAGAAGCGCATCCTTCGGCTCCGTTTTCAGAACCTGGGCTTCCATAAAGGTCGCGGATTTCGCTGAAATTCTGTCTCGTGTCTCATCAATCTGCAAGCCGAATTTCTCCTCCAGAAACTGATACAGCGCTACAAACTGATTCTCATACGCCTCGATGCCAGGGACTTTCGCATATTCGATATAATTTTCCATCAGCGTAACAGGCTCTTCATCCGCAAGCTGCAGCCGCTGAATCCTCGCCACGCTGGTTCCCTCCGGAATTTCCAGTTCATCGGCGAGCTGTTTGTCCGCCGAAATGATGTCGATCATCATATCTGACGTCGTTACCCGATATCCTTTTTTCATCAGGGATTCCGTGACCGATGTGACCTTGTTATAATTCTGAATTGCCTTATGATTCAGCACCCTCGTTCCAGAACCCTGGCGAACCTCAACCAGTCCCTCCTGCACCAGCATCTTTACTGCATTCCGTACCGTAGTACGGCTGACCTGATAGATTTTCTCCAGTTCACACTCCTTCGGCAGAAATCCCCCGACAGGATATGTTCCCTTATTGATCTCGTTTTTCAGTCTGCTGTAAACCTTCACATAAGCCGGTGCATTTTTCATCTTCTTCCCCTCCCGTGAAATATCAATATCCGCTTTTTGATCCTTTTTGCAGTATACCATATTTTGACGGCACAATCGAGTCCCAAAGAAGAGTTCCTGTTTTCTGCTTTGTCACCGACACATACTCTGCCAGACGCACAGAAAAAAGGCAGACGCATGTCATTTCTTTATGACTCACGTCTGCTCTGCATGAATCTTCTTTTTTCTGCTGTCTGCGAAATACTTCCATTCTCCAGAAGCAAATCTCTCTTTCTGCGGTGTAAATTTTTGTTACAAATTTTTTATTGTTCTTTTCTATTTTTTCGTATCAAACCGCGTCACCGCCATGTGCACCACGTACGGCACCAAGATGACCGGGATTGCCAGGTATGCCAGGATGCTGTACGCCTTCTGGATCAGCGTCAGCAGACCAAACTGTGCGATAAGGAAGTCCGCGATGCAGCAGACAAGCGCGGCAAGGATCTGGGTGCGGCTGATTTTGCCTGCGGTTTCTGTTCTGCTGCTTCGTTCAGCGAGACCGGCGTGGATTCGTTTGACCATGGCGGCAACCATGTTGACGGCTGTGGATACGGCACCGAGGATGATCAGTACGGAAATCAGCGGTGTCATGAATTTACTGCCGACGCCCTGCTGAACCATAAATAATGTCGGGACGCTCTGCTGGATCATTTCCGGGTTCTGGTATACGGTCATGATTCCGAGGACGACCATGATCATCAGAAGGGCATTTAATACGGCACCGACTGCCATGCTCTTTCCGGCATCCTGCGGTTTTTCGAAGGATTTGGCATGCTGGACGAAGACTGCGACATTGGCAAGCTGGAAGGTTCCGTAGAGGAATGCGGCGTACAGGGCTTTGCCGAATGGGAGGTCTGCGGTTTTCATGGTGTTTACAGTATCGCCGATCTTTCCGGCTCCGGCGATGATGTTCGGGACGTAGACGATCAGCAGACCGGCAATAATGCAGATGGACAGCACTGACGCTACTTTCCGCACCAGATCCGTTCCGAATACCGAAACGACGAAAATAATTTTCCAGTTTCATAACGATTCTCCCTTCTTCCTAACAAGCAAAAGGGCATACTGACCTTCTGTTGGTCAATACGCCCTTGTATCTCCGATGTGCTTTAGTATATCACAGTTTTAACGCGAATGCACTCAATTTTAAGCAAAACGCAAAAGATCCCGGGATTTTTCTCTCCCGGGATCTGAAAATTCTTACTATGTAATTCTTTTTTAAACCACACGTCTTACCGCAAGAATCGTGGTATACGCTGCGTTGCTGCTGATCTTGATACCGTCGCGCTCATTGCTTGCGTGTACGATTGCACCGCCGCCGATGTAGATGGCTACGTGGCCGCTGTAGCAGATAATATCGCCCGGCTGAGCCTCTGCATAAGATACACCGCGTCCTACACCACGCAGTGCACTGGAGGAATGCGGAAGGTCGTATCCGAAGTGTGCGTAAACGCTCATGATAAAACCAGAGCAGTCAGCTCCGTTGGTAAGGCTTGTGCCGCCCCATACGTATGGATTTCCAATAAACTGTGTTGCATAGGATACGATGGCACTTCCGGTTGCGCTTCCGGTGCTGCTGGAGCTGCTGGAATCATCCGAGCTGCTGGTATCGCTGGACGAAGAATCATCGTAAGAGCTTCCTCCGTTAGACGGTGTTGTTGTCGTGGTGGAGCTTCCTGTGCTGGACGGTGTGTTGTCTGCCGTTGTTGCATTATTTGCAGCACTGCTTGCGGCTGCTTCTGCCTGTCTTGCAGCTTCTGCCTGGCGCGCTGCCTCGGCTGCTTCTGCTGCCTGACGTGCCTCTTCTGCTTTTCTTGCTTCCTCAGCGGCTTTCGCTGCTTCTTCGGCTGCAATCTCTTCCTGAATCTGCTGGATCTTTGCGTTCTGTTCTGCCAGGACTGCGTTGTACTGTGCAGCCATGTCATTCAGGTCTGCAATCTGGTTCTCGTAGTCATCGGAAACGGCTTTCTTCTGCTCGAGCATTTCCTCGAGGGACTGCTGCTGTGCTTCCTGCTCTGCCTCGCTGGCTTCCAGGTCTGCTTTCTCGTCTGCGAGCTGATTGCTGTAATCCGTTACCTGCTGTACCAGATCCATGTACTCCTGCAGGCACTCTCTGTCGTATTTGTATAATTTCTGGGTGTACTCAGCCTGGTTCAGGATGCTGCTTAAATCTTTTCCTTCCAGAATCAGTGCTGCCCAGCCGTTGTCTCCGCCGCTTTCATAGAGGAATTTGATACGTTTTTTCATCTGCTCGTACTGCTCGTCCTCTTCTGCCTGTGCGTCACTTAATTTTTTCTGAGTATCTTCAATCTCAGTCTGTTTCTCTGCAATTTCATTTTTCAGATTTTCAACGGATGCCATGGTTACGACAAGCTGTGCGTCCAGGTCATCAATCTCGCCGGTAATCTGATTCTTTTAGTTTCCAGATCGTCGATTTCTGCTTTTGCGTTGTCAAGCTGTGCGCTGGTCTCGGCCTGTGCTGCCTGCTGCTGCTGTAACTGCTCCTGTTTCGAGGCGCTTACTGTCATTACCTGAGCTGCACTTACGATCACTGCTAAACTTAAGGCAAGAAATTTTTTTCTCATTCTTTCACTCCCAAATTGATTCGTTGTATGTAGGTTTCTTTGTTTCAGATTTCCCTGTTTCTTAGAAATTCAATTATTCTGTAACAATTTTGAAATATTTTTCCCAATTCTTTTACATAATATCACAATTCACAAATGGATGCAAGGAAAAATATCCCGACTTTTTGTAAACAATTCGTGAACAGTAACGATACATGTTATTTTACCTTCTGTACACTCACACAACTCAATTTGTATTGATCCGGCGAGGAAAGCGCATCGCCGTCAGGGATTGAAAAGTCCTCTGCGGAGAATTTCGCACAGAGTGCCCGGTACTGATCCTCTGTAAAGTACGGCACCGCATCCTGATTCCATTCCAGACTGATTTCCTGATCGGTCACGCCGCGCGTTACAATTTTCCCGCCTTCAAAATCCTTTTGTTTCATTTCTTTTAACGCATTGTAAACTGCAGTTCCATAGTCCAGACGTACTTTCAACACGGCATTGGCGTACTCCTCCACGCCGCCGTTTGCGATCAGTGCTCCGCCTGCCGCAGATGCTGCTGCGCCAAGTACATTCTGATACGATGCACCGTCCGAGAAGAGAATCTGTCCGCCCTCACCATACCAGCTTTTGATTTTTTCCAAATACGACGGTGATACGCTGCTGCTTTTCCGATACGTATAATCCAGCGTGATGCTGTTTTCTCCAAGGCCCAGATCCGCAGCGGCCGCCTCTGCACCGAGTGCATAACCTGTCCCGTACTTTGTTCCGTTCTCTTCGTTTTTCTGTCCGATATAGCCCAGGTGCGTGTAGCCGGCCTGTACTGCCGCATATCCTGCCAGGTAGCCGGCCTCTGATACATCAATTTCCAGGCTTTCTGTATTTCCGCGGAGACGGCTGCGGCCGCTCTCACTGACCGGTTCTGCCTCCAGCAGCAGAAAACGGACATCCTTCCAGTCGCGCTGTGCATCGTAAACGGCGCGGCTCATGCTCGTTCCGGCACAGACGATAACGGATGCTCCCTTCTGCGCCGCCTCTTTGATGGTGTTTTCATAGTCCTCTGTTGTCCGTCCTGCCGGAACACTTGCTTCATATTTCAGACCGCTCTCGTCTCCATACTGCGCAAGACCGTTCCATGCTGACTGATACACGGCATCGGAAGCTACCTCACTGCCGTCGGTTACCAGCACCAGATCCACTGGTTCCGTCTTTTCTTTTCCGCAGCCGCCCAGCAGCAGCAACGACACTACGCCAAGACAGAGCGCCCATTTCCAGCTCTTTCGCATGTTTACTCCCCTTGTATTTTTATTTTCCAGATTTTTTCTTTTGTATTTCTGATCTGCGTCTTTCACGCACCTTCTAGTATAGACAATTCCAGCGCAAAAAGAAAGAGAGAATACACGAACTACAAAGTTTTTTGTATTCTCTCTTATTTTTTATAGAAGATATTTTACTGGAACAGATCGTTCAGGATTTCTGCCGGTTTCTTCCTGCGGTAGCCTTCACTGTCACTTAAGATACTGCTGCTCCAGGTGAAATGATTCACACCGGTCAGATAGGACCGGTCAAGAACTTTTACACCATACCGCTCATACGCAACCGGATAATACATTTTCATGTATTCATTTGCCAGCTCAATAGCTTCACTGTTAATGCTTCCTGTTGAAGAAACGGTTCCGCCAAGCTGAATATACGGCGGTGTCGCATGAATGACAACCACGCTGCCGTCCGAGCACTGGCCAATGACAATCCAGACATGACCGCTCTTGCTGACCACATCACCCGGCGTAAATTTCTGGGATGTATCGCCTGTCACGCAGGTTCCCCAGCCTTTTCTTGCAAAGTAGGCCGGCATTCCAGTGGAGGTTGTCGTTGCATACTCTTTCGTCACCTGATGTGCGGTCCATCCGACATAGCCGGAACAGTCAAGACCTTTTCCGTACTCATACAGATGATCGGAATAGTTGTAGGTGGAATTCTGTGTATTGAAGAATTGTTTCCACTGCGCATTGACGCCGTAACTCTCTGCCTCTGCGTCTGTGTGGCCGCCTCCCCAGATATACAGGGTATTTCCAAGCGGAAGCAGTGCATTTTTCAGAAAGTTCCGTACGGTGCGGACACCGATCTGCGCGGACGGTTCAAATCCGTCCGGACTCTGTACCAGCTTGCCGTCCTCATCGAACACATACGTTTTTCCGTCGATCACCTGTTTTCCGGTTATCATGCCGCCCCAGCTTCGGAAATAGTATGTATTTCCGCCAATCGACTGCCAGCCGATTGCCATTTTCGAGTCAGATCCAAGGTAATAGAGGTTATTATCATAGGTAATAAACGCATTCTTGTACATGCCGCCCCAGCTTCTCGGATAATAATAGTTATAATCCCACGTATACCCAGCCGCTTGTCGCCATAACGCCGTTTTTGTCTACATAATAATAGTTTCCGTCGTACTGAAACAGCTCGTCATCTCTTCTGGTTCCATTGGCGTTGATCCAGTAACACGTTCCGTCCAGAAGCAGCCAGCCCGTATGGCTTGTGCCGTCCTCATCGAAATAATATGTTTTTCCGCCGTTCTGCACCCAGCCGGTGGCAAATGTTCCATCTGAATTGGCATAGTATGTTTTACCGCCGATGGTAAAATGTCTGATCATGGTACAGACCGCCCCAGCTCTGGAATGCGTATTTTGTTCCGCCGATGGTATGAATTCCGGTGTACATGCCGCCCCAGCTTCGGAAATAGTAGCGGTTTTTGTCGTAGGTGATCCATTCAGACGATGCCATCGTACCGTCTTCTTTCATCCAGTACCAGTTGTTGTCATATTTCACCCAGCCGGTCTGAAGCGACGTATCCTTGTTGATCCAGTAATACGTTCCGTTGGTCAGATACCAGCCCTCTTTTGTAATCTGCTCGCCGTCTTCCAGAAAATAGTATTTCTTTCCATTGATATCGCAGACACCTGTATAGAAGGTTCCGTCATCCTTTGCCCAGTATTTCTTTCCCTGCCAGGTAAAAGATTCGTTATGGTAAACGCCGCCCCAGCTGTGGAAATAATATCTTGTTCCGTCAACCTCTTTCATTCCGGTGTACATCACACCGTCACCGTCAAAATAGTATCGGTTGTTGTCATACGTGATCCATTCAGATGCAGCACGTGTGCCGTCCGCTTTCAGCCAGTACCATTTGCCTTCCAGCTTCAGCCAGCCGGTCTGAACAGAACCATCCTGATTAATCCAGTAAGTCTGATCTCCCAGCTGAACCCAGCCGGTCTGGCTGGCATGATAGATCGATCCGTCATTCTGCGCTATGTAGGTTTTCCCTTTTACGGTAAAGAAGGTGTTTCGATATACACCACCCCAGCTCTGGAAATAATACTCGTTTCCTCCGATGCTCTGGAAACCGTTTTTTATAAATGCCGCCCCAGCTCCGGAAGTAATACAGATTGTTGTTGATTTCTTTCCAGCCGGATGTCATCATGACACCATTATCATCAAACCAGTACCAGTTATCATCGTACAGCAGCCAGCCGGTCTGCAGGACGCCGTCTTCTCTTACCCAATAATATGATGTGCCTTTTTTCAGCCAGCCTTTTTGTGTGATCTGCGCTCCCGTAGTATCATCAAATGCGCAGAGATCACCATGTCCATTCATTGTTCTGACTATTCCACGGGCAACGATACCATTTTCCTGTACATAGTACATTTTTCCGCTGATGCTGAGATACACATTTTTCTGAATGCCGCCCCAGCTCTGGAAATAATAGAGGTTTCCATCTACTTCCTGAAAACCATTTTTATAGATTGCTCCGTCTCCCTTGGCATAATAAAAATTATTATCGTATGTGAACCAGCTGTTTTCTGCCATGCGGCCGTTCCGGTCCGGATCCAGCCAGTACCAGTTTCCATTCCGATAAAGCCATCCTGTTTTCAGCTGTCCGTTCTCATAAAAATACCAGCCGCCGTCGCCTGCCTTAACCCAGCCATTCTGACTGGCCCGCACAGCAGCAACGCTGTCCTGTGAAGCCTGTGTCTGCGTTTCACTCTGTATCCCGCTCTGCTGATCCTCTGTCTCCACAGACTGGTCCATCACCGTGCTGCTCCCCACAGCACTCGCGGAAACAGTCGTCGGATGTACGCTGAGCATCAGCACCATAAAAAGTGTACCGCCCAGAAGACTTCTCAATTTTTTCTTCGATGTCATTGGTAAGTAACTCCCTTACTATATTATATCTGCTTTTCTCTCCATGTTATCATTAGAAATTATATTATCTTTTGTAATATTTTGCAATAAAAACGTAAAAAAGAGACATTCACGAAGGAATGTCTCTTTTTCTTGTGTTTTATTTCATGCTCTATTCTGTCTTTTCAAGACAATATCCTGTGTTATTAGAACAGTCCTGTAATCTTTCCAGTAGCGTCTACATCGATACGCTCTGCTGCCGGAACTTTCGGCAGACCTGGCATGGTCATGATGTCACCGGTCAGGGCTACGATGAAGCCTGCACCTGCGGAGATTTTCAGGTTACGTACGGTAACTTCGAATCCGGTCGGTGCGCCGAGTTTGGTCTGATCATCGGTCAGGCTGTACTGGGTTTTTGCCATACAGATCGGGCAGTTGCCAAATCCGAGAGCCTCTAACTGTTTTGCCTGTTTCTGTGCATTTGCGGTCAGGACAACTCTGCTTCCGCCGTAGATCTTCTGAACGATGGCGTTCAGTTTCTCTTCGATGGAGCCTTCCAGATCGTATGCATAGGTGAAATCGTTCGGCTGCTCGCAAAGACGGACAACTTCTTCTGCCAGGGCTACGCCGCCCTCGCCGCCTTTTGCCCATACCTCGGACAGAACAACGTTGACACCGAGCTCTTTGCATTTCTCCTCAACCAGCTTCAGCTCTGCTTCGGTATCGGTCGGGAATGCGTTGATGGCAACGACACATGGCAGTTTGTATACGTTTGTGATGTTGCTTACGTGTTTCAGAAGGTTCGGCATACCTTTCTCCAGTGCTTCCAGGTTCTCGCCGTTCAGTTCTGCTTTCGGAACGCCGCCGTTGTATTTCAGGGCACGAACAGTTGCTACGACTACAACTGCATTCGGTTTCAGGCCTGCCATACGGCATTTGATGTCGAGGAATTTCTCAGCACCAAGGTCAGCACCGAAGCCTGCCTCTGTGATAGTGTAATCTGCTAATTTCAGGCACATTTTGGTTGCTGTTACAGAGTTGCAGCCGTGTGCGATGTTTGCGAATGGTCCGCCGTGAACGATAGCCGGAGTTCCTTCCAGAGTCTGTACCAGGTTTGGTTTCAGAGCATCTTTTAAGAGTGCTGCCATAGCGCCTTCTGCGTGCAGGTCACCTGCGGTTACCGGTTTCTGCTCGGATACTTTTCCGTAGGTATATCCGATGATGATCTTGGAAAGTCTTTCTTTCAGATCTGTGATGTCGCTTGCCAGACACAGAACTGCCATAACCTCAGATGCTACGGTGATGTCATAGCCGTCTTCTCTCGGCATTCCGTTTGTTCTTCCGCCAAGTCCGTCTACAACGCTTCGAAGCTGACGGTCATTCATATCTACGCATCGTTTCCAGGTGATCTTTCTCGGATCGATATTCAGAGCGTTGCCCTGGAAAATGTGGTTGTCGATCATAGCTGCCAGCAGGTTGTTTGCTGCACCGATTGCATGGAAGTCACCGGTGAAGTGAAGGTTGATATCTTCCATTGGAACAACCTGTGCGTATCCGCCGCCTGCTGCTCCGCCTTTTACACCGAAGACCGGTCCAAGAGATGGCTCGCGAAGTGCAACCATTGCTTTTTTACCGATTCTGGAAAGTCCGTCTACCAGACCTACAGAAGTTGTTGTTTTTCCTTCTCCTGCCGGTGTCGGGTTGATGGCTGTAACGAGGATCAGTTTTCCATCCTCAGCATTGGTGTCTTTTAACAGGTTGTAATCAATTTTTGCTTTGTACTTTCCGTACTGCTCCAGATATTTGTCATCAATACCTGCTTTTTCTGCGATCGCTGTGATCGGCTGCATGGTACATTCCTGTGCAATTTCAATGTCTGATTTGTAACCCATTGTTTTAAAATCCCCTTTCTTTTTCCGCTTTGTCCGCCGATTGATAGCCATATTTTACCATGTTTTGTAAGATGATTCAATTGATAATTATTTATTTCACAATCTTTATACGTTTTGTACCAAAAATGCAGAAAATTACCGCCAAAAGGACGGAGCGGCACAATTCTGCATTAAAAAGAAGGA
>ENA-OQKB01000209-OQKB01000209.1-human-gut-metagenome-genome-assembly--contig:-NODE-209-length-13660-cov-2.110692_pt1 | contig 13660 bp, 13 predicted proteins | sample MGYA00242646_ERZ504793 | MGnify/ENA primary metagenome ERZ504793 (study PRJEB26092, sample SAMD00036409) | human gut metagenome | host: Homo sapiens | study: EMG produced TPA metagenomics assembly of...
GGTCATCCTGGTCAACTCCAATCCGGCGACCATCATGACCGACCGGCGTGCGACCGCACTATGTGAGCTATCACCGCCGAGTTATCGAGCGCGTGATCAAGAAAGAGCGCCCGGACGCGCTGCTGCCCACGCTGGGCGGGCCAGACCGGTCTGAACGCCGCCGTCGAGCTGGCAAAGGACGGCACGCTCGACAAGTACGGCGTCGAGATGATCGGCTGCGACCTGGCCGCTATCGAGCGCGGCGAGGACCGCAAACTCTTTAACGAGGCCATGGCCGAGATCGGCCTGGAGGTCGCGCGCTCGGGCTATGCCTACAGCGTGGCCGACGCCGAGGCTATCGCCGAGCGCGTGGGATATCCCTGCGTACTGCGCCCGAGCTTTACCCTCGGCGGCGCCGGCGGCGGCATCGCGCATACCCACGAGGAGCTCGTCTCCATCGTGAGCCAGGGCCTTGAGCTCTCGCCTGCCCATGAGGTGCTGGTCGAGGAGTCCATCGAATTCGTCGGACTCCAGGACTTCCGCAAGTTCCGGCCCGGCAAACTGTCCGGCGGTCTGCTGCGACGCCTGAACATCGCCTGCGGCATCGCGCACAAGCCCGAGCTCATCTTCTTTGATGAGCCCACGGTGGCGGTCGACCCGCAGAGCCGCAACGCCATCCTGGAGGGCATCTGCCGCCTGCGCGACGAGGGCGCCACGGTGGTGTATACCAGCCATTACATGGAGGAAGTCGAGCAGATTTGCAGCCGCATCATGATCATGGACGGCGGGCGCGTGCTGGCGCAGGGCACCAACGACGAGCTCAAGCGCATGATTCAGATGGGCGAGCGCGTGACCGTCGAGGTCGGCGCTGTCGAGCCCGCTACGGTCGAGCGACTGCGCGCCCTCGAGCACGTGCTTTCGGTCGAGCTGTCCGGCGGCGAGCTCGTCTGCACCTGCGAAGCGAGTCCGCACAATCTGGTCGACATCCTTGACACGCTGCGCGCTGCTGACGTGGCACTCGGCCGCGTGTGGAGCGAGCCGCCGACCCTCAACGACGTGTTCCTCGAGATCACCGGCCGCGAGCTGCGCGACTAGGGGGCAGCCATGTTCAACACCATCATCACCACGGTCAAACAGGGGCTGCTGGGCGGCCTGGGTGTGGAAGCCATTGCAAGCTTCTCCTGCGCAGGCAAGCTGTCCAGCCTGTTGATGATGCCGGTGTTCGGCTTTGTGCAGTCCACAGTGTTCTTTATTGCGCAAAACACAGCCGCCCTCCAGCCGGGCCGTGTAAAAGAGGGCCTGCGGGAAGGGCGGCGGATCTTGTTGGTATATTCGCTTGGGGTGATGGCGGTCTGCATCGGTCTGCGGGGGCCGCTGCTCCGGCTCTTTACCACCGACCCGGCAGCAGCCAGCTATGGCTGCACCATGCTGGCCTTTGAATCGGTGACCTGCCTGTTTGTGGCACAGAAGCATCTGTTCGAGGCCCGTCTGCGCGGTGCCCAGAAGATGGGGCTGTATCTGGCCTCCAACCTGGGGCAGATCGCCCTGAACCTGCTGGCCTGTGTGATCCTTGTACCCCGCATTGGTTTTGCAGGCTTCTGGATGTCCAGCTGGATCAGCGCGCCCATCGGAATGCTGCTGGCAGCGGTGCTGGCGAACCTCTCAGGCGCTTCGCACCAGCTTCCCTAATAGAAGAGGTGGCATCCCGCAGGGATGACGGAGAGGTTCAGCCGATCACCTCATACTGAAAATACTCGCACTTGACCTTGCTGCCTACCTCGATCTCGGGCGGCAGCAGGGCCAGCGCAACGGGATTCAGCTCGTCGCTTTCAATGTCGGTGCGGCGCAGGTTGACATAATCGCCGTCAAAGCTGACGACCTCGTAATACCAGGGGCCCATAGGATACCTTCTTTCATTTGAGCTTTTCTTTGAGCTGTCGCTTTTTGAAGCGGCGGCTTTTTTAATGCTTCCGTCTTTTCTTTTCGTCCCAGGCAAAGTGCCCGGCGTAGAGCAGGAACACGGGCAGGGCGGCAAGGGTGACAGTCCGGCTCAGGCGGATGCCGTCCGGCTGATAGACAAAGTCGATGGTGACCGTTCCGGCGGGGCAGAGGACGGCCATCAGGCCCTCGTCCACCCGCAGGATCTCGGTCTCCTGCCCGTCCACATAGGCCGTAAAGCCGTCATCGTAGGGCACGGAGAAGAACATCAGATTGGCTCTGTCCAGCGTGGCCTCGGCGTGGAAGCCTGCGCTGGTCATCTCAAAGGCGGTGCAGGCAGAGGCCCGGCGGTCGGCGCAGTCCTGAGTGTAGCGGGTGTAGGTCAGGTCGTTGAGCTCTGCCGTGGGCAGGGGCGTGAGGTACTGCCCGTAGGCCACCGCATCCTCCTCAGTGAGCACCAGTGCCCGCATGAGCAGGTTGGAGCGGGTGGGAGTCACGGTATCCTCGTACTGGGCCTCGGTGAGGTAGTAATCGTAGGTGAAGCCCATGGGAACGTAGTTCTGGTTCTCGTAGAGAACATAGCCGTCCAGGGTGTTGTAATACGTCCAGCCCTCATCGGCTTCGGCGTGGAACTGCTCCTGATGTGCGAGCGTGGTCAGCAGGTATCTGACGCTGAGCAGGCCGCGCAGAGCATAGTTGGAGAGTTCGGGCTGACTGCGCACATCCCGCTTGACCCCCAGTGCCGGGTAGAAGCTGAGGATGCTGGGGGCGGCGGTGCTGCCGAAATACTGCAGGCAGCTCTTGTCCAGCCACAGGCCCAGATTGTCGTGGGTCTTGTAGGTGTCAATGCGCCAGTCCCCCTCGGGCAGATCCTCCTTCAGGGCCAGCGCGTTGATGTACTGCTCCACAAGGTCACTGTCGGTGTTCCACTGGCCGAACTTGCCAATGCCGATGTGGACGATGCCGAACAGGCAGCTGAACGCCAGCACGCCGGCCAGCAGGCGGCGGGCAAAGACCCTGCGTTGCTGCCAGCGCCTGCAGATGCAATGGTAGACGGCCAGACCGCCCAGACCAAAGGCAAGCACTGCACAGTACTGGCCCGGATTCTGCAGCACGCCCAGGCTCCACTCCTTGGTGGCGGCATCCTGCACGGGCACCAGTGCAAAGGCCAGCGTGGCGATCATCACAAAGGCAATGCTCCGGGCGGGGCGGGCGAGGTCGAGGCTGGGGTCCTCCCACGCGCTCACCGTCATGGCCGCAAGGATGAGCACCGGCATATAGAACCACCGGGCATAGTAGCTGGAATTGAGGGCATAGAACGCGCTGTTCAGGATGGGCACCAGCGCAAATACCATGCAGACGGCAATGATCCGCTTTTTGCTGTCGCCCTGCCGGGCACGCCAGTAGGTCACCACACCGGCCAGACTGCACAGGGGCAGATAGGCTGTCATGCTGGTCCATTTGATGATGCCCTCAGACCAGATGGAGGTCATATAGGGGGAATCCGGGGGCAGCACCCAGCTCAGCAGGATGGCCAGATACTGCTGGGGCTTGGAATAGGTCAGAAAGCCCCAGCCGGAGGAAAGATCGATGGTGCGCGGGTTCTGCAGCACGCTGAGGACAGTGGGCCAGAGCACCACAAAGCCCAGTGCCACGCCCAGCAGGCTCTCAAAGGCCAGCTGACCGAAGAGGCGGCGCGTGAGCCGAAACTCCCCGGCGGAGAGCTTGCAGACGAAGTAGATGACAAGGAAGAGCACCTGCCCCACAAAGAAGAAGTAGTTGTTGAGCAGGTTCACCGCCACCCAGAAGGCGAACCATCCGTGGCGGCGCTCGTAGATGGTCTCATCCAGTGCCCAGAGCATCCAGGGGAAGAGGGCCAGCACATCAATGAAGTGGTTGAAGAAGATGTTGTACAGCCCCCAGCCCGAAAAGGCGTAGAGGGCCGCACCCAGCACCGCAAAGTTCGGGTCTTTGACGTAGCGGCGCAGGTACAGATACGCGCCGCCGCCCGCCACCGCGAACTTGAGCACCAGCAGCGGCACCATGAGGTAGGGGAGCCAGTTCTGCGGGAAGAGCAGGGAAAACCAGAAGAAGGGGGAGCCGTACAGGTAGAACGAATAGGCGTTTATGGTTCCGCTGCCCAGGTCAGTTGCCCAGGAAAAGGTGTTCTTCACGCCTCCGTATCCGGCGGGGTAGCCTGCCCCCTTGAGAAAGCCGTTCATGTAGCGGTAAAAGCTGATCTGCTGGCTGTTGAAATCGCCTGCATAGTGGAAAAAGCCGCCGTCCAGCAGATAGAACGGCAGGAAGATGAGGGCGGCTGTCAGGGCGCAGAGCCCCACGGTGAGCCAGAACTTATCCTGCTTCTGCCCCAGCATCCGGGGCGAAGAATGAAATGCAGTCATGCGTCAGTCCTCTTTTCAGTATCGGAAATTTCCCGCTTACGGGAACGGCACCTCGCGGGTGTCATCGGGGTCCTGCGCGGCCCTGCGCTGCTGCTCGAACACCGCGTCGATGAGGGTGTCGAGGTCAGAGAGGCGGCTCAGCTCACAGCAGTAGCGCCGCAGGCTGGCGGCCCCCTTCAGGCCCTTCATGTAGTGCATGGTCTGGGCCCGGGCCTGGGGCATGGCAACGAACTCGCCTTTCTGCTCCACCATCTCCTCCACCTGCCGGCGCAGGGCGTTCATCCGGGCCTGCAGATTCGGCTCCTTGGGAGCCGGCAGGCCCTCAATGGCGGCGTTCACCCGCTCGAAGAGCCACGGGTCGCCCAGCGCAGCACGGGCGATCATGACGCCGTCGCAGCCGGTGCGCTGCATCATCTCCACGGCGTCTTCTGCCGTGTGGATGTCGCCGTTGCCCAGCACAGGCACCTTCACCGCCGCCTTGACCTTGGCGATGATGTCCGGGTCGATGCCCGGGGTATACATCTGCTCCCGGGTGCGGGCGTGAACGGCGATGAGTTCAGCCCCGCCTGCTCGCAGGCTTTGGCGCACTCCACCGCCGTGATGTGGTCGGCGTCCCAGCCTTTCCGCATCTTGACCGTTACCGGGCGGGTGGTGTGGGCCTTGACCTGCTCGACGATGCGGCCGCAGAGGTCGGGGTCCAGCATCAGCTTGCTGCCTGCCCCGCCCGAGACGATCTTGGGGGCCGGACAGCCCATGTTGATGTCCAGAAAATCGAACGCGTACTGCTCCACGGCGGCAGCGGCCTGCCCCATGATCTCGGGCACTTCGCCAAAGATCTGCACGCCGTAGGGGGCACCGTTGGGTTCGGCCTTGAGCAGGCTGACGGTTTTGTGGTCGCCGTATACCAGCGCCCGGCTGGACACCATCTCACTGACGGTAAAACCGGCTCCGTGCTGGGCCATCAGCCGCCGGGCCGGGGCATCGGTAAAGCCCGCCATGGGGCCGAACACTGCCCGGTGGGGCAGGGAGATCTCCCTGATCTTCAAAGGGGTGTTGAAAGGTTCCATGATACTCCTTAGCGCTATCTGATTTAGTTGATAACATGATAAAATTTGGATTATAAGTATACCATATTTCTGGCGGCAGAACAAGAAGCGGAACATCTTTCTTGTCAGCGCGGAATTTTTCCGGTATACTGGGGGACAAAAGGAGGAGCGGCTGGAACACGGCAGCCAGCTGCACAAAAGAGATGGAATACAGAACATGGAAAAAGCAGAACGGCGCAGGGGAGAGCATCCGCACCTCCCTGCTGGGCTATGGCTGTATGCGTTTCCCCACCACACCGGAGGGAGCCATTGACGAGCCCCGGGCCGAAGCGCTGCTGAACGCCGCGCGGGATGCGGGCGTGAACTATTTTGACACCGCCTACCCCTACCACGGCGGCCAGAGCGAGCCTTTTGTGGGCAGGGTCATTGCAAAGTGGCCCCGGGAGAGCTTTTATCTGGCCACCAAGATGCCGCTGTGGCAGTGCGGGAGCCTGGAGGAGGCCCAGCATATCTTTGAAGAGCAGCTCCGGCGGCTGGGCGTGGAATACATCGACTTCTACCTGCTGCACTCCCTGCACGCCGCCCGATACGACCGGGCCAAGGAAATGGGCATCGTGGACTGGCTGTGGGAGCAGAAAAAGCTGGGTCGTATCCGCAGCTTCGGCTTCTCCTGCCACGACAACGCGGCGGGCCTTGAGCACATCCTGCGGGATCAGCCCTGGGATTTCTGCCAGCTGCAGTATAACTATCTGGACACCGATGACCGTGCCGAGGAGATCTCGGGTGACCGCGGCTATCAGCTGACCGAGGAGCTGAACATCCCCCTCATCATCATGGAGCCCATCAAGGGCGGCACACTGGCCAACCTGCCCCCGGAGGCCGAAGCACCCCTCAGGGCCCTGCGGCCCGAGGCCTCGGATGCCTCCTGGGCCCTGCGCTGGGGTGGGCAGCCACCGGAACGTCCATGTCATCCTCTCGGGCATGAGTGCCGAGGATCAGCTCACGGATAACCTGGCCACCTTTGCCCGCTTTGAGCCGCTGACCGCTGCAGAGACCGCCGCGGTGGAGCAGACCGCCGCCTTCCTGCACAGCCGCATCAAGATCGGCTGCACCGGCTGCCGGTACTGTATGCCCTGCCCCATGGGGGTGGACATCCCGGACAACTTCAGCATCTGGAACAAGCTGGGGATGTTCGGCCAGCCCGAGGCCATCAAGCACCAGTGGGAAGCCCGCTTCCCCGATGCCGAAAAGGCCAGCCACTGCGTCCGCTGCGGCAAGTGCGAGGCGGCCTGCCCCCAGCATCTGCCCATCCGCAATGCGCTGGCCCAGCTGCAGCAGGAGCTGGATCAGCTGTAATCTGTATCAGAAAAGCCACCGGCAAAAACCGGTGGCTTTTTTCTCTTATTCGCTCCACTCCATCCCGATTTTATCCAGCATTGCGCGGCGCTCAGGGGTGAGCTTGGGGTCGTGGGTGATATCCCACTCCCGCATCCGGCGGAGCCAGTCGCCCAGGCAGAAGCCGGTTTCGTCGGATTTGTAGTTGGCGGCGGCGTGGAGGTTGCCGTGGGCCTTGTAGTAGGCTTTGGCCTGCTGATAGGCGGTTCCCCACTTGGCATCCCGGGCATCCCACACCATGCCGATGCTGTTCAGCTTTTTGATGTGGGCGGGCGTGACCTGATAGGAATCCGGGCGGTTCTTGCGGGCTGCACGCAGGTTGGAGATCCACACGCCCAGCCGGACACCGTCGCTGTCCACATAGCTGGCGGGGACAAGCAGGTGCTTGTATTTGCGGGCATAGCGGGCGGCACTGCGGAAGTTCCGCTCCCAGTTGGCCTCGCGCACGGTGCCGTGGTCAGCGGCGGGATCACTGGGGCGGCGCTCGCCCTTGAACAGGATGCGCAGCAGCTTGCGGCGCTCACTGCTCAGGGCGCTGCTGCCGGAGTTCAGGGCCTGCCGCTGGCGGTTGACCCAGCTGCCCAGCCAAACGCCGTCCGCGGTCTTGTAGACAGAGGGGATCTCCAGATCACCGTGCTCTGTCTTGTAGGCCAGAGCCAGATCATAGCGCTCCTGCCAGGGGTCATACTTTTCCCACACCATGCCCAGCTTGTCCAGCAGGGCCTTGCGTTCAGGGGTGACCCGGGCGCTGGAGCGGTCCGGGTTCAGGTAGGCATAGCGCTGGCGCGCCACCCACTTGCCCAGCAGTACTCCGTCCGGCGTGACATACTCCGAGGGGACGTTCAGGTTGCCGTGCTCATGGTAGTAGGCGGCGGCAACATCGTACAGGGACATCCACTTGCGGTCGTTGCGGTTGGTCCAGTCCATGCCCAGAGCGTCCAGCCGCTCCACCTGTTCCTGAGGCAGCTCGCCTGCCTTGTGAGCGGCGCGCTGGGCCCCCAGCCAGACCCCCAGACCGAAGCCGGAGGGCGTTTCGTACTTGATGGGCACTTCCAGATCGCCGTGTTCCAGATAATACTGGGTGGCGGCGGCATAGTTCTGCTCCCACAGGTCGTTGGAGGTGCTCCACACCATGCCGATGGCTTCCAGCCGCTCGATGCGGTTCTGGGTCAGGTTGCCGCCCAGATAGCGCTGGCGGTTGTAGACGATCCATTCGCCCAGTGCAAAATCATTTTTATCGCGGTAGCGCACCGGCACCAGAAGGTCACCGTGCTCGGTGCGGTATTTCTGCGCGGAGGCAAAGCCCTTTTCCCAGGCAGCCTCCAGCCGATGGTTCCAGCGGATGCCCAGTTTTTCCAGCTTGGCGGCCTGTTCCGCTGTCAGGCGGCCCGGGCGCTGCCCGGCCTGTACCTGCCGCTGGAGCTCGAGCCACTTGCCCACGGGCACGCCGCTGTGGATGGTATAGCTCCGGGGCAGCTCCAGGGTGCCCTCTTTGGCGGCGGCATCGGCGGCAGCCTGACACAGCACCTCCCAGCGGGCCTCCATCTCCCGGCGCAGCTTGCCATACAGGCGGTAGGTCTGCTGCATGGGGCGCTCCTGCCGGAAGCCCGGCGTTTTGCTGCCGGCCCTGGTCATGGCCTCGGTGCAGTCACGCTGCAGGGTGCGGCCGTTGCCCAGCCCTCGAACTGCGCCACAAGGTCAAACACCGGCACGCTGCGGCTGCCTGCAGCCACCAGCGCGCGGCAGAGCATCTGCTTGAAGGTGGACATCAGGCTGGACTGGCGCACCAGAATGACCCCGGCCAGCCCCTCCAGCGGCTGCTGGACTCCCGGCGCGTTGACGCAGAGCAGGACCTTGGGGCCGGGGGCTGTATCGGAGAGGAAGGTCTCCACGGCGGCAGAATCCGCAAAGCAGGCGTGATCTGCAGCGTAAAAGCGGACGGCAGAGTCCACAGTGCGCAGCAGCTGTTCCAGCTCCGTGCCCAGCTTTTCCTGATAGGCGGCGGATTCAAACAGGACCAGATAATGGCCGCTGGTATCGCTGAGCAGGCGGGGCAGCAGAACGGTCAGGTTCTCCACCTGACGCAGAGACCAGCTCAGCTCTTCATATTGAACGCGCAGGGAGGTGTCGCCCTTGGGCATACACAGGTTTTTGATCCGGGCGCGCAGGGTGGCCAGCTCCTCCTCCTGCGGCCAGAGCAGGGCTGCATAGGCTGAGGGCACCGGCATGGTCCCGGCGGCCATGGCCTCGGCCACAGTCATGTGGGAGACGATGCAGTCGGCAAACAGCTCCTGCGCGGCGGCGCAGACGGGGGCACCGTTGGGCACACCCAGCCCCAGCACCTTTGCCTGGGGGCACATCCGCAGCAGCTTCTGTACCGACTGTGCCCAGCACACGGCGCTCAGCTCATGGTAGCAGTCCAGCACCATGCAGCCGGGTTTCTGCTCCCCCAGCCGCACCCACTGCTCCGGGGTGGCAGCGGCCAGCTTTTCGCAATCACAGAAGCGGACATTGCCGGGCAGGGTGCCGCCGTTGTAGCGTGTCAGCTCTGCCTGCCGCAGGGCCAGACGCTGTGCACCGGCCACCAGCCAGAAAAAGGTGGTCTGGGGGTGAGCCTCCACCACCTTCCAGGCAATACAGCTTTTGCCGGTGCCGGTGGGATGGAACACGGCGGCCCGGTTCAGGGTCTCCAGAGACTGTACAGCTTTCTGAAAAGCGGCTTCGTTGACGGGATTCAGGGTCATCGACATGGTGGTAGTGTCCTCTCCGAGTTGCATGTTTGACATCGTTGGATACAACGAAAATATTTCATAGGATTAGTTTATCGCAAAAAAACATTTTTCTGTCAAGCCCTTTGAAGAGAATTTAGGGCAAAACTTGGGAAAAGGATAAAAATATTCTGGAACCTGTGGCCGGAACCATGAACTTTGTGCGCAGCAACGGGGATACTGAAAGTGGAAATGCGTCCCGGAGCGGAGAGAAAGTATGACCTATGGCTGGAAGAAGGCTTCTTTTGCCCCGGCAGAGCTGCCCGGGCCGCACCGGGGAGATCCGGGCAGGAAGGCTGCTGCGGAACATCCAAGAAGCATTTCATCTTTGCGGCCGAAAAAATGAAAAATTCCCTCTTGACTTTATGAAAATAAAGCGTATAATGCAATCAACAAACCGATGAGGCGGAAGAGAACCTGCAAGCGCACTTACAGTGAGCCCGAATGGTGAAAACGGGCAGAGAGCGGGGCAGAGTTTGTGGGCCGCCGAGGGCCGGGCGAACAGGGCAGTGCCTTTAGTAGCTTGGGACGGAAGCCTCCGTTACAGGGCAGGGGAGTGTTGGCTCTCCGTTGAGGGGCTCCTGCAGTTTTCCATGGTGGGAAGACGAGCGGAGCAAGCAAGGTGGCACCGCAGATTCGAATTTCTCGACTCTGTCCTTGTGGTTGAACACACAGGGACGGGGCCGTTTTTATTTTACCCGTTCCGCAGGTGGAGCGGGTTTTATTTTTTGGGCCGCCCGCTCCGGGAAAGGAGCAACCGCTATGAAAACCATGAACATGATCTCCCGCCGCAGCTTCCTGAAGGCTGCCGCCGCAGCCGCTGTCGTATCCGCACTGGGCCTGACCGGCTGCGGCTCCTCCGGCTCTTCTGCCGCAGCATCCAGCACTGCTTCCAGCGCTGCCGGTTCCGCCGCCGCTTCTGAAGCAGGCCAGACCTTTAAGGTGGGCATCGTCAACTATGTGGATCATGCATCCCTGAACCAGATCGTGGCCTCTGTTGAGAGCCGTTTGGATGAGGTGGGCGCGGAGAAGGGCGTGACCTTCGACTATGCCGATTACTACGCCAACGCCCAGGCTGACCAGTCCAACCTGAACCAGATCGGTGCAGACCTGGTGGCCGACCAGGTGGATGTCATTGTGGCCGTGGCCACACCCACTGCCGCCACCATGCTGGCCGCTGTGGAAGATACCGACATCCCTGTGGTCTACTCTGCCGTCACCGACCCTGTTTCCGCCGGGTTTGATGGTGAGGAGGGCATCACCGGAACCTCCGATGCCCTGAACACCGAGGCCATTATGAACCTCATCACTGCAATCAACCCCGACATCGACACCATCGGCCTGCTGTACGACCTGAGCGAGGATTCCTCCACCCAGGCCATCGCCGATGCCAAGGCGTTCTGCGACAGCAAGGGCATCAAGTACATTGAAAAGAACGGTACCACCACCGCCGAGGTGCAGATGGCTGCCGAGGCCCTTGTGGCCGCCGGTGTCAAGGCAGTGTTCACCCCCACCGACAACACCGTGATGACCGCTGAGCTGTCCATCTATGAGACCTTCCTGGAGGCAGGGATCCAGCACTTCACCGGTGCGGACAGCTTTGCTTTGAACGGTGCTTTTGTGGGCTACGGCGTGGATTACGTCCAGCTGGGCGAGGCCACCGCCGATATGGTGGTGGAGCTGCTCTGCGGCGGCAAGACCCCCGCAGACCTGCCCTACCAGACCTTCGATAACGGCATCGTCACCATCAACACCGAGAGCTGTGAGGCACTGGGCCTTGACCTCGACACCGTCAAGGAAGCCTTCAAGCCCTACTGCACCGAAATTGTGGTAGTGACCACGCAGGAGAATTTCTAAAAAGGAGTACATCAACCATGCTGGCGAGTATCTTTTCGCTCAACGTGATCCAGACGGCGCTGGAGCTGGGCTGCATTTACGGTCTGGTGGCGCTGGCGCTGTTTCTGAGCTATTCGATCCTGAACATTGCAGACCTGTCCACCGATGGCTGCTTCACCCTTGGCTGTGCCGTGGCCTGCCAGGTGGCGCTGACAGGCCACCCCATCCTGGCCCTGTTCGCGGCCATGGCAGCGGGTGTGTGTTCGGGCTTTGTCACCGCCTTTTTGCAGACACGTCTGGGCGTTGAGAGCATCATGGCAGGCATCATCGTGAACACCGGCCTGTACACCATCAATCTGGCGGTTATGGGCTTTTCGTCCACGATGTCCCTGGTCAAGACCGATACGGTATTCTCGCTGGCAAAATCCGCACTGGCCTTTACGGGCGGCTGGTATAAGCTGGTCATCGCGGCGGCGGTCATTGTACTCGCCTGTGCCGCTATGGTGGGTTTCCTGGGCACCCGGCTGGGCCTTTCCATCCGCGCCACCGGCGATAACGCCGCCATGGTGCGGGCCTCCAGCATCAACCCGGCCTTCACCATCACAGTGGGCCTGTGCATCTCGGGCGCGCTGACCGCCCTTTCCGGCGGCCTGCTGGCCCAGTACCAGAAGAGCAGCGACATCAACGTGGGCACCGGCATGGTTACCATCGCGCTGGCTTCCCTTATCATCGGCGAAACGCTGGTGGGCAAGCGCACCATGGTGCGCCGGGTGCTGGGCGTGGTGTTCGGCAGCTGCCTGTATCGCTTTATCGTGGCCGTGGCCCTGCGCTTCAATGTGCCCGCCGCCGCCATGAAGCTGGTGAGTGCCCTCATCGTGGCTGTGGCCATCTCGATGCCCGCCATCCGGGCAAAGTTTGCCTTTGAGCAGCGCAAGCACAATGCCCGGAAGGAGGTGCACTGAGATGGAAATGCTGGAACTGAACAACCTGCACAAGACCTTTAACCCCGGCACCGTCAACGAAAAAGTGGCCCTGAACGGTGTGAGCCTGCACATGGAGGCAGGCGACTTTGCCACCATCGTGGGCTCCAACGGCGCGGGCAAATCCACCATGTTCAACGCCATCACCGGCGGTTTCATTGCCGACGAGGGCAGCATCGTGCTGGGCGGGCAGGACATTACCTTTGCGCCCGAGTATGAGCGCAGCAAGGTCATCGGCCACCTGTTCCAGGACCCCCTCAAGGGCACGGCCCCCAATATGACCATTGAGGAAAACCTTGCGCTGGCCTATCTTCGGGCAGGAACCGCCCCCAACGCCATCTTCTCCCGCATCTCCCGCAAGGATAAGGAGCTGTTCCGGGAAAAACTTGCCCTGCTGAATATGGGCCTTGAGGACCGGATGAAGCAGCCGGTGGGTCTGCTCTCGGGCGGCCAGCGGCAGGCGCTGACCCTGCTCATGGCCACCCTCGTTACCCCCAAGCTCCTGCTGCTGGACGAGCACACCGCAGCCCTGGACCCTGCCACGGCGGAGAAGGTGCTGGAGCTGACCAAGAGCATCGTGGCCGAGAAAAAGATCACCTGCCTGATGGTCACCCACAACATGCATCAGGCCCTCGAGCTGGGCAACCGCACCCTGATGATGGACGGCGGCCGCATCGTGTTCGATGTCAAGGGCGAGGAGCGCAGGAAGATGACCGTGGACGACCTGCTGGAAAAATTCCGCGAGAACGCCGGTAAGGCCCTGGACAATGACCGCATCCTGCTGAGCAAGGTGGAAGCGGGCAACTGAAAAGAAACTCAAAATGCCCTGTCTGGACCCGAAACCGTGTCAGACAGGGTGTTTTTGATACAACAAGGAGAAAATGAGATAGAAAATAACGATCCGTACCCCGCAAATGCAGGATTATGACCGATTTTCTGCTATTATGGATCAGGTGCAGCAGATGCATGTCGAGTGGCGGCCGGATGTCTACAAACCGGCCAGCCCGTTGATCACAAAGGAACTGTTTGGCGAACTCCTGAAAGGGGACAGCTGGTATATTGCCGAGACGGACGGCATCGTTGTTGGTGTTCTGGAAGTGTTTAAGCGGCATGTGGAAAGCCCGGCACAGGTGACGAAAGATATTTTGTTCGTCAGTACCATGGCGGTGGATGAGGCGTATCGCGGGAAGGGCATCGGGCACCAGTTCTTTGATAAGGTGAAGCAGCTTAAAGCAGAAAAGGGATGCGACACCATTGAACTGCAGGTGAACGCTAAAAATAAAATGGCGTATGAGATGTACCGGAACTATGGCTTT
>ENA-OQKB01000211-OQKB01000211.1-human-gut-metagenome-genome-assembly--contig:-NODE-211-length-13616-cov-2.688190_pt1 | contig 13616 bp, 13 predicted proteins | sample MGYA00242646_ERZ504793 | MGnify/ENA primary metagenome ERZ504793 (study PRJEB26092, sample SAMD00036409) | human gut metagenome | host: Homo sapiens | study: EMG produced TPA metagenomics assembly of...
AGGGCAAGCCCGACAACATCGACAACATGAAGCCCATCCTCACGACATCATCCGCCGGGCGCTCTGAGCGCACCTCTCCCCTGCCAGCCCTCGCAAAGGTGCCTTTTGCGCCAATCCTCCGGGGACAAAAAACGGAAAAGGCAGACTTTTTTTCAAAAAAGCCCTTGCAATTGCGCGGAAAATGTGGTATCATACTCAAGTCGATACGACATCTGGACGGTTAGCTCAGCTGGTAGAGCATCTGCTTGACGTGCAGGAGGTCACAGGTTCGAGTCCTGTACCGTCCACCATACAGTTCGTACTCGAACCCGATTCTTTATGAGAAAGGGTTCGGGTACGTTTTTTGTTTATCGGAGGTTCTGCGGAAGGAGTACACAGAGCGTTAAACGAGCAAAGGCAGGGTATCACCATGACGGTGGTATCCTGCCTTTTGTGTTACAAGGATATTCTGGGGGCGATTGCTGCGCACAAAGCGCCTTAAGCCCCTGTGTTTGCTTCGGTCAGCACAAAGGTCAGCTCCGCTGTGGCGGCGCACTTGCCATCCACATAAGCAGACGCTTTCCCGATGCCCACCGGGCCGTGCTGTTCCACCAGCTCACAATGGAGCGTAAGAACATCCCCTGGGGTGACCTGTTTGCGGAAGCGGGCATTTTTGATGCCGCCGAAGAGGGCCAGCTTACCTTTGTTTTCGGGAACGCTCAGCGCTGCCACGGCTCCGGTCTGGGCCAGTGCTTCCAGGATCAGCACTCCCGGCATGACCGGCTGGCCCGGGAAGTGACCGCAGAAGAATTCTTCATTGCGGGAAACGCACTTGCGGCCAATGGCCCACTGACCCGGCTCGTAGTCCAGGATACGGTCCACGAGGGCAAAGGGGTAGCGGTGGGGCAGAAGGGCTGCGATCTGCTCACTGTTCAGAGCGTTTGCGTTCTCCCGCACGGTCCGCGGTTCTGCCATGGCTCAGCCCTCCCATCTGCGCAGGGCGATGCAGGCGTTGTGCCCGCCAAAGCCCAGGCTGTTGCTCAGTGCGTAGGTCATGGCCTGTGCACGGCCTGCATTGGGCACATAGTCCAGATCGCATTCCGGGTCAGGCTGCTCGTAGTGGATGGTGGGCGGAGCAAACTGGTCTCGCAGGGCCAGCGCCGTGAATACGGCCTCGATGCCGCCCGCACCACCCAGCAGGTGGCCGGTCATGCTCTTGGTGCTGACCACGGTCAGCTGCTTTGCGTGTTCGCCGAACACGGCATGGATGGCAGCCGTCTCGCAGGCATCGTTCATGTGGGTGCCGGTGCCGTGGGCGTTGATGTGATCCACCTGCTCCGGGGCAATACCTGCATCGGCCAGCGTCAGCTTCATGCAGTCGATGGCACCTGTGCCGCCGGGAGCCGGTGCGGTAAAGTGGTAAGCATCGCAGTTGGCACCATAGCCTACCACCTCGGCGTAGATATGCGCACCGCGTGCCCGGGCGTGCTCCAGCTCTTCCAGAACCAGCACACCGCTGCCCTCGCCCATCACGAAGCCGCCGCGGCGGGCATCAAAGGGCAGGCTGGCAGCATCCGGGTCGGTGGCGGTGGAAAGCGCCTTCATGCTGGTAAAACCGCCGATGCCCAGCGGGCTGATGCAGCTTTCGGCACCGCCGCAGACCATGGCAGTCTCGTAACCGTCCCGGATGCGGTGGAAGGCATCACCCACGGCATTGGTGCCGCCGGCGCAGGCGGTGACCGGGCAGGTGCACATGCCCTTCAGGCCAAAGCGGATGGCCACCTGTGCCGCCGCCATGTTGGCAATGGACATAGGCACAAAGTAGGGGCTGACCTTCTCCATGCCTTTTTCTTCCCCGCGGGTGTGCTGCTCCTCGATGGTGGGCAGGCCGCCAATGCCGCTGGAAAGGACCACACCGATGTTTTTGGCCTCTGCTTCCGTGTTCAGGCCGCTGTCGGCAATGGCCTCGGCTGCAGCAGCCAGTGCCAGCAGGGTGAAGCGGGCCATCTTGCGGGCTTCCTTTTTGTCCACAACGGTCTCGGGGTCAAAGTTTTTCACTTCACCGGCCAGCTTGCACTTGAAATCGGTGGTGTCAAACTGGGTGATGGGGCCAATGCCGCACCGGCCTGCCTTTGCGGCAGCCCAGCTGTCGGCAGCAGTGTTGCCCAGCGGGTTCACGGTGCCCAGACCGGTGATCACGACTCTGCGTTTTTCCATAGAGAATTTCTCCTTTTACATTGCCATGCCGCCGTCCACACAGAGCACCTGCCCGGTGAGATAGCTGCTTTGTTCTGCGGCAAAAAACGCCACCGCGTTTGCCACGTCTTCCGGCTGGCCCGCGCGGCCCGCCGGGATATCCTTTGCCATTTCGGTGCGGACAGCCTCCGGCAGGGCGGCGGTCATATCAGTTTCAATAAAGCCGGGCGCAACAGCGTTTACTGTCACATTGCGGCTGGCCAGCTCCCGGGCTAGGCTTTTGGTCAGGCCGATGAGCCCGGCCTTGCTGGCGGCGTAATTCGTCTGGCCCGCATTGCCCCGCAGGGCAACGACGCTGCTCAGATTGACGATCCGGCCCCAGCGCTGGCGCACCATCCGGCGGGCAGCTTCCTTGCAGCAGAGGAACGCACCCTTGAGGTTTGCGTCCAGCACGGCATCAAAGTCTGCTTCGGACATGCGCAGGATCAGGTTGTCCCGGGTGATGCCTGCATTGTTCACAAGGATATCCACCCGGCCAAAGGCGTTTACCGCTTCCTCAAAGAGCTTTTTGCAGCCCTCGGCGGTGGAAACATCGGCCTGCACGGCCACAGCCTGCGCGCCCTCGGCCCTGCAGAGAGACACGGTCTCAGCGGCGGCCGCTTCGCCGTGGCAGTAGTTGACCACCACATGGCAGCCCTGCCGGGCAAGCTGTACGCACACTGCCCGGCCGATTCCCCGGCTTCCGCCGGTCACAACGGCGGTACGGATGATGGTTTCTTCGTTCATTGTTCTTCCTTCCATGCGTTCAGAACGGTGTCCAGCTGCGCCGGGGTCTCCACCGACACACAAGTCACACCGGGCAGAGTCTTTTTCACAAAGCCAGAGAGCGCATTGCCGGGGCCGACCTCCAGAATGTGATCCACACCCAGCTCACCCAGACGGTGCAGGGTGTCCTCCATGTGGACACTGCTCTGCACCTGCCGGACCAGCAGGGCCGGGATGCTGTCGCTCTCGGCTTTTTCACGGCCCAGGCAGTTGAACAGTACCGGAACGCTCATTTCGCCAAAGGATTCGGCGGCAAAGCGCTTTGCCAGGGCATCTCCGGCGGGAGCCATCAGACGGGTGTGGAACGGGCCGCTCACCTTGAGCGGGATGCACCGGCGGGCACCGGCCTGCTTTGCAAGCTCCGCGGCCTTGTCCACTGCGGCCTTTTCGCCGCCAATGACCAGCTGGCCCGGGCAATTGTAGTTGCAGATCTGCACACAGCCCAGCGCGGATGCCTGCTCACAGCATTCTGCAAGGGGGACCCGGTCGAGGTTCAGCACTGCGGTCATGCCGCAGTCGATGCCGCTGGCCGCGTCGGCCATGGCTTTGCCGCGGTAGGCTGCCAGCTCAATGGCCTGCTTGGCGGTGAATACACCGGCGGCTTCCAGCGCGGAATATTCGCCCAGAGAGAGACCGGCCACATAAGCGGGCTTGATCCCCTGCCCGGCCAGAACGGCGGATACGCCGCAGGCAAAGGCCACCATGCAGGGTTGGGTGTATTCGGTCTGATTCAGAACGCCGTCCGGGTCGTCGAAGCAGACGCGGTGCAGATCAAACGGAAGGTCTGCAGCGTCGAACGCGGCACGGAAAGCGGAAGATGCTTCGTAAAATTCTTTGCCCATGCCGGGGTGCTGGGCACCCTGGCCGGCATACAAAACGGCAAGCTTCATTGGTTTTGCCTCCATTCGGTCACAAGTTCATCCATCAGCTCACGGACAGTGTACATCCGGTCCAGCCTGCCCACATTGGCCCCGCAGAAGAAAAGCCCTTCTTCCACATTGCCCTTGACCGCTTCGATCAGTGCATGGGTGATGCAGTAGGGCACCTTGGCAGGGTCGCAGGTCTTCAGGCAGCGGGCACAGTGCCGGGGCGGGAAGCGTCTGCCCTCCGCCATGGCCTGCACCAGCGGCGTGTTCAGCGCCCGGCCCGGCATCCCGACCGGGCTGTGGATGATGCGCACATCCTCAGAACCGGCGTTCAGCAGAACGTCCTTGTACCCCTGGGATGCATCGCACTCGTAGGTGGTGATAAAGCGGGTGGCAAGCTGAACGCCTGCGGCACCCAGTCTGGTAAAGTGAGCCAGATCGGCCCCGGTGTACACGCCGCCCGCCACAAACACGGGGATGCTGTGGCCGAACTGCGCCTCATAGGGCTTTACCTCGGCCAGCACCTCCGGCAGGATCTCATCCAGTGTCTGACAGGTTCCGGAGAACAGGTCCTGCTCCGCAAAGCCGAGATGACCGCCTGCCTTGCAGCCCTCAATGACCACAAAATCAGCGGTGCGGCCGAACTCCTTGGCCCAGCGGCGCAGGATGAGCTTTGCCGCCCGCCCGCTGGAAACGATGGGCGCGATGGCGACCTCCATCGTGTTCACAAGGCCGGGCAGCTCCAGCGGCAGACCCGCGCCGGACACCACAGCGTCCACGCCTGCTTCCACCGCAGTGCGGATGGCGGCGGCATAGTCTTGCGTGGCCACCATTGCATTGATGGCCACCATACCGGCACCGTTTGCGATCTGCTTTGCCTTCCGGATCTCAGCCGTCAGGGCGCGGTGGTTGGCGCTGGCCGGGTCACGGGCAAAGTCCGGCTCCCGGTAGCCTGCATCGGCGGTGGAGATGCACCCCATGCCGCCGCAGGCGGCCACGGTTCCGGCCAGCCCGCCCAGGGAAACGCCCACGCCCATGCCGCCCTGCAGGATGGGCACGGACAGGGTTTTCTTTCCGAGCGTCAGCATTCCTCGCTCAGCGCGTGGATACGCTGCCTCCCGCCGTTCCACAGGTCATCCAGAATGTCCGCCACAGGGCGCACCTCGTGGAGCATTCCGGCCACCTGACCGGCCATCAGACTGCCGGTGGAGGTGTCGCCTTCAAACACGGCCCGGCGCAGACTGCCCAGGGTGAACTTTTCCAACTCCATCTTATTGGCACCGGCCTTTTCCTGCCGGACATATTCACGGCTCATCCGGTTTTTCAGCACCCGGACCGGGGAACCGCCGATGCGTCCGGTCACGATGGTGTCGCTGTCCTTGGCATTGAGCAGGGCAGCCTTGTAGTTTTCGTGGATGGGGCACTCCTCGCTCACCAGCAGGCAGGTGCCCACCTGCACGCCGCAGGCACCCAGCGCCAGGGCTGCTGCCAGCTGACGGCCATCGGCAATGCCGCCCGCCGCAATGACGGGCAGATCCACTGCGTCCACCACCTGCGGCACCAGCGCCATGGTGGCCATTTCGCCCACATGGCCGCCGCTCTCGGTCCCTTCGGCGATCACGGCATCGATGCCCAGCTTCTCCAGATGCTTTGCCAGCACAGCGGCAGCCACCACGGGGATCACCTTGATGCCCGCCGCTTTCCACATGGGAACATATTTGCCCGGGTTGCCTGCGCCGGTGGTGACCACCTGCACGCCTTCTTCCACAACGATCTGGGCAAACTCGTCTGCCTGCGGGTGCATCAGCATGATGTTCACACCAAAGGGCTTGTCTGTGAGCTGCTTGCACCGGCGGATATTTTCGCGCAGGGTGTCGGCATTCATGCCGCCCGCACCGATGATGCCCAATGCACCTGCATTGGAGCAGGCTGCGGCAAACTCACCGGTGGCAATGTTTGCCATGCCGCCCTGGATGATGGGGTATTTTGTGCCTAAAATTTCATTTAAAAGTTTCATAGTTTTATCCTATTGGTAAGCGTCCTCGCCCTCTCAGTCACCTTCGGTGACAGCTCCCCCAAAACTGGGAGGCCTTTCGGTCGAAAACCGAAAAACGTTTAACCGTTAACTTCGCCAACGGGCGTCTCCCCTTCGGGTACGAGCTGTCGAGCAGAGCGAGACTGAGAGGCGGAGCCCGTTCGTCCGACATGATTTCTACTCTTTGTATTGTCAGGATCGCGCCGCCCCAGGTCAGGCCGCCGCCAAAGCCGATGCAGGCCAGCGGTCTGCCCGGGGTCAGCTGCCCGCTCTCGGCCAGCTCGTTGAGGGCGACCGGAATGCTGGCGGCGCTGGTGTTGCCGTGGCGATCCATGTTCTTATAAAATTTTGCCGGGTCAGCCTGCAGGGCCTTGATGCAGTGGTCGATGATGCGGCTGTTGGCCTGATGGCAGACCACCCACGACAGATCCTCGAGGGTCAGCCGGGTCTCGTCCAGCACCGTGTGCAGGCACTTGGGCAGGGCATCCACCGCAAAGCGGAACACCGCCTTGCCGTCCATGGTGATGGGGGCAGAGCCTTCCCGGCTCGGCCCGCCCGCATGGAGGACATCGCTGCCGCGTGCCCCCAGCGTCAACGCAAAGGGGGTATCTGCCAGCCGGAAAATGGCGGCTCCGGCCCCGTCGCCGAACAGCACGCAGGTGGAGCGGTCGGTGGGGTCCATCAGGCGGGAAAGCGCTTCGCACCCGATGACAAGGGCATACTGCCCGCCCAGAGTCGTCAGCATCCCCCGCGCCACAGCCATGCCATAGAGAAAACCGGAACAGGCCGCGTTGATGTCCAGCGCGGGCCGGTTTTCGGGCAGGCCCAGCGCCGCCTGGACCTGACAGGCCACGCTGGGGGTGGCATCCGGGGCAGAAAGGGTCGCGCAGACACAGCAGGCAATGTCCGCCGGGGCAAGACCGCTGCGGTCAAGGGCCTGCCGCGCGGCCGCAATGGCCAGCGTGGCGGCAGATTCGTCCTCGGTGCACCAGTGCCGGGTGCGGATGCCGGTGCGGCTGGTGATCCATGCGTCACTGGTGTCCACCATGCGGCTCAGCGCGTCATTGGTGATCGTTCGTCCGGGAAGTGCCCCGCCGGTGGCGATCAGCTGTAAACCATTCATGCGTTCCTCGTTTCTCCGATCTGGCGGTATTTTTTATAGCGCTGATCGGCCAGCTGCCGGTCGCTCATGCGGCACAGTTCTTTCAGGTGGGCGCGCAGAGCGGCATCCATGCGCTCAAACAGGGCCGCGTGGCAGCGCTGGGCACCGCCCACCGGCTCCGGGATCACTTCTTCCACGATGCCGCCGCGGTACAGATCCTGTGCCGTCAGCTTCATCATCTCACAGGCCTCGCCGCTGCGGGAGGAGTCCTTCCACAGGATGCTGGCAAAGCCCTCGGGGCTCAGCACTGAGTAGACCGCGTTTTCCAGCATGAGGATGTGGTTGGCCACACCCAGTGCCAGCGCGCCGCCGGAGGAGCCCTCGCCGGTAACCACGGCGATGACCGGCACCGTCAGGCCGCTCATCTCCATCAGATTCCGGGCAATGGCCTCGCCCTGCCCCCGCTCCTCGGCATCCTTGCCGGGGTAAGCGCCCGGCGTGTCGATAAAGGTGATGATGGGGCGGCCGAATTTTTCAGCCTGCTTCATCAGGCGCAGAGCCTTGCGGTAACCCTCCGGCCCCGGCATTCCAAAGTTGCAGGCCAGATTCTCTTCCAGCGTGGAGCCCTTGCGGTGGCCGATGACCGTCACCGGCATCCCATGGAAGCGGGCCACGCCGCCCAGAATGGCCGCGTCCTCCTTGCACTGCCGGTCGCCGCGCTGCTCAAAGAAATCCGTGAACAGGGCAGAGATCGTCTCGTCGATGTGCGGGCGCTCCGGGTGACGGGCCAGAAAGACCCGGTCCTCGGCAGTCAGCGGGCCGCAGGAGCGCAGGATCTCGTCCTCTTCCACTGCCAGCTCTGCCAGTTCGGACGCGTGGGCGGTGATGGCCTCCATGTCACTGCCGCTGCCCTTCAGCGCGGCGATCTGTGCGTCCAGCGGGGCCAGCTGCTCCAAAATATCTTTTATCATTCGTGTTTCCCTCCGGCATGAAGCTGCAGGACCTGGATCAGCGTATCCCGCAGCTGACTGCGGGGCACCACCTGATCCACAAAGCCGTGTTCCATCTGGAATTCGCTGCGCTGGAACCCGTCGGGCAGTTTTTCACCGATGGTCTGCTCAATGACACGGGGGCCGGCAAAGCCGATGAGTGCCCCCGGTTCGGCCAGCATGATATCGCCCAGGCTTGCAAAGCTGGCGGTCACGCCGCCGGTGGTGGGGTGGGTCAGCACACTGACGTACAGCCCGCCCTTTGCCGAAAAGCGCTGGATGGCGGCGCTGGTCTTGGCCATCTGCATCAGGCTGAAAATGCCCTCCTGCATCCGCGCGCCGCCGCTGGCCGAAAAGATGACCAGAGGCAGGCGCTTTGCGGTGGCATACTCCACGGCGCGGGTGATCTTCTCGCCTACAGCCGTGCTCATGCTGCCCATAAAGAACCGGCTGTCCAGCACGGCTGCCACGCAGGCCACGCCGCCAATGCGGCCGACGGCGGTGACAGCAGCTTCGTGCAGGCCGGTCTTGTTCTGGGCGGCGGCAAGCTTCTCCCCGTATCCGGGGAAGTTCAGCACATCCTGCGGATCAAGGTCAGCGTCCAGTTCCCGGAAGCTGCCGTGATCCAGCACCAGACTGAGCCGGTAATACCCGCCAATGGGCATGTGATAGCCGCAGTTGGGGCAGACATACAGGCTTTTGCCCCACAGGGTGCGGGCAGCGCGGCGGCCGCACTGCTTGCACTCCACAAACTGCGGCTCGTGCCAGACAGCTCCGGCATCCCGCTTGGCCTTCAGCTGGAAAGTGCGCTCCCGCATCCGGTTGGGGAGCAGATCTCGGATATCATTCATCGCATGTTTCCTCAGATATGTGCGGTGATGTAGTTGTAGATGTCACCCACGGTCTTGAGCTTTGCCAGCTCCTCGTCCGGGATGGACACACCGCAGGCATCCTCCAGCGCCATGTTCAGCTCCACGGCATCCAGGCTGTCGGCCTCCAGATCCTCGGTCAGGCTGGCCTCCATGGTCACCTTGTCCTCCTCGCAGTTCAGGGTGTCAACAACGATCTTCTTCATTTCTTCAAACGTCATGGTAATATTCTCCTTTGATCGGTTTGTATTTTTATATCTAAAAAGTTTGAGGTTTCTTGCGAACACGACCATTATATCTGAATCGTCGGATAAGTCAAGAATAATAGCTAAAATATTTTAACTTTTACAATTCTGACACACTTTCCTCCACAGGGGCAGTTCCTCTTTTCCATTGCCCTTTTTCCCCAAACGTGCTAATATGGGTTCAGCACTCAGACAAGAAGAAACGAAAGGATGGATCCTATGAAATTCAGCGAAATGAGTTATACCCGCCCGGACATTGATGCCCTGCTGGGCCAGTGCAAGGCGCTGGCCGCCAAGGCCGCCGGGGCAGCCAGCGGCGAGGAGCTGGTGAATGTTTACTACGAGCAGAGCCGCGCCTTTGCCGATTACAGCACCGCCGCACAGCTGGCAAGCATCCACTACACCTGCGACACCCGTGACGCTTATTGGAAGGCCGAGCAGGATTTCTTTGATGCCAACGGTCCCGCCGTGGAGAACGCACGGGTGGAGATCAGCCGGGCATTTCTGGCCAACGCCCATGTGGATGCGCTGACCGAAGCCTTTGGCACCACCTGCGTGGCCGGTATGAAGAACGCCGTGCTGGGTATGGATGACCGCACCGTGGAGCTGCAGAAGGAGTACAACGCCCTTGTCAGCCAGTACCAGCAGGTGTACGGCGGCGCACTGGTTGAGTTTGACGGCAAGCAGCTGACCATTCCCCAGCTGGGCCCCTATAAGGAGAACCTGGACCCTGCCGTCCGCCGCGCCGCCTACGAGGCCGAGGCAGCGTATTTCGATGCCCACCGTGACGAGTTGGACGGCCTGTACACCAAGATCGTCAAGAACCTGAACGCACAGGCGCAGATCCTGGGCTACCACGATTACAGCGAGCTTTCCTATGTGCGGATGAACCGCATCGGCTACGGCCCCGCCGAGATCCGGAAGTTCCGCGACCAGGTGGCCAGCGATGTGGTGCCCGAGCTGAAAAAGGTGATCGAGCTGCGCTGCAAGCGCACCGGCATCTCCCACCTGACCTTCTCCGACCTGCCTGTGGCGTTTCAGGACGGCAACCCCTCTCCCATCCCCGGCTACGATGCCCGGATGGCCGCCGCCCGCACCATGTACCACGAGCTGAGCCCCGAGACCGCAGAATTCATTGACTTCATGCAGGACAATGAGCTGTTCGACGTGGAGAGCCGCCCCGGCAAGATGTCCGGCGGCTATATGACCAGCCTGCCCACCTACAAGGCCCCCTTTATCTTTGCCAACTGGAACAACACCTCTGCTGACGTGGACGTGCTGACCCACGAGTGCGGCCACGCCTTTGAGGGCTATGTGGCCGAGCGTGACCCCAAGGTCCCCGCAGACCTCGAGTGCCCCGGCATGGAGAGCGCCGAGATCCATTCCATGGCCATGGAATTCCTGACGGCTCCCTGGCACCACCTGCTTTTTGGCAAGGACACCGGGAAATACGCCCTGCTCCACGCCGAGGACAGCTTCCTCTTCCTGGCCTATGGCTGCATCGTGGACGAGTTCCAGCACAGGATGTACCAGAACCCCGACCTCACCCCGGACGAGCGCAACGCCGTCTGGCTGGAGCTGGAGCACAAGTACCGCCCCTGGATCGATTTCGACAACCTGCCCTTCTATGGCCGCGGTGCCGGCTGGCAGCGGCAGCTCCACATTTATGAGTGCCCCTTCTACTATATTGATTACTGCCTGTCCACCATGGCTGCGCTGCAGTTTTTCCTGCTGAGCCTCAAGGACCACAAGGATGCCTGGGAGCGCTACCTCAAGCTGGTGCGCCGCGCCGGTCTGGCCAGCTACACAGAGCTGATGCAGACCGCCGGACTGAAGGTTCCCTTTGAGGATGGCTCGATCAAGGCCATCGCCCAGCAGATGAGCCAGTGGATCGCAGAGCATCAGGTGTAAACCTCCCGGGCCTACGGAGATTTTTTTCTTGCAAAATCCGCTCTTTTCTATGAAAAAGCACAGCGCCCCCGTTCACTGTAAGATCGCAGTGAGCGGGGGCGCTTTCTTGTGAATAGGAGGTCGATTTTATCGCAAATACAGACTATGGGGATATACAGAGCGGCACAAACTCCATAACCGGAAAGAAAAATTTCCATAAAACGCCAAAAAGTCTTTGGATAAGTCATACCTATACAAGAAAGTTTGAACTTTTCGTGAATTTTCTGTGTTTCGACCATGGACAGGTGGGAACAGTTCTGCTACAATGGGAGCTGTTCTTTCCGCCGGTTCCCACGCGGCGGTTTTTGTTTTTACTATAACACAGGAGGAACTTTCATGTTAGAAAAGATCTTTCACCTGAAAGAAAACCACACCGATGTCAAGACCGAACTCATGGCGGGTGTCACCACCTTTATGACGATGGCCTACATCCTTGCGGTCAACCCCAGCATCCTGTCCGCTTCGGGCATGGATGCCAATGCGGTCCTGATCGCCACCTCGCTGGCATCGTTCGTTGGCACTGCCCTGATGGCTCTGCTGGCCAACTATCCCTTCGCGCTGGCTCCCGGCATGGGCCTGAACGCCTACTTTGCCTATACCGTCGTCCTCACGATGGGCTACAGCTGGCAGCTGGCCCTGATGGCCGTCTTTGTCGAGGGCATCATCTTCATCGTGCTGAGCCTGACCAACGTCCGTGAGGGCATCTTCAACGCCATCCCCATGACCCTCAAGAGCGCAGTCAGCGTGGGCATCGGCCTGTTCGTTGCCTTTGTCGGCCTGCAGAACGCAAAGCTCATCGTCAACAGCGACTCCACCCTCGTCACCTACCAGCACTTCAAGGGCGAGACCTTCTCCTCTGTGGGCGTAGGTGCCATCCTCGCACTGCTGGGCGTGGCCATCACCGCCATCCAATTTCTCTCTCATGAGCAAGCTTTATCACCTTTTTCGCTGACTTCAATTCCCATACCAACGATAATACAGCTAACATTCTGCGCAATCGCCTGAAGATGATCCTCTTCTCTGTCTCCCATGATTATCAGGTCATCCGGTTCAATATAGGCTTTGAGCATTTCCGGATTTGCAGTTCCCACCAGAACTTTTCCTTTTGTAAAATATCCATGCTCATTTCCCTCTACTACGGTACCTGCAATTGTCTCGGCAATTCTTCTGTACTGTGTCTTCGCTCTTGACAGCAGATAACTGTCCGTTGTATCCATATAAGTCTTAGCAATATCACCGATTGTGATCAGACCTTCCAGCTGTCCTTCTCTGTCTCTGATCGGAAGAGATACGATACTTTTCTCCATCATCAGATCCCATGCATTTTTCAGGGACATACTCTTATCAGCTTCCGGACTCATACGGATATCCATATCTTTTATCTGTGTTCCAATGTTAGACAGATATCCCGGCGGCTGCATGCCGAAACGATTTAACACATATTCTGTCTCTTCATTGATCTGTCCTGCACGCTTTGGAATGTATTTCACCTTCTGAGAAGTCCTGTTTTTGATGTCCGCATAGGCAATTGCTGAACAGATGGAATCCGTATCCGGATTCTTGTGACCTATTACAAATATTTTTTCCTGATTTCTCATACAGATTCTAACCTCAATTATCTAATTTAATGTTTGCAAAAAGTGCGCCAAGAGATGTGGAAGCCTCTTCCTTTGAATCTGGAAGCTCGATCACTTCCTCCTCAATTTCCTTAGCCATCATATCTGTTGCCTCTTTGATGCTCAGACTTAATTTTCCATCTTTGACAGCAGTTACTTTTACCTTTACTTTATCTCCAACTGTCAGAACTTCTGATGGTTTCTTAATTCTCTTCTCACAGATCTGTGAAATATGAACCAGACCTGACAGACCATTTCCCAGATCTACGAATGCACCATATGGCTGTAAGCTCTCAACAACACCTTCTGTTACAAGTCCGACCTGCACATTGGAGATTTTTGTTTTTCTCTCCTCTTCTGCTTTTTCTCTTAATATTTCCTTTGCAGAGAAAATTAATCTTCCTTTTTCTTTATCAATATCGAAAACCTGAACCTGGATTGGTTTGTTCAGATATTCGTTTGTATCCTCCACATAATTCAGGGCAAGCTTTGAGGCGGGAATAAATCCACGTACACCTTCTACATAGGCGATCACGCCGCCATTTACAATGCCTTTTACCACCACATCAATTACTTCTTTTGAATCCTTTAATTCTTTCAGCTTATCCCATGCAAGCACATCTGCTGCTTCTGTTCTGGACAACAGAATATTTCCATTTCCATCGTCTTTACTCACAACAGTCGCAGAAACTTCATCTCCCACATTCACCTGTTCCTTTAAAGAAAATCCCGGTTCTCTGCTGTAATCCTCTGCCGGAATAATGCCTTCCGCATAATACTTCAGATCTACCACAACTTCTTTTTCATCTACACTGATGACAGTTCCTGTAAGAATATCCCCTTCTTCAATTTTCTTAAAAGAGGCTTCCAGTTCTGTTTCGTAATCTTTCATTGATTCAGCCATTATCTGTATTCTCCTCTACCTGGAATAAATGTAACTCTTC
>ENA-OQKB01000212-OQKB01000212.1-human-gut-metagenome-genome-assembly--contig:-NODE-212-length-13613-cov-3.039226_pt1 | contig 13613 bp, 11 predicted proteins | sample MGYA00242646_ERZ504793 | MGnify/ENA primary metagenome ERZ504793 (study PRJEB26092, sample SAMD00036409) | human gut metagenome | host: Homo sapiens | study: EMG produced TPA metagenomics assembly of...
GTTCAGCTATGAAACAATAGAGGGAACAGAGTATAAAATAGTAGATGTTTTCTCTCAGGATGGAAAAAGTATTACAGAGAGTTGGCGAGGATCGATACATTCTCTGAAAACACAGGATCGTATATTTATACGAGCGGTGTGATTTACAGCAGTGCAGGGGGACAGGACAACTATTATAAGATCAATGTGAATGGATACAGTCTGGATAAGATTGAGCGTCCGGCAGAACTCGGTGCGGAAATCAGTGTAGACTGGAAACTGCTGGAGATGACGAAGAACGAACCGTTACAGGAAGATACTTCTTCGGATGAGAACATCATGAGTGCGGAAGAAGTATATGAAAAACTGGCAGAACATTATGTGCAGGGAACGATTGATTCGCCAGGAGAAGATCTGGCAGTTATGGAGGGCAGTGTAAATGGGACAATCTATAAAACAACAGTACGATGCGGAATGCCGGGAAACCCGTCTGCATCACAGGCACTATATGAAGTAAATGTTGACATGGTGACTGGAATTGCATCACAGACAAGAATGCTGCTTCCGGATGGAAATGTGGTGCAGTTTAGTCTTAGAGATAATTAGATGAAATAATGCAGAAAAAATAAAATTTTTTTGACGGGAAAATGATATTTATGGAGAATTATATAGTGAAGAAATAATGGTTCTACAAGATGAAGAAAGGATGGTGTATGTGGCTATAAAAAGATAATGGAAAAAATAACAGGAAAAATGCAGAAAATTCAATACGATTCAGAAAGGAAAAAATATGTTTCAGAGATTATTTGGAAATACCCCGGAAGAACAGCTGACGTATCTTCAGCCTAGAATTTTACTCACAGCCCTGGTCATTGTTGTTGGACTGCTTGCGATGCTGTTTGGAGGCAGTGGTGACTGGATTATCGTGATTGCAGCCTACGTAGTGGGGATGGTAATTTTTAGAAAAACTGGTTTGGGTTCACTACTATCGGAGTCTTTTTTCTCTGGTAATATTGCAATCGGAGTGGTTCTGTTTGTGGTATATCTGATTGTCGGATATGTTATCGGTTTAATTATGTTTCTGCTTGGGGCAGTCAGGTATATACAGCTGAGACTTATGTTTAAAAGATAAAAACGCAGTCAGAACATAGAGCGAATGACAGGACAGCAGAAAAATACCTATAATACAGGGAGGTCAAGCTGATGAAAGCACAACAGGAATATGAATCCCTCACCGAGCTCATCGAAGCTCAAAAAGAGAAAAAACTGAACCGGTTCATTGCAGCTCTTGCGGCGGTGATACAGGAAACAGATGAGAAATCAGACCAAGACACTTCCAGCGAAGAGGACGATGAAGACATCGTCCTTATTTCGCTGTTTTCCCTACGGATAAAAGCAGAATGTAAACTGATTCGTGAGGGATCCCGGGATCTGGTCGAACAGGTGAAAGAAGACATCGAAGAACTTGTTTCGCATGTACAAAGTTTTGAATATGAGAGCACGATCTCTGAAACGGTAAGAAGCGATACATATGATCTGTTAAAGTCTATATGCCTGGAGAAAGATTGGTGCATCATAGAGCAAAATTACAGCTGGAATTTAGCAGAGACAGCAGCTGTGGGTATTCCTATGGAAATGTTTTTTCTATTCATGGGTACGGCTACATATATGCAAAACATTGGAAAAAACGGAACAGCTGTCAAAGTGCTGGAAGCCCTTTGCACTTACAGCCGAAAACGTGCGAATACAAATCATAAAGAAGTAATAGTCAGGGCTATTTCACAGATGGGTGGAGATGGTCCTGAAGCTGTCTGCAGAATTGGCGATGCAGAACAGCAGCTTTTTACGGATGACATTTCTCTATATGCGGGTGATTTTTACTGGTTTTATGGAAACAGCCTGCAGAATCTGGGACGTGCAGAAGATGCCATGCATGCGTTTGAGCAGTGTTTTCAGATTCGAAAGAACAGTCTGGGAGAAGAAAACTATTACACAGAGCTGGCAAAGCGGGGACGGGCTATCTGTGAATTTTCTTGTTCAAGAGGACGCAAAGGAAGAGAAGAGTTACTGCATTTCGTCGATCGGATAGAATCTGGAGACTTTGAAGAACAGGAGAATCCGGAACAGCTGCAGATTTTTGAGGTGAAAACCCTATGTCTTGCGTTAATGGAAATGTCGGATCACAGCAGTAATCAGGAAGTGTATCGGCGGTATCTGGAATTGTATATACATCTTTGCCGGAAATATAAAGATACAGGGGAACCGTGTGCCAGCATGCGTATGGCCTGGAATTTTCTGGGGGCATTTTATATGAATGTGGGAGAATATATGCAGGCAGAAGATGCTTTTTTGCAGGCCCTGAAAGCAGAAGCCTCTGACGAAGAGAAAAGTATGCTTTCTACCATAGATATACAGAGCAATCTGCTGTTGATTTATTATGTGCAGAATGATCAGGAAAAAGCATATCCGCTGCTGGATGAGATGTATCGTCTGACAGAGGAGGAAGAAGAGCAGCAGACGATCAAGGAAGAGACAATTGATCGGATGGATGCTCTGGCAGTTGCACTGCAAATGCAGAGGATGGAACAGGCAGATCCGGAAGAACTTGCGAATCTCAGTGATCTTCTGGTGGAGACGTGTACGGATATTTTAAGTGCTGAGGCAGGAACGATAACGCGCGGAAAAGCGGTATTTGCAATTATCTGTATGTTCTATTTTATGCAGCAGGAAAGCGGTACGAGAAAGAGAGAGGAGCAGAAGTGTTTTTGCCGGACGATTCAAAGAATTGAGCGAGAGAGTCAGATATTGGATCTTACAGCGATGCAGACTGCTATGATGGAATACGGCAAAGCGTTGCTGTTATGGAATCTGGGGCAGGAAGAGGCGGAAGCATCTTTCCGGAGTCTGGTCGACAAGATTGAAAATCGTGGAATTCAACCGCTTCAGAAAGCAGCGATGTACCAGAGTTATAGTACATTTCTATGCAAAAATAGAAGAAATACCGAAGGATTTTCCTATCTGGAAAGATCGCTGGATGAGATAACGAATGTATGGCATTCATACGTAAAATATCTGAATGATACCAGGTTAATCATGATTCTGGCACCGGTGCAGATGTTATTTCATGGCTGTTATGAGACAGGAAGACAGTTTATGGACAGCGAAGCATTATATGAATGGGTTTTACGCTTCAAAGCATTGGCATCTCTTGCGGGCCGGGAGAGAAACCGCATGATTCAAAAGAATACGGTTCGGCCGGAACTTCTGGAACGGATACGGAAAGCACAGAATGCGGTTGCAGCACTGGAGTCGGAAAATATGATTCGGGATGCGGAAAAGGATTATGAGAAACAGCTGGAAGATCTGCGAAGCATGGAAAATGAATTTGCAGCCTGTTTTCCAGAAAATACCGACTTTATGAACATTTCTCTGGAAACAGTACAGAATGCCATTCCGGATGATACAGCAGTTGTAGAGTATTTTCTGACGGCAGATCAGTATGGCCAGATGCAGGCTGAAGACAGAAAGGAGGATCTGGCTGTATTTGATATCTACATTACAACGAAAAAATCAGGCAGATGCAGTATGCACAGAAGAACCGTTTCAGGAGGTATGGAAATTCAGGCGGATGCAAGAAACTTTGTTCTGATTATGCAGCGCATTTCTCAGGGAGAGGCGTCCATAGAAGAGATCGAAGAGCTGGAGACATTGCGGCATCGTCTTTTCCGTGCGGTGATTTCTCCTGTTCAGTCAGAGATTGAAGAGTATGAGACGGTATACTTTGCACCGGATGACGAACTGCTTAATATTCCATTTGATTTACTGTATGACGAGAATAAAATAAGAATTGCAGATCGGCATAACTGCATTAAGATAGAATGCGCAAGAGACTTCCTTTTGAAACTTTCGAGGGTCAGGGAAGTAAGGAGACATTGATTGTCGGCAGCCCGGAATATGAAGTAAGAGAGCGGAGAATGGAGCAGGAGAGGGAAAAGATAGACGAAACCAGTCGGAACAGAATGCTGGATCTGGCTAATCTGACAAAACTTCCGTTTTCGAAAGTGGAAACGCACCGAATCCAAAATAGAACTGGAGGAAGAGTATATACGGGTGTGGCAGCAACCAAGAATGTCATTTTATCTGCGCATGGATATGAGAATATTCACATTGCAACTCATGGGTATTTTGACGTGGAAAGTCAAGAGATTTCGATGTATTCATCCTGTCTTGCATTTACCGGAATCAAAAACTGGTATCGAACAGGCGTAGAAAATCCAGTCTATGGAAATGGACTATTGACAGCAGATGAAGTGAGCCGTAAGGATCTGACTTCAACGAAGCTAGTCGTATTGTCTTCCTGCCTGTCTGGAATGAATGAAGTACTTTTGGGTACGGGATTTCATGGAATGGTCAGTGCGTTTTCCGCGGCGGGAGTAAAGTATGTGATATCCAGTCTGTTGGAGTGCAAATGATCTGGCGACCGCTATTTTAATGGATGCATTTTATGATTATTATGCAAATGGAGTAGATGAACCGCCGGCTGCGTTGAGAAAAGCGCAGGAATATCTGCAGAATGTAACGATTGAGGAGTTGCGGACACAGGGATGGTTCCGAGGGGATACGTATCAGTTGCTGGATGATGATAGCCGGAAATTTATGGAATCACTGGAATGCAAAAATGGCAGATGGAAACCTTTTCGACAAGAAGTGTTTTGGGGAGGCTTTGTCTGTTGTCAATGTCACTAAATCAAGAAAAAAAGGAAGAAAGACTATGGAACAAGAGAAAAACAAGGTACCATCACAAGATAATGAAAATCCTGGATCTGAAAAGTTTCAAAGAGCACAGGAACTCTATGAACGGTATTTCATTTCCAATGCGGAAGCCGATTTTGAAGAAATGATTACAGTACTGGATTCTATTTACAAAAACAGAGTAAAAAGTGAGTTGAGGGAGAAAGGCTGTTGTGATAAAGAAAATTATGAGGATGCGATGCAGGAAGCAAGACAGGGGATTTGGACTCGGATAAAGAAACAAAGAGAAACTGGGGAACTTCATAAGGAGTTCAGCCAATATTGTGGCGGGATTTATACTTATAAAGCAGTGGATATTGCAAAGAAAAAAAACTACATATGAACAAAAGATGAGAGAGGTAAAGAAAAAAGGTAAAAAAGGAAAAGAAGATCAAAAAAGTTATATGGAAGTGGTTTATCTTGATGCGAATTTACCGGACAGTGATGGAACATATGGTGAGCTGGCAGCAGATCCAAACAAGAAAAACAGAGCAGAATCAGAAGTTTTTGCAGAGGAATCAAGAAATATTTTTGGGATATATTTGCAGAAGTATTGTCAGGCAATGACGAATACAAAAGCCGAGCCGCCGAGAGCTCTGGCTTTATACTATGCACGTATTTTGCCGCATGTTCTTCATATCATGTATGGGATCGAGACGATCCCCGATTCCAAGGGGGCTTCTGCCGCATGGGCTTTTGAACATATGCAGGAAAAGACGATGGAGATCCTTGGTGAACAGTCGGAAGAAGAAATGCAGGAACTGATGTATGATTCGCTGCAATGGTCGGAGCATTTCTGGAAGCAAATGCAGCTGGAGATATACATTAATTCGGAAAGAATGTTTTTAAAAGATGTTGTATACACCGAGGTGTACGACCAAAGGAAAATAGACGACTGGTCGGAATCTATGCATAAAACGGTGACAGAATTGGCACATCGGGAAATTAAGAAAGATAAACGTCTGGTGGATTGGGCAGTAGATCACATTGTTGAAAGCGATAAAACATACAATCTGTTTAAGGGGGGAAGGAAGAAATGATGCATTTAACAGAGGATCAGATCTATCATCTGGTACAGGCAATTGGTAATCATGAGGCTCTGACTGCGGAAGAAGAACAGCAGATAGAACATATCAGATCATGTAAAGAATGCATGGAGAGCTATTGTATCATGGCGGTATTAGCAGAAGCCACCAGCATAGACTGTGATCTGGTTTTGAATCCTGCATACAGGGAAGAAGCTGCTGCACCGGCAAGAAAACTTCTTGCAGCAATCAGAGTAACATGTGAACGGATCCAGAATCAGATTTCTCTGATCGGAGAGCAGATTCAGAACCAGGCGGACGCTTTTCTGTTTGAACCTGTTCTGGCGACTGCAGTCAGAGGGGCAGCAAAAAGCAGAAATACAGTTTTGCGGATGGAGGATCTGGACGACGAAAACACGTATGTTGTATATGATGCAGAAAACCATAAGCTGATGCTTCAGTTTGAGGCAGAGGGAAAAAATGCAGCAGATTTTAAGGTATATCTGAAATTTGTCGACGAAAAGACGATGGAACTTTCTCTGCAGGAAAGCGGATCCTGCCTGAAAGGAACTTTGGCGGATATTCCGTCTGAGAGCTTTGAGATTTATATTGAGAAAGCAGACTGAAGAAGCAGTGAAAAAATGGCTCCGGGATAAATCCCGGGGGTTATTTTTTTTCGGGAAAAATAGAAAAAGCAGAGATTCCTTTTATAGATAAGAAAAGAGGATGGAGGAAAACGCATTGGTACATCGCAGATTATTAAAGGGATTTCAGATCATGAACGAAATAGAACCGGGAACCTGCCCGAATTTTTATTTATGGGGTGAATCGGTCAGTAAGCTTGAAGCAGATGCGAACGAACTGACTGCCATGATGGAAATGGACAAAGTAATGCAGTTCCAGGGGGCGTTAAAGAGTTTTTCAATTTTTATGCCGTATTATGAAAATGCAGGTAAGGCTGAACAGTTTATGTATCATCTACGGGACAGTTACAGTATTGCACGGGACTGCTATGACAGGTATCAGGGGATTCTGATTGTGGAGTGTTCGGAGGAATGGAGCAGATCCGGGTATAATCCCTGTCTGGAACAGTTTCTGCACTTTATCAGAGAACATCGGGAGGTATGCTTTTTAATCCTGATGCCAACGGAGAAGAACGCAAAGTATAAGGAGGCTTTATTTGGCGAATTCAGCAAGAATCAACTCTGGATCCGACAAAAATGCGAGACGATGAAGATTCAGGAATGTATGACATTGTTCTGTGAAGATGCGGAACGGAGTGGGTATTCGGTAACGGAGGAAGCAAAGCAGAAGCTGTCCGGGTTACTGGAAACACGAAATGAAATGCAGCTGGATAATGAAACTCTGGTTCTGCAGTTGATCAGACAAATTCAGCTGGATAAGCTGATGCAGCCAGAGACAGAAAAACAAGATCGGTGAGGAGGATATCAGAACAGTATCCGGATTACCGGAAAAGAGATGCCGAGAAAAGAGATTGGATTTCGTGCAGAAATACGGATGAGGAGGAGCAGGTATATGTTGAAAGATGGCCTTGTTTATACAGAATCAAGAATGGGATATGAGCAAGAATTCCTGGAAGATTTAACAGCGTTTGATTTAAAATCCGCCAATGGTACATTTCGGGGAGGCCCTGTATTATTCCGAAAAAATGATCGCTGTTATACGGATCCCAGTGACAGCCATGACCTCATCGTTGGTGATACAGGATCTCAGAAGACTCTGAAATTTGTACTTCCATTAATTTATTCCTGTGCGATGGCGGGCGAATCTATGGTGATTGTGGATCCAAAGGGGGAACTGGTACGCAAGTCAGAAGAATTTTTGGAACGGAAGGGATATCAAAAAGTAGTCCTGGACTGGAGAAAACCGCAGGAGTCGCCGGATCAATGGAATCCGTTTGAGCGTGTTCAGGAGGCGTATAAGCGTGGAAAAAGAGCGGAGGCCGAAAACCATCTGAATGATATTTTACAGAGTCTATTTTTTGAACGAACAGAAAAGGGAAAAGATCCTTACTGGAATGACACGGCAGGACAGCTTGCACGAGGAATCAGCAAACTGATTCTTATGATGGAAGAAAGGCTTTCGATAAAATCGATTCTGGACTGGCGGCATGCAAAGATGCAGAGTGGTATGCTTCAGAATTGCTTTCTGGCACTGTCGACGGACTCTGATATTTACCAGGATCTGGCTGGTTTTATGAATTTAACAGCAGAAAACACAAAAACCTGTATTGCCTCGACATTTGATCAGTTGACGGGATTATTCAAAGCATCGAAAACGCTGACAGAGATGATGTCAGGTACTACTTTTTCCATGGAGAAAATTGGAAAGGAGAGGACAGCCATTTTTCTGGTGGTGCCGGATGAAAAGACAACGTATCATTTTCTGGCAGCGCTGTTTATTTCGCAGTGTTATGAAAGTCTGCTGGATCAGGCGGATGCATGCAAAGGAGAACTTCCAGTACGTGTCAATTTTATTCTGGAAGAATTCTGCAATATGCCGAAGCTGGATGACATTGTGCCGATGCTGACAGCAGCCAGAAGCCGTAATATTCGTTTCCATCTGGTCATTCAGTCTTACAGTCAGATGAAAGATAAATACAATGAAAACGTAAGCAGAACCATTATGGACAACTGCGGAAATCTCATTTATCTTCATACACGGGAAGTCAGTTTTCTGGAATATATCAGCAAACTGGCAGGACAGAATGAATTCGGCCGCCCGCTGCTTTCGATTTCGAGACTGCAGCATCTGAAGAAAAATGAAACCGTTATTTTTCATGATCGCTGTTATCCGGTTGTGGTGCGGGATCTGCCGCTCATTTTTGAATATCCGATGAAAGCCAGTGCGTAGTTAAAATGCAAAACAACACTTGCTAACCAGAAAAAACAGTGTTAAAATAAATTTATCACAAAGGCAATTTGGAATGAAAGTAAGAAATGCTGAGTGGTATCTATTAAAGTGATTTTAGAGTAAGGCGTATTGATCTGTGGATAGTTTTTCAGAGGATCAGTGCGCCCTGAGATAGGAAAAGGACACTGTATTTGTTGAAAGGCGATACAGTGTCCTTTTTGCATGAAATTCGAAAAACTATTTTCAGCAATTAAAATTTATCTTTATGGAGGTACCATTCTATGAAAAAAATGAACTTTGCATCTGTATCCTGTGAAATTGCGGTGGCTGATAATTTTTATTTCAGCACAGAAAGCATCTGCGAGTACGGAAGAGATACCGTGCGCTATGCCGTAGAGCGTTTCTTCGCAAAAAACATTGGACTCCAGAGAAAATGCACCTGGGAGAGTTGGAAAATCCGGGTGGGAAAAGGAAGTGAGAAAAACAGACAGCGTTTTACTTATGTCTTTCCTGCACCGGTTATGGAACTGCCAGGCGAATGGGTGCGAGTAGCGGGAACGATTGACAGTCTCGGAGTCTGCGTAAAGCGTGTTGAGATTCTGAACGAGCATCCTTGCTTTACATAAGAAGCTGGCCAAATGATGCTGATGACCTCACGCGGAATGCATAAGAATGCATTTCCGCGTGAGGAAAGAAACGGAATTGCACATGTACTATTTGGGTGATTTTGGTACAAAAGGATATCGTTATGTGGTATCATATAACCATATTTACTGTACGTTTATTTACGAAGGGAGAAGAAAAATTGTCTAAAATGGAAATTGTAATAGAACTCCAAACGATTTTGAACGACCTGAAAGGCATTACGGCTGATCTGGAAGAAAATATTTCAGGTTTAAAAGATTTTCTGGAAGACAGAAAATTTATTCCCAAAGAACTTGGAGCGGCCATAAAAGAACAACTGGAAGCGATCGATGCGAAACAGATCGAAATTGTATCAAAGTATGAAATGCTGGATGTGCAGAAACCGGAAATGCAGCACGCAGCAATTGAGGAAAACTTATCTGAAATTCAGAAAATATTAGAAGAAAATGAGAAGTACAGGAAGGCCATTCGATTCTTTTTGGAACTTCATGCTGATGACGAAAAAACAGAGGAGACACTTCAGAACCGAAGAGACAGGATTGCAGCAGATCAGGTTCAGCTGATGGAGGGGGACATTTTAAGAAAGTATGCAGAATCATATGCATGGTTGCAGCAGGCGTTTTGGGAGAGGGACGCAAGAAAGAAATTCTCGCTGATCTATAAATTAGTTCCCTATTTTGAAGAAGAGATTGTAACGGGAATTCATTTTAATACATTAAAGCTGGATGAGAACAAAGCGGAAGCAGAAGAAAGTGTTCCAGAAGCAGTTTGCGCGGAAACAGACAGTGCGGACAGTGAAAAAGAAGAGGCAGTTGAAAACACAACAGAAGTCCAGAAAGAAACAGAGGAGTGTCCGGAAGCATGGAAAGATCTTCTGATTCCGGAAAAATCTTCTTTGCTGCATGTTCGGATGAGCGCAAAAGCAGGCACAAAATTTGGAGTGAAAGAATTCCGAAAGGACATGTGTAAACAGCCACTGACGGAAAAAATGTGCTGTCTGCTGGAATGTATAGAAGAGCATGGATATTCCGTAAAAAGTCTTGCAGAGAAAAATGACAACGGTTATGAAATATATAAGACCGCAACAGAGAAATTATATCAGTCCGGGTATTTAAAAAGATATATAGTTGATGGAATGGGGGAATTTTTTACCTTATCTCCACGTGGAGAACGTATTTTATATACGAAAGAAGCAGTTGGTTTTATCAACCAGATGCTAAAAGAGAAAATTTTAAACCAGGATGAGGGAGAGCATATTGAGGATTCAACAAATTCTGCGATGACAAGATTGATGGCATACGACAGTGCATGCAAACAGAGAATTCTGTTTCCAGACTATGAATTTGATACATGTAACTCCGTATTTGGGACGGACTATTTTATGATTGGATATTCCATGAACGGAAAGAAAAACTTTCAGTGGTTTGCAGGTGTTGTAACGGAGGATCCGGCGGAATTACAGGAATTTAAGGATGTGGTGGCAGAAAAAGCAGGGGCAGAGGAAAGCCTTGTTGTATACGGGGTTTCACTGGAACATGCGAAAAAAGTGGCCAGCTGGCTGCAGAAAGAATTAGGGAAGAAAGCAGCCTTGATTTACTATACGTCCAAGCTGGAAAAAAATGTTTATGCCTTGGAAAATGATTTACCGGCTGAACCGAAAACAGGCGAGCCTGTGGAGGATGAGATAACAGATGAATCCGTAGAACTGCCAGAAGAAGAGCCAGAGCAGGGGACAGCAGAGGCAGAAGCGAGTTCGAAAACAGACAGTGAAAAAGAAGATGAGACGGATAAAAAAACAGAAGAAGCAATCACTTTAGAGCTGGAACAGCCTGAGGCAGTCGAGGAGAAGCCAGAGCAGGAGTCAGAAGAGTCATACGAAGCAGAAGAAAAAGGCATTGTTTCTGAGCAGACGCTTACGGATGAGAAACGAATGGAATATATCGCAGCATATCAGGAAATGATTGCTTCTGGTAAGATCTATGCAGCATCCGCCTATTTAAAAGCTTTAGCCGGAAAATATGATGCATTCGAACAGCATTATCGCCAGCTGGCGTATGCCATGAATGATCCGATGGAACATTGCACCTACAATTCTGATACGATCTTTCAGATATTCTATGGAGAATCCGAACCAGTATCGGATTATTATGTGGTTGCAGCAGCCCTGCGGAATTATTTTCTGGATCAGTACAGCTATGATTATTCTGCACAGCAGTTATATGACATGTTCAAGAAAAGCACTCTTCTGACGGAAAATCAGAGTCTTGAAGAGATTGTTTATGATCTGATGGAATTTAAAAACCGCCAGAAGAGGGGCGTTGACCGTTACGCGGATTATCGGGAAAAAGAAAGAGGCGAATGGGAAAAACAACTTGCGAAAATATGCCATGAAGCAAAGGAATATTACGAAAGTTATAAAAATGGAAATGTCAAAGAAAGTACGTCCCATAAACGTTTTCTGGAAACTACCAAGCTGCTTCTTGGGGCAGACAGTGATTTGTGCCAGTACTTGAAGGCGGTGAGCGAGGATGACAGAGAAATGCTGGAGATCTTGGAAGAATTTCTGGCGGATACTTATGTAAAAGATCAGGCGGTTATTTGCGAGGAAAACATTGATCAGGCTAAAGTTAACCGTGTGATGGATGAGTTCTGGGATCGTGCAGCAGAAAATATGAATTCTGTCAAGAAAACCTCAGATCTCCTGGGAAGCCTGAGAATGAACCTTTCCAAAAAAGTCCACAAAATTGTATCGATTCTCTGCGATTATGTATCTCTTATGCAGGCTTCCTTTAACAGCAGCGATGATGCAGCTTTGGTTGAGTATAAAAAGATCAGAACACCGTTATTGCACCATATGGATGAAATGATTGCGGTCCTTTCGGAAAAAGACAGCGGAGATCGGAAAGCGTGTGCGGGAAAAACAGTATTACAGCAGACATTGAAAGAACTGAAAAGCCGGCTGTCGGGCGAATACAAGGAGGGTAGCTATCAGTTTATTATATTGATTTCCTGAAGAATGATAAAGTATTGTTGGATGAAGACGCGCTGCCGATTCTGGATGAAATCTTTGAACTTCCGGACTTTTCTGTGATATCGAGAATTCAACAGCATTGTACGGAAGAGGAGCATGAATTTGCGGACAGAATGCAGGAAATTTTTGAAGGAGAAGATGATTACGGCAGTGCGGGATTAATTCTCAAATACTGGAAATGGCTCGACCATCCATTATCAGAGGAGGATGCCGAAAAATATGATATTGACAGAGCGATCGTATATCCGCTGAAGGATCTTGAAAATAAACGAAAAGAATTTAGTGAGGACATCGAACTGGCTCAGAGCTATGGACAGATTGATAATACGGCTGAGAACGGAAAAGAGTTGATCCTTCAGATTGTGGAATCATGGTATTCCCGGGCGGTTGAGACGCGAAACTATGGATTTTTCGGAAAGATTCTGAAGGAATTCCGGGAAAAAATGAAAAAGGATGCACAGGTCCGGGCGGTTGATTTAAAAAGAAATCTGGATACATATCTGAAACAAAATCCAGATTGGGAAAAAGAAGAACTGATTTGTGAGGCGGTTGCACAAATTAAGAACCGGATTGAACAGCAGAATTATGCAGCAGCGGAAGATTTGCTGAACCGGGTGCTGACGCAGGATCTTGATCCAGAGTTCCAGTTTAAACAGGAAGACTATCTGGAAGAATTTTTAAATGAATATGATATCAATTATAGAAAAACTGCAAATTCAGGAACTACGCTGAAAGCATTAATGAATACACCAAAGACGAATAAAGATATTAAAGGGGGCAATAAACTATTAGAAAACTGGCCCAAAGGAGCGGGAACAAGCGAAACAACATTGAAGGTGCTGCTGAGTACACTTGGGTTTCAGCTGGAAAGCGTGCAAAGTGAGACACCAGTACTTGGAAAAGTTGAGAATTATACCGTCAGATTGAAACGTCCGGAAAATGGAAGAAAAAGTAACTATAAACATCCCATTGCCGCTTTTGGATCTGAAGCAGAGGAAAACGGATTCCGGGTAATCTGCCTTTTTGGAAAAACGGATGCGTCCCGTCTGATTGACACCTTCAAAGAAGTTGGAAATGCAAAACATACCCTTGTTTGCTGGATTATGCATTACCGCTTGCTGAGAGAAGAATTTTGGCGAGAAAGACGAAAACGGATCTGAGCGGAAAAGATTTTTGCTGTTGTTAGATACGGGTGGTACTTGGTGTATCTGGCAAAAACATTAACTACAGAAACGGCAATAGAACAGAATGCTGATGGCAGTGGTTAT
>ENA-OQKB01000215-OQKB01000215.1-human-gut-metagenome-genome-assembly--contig:-NODE-215-length-13523-cov-2.883099_pt1 | contig 13523 bp, 15 predicted proteins | sample MGYA00242646_ERZ504793 | MGnify/ENA primary metagenome ERZ504793 (study PRJEB26092, sample SAMD00036409) | human gut metagenome | host: Homo sapiens | study: EMG produced TPA metagenomics assembly of...
AATTATTTTACCACAAGAACTCTTTCTTTGCAAGTGTTTTTTGCAAAAAATCCGATTTTTCCGTTCCAAAGCAAAAAAGACACCTGAACAGGTGTCTTTTTTGTATGGGCCAGCCAGGACTTGAACCCGGGACCAAGCGGTTATGAGCCGCCAGCTCTGACCAACTGAGCTACTAGCCCCCATTGCCCGGTTTGCCGGGCGCACAAGTAAGTATAACAAAAAATGCGCGAAATGAAAAGCGTTTCGGGCAAAATTATTTTGTGCGGTGGGCTTCCAGCTTCTGCTGCATGAACTTGTCCAGCATTTCCTGCGGAAAAAGCGGCTCCTTGTAGCCAAAGGCCTCCCGGATGAAGATCAGGGTGGCGATGGTCTGCCGCCCGGGGTCAAGCCGGAGGGTATACAGGGTGTCCAGCGGCTGCTGGGTAGGCTGGTGCAGGGTCAGATGGAGCAGGAAACCGCCATCGTTCTCACGGCGGCACTCGTAGGCAAACTCATCGTCCGGGCTGTGCTGGTCCAGCCGGTCGAAGCAGTCGTCCAGCGGCAGGTCGGTGCGGAATTCGGAAAGGCCGCTGGGGCCATACTGGCTGCGGCGGGCGTTTTCCCGCCGGGTGAGCAGAAAAATGATGCAACCCAGGGCGGCCGCCAGCAGGATGAGTGAGAATACAACGTTCATGGGTCCCTCCGCAGATTTTGAATCATGTTTTCCTTATTGTAACACAACCTGCGGAAAATTGTGTTATAATATTTGAAACAATCCAAATTTTTGCTGGAGGACTTCCCCTATGAAGCTCAAATTCACCCATAAGACCTGGTATTTCTTCCTGCTGTGCGCGGCAGCGGCATCCATGCTCAACGGCTTTGCCGTGCTGGGCGGCATGGATTTTTCTTTTCTGGAGATGGTCGCGTTCTGCATCACCGGCATCACCATCCTGTTTCTGGCCGCTGAAAAGGGCTCTGATCCCAAGGACAAGCGCAGCTATTTCCTGATCTTTGTCCTGCTCATGCTCAGCTATGTGCTGAGCGGCTGGGCAGCCTACTTATTCTCCGCACTGGTCTGGCCCGCCCTGCTGGCACTGGAATACCGGAAGGGCAGGCCCATCCAGCGCCAGCTGCAGCTGGTGGGTGCCGCTGAGGCGTTCCACCTGCTCTTTGTCCTGCTCACGGTCTACGGCGGCATGGCAGGCCTGAGCTTCTGGGCCAACCTGCTCTGGGTGCTGCTGGCCTGCGCCCGGGGCTGGGCGGCACTGAGCCTGTACAAGATGCAGGAGGAAGACGCATGACCCAGCGGCGGCGGAACCGGCACCGCAAGCGCCGGGTTGGCCGCCGCGCCTTCCTGATCGGACTGGGCGGGTCTGTATCTGTCGCCCTGACGTATTATCTGCTGCGTTCTATCCCGGCAGGAAACAACGCGGAGCCTGCGCCATCGCCACAGGCTGCCCCCAACCCCGCCCTGCCCAGCGGCGAGTGGCGGGCGGTGTGGGTGAGCTATCTCGAATTTGCAGAGATGGACTTTTCCTCAGAAGCCGCATTCCGGGCCGATGCCGCCGCGCTGATGGACAACTGCCTGTCCCTCGGGCTGAACACCGTCATTGCGCAGGTGCGGCCCTTCGGAGATGCGCTTTACCGGAGCAGCCTCTTCCCGTGGAGCCACCTGTGCACCGGCGTGCAGGGGCAGGACCCGGGCTTCGACCCGCTGGACGTGCTGCTGACCGAGGCCCACGCCCGGGGGCTTTCGCTGGAGGCATGGGTCAATCCCTACCGGCTCAGGAGCTCGGCTTCCATGCCCCCTGCTATTGCAGAGAACAGCCTGCTGAACACCCACCCGGAGTGGGTCTGCACCGTGAACGAGGGGGCCTACCTGAACCCCGCCATTCCGGAGGCTGCCGACTATGTGGTACAGGGCGTGGCAGAGCTGGTGCAGAACTACGCCGTGGACGGCATCCACTTTGACGACTACTTCTACCCCACCACCGATCCTTCCATCGACGCGGCGCAGTTTGCAGCCAGCGGAAAAGCTGACCTGACCGCATGGCGGCGGGCCAACGTGACCCGGCTGGTCAAAGCTGCCCACGATGCCGTCAAGGCCGCCGACCCGACCCTGCGGTTCGGGGTCAGTCCACAGGGCAACCCGGACAACGACCGGAACGAGCAGTACACCGATCTCTCCGTCTGGCTGACAGCCTCCGGTGCGGATGCCGTTGTGGATTACCTCTGCCCCCAGATCTACTGGGGCTACGGCTATACCCTCTCCTCCGGCAGCACCCGCTTTGCCTTTGAGAATATCACCGCCGAGTGGCTGGCCCTGCCCCGGGCAGAGAGCACGGCCCTCTATTTCGGGCTGGGAGCCTACCGGGTCGGTGTGGGAGACGGCGGAGCCAACGCCGACAGCGTCAGCCAGTGGTGCACCGGCAGTGCGCTGGCCCGGCAGGTGACCGACCTGCGCAGCACCGGTGCCGGGGGCTGGGCGCTCTACCGCTATGGCTCCCTGTTCCGCTCCGACGAAAGCGGCCTTGCCGCCGCCGAACGTGCTGCTCTGACGGCATTGGACGGCTAAGACACAGAAAATCCCTTGTAAGCAGGAAAAAAATGCGGTATACTATGGTATCATGACAAAAATATCGCATTTTTCACCTGCTGTTTTTGAGGATAGAAAAACATGAGTAAAACAAAACGAATCCTTGCCTTTGTGCTGGCAGCTGTGCTGGCCGTTGTCGTCCTGAGCGGCTGCAAAAGCATTGTCCAAAAGGTGTTCGGGTCTTCCAACGAGGTGCAGGAGGATGACACCACCCAGTGGGCCGTGCTCAGCTCTGACCCACTGGTGATCGATGGCATTGCCGACACCACGGCCAAATACGCCACAGCCCGGGCCAACGGGGCGCTGAACATCGTGTTCAACGGCATCTGGAGCCGCCAGACCGAATACTTCACCGTGCCCAGCGGCCTGCTGAGCATTTACGGCTGCGGCACCACCGACGGCGGTGCCCAGAAGTTCAAGGTCTCCCTCTGGAAAAAGGTGGACGGCGGCGCGCAGTATGTGGACAACACCACCTTCTATTTCACCGCCGACGGCCAGAACTACCACTGCGACATCGACAACCTTGACCCCAACGCAAGCTACCGCGTTACCATTTCCTACGATTCCAGCCGTTACTACCTCTACGGTCTGATGAAAGTGGAGGGCATCGGCTAAGATGAACACACAAACAAAACACTCTCTCATGCTGATGCTCTGCGCCTTTATCTGGGGCACGGCGTTCGTGGCCCAGAGCGCAGGCTCCGGCATGGGGGCTTATTCTTTTCTGGCCGGGCGCAGCTGGCTGGCGGTGCTGGTGCTGCTGCCCACCGTCCGCGCCTTTGATGCCCTCCACCGCAGGCACGGCGCAGCCTGTGGCTGGCCCAAAGCCCCTGCCGACCGCAAGCTTCTGCTGATGGCGGGGCTTTGCTGCGGCACTTTGCTGTTTGCGGCCTCCGCTGCCCAGCAGATCGGCATCACGCTCAACCCTTCCACGGCCAAGGCTGGTTTCCTGACCGCCATGTATGTGGTGCTGGTGCCGGTGTTCGGGCTGTTTCTGGGGCGGCGGGGCAGTGCCCGGCTCTGGCTGAGCATGGTCATCGCCGTGGGCGGGCTCTATCTGCTCTGCATGAAAAACGGCTTTGGCGGCATTGAGGCCAGCGATTGGATCCTGCTTTCCTGCGCCGTGCTGTTCAGCTTTCAGATCATGACGGTGGACCACTTTGCCCCGCAGGTGGACGGTGTCCGCCTGAGCCTGCTGCAGTTCTTTGTGGTGGCCGTAGAGAGCACCGCTGCCGCCCTCCTGTTCGAGAATCCCACCCTGGCCGAGTTCGGGGCCAACTGGCTCCCGCTGGCCTACTGCGGCGTAATGTCCAGCGGCGTGGCCTACACCCTGCAGATCCTGGGCCAGCGGGACGTAAACCCCGCCATTGCAAGCCTCATCATGTGTCTGGAAAGCGTGTTCAGCGCACTGGGCGGCTGGCTGCTGCTCCACCAGAGCCTTTCTGTGCGGGAGGTCTTTGGCTGCACCCTCATCTTTGCAGCGGTGGTTCTGGCCCAGCTGCCCGTGGAGGACTGGCTGAAATGCCGCAGCGCAAGCCGGAAGTGACCCGGCGCACCGCCGCAGGCATTCCCTATGAGCTGACCCGCAAAAAGGTCAAGCGGCTCAACCTGCACATCCGGCGGGACGGCACCGTGGCCGTGAGCATCCCGTGGTCCTACACGGTGGGCTTTGCCGATGCCTTTGTGACAGAGCAGGCCCAGTGGATCCGGGAGGCGGTCTCCCGCCAGCTGCGGCGGAACGCCCGGAATGACCAACCCCTGCCCTCCCAGGCCGAGGCGCTGGCCTGTTTTACCGCCATGAGCGATAAGGTCTACCCGGCCTTTGCCGGGGTTCTGGGCGGGCAGAAGCCCACCATCAAGGTGCGGGACATGACCAGCAGGTGGGGCGTGTGCTATATGAAACGGCGGCAGATCACCTTTGCATTGCAGCTCTACAACATGCCGCCCGCCGCACAGATCTATGTAGTGGTGCACGAGTACTGCCACTTCCTGCAGCCCAACCACAGCCCGGCCTTCTGGGCCGAGGTAGGAAAAGCTGCTGCCGGACTGGAAAGAACGGCGGGCTTTATTGAAATAAACCTTGTGATAAAAATCAACAGGAGGGGTTCGACCCTTGGAAAGTGAAAAAAGACCTCCGGCGGCGATAAATATTCAAAGCTGGCCGGAAACACCATTATCTTTGCCATTTCGAGCTTTTCGTCGAAGCTGCTGACCCTTTTGGTGCAGCCGTTCCTGACCTACGCCATGGCCGAGATCGCTGATCTGGGGCTGGCGAAGATCCTGAGCCAGTACGCAAACCTGCTCATCCCCTTTGTCTCGATGGGCATGTCCAACGCCATCATTCGCTTTGGCCTGGACAAGGGCAACAGCGAAAAGCAGGTGTTCACCAACGGCCTGCTGACCATTCTGGGGGGCTTCGGCATCCTGATCCTCTGCTGGCCTGTGGCGCAGTTCCTGCCCGATATGGCGCAGTACGGTCTTCTCATCTACATCTACGTCCTGATGAGCTGCCTGCGCACCCTCTGCACCCAGTTCGTGCGCAGCCGCCAGTGGAACAAGCTGGTGGCCGTGGACGGCATCCTGTGCACCTTTGCCACCCTGATGTTCTATGTGCTCTACCTTGTGGGCTTCCACTGGGGTGCCAACGGCTATCTGCTGGCCATCATCAGCGGCGACCTGGTCAGCGTGCTCTTCCTCTGCATCACCGGCAGGCTGTGGAACTATGTGGAGCTCAAGGGCCTGAACCGGGATCTCTGGCAGCAGATGCTCCGCTTTTCCCTGCCCATGATCCCGGCCCAGATCAGCTTCTGGGTCATCAACGCATCGGACCTGTTCTTTGTGCGCGAGATGTGCGGCGGGCTGGACGGCCACAGCGGCGATGCCTGGAGCGGCCTGCTTTCCACCGGCTACTTCCTGCCCACCATCCTGACTACGCTGGGTCTGATCTTCTACGATGCCTGGCAGCTCTCCGCCGTGACCGAGGAGGAGGGCCGCGCCCGGTTCTTTACCAAGATCTTCCGCACCTATTCCTCGGTGCTGTTCTGCTGTGCGGCAGGCATCATCTGGCTCTGCCGCCCGGTCATGCACGTGATGAAGGCCAACTACTACTACGCCTGGCACTTTGTGCCCTTCCTGACGCTGGCTTCCACCTGCAGCTGCTTCAACCAGTTCCTCAACAGCGCATACGTTGTCAACAAAAAGTCCACCCACAGCCTGTGGACCATGCTGGCCGGTGCCGTGAGCAACTGCATTATGAACTACTTCTTCATCAAGTGGTGGGGGCCCATCGGCGCAACGGTGGCTTCCTTCTTCGGTCTGGGCATTGTGTTCGTGCTGCGTGCGCTGGATGCCCACAACATGATCGGTATGTCCATCCACCCGGGCCGGGTGGCGGTGAACTTCGGCGTGCTGGCGGGCGAAGCCCTGCTCCTGCTGGCCGAGCCTCCGCTCTACGGCCTGTGGACAGGCCTCCTGACCGCCGCCATCATCCTGTTCAACTTTGCAGGTGTCTGGGCCATGGCCCGGATGCTCCTGCCCAAGCTCCTGGGCCGCCGGGGCAGGGCCCTGGTGAGCGCAGTGGACAACTGGATCAAAAAAGTAAGCAAAAAAACGACCCTCTCCGGGAATTGCAATGCAATACGGAGAGGGTCGTTTTCTCTTAATATTCCAACTTATACGCCAAAGAACTCCTTGGCAATATCGGCACTCTGCTTGGCATCCTTGGCGTACCAGTCGGCACCGATCTTTTTTGCATATTCGGGGGTCAGCACAGCGCCGCCCACCATGATCTTACAGTCCAGTTTGGCATCGTGCAGGGCCCGGATGGTCTCCTCCATGCTCTTGAGGGTGGTGGTCATCAGGGCGGAAAGGCCCACCAGATGCACATCCTTCTCCCGGACGGTATTCACAACCGTTTCCACCGGCACATCACGGCCCAGGTCGATCACTTCAAAGCCATAGTTTTCCAGGATGACCCGGACGATGTTCTTGCCGATGTCGTGGACATCGCCCTTGACGGTGGCAATGACGATGCGTCCCTTGCTGGCGCTGCCCTCGCCCTTTTGGGCAATGGCGGTCTTGATCTCCTCAAAGGCTCCCTGCGCGGCGGTGGCCGCCTGCAGCAGCTGCGGCAGGAAGAGGGTGCCCTTTTCATACTTTGCGCCCACGATATCCAGCGCCGGAATGAGGGCTTCGTCCACCAGCTCCAGCGGCTCCTTTTCCTCCAGCAGCGCCCGGGTGCGGGCAGCCGCCTCGCCCTTCAAGCCCTTTTCCACCGCCTTCATCAAAGGGGCATAGGGGCCGGCGGCCTCCGGCGTTTCGCCTGCTGCCGGGGCGGTCTGAGCATTCTGCACGGCCTGCACCAGTGCGGCAGAAGCGGGCACCCGGTTGGCATACCGCTCAATGTACTTCGTGCTCTGCGGGTCCCGGTTGGTCAGAACGTTGTAAGCGTAGACCGCCGCCATCATCTCCTCGCTGGAGGGGTTCATAATGGCAAGGTCAAGCCCGGCATACATGGCCATGGTGAGGAAGGTGGTGTTCAGGTAGGAGCGGCAGGGCAGACCAAAGCTGATGTTGGACACGCCCAGAATGGTGCGCACCCCCAGCTCCTCCTTGCAGGCGTGAAGGGCCTGCACCGTGGCAAGCACATCCTCCTGCTGGGCGCTGGCCGTCAGGGTCAGGCAGTCGATGTAGATGTCCTCCTGCGGGATTCCTGCCGCCAGTGCCGCATTCCGGATGCGGCGGGCAATGGCCACGCGGTCCTCGGCTTTGGGCAGGATGCCCCGCTCGTCAATGGCAAGGCCGACCACCGCCGCTCCGTACTTTTTGCACAGGGGCAGAATGGTGTTCAGCTTTTCTTCCTCGCCGTTCACCGAGTTGACGATGGGCTTGCCGTTGTAGACCCGCAGGCCCCGCTCCAGCGCCTCGGCATGGGAGGAATCCAGCTGCAACGGCAGGCTGACCACGCTCTGCAGGGCCTTGACCACCTGTTCCATCAGGGCAGGCTCATCCACGCCGGGCGCACCCACGTTCACATCCAGGATCTGGGCCCCGGCCTCGGTCTGGCTCACGGCCTGTTCCAGCACATAGTTCATATCCCCTTCCCGCAGGGCCTGCTGGAACCGCTTTTTGCCGGTGGGATTGATGCGCTCACCCACCACCGTGATGCCGTCCACATTCACGCAGTCCATGGGGCTGCACACCACCGACTTCATGGGGTGGTCGGGGCGGCCCGGCCTGCAATCGGCAAACACGCCGTTCAGCAGCTGGATGAACTCCGGGGTGGTGCCGCAGCAGCCGCCTGCAGCAAACAGGCCCAGCTCCCGGTAGGGCTTCATCTGCATGGCGTAGAGCTGCGGGGTGATATCGTAGCCCGAGCCATCGGCACGGGGCAGGCCCGCGTTGGGCTTGACGAACACCGGGAAGCTGCCGGGCAGGGCCTCGGTCAGCCGCTTTGCCATGGGGAAGATCTCCTTGGGGCCAAGAGAGCAGTTGATCCCCACGGCATCGGCCCCCAGGCCCCGGGCGGTGGCGGCAAAGCTCTCGACCGTGCAGCCGGTAAAGGTGCGGCCGCCTGCTTCAAAGCTCATGCTGGCCAGCACGGGCAGGCTGCTGTTCTCCTTGACGGCCAGCAGGGCTGCTTTCAGCTCATACAGATCGGTAAAGGTCTCCAGGAACACGAGGTCAGCCCCGGCGGCCACGCCCGCCCGGACGATGCGGCCATACTCTGCCACGGCATCCTCAAACGCAAGGGTGCCGTTGGGCTCCAGCAGCTCCCCCAGCGGGCCCACATCCAGCGCGGCCAGTGCACTGTAAGGGGCGCAGGCCCGCTTGCAGTTGGCAATACCCGCCGCAATGATCTCCTCCAGCGTGTACTCGCTGCCCGCCAGCTTGTGGGCGGAAGCGCCAAAGGTATTGGCATTGATGATGCGGCTGCCTGCGGCGGCATACCGGGCATGGATGCTCTCGATGAGCGCCGGGTCGGTGATGTTCAGCTCCTCGGGGCGGGCACCCAGTTTCAGGCCCGCTGCCTGCAGCATAGTGCCCATGCCGCCATCCAGCAGGATGGTATTGGGCCGGTCAAACAGTTCATTCGCTTGCACAGGTGATTCCCCTCTTTCTATATTCGCACCGGGTGCGGAGCACGCAGTGCCCGCACCCCGCCAGATGACCCCGGACCGGGTGATCGCTGACCCCCAGAATGGCCGTGATGCTCTTGCGAGGGGTCATCAGGTTGTTTTCCGTGACACAGAGCCCTGCGCGGCGGGCGGTGTCCAGCGCTGCCGCCAACAGCGGCTGCACGGCAAGGGGCCAGTCCCCGTAGCCCGGGGAATAGCGCCCCGTCAGATACTTGCCCTGCCGGGCAGCCCACTGGCGCAGCTCAGCCTCAGCGGCCTCGGCAGCCTGTTCGGCCAGCGCGGAGCCCAGCGCATCCGATGCCACACCGGCGGCGATATCGCCCACACCGGCCCGGCGGATCTGGGCATCCACACCGGGGCCAAGCGTCACGGCCAGCAGCAGGGCGGCGGTGCAGCCTTCCAGATGCTTTGCCACATCTTCCCCCGCCAGGATCCCCGCCGCCGTCAGGCTGTCGGGGTCGGCCTCCAGCCAGACTGCCCGGGGCGTGGCCGCCGCCAGCAGCGGCACGGCGCATTTTTCCAGCAGTGCCTGGGTAGCCGCGTCCGCGCCGCCCCGGGCCCCGAAGTACCGCGCCGCTTGTGCAAGGTCGATGCCCTCCGGCTTTTCCAGCCGCAGCGGCATACTTGGCCCAATGCTCATCTGCCCGCCCTCCTTTACAAGAATAAAGAATAGACTTAGTATACAGCACCGGGGGCCAGCCGTCAACGATTTCAAAATTTCCAACTTTTTTGCAATAAACCTATTGACAATCTGGGTAAATAGGGATATAATCCAGACAACAAATCCACCAACCTAGTGGGAAATTGAGATCAAGTTTCCCGGGGTCGTAGAGGATTGGGAAAATCGTTGAAAGGAGGGCACAAAAATGACGCTGATCTGGAAAAACCTGCTCCACGCGAACTTCCGTTGTGGGCGAATGTACACCACCCGGGCAGAATATGGGACCGAGCGCTGTGCATTGCCCTCCGCAGACCGAATGTGTGTGCGAATGTGATGGCAAAGCTGCCAAAGCGCTAAACCCGAATTTTGCCCGGTGCACTGAAATGGTGTCAGTGACCGGGATTTTTTATGCGTCAGAATTATACTTTAAGTACAGATAGAGAGGTTAATTACTATGTCTAACTATAAATTTGAGACCCTGCAGCTTCACGTTGGCCAGGAGCAGGCCGATCCTGCAACCGATTCCCGCGCCGTGCCCATCTACCAGACCACTTCCTATGTGTTCCGCAACAGCCAGCACGCCGCTGACCGTTTCGGTCTGGCCGATGCAGGCAACATCTACGGCCGCCTGACCAACTCCACGCAGGACGTGTTCGAGAAGCGCATCGCTGCTTTGGAGGGCGGCGTGGCTGCTCTGGCCACCGCTTCCGGCGCTGCCGCCATCACCTACACCATCGAGGCGCTGGCACAGGCCGGTGACCACATCGTGGCACAAAAGACCATCTACGGCGGCAGCTACAACCTGCTGGAGCACACCCTGACCCAGTTCGGCGTGACCACCACCTTTGTCAACGCTCACGATCTGGCCGAAGTGGAGAACGCCATTCAGCCCAACACCAAGGCCGTCTATCTGGAGACGCTGGGCAACCCCAACAGCGATATCCCCGACATTGATGCCATCGCCGCCATTGCCCACAAGCACGGCCTGCCGCTGGTCATCGACAACACCTTCGGCACCCCGTACCTGATCCGCCCCATCGAGCACGGCGCAGACATCGTGGTCCACTCCGCCACCAAGTTCATCGGCGGCCACGGCACCACCCTGGGCGGCATCATCGTGGACGGCGGCAAATTTGACTGGAAGGCCAGCGGCAAGTTCGGCAATATCGCCGCTCCCAACCCCAGCTACCACGGTGTTTCCTTCGCCGATGCCGCAGGCCCTGCCGCCTTCGTTACCTACATCCGCGCCATCCTGCTGCGCGATACCGGTGCCACCATCTCCCCGTTCAATGCATTCCTGCTGCTGCAGGGCACCGAGACCCTGAGCCTGCGCATCGAGCGCCATGTGGAGAACACCAAGAAGGTGGTCGAATTCCTGGCAAACCATCCTCAGGTGGAGAAGGTCAACCACCCCTCTCTGCCCGATCACCCGGATCACGCCCTGTACGAGAAGTATTTCCCCAACGGCGGCGCATCCATCTTCACCTTCAACATCAAGGGCGGCCGCGAAGAAGCCTTCAAGTTCATTGACAACCTGAAGATCTTCTCCCTGCTGGCAAACGTTGCAGACGTGAAGAGCCTGGTCATCCATCCGGCCTCCACCACCCACAGCCAGCTGAACGATCAGGAGCTGGCCGAGCAGCAGATCTATCAGAACACCATCCGCCTGTCCATCGGCACCGAGCACATCGATGACATCATCGCCGATCTGGAAGCAGGCTTCGCAGCCGTCCGCGGCGAGTAACGCTCCTATCCCCCATGCTCTGACAAAAACTCTCCTCCCTTCTCCTTTTTGATCGTGTGTGCAAAGAACCGCCGCCCGAAATTTCCGGGCGGCGGTTCTGTTTTTGTGTGTTCGTGTTTTTACAGCCGGCGTTCCAGCCAGTCACCAATGTCAGCAAAGACCTCTTCGCGGTTCAGCTCCACCAGCAGCTCATGCCGGGCGCTGGGGTACAGCTTGACCTCGATGTTCTTCACACCGGCATCCAGCAGGCTCTTGACCGCCCGCTTCACACCTGCGCCCTGTTCGCCCACCGGGTCGGCATCGCCTGCCAGGAACAGCAGGGGCAGATCCTTGGGCACCCGGGCCAGAAGAGCCGGGTCGTACAGCCGCAGGATGCCGCTGAACATGCTGTAATAGGCGTTCAGGGTAAAGATAAAGGTACAGCGCTCGTCGGCGCGGTAGCGATCCACCTCCACCGGGTCACGGTTGAGCCAGTCGTGGGCCGTGCGGCCCTCCAACCCCTTGTTGTACCCCAGAAACGAAAGTCTGGCCACCAGTTTGCTGCGGTAGTGCCAGCCATGGAACACGGCCAGCACCCGGCAGATGGTTCTGGCCAGCTGCACCAGCGCTTTGGGCTGGTAGCCGGTGCCCATGATGATGGCACCGTCCAGCTCATCGCCCCACTCACAGAGGTACTGCCGCGCGTAGAACGAGCCCATGCTGTGGCCCAGCAGGAAATAGGGCACGCCGGGATACAGCTGCTTTGTCAGGGTCGTCACGGCGTGCAGATCCTCCAGCACGGCGCGGTTGCCGTCGGGTTCGCCGAAGTAGCCGTAATCCTCTTTGGTGCGGATGGACCCGCCGTGGCCCAGGTGGTCGTTGCCGGTGACAAGGATGCCCCGGGCGGCCAGGTTCTCGGCCAGCGGCTTATAGCGGTCGATGAACTCCACCATCCCGTGGGAGAGCTGCAGCACCGCCCGCACCTCTCCCTCCGGCACACAGCGGAACGCGTGGAGCGTCCGCCCCGGCTGGCAGGACGGCAGGGTAAAGTCGATCATCTGGCTCATGGGCTGCCCTCCTTCTCCGCTTTATTTTTTCATGTTGCCGATCTTCTTGCGGCAGGAGGTGCAGATGCAGTAGCCTGCATACTGGATGGCGTTGTCGTCCACCTCGCCGCAGAAATCGCAGCTGCCGGTGGGGCGGTATTTTTTGAGGATGATCTGATCGCCCTCCACAAAGATCTCCAGCTTGGCATCGTTGTCCAGCTTCATGCTGGTGCGAAGCTCCTTGGGCAGGACGATACGGCCCAGGCCGTCAACGCCGCGGACGATTCCGGTACTCTTCATAGTTTTTTCTTCTCCTTTGTCATTTACACCTCAGACAGCCATTTCCCAATTTTCTCCCGGCCCTGATCTCTCCTTCAGAGCCTTCAAAGGAAAATTGTGCCATCTCTCCCACTCAGTATAACAAAATTTCCAATCATTCGTCAATGATTGCGTGCAGTTTCGACAAAAAGTATTTTTCTTTTGCTTCCAAACGCCCATTCTGCCAAATCTGCGGCCGATTCGTTGAACAAACCGCGCACAGCGATTAAACTAAAAGGTAGCGATCCGCAATTTTTTTGCCTGTAAATATAAAGGAGCGTTTATCTATGCCGAGCAATAAAGTCCGCACCCGTTTTGCCCCCTCGCCCACCGGCTATATGCACGTTGGCAACCTGCGCACCGCGCTGTACACCTACCTGATGGCCAAGCACGAGGACGGCACCTTCATCCTGCGTATTGAGGACACCGACCAGGGCCGTTACGTTGAGGGCGCTGTGGATGTCATCTACAACACCCTGCGGGAGACCGGCCTGCTGTGGGACGAGGGCCCGGACATCGGCGGCCCTGTGGGCCCCTACGTTCAGAGCGAGCGGATGGGCATGTTCAAGCAGTATGCCGAGCAGCTGGTGGCAGAGGGCAAGGCCTACTACTGCTTCTGCACCGAGGAGCGGCTGGAGGCACTGCACGCCGAGCAGCGCGCCAACGGTGAGATGACCCACTACGACGGCTGCTGCCGTGACCTGCCCGAGGAGGAGGTCAGGCAGCGTCTGGCTGCAGGTGAGCCCTACGTCATCCGCCAGAAGATCCCCAAGGAGGGCGTGACCGGCTTTGACGATGTGGTCTACGGCCACATCGAGGTCGAGAACTGCGAGATGGACGACCAGATCCTCATCAAGACCGACGGTATGCCCACCTACAACTTTGCCAACGTTGTGGACGACCACCTGATGGGCATCACCCACTGTCATCCGCGGCAGCGAGTATCTGTCCTCCACCCCCAACGTACAACCTACGCTGTATCAGGCCGTTTCGGTCGTGGGAGGATCCCCACCCTATATCCACCTGCCCGCCCGTGATGAAGGACGCGCAGAACAAGCTGTCC
>ENA-OQKB01000216-OQKB01000216.1-human-gut-metagenome-genome-assembly--contig:-NODE-216-length-13441-cov-3.831305_pt1 | contig 13441 bp, 13 predicted proteins | sample MGYA00242646_ERZ504793 | MGnify/ENA primary metagenome ERZ504793 (study PRJEB26092, sample SAMD00036409) | human gut metagenome | host: Homo sapiens | study: EMG produced TPA metagenomics assembly of...
TCTAGAACACAGCCGCACGGAGGTACTTCAACTAAAAAGTTTTCCATTTTTCCGGAGAAATGGCTTCTCCGGTTACCGCGTTTTTCCATGTTCCGTCGCAAGATGCAGGAATCCAGACTCCCGCACTCTGGTTTTCATCATTATTTACTGCTGTGATCAGAGCGTCTGTCTCATCCAGGCGTGCAAAGGCATACTGGCGGTTGGTCAGCATGAGTTCGCGGTATCTTCCCGTTCGTGCTGCAGGATGTTTTTTTCTGACGTCTGATAATGTTTTGATCCATGCCGGAAGTTTTTCTGCCGGCGGATTTTTCTCCAGTTCTTCCAGATTCAGCGCCGGACGCAGCGGATCGTCGTTTCCGCCTTCTTTTCTTCCCTCGATGCCGAATTCCGATCCGTAATAGATGGACGGGATGCCCGGCAGGAAGTACAGCAGCGCATAAATTGGAATCATGTTTTCTTTTACGTTCAGCTTGCTGGCCAGACGGTCTACGTCGTGGTTGTCAACGAAGCTGTACAGTTTCTTTCCTTTGTAAATGCCGCCGTTTTCGTCAAATTCGCGGCGGATCGTATGTGCAATTTCGAAGTAGTTATGATCGTTATGTCCCGAATAAAGTCCTTTGTGAAGCTCGTAGTTTGTGACACTGTGCAGCAGATGCTGGCCGTCTCCGATGTAGCGCGCATAGTCGCCGTGGATGACTTCGCCCATCAGCCAGAAATCCTGTTTTTTGGCGGATGTGCGTGCGCGCATCTGCTCCATGAAGCCGAAATCCAGGCAGTCGGCGCAGTCGAGACGGATGCCGTCGATGTCGAATTCGTCGATCCAGAAGTCGATGACATCAAGGAGATAGTCGCGGACCTGCTGGTTCTGGAGATTCAGGTTGACGAGTTCGAAGCAGTTTCTCCATGCTTCGTAGGAGAATCCGTCGTTATAGCAGGTGTTTCCGCCGAACCAGATTCCTTTGTACCATCCGCAGTACGGGGACTGTTCTCTTTTTTCCTGAATGTCGCGGAAGGCAAAGAATTCGCGGCCGGTGTGGTTGAAGACACCGTCTACGACGACTTTGATGCCGAGTTCGTGGGCTTTTTTTACGTATGCGGCAAAGTCCGCGTTGTCGCCTAAGCGGCGGTCTACCTGTTTGTAATCTTTTGTGTCGTATCCATGTGTGGTTGATTCAAACAAGGGGCCGATATAGATTGCGGTACAACCGAGATCTGCGATATGCGGAAGCCACTGTTCCAGTGTGGAAAAGCGGTGTACGGTTTCTTCCGATTCATTTTTCCTCGGCGCACCGGTCAGTCCGATCGGATAGATGTGATAAAATTCTGCCTCTTCATACCATGGTGCCATTTTGTTTGTCCTCCTTGTTTTTGGGTTATGAGTAAATTCCATACATGAACTGGTGTACCAGACGGTAGACTTCTTCGTCCCGGACGACGAGGTTGGAAAGATCGGATTGATCTCCTGCTGTCATCATCAGGTAGTGCATCAGGATTCCGGAGAAGCCTACGGCGAATTGTTCCTGACGGCCGTTCATGTTGCCGAGTTCGGCGCTGGCGTTGTCGAAGACGTCGACGCACAGGTGATAGAACCGGTCAATCATAGGGTATACGGTGCGGAAGCCTTCGCTTTTTCTTCCGGAATAGAATAGTGCCATCATCAGCATATGGAATTTCGGGTCTTCGGAGGCTCCGTTGAAGAAGGCACGCGCGATGCGGTACAGTTTTTCGGGGATGTTTTTCCCGGTTTCGGAGGCTTCGATGAGTTTTTGTTCCATGGGCTGAAAGTGCTCGTTTAGCAGGGCTTTGAGGAGGCCTTGTTTGCTGCCGAAGTAATAGTACAGGGTTGGTTTGGATACTCCGGCGGAGTCTACGATCTGCTGAACACCGACGGCGTCGTACCCGCTTTCGTAGAAGAGGGTCAGAGCTGAGTTCATGATTAGCTGACGATTGTCCATTTTGAATCCTCTTTGTTGCGGAAGGGACGCTCTCTGGAGTTCGCCTGGCCGCGGTGTGTTTGGGTGGTTGTTTGTTACGTGTGAGTTGGCATTTGTTTTGGTTTAAAATGCTTTTGTTGATTTTGTATTTAAGAAGTCTGCTTTTGTGTGTGATGGTCGAATTGCGTGAGTTTTTGGCAATTTTGACGAATTTTGTTGGATTTTGCAGGTTTCTTATGTGTGTTTCTGTTATCATTATACCAATCGGTATATAAAAAGTCAATGCGAAATATATAATGGATGAAAATAGATGCATAGAAAAAGAACCGGCGGGGAAATCTTTAGTTTAGTTCTCAGATTTCTCTGTCGGTTCTTTTCTTATTTTCCGATACTGTTTTTATACGAACTGAACCTCACATGACTAAAGTCACGTGCTTCAGACCGCTTTAGGCGGCAGACAAAATATCGGCGGATACGCCTGTTTCTTAGATCTTGCGCGGATACGCGCTTCTTCCATGCCGGATACGGCAGGTCTCCACATAACAGGTAGTCCACAGTATATCTGCCTGTGTTTATGCTGCTTTTCGCAGTTCCATTTCTGAAATTAAGTCTCTCAAATCCGCATAAACATATGAGGTTCTACTCTTTACTGCAGGAACTTTTGCCTCCAGCAAAGACCTTTCCGTTGCCGGAAGGGGTTTTAAAAGTTCACGGATAAAATATCTTGCTCCAATATTGTACGATGCAGATAATCCTCCTTCTGCATTTTTTTGCATTTTCTCTTTTTGTTCTCCAATTGCTGTTTTCCTTCAGATGCCGTATAATGGAAACAGCATTTTTCAAATTCAAATTAAGGAGAACATAAACTGATGATACGATTTAATAATGACTACAATCACGGTGCGCACCCGGAGATTCTGGAGGCGCTGGGGGCTATTAATGGGAACAGTTATGGTGGATATGGGGAGGATGAATGGTGTGAGAAGGCTGCGGAGCTGATTCGGGAGAAGATTCGTTGTGCGGATGCGGCGGTTCATTTTTTTCCGGGGGCGACGCAGGCGAATTTTATTGTGACGGCGGCAGCGCTTTCGCCGGTGCAGAGTGTGATTGCGGCGGATACCGGACATATTAACTGCCATGAGGCGGCTTCGATTGAAAATACCGGGCATAAGATTCTGGAGCTGCCGAATACGGATGGTAAAATTTCGGCGGAACAGATTGCGGCGTGTGCGGCGGCTTACTATGAAGGCGGTGAGCCGGAGTATCTGACGGAGCCGAAGATGGTATATCTTTCATTTCCGACTGAGCAGGGAACGCTGTATTCGCTGCAGGAGCTGACGAAGATTCACGAGGTCTGCCGGAAGTATGATATGTATCTGTTTGTGGACGGGGCACGGCTTGGATACGGGCTTGGATCAGAGAAGAATGATGTTTCTCTCGAGGATCTCGCTGCTCTCACAGATGTTTTCTATTTCGGCGGAACGAAATGCGGTGCGCTGTTTGGTGAGGCCGTTGTGCTTACAGCTGACTCGCTGAAAAAGCGGTTCAAAGCCTACATGAAACAGAACGGCGCTGTCCTCGCAAAGGGATGGCTGCTCGGACTGCAGTTCCACTGCCTGCTGGGGCATGATCTTTATTTTACTGCGACACGCCGCGCCGATGAACTTGCCATGAAACTCCGCAAAGCATTTGCGGCGCAGGGGATTCCATTCTGGGTGGAGAGTTTTACGAATCAGCAGTTTGTGATTCTCACCGATGCGCAGAAGGAAACTCTGGAAAAACGCTATATTTTCGAGCCAATGGGGAAATCCGCGGACGGCGGAAATATTGCGCGGTTCTGCACCAGCTGGGCAACGACGGAAGAGGAAGTGCAGACACTGATTGACGACCTCAAAGCTTTATAATTTTTGTCCAAAACGGCATTCTGCAAACACCGGCGATCTCTAAATCTGCTTTGCAAATTCAAAGAAAAAGCTGTACCGGTGTGCCACGAAAATGCAGATTTTGCCTTGTTTTACTCCGAGAAAGGAATCTTTATGTCTCATAAAATTGGTATTACCGCCTGCTCCAACCCCATGCATCCTTCCTTTTCCGCCGATCTGGCGCGTCTCTGTCAGATTCTGCGGAAGCTGGGCTTCGATCCTGTTTTAAGCCCCTGCCTCTTCGACAACGGTTCCGGCTTTTCCGGCACGGGCGCGGAGCGGGCGGATGCGTTTATGAACCTTTACTGTGACCCAGAAATCACGGATATTTTTGATGTTTCCGGCGGCGATATGGCGAATGAAGTTCTGCCGTATCTGGATTTTTCTGTCATCGCCGCCTCCGGCAAGCGCTTCTGGGGATACAGTGATCTCACAACGATTGTCAATGCTGTCACGACTGCGACTGGAAATGAGTCGATGCTGTATCAGGTTCGAAATCTGCTGTACGACCACAGCGCCGAACAGATCACTCTGTTCCAAAACGCTTTTTCCGGGCAGTCTCCCAGCCTCTTCGACCTCCCTTGCACATTTCTGCAGGGCGATCACATGGAAGGTGTGATGATCGGCGGAAATATCCGCTGTTTTCTGAAGCTCGCCGGAACGGATTTTCAGCCGGATTTCCGCGGAAAAAATCCTGCTCCTCGAAGCCATGGGCGGCGGCGTTCCGCAGATGGTTACGTTTCTGTCCCAGCTGAAAATGATGCATGCCTTTGAACAGATCAATGGTATTCTCCTCGGAACATTTTCCCAGATGGAACGCGACCAGCTGACGCCGGATATGCCGCAGCTTGTCCGCCAGGCGGCCGGACCGGATCTCCCGATTGCAAGGACTCCGTATATCGGCCACGGCACGGATGCACATGCCGCCGTGATCGGCAAATTTTATCAGATTTCTTCTGACTGATATACATCCGCGTAGCGCACGCCGAACTCCTCTGCGTCTGCATGGCGTTCCATATAGATATCAATGTGGCCGTACGGCGTGCCGCGGTCCTCGACCGTGTAAATTTTTCCGCCGATATTCAGCTTCGTTCCAAACGGCAGAACGCCGGTTGCAATGGTCCGGCCCTGCACCGGCATTTTTCCGGATGCGGTCGGGCCGCCCGCCCAGCGGCCACAGCAGACGGCGCAGTTGCAGTAAGCGGTCAGTTTAAAATTGCCGAGATATTTTCCCGAAGCGCTTTCCAACCGATCACCTGCGGTACTGTTTTCTGCACTTGTATTCTGCACATTTTCTGCTCCCGCCTTCTGTTTTCCACCATTCCCGTTTTCTGTTGTCTGGTTATCCACAGAGTTTCCTTCTTTTCTCCCATTATCCACATCTCCCGTTTCTATTTTGCTCTCACGTATTTCCTCCGAAATCACCCGCACAGCAAATTCTGTCGATTTCTCATAGTTAAAATCTGAAATCAGAATCCCCGTCGCCTCGCTTCCAGCGTGGATTACTTTTCCATCACCGAGATAAATCATGACATGGTAAATAAACCCGCTCTCCCGCTGGTAAAACAGCAGATCACCAGGCTTTGCCTCCTGCACCGGAATGCGTGTTCCAGCTTTCGCCTGCTGGCGTGAGGTTCTCGGAAGGGTATACCCGAAATTAGCAAAAATCTGCTGGGCAAAGCCGGAACAGTCGCAGCCGTTTGTAAGACTCGTCCCGCCCCAGACGTACGGATTTCCCAGGAATTTTTTCGCGTACTGCAGGATCTCGCCGCGCGCTTCGTCAGAAGAAAGAAGTGTTCTCGTCGTTGCATATGTATAGGTGTACGCCTTATTATTCCATGGCTTCACCCACATTTCCGCCATGGGAAAACTTTCCTCCTGCCAACGGTTTACCTCTTTTTCAGCCTCTTCTCCGCGCAGGAGATACCGCGCGCAGACAAATCCACGGACATCGCCGGATTCCACATAAACCCAGTCAGAATCCGTATCCGCTAAAATATAACAGAGGCTTCCCTTCGGCAGGATTCCGACGATTTTCTGATTTGTGCCTTTTCCTTCGCGGACGTGAAGCCAGGAATTCACATCGGCGATAGCATATGTTTTTTCAACCGTATGAAACAGCCACGGCATACGGGAAATCGTGACTTTTTCAGCTTCTGCCGCCTGCCACTCACTGTAGCTTTCCCGCGTGCGCTCAGCTTCCTGCTCTGCCGAAAAGACGGGTTCAGCCTCGGCGGCTGGCGGTTCCGCAGACTGTGATAAATCAGAATCCGAAGAGACTTCTGCCGTCTTGTCCCCACCAGTTGCATCATCACTTCCTGCAGATCCGTTTTCTTCCTCCGGCGGTTCCATCTGCTCCCCATCTCCGCCGCCGATTTCTTCCTGCCCCGGCCATGGATCGTTGGAAATATCTTCCCCTTCGCCCGGCCACGGTCCATCCATTTCGCTGTTTCCCGGTGTTTCCGGCATGTCTCCCTGATCTCCCGGTTCTGGATTTTCCGGCTCCTCTGGCTCTGTCTCGCCTGCCTCTCCCGGTTCTGCATTTTCCGGCCCCTCTGGCTCTGTCTCGCCCGTTTTTCCCGGTTCCGTCATTCCTGCATTCTCTCCGCCGTCAGGCTCCTGCGGTTCCGGTTCCTCCGGGACTGTCTCATCTTCTTTTCCCTCGGATCCACTTCCCTCTTCCATCTCATCATTCTGCGTACCTTCCGGTTCTGTCACCTCTTCCGCTTCCGCAGGTGCCTCCTCCGCCGCATCTTCCTCCACGCAAAAAGAAGCAGCCCCAACGGCTGCTTCCCCTGCAATCTCAATTCCAATCTGTCCCGGATCGGCCGTTTCCTCTTCTGCTGCATAAACGGCTGTCGGGTTTCCCAGTGTCACTGCGAGCGCACCGATCATCGCGGCGCGCACCAGCTCGGCGCATTTGTCGCCCATCATTGTTTTATCAACCATTTTCGCTTTCTCCTATTCAATTTGTCCGGCCAGACGGAATTGATCCGAACAAATAAAACAGAAGAAACACCTCTGGTATCGCTTCCTATTCCTCTGCTCGAAACAGTCTGACCGCATTTTTTTCTGTCGTCTCAATGACTTCTTCTTCCGAAATTCCCTTGAGTTCTGCGATCTCCTGCACAACGTACGGCAGATACAGAGATGAATTTCGTTTTCCCCGGTACGGAACCGGTGCCAGATACGGACTGTCTGTTTCCAGCAGAATGCGCTCCATCGGAGCCATCTGAACCACTTCTTTGATCTTCTTTGCATTTTTGAACGTCACCACGCCGCCAATGCCAAGATAAAATCCCATTTTCAGGTATTCCTCTGCCATCTCCACAGAGTAGGAAAAACAATGAATGACGCCGCCGATCTCCTCCGATTTTTCTTCTTTCATGACGCGGAGCGTATCGGCCGCCGCCTCCCTGCTGTGAATAATCATCGGAAGTTTTTCTTCCCGAGCAAGCGCAATCTGACGGCGGAACCAGTATTCCTGCTTCTCATGATTCTCCTTGTCCCAGTAATAGTCAAGGCCAATCTCACCGACCGCGACCGCCTTTTCCATGCGGCAGAGTTCCCGCATCCGCGCCATCACGTCCTCGTTCAGATCGCCCACCTCATCCGGGTGAAGGCCGAACGCGCCGTAGATGAACGGATACGCTTCCATCAGTTTTCTTGTATTTTCCAGTGATTCCAGATTTGCCGAGACATTGATGATACGCCCGATCCCGTTTTCCTGCATCGAGGAAAGCAGCTCTGCGCGGTCTTCATCAAATTTCTCATCGTCATAATGTGCATGTGTTTCAAATATCATATCCGAATTTCTCCTTAAAAAAACGAAACAGAAACGGAAGAAAGCTCTGCATAGCCTTCCCCTGTTTCCGTTTCCACGTTTATCCATCCTATCGTTCGTTGTTTTCGTAAAAGTAAAGTGCGCCGCTGCGCCTGTGCTTATTATAACGCATTCATTTTTCCCGCGTCAACCAGGAAACGAAAAAAAGTCACACTTCAACATGATCACCGCCGCGCCGCAATCTCATCCAACAGGCAGCCCGCCACTTCGTCTTTTCCCATGAGCGGAAGCTCCTTGATGCCGTCCTTCGTGATCAGCGTCACCACATTCGTCGCCACACCGAAGCCGGCACCCTCTGTCTTCAAATTGTTTGCCGCGATCATGTCCAGATGCTTCTTCTCCAGCTTTGCACGCGAGTTTTCCACCATGTTCTCGGTTTCCATCGAGAAGCCGCATACAAACAACCCCGGATGACGGTTCTTTTCCACCCATCCCAGAATATCGTCGGTGCGCTCCAGCGGAATGCTCATGTCACCGTCCTTCTTTTTGATTTTCTGATCCGCCACCGTCACAGGCCGGTAATCAGCAACCGCGGCCGCCTTAATCAGAATATCCGTCTCCGGCAATGTCTCCCGCACCGCCTCCAGCATGTCCTTCGCCGTCGTCACCGGTCGCATCGCAACGCCTGGAACCGGGGCTAATGAAACCGGGCCGGAAATCAGCGTTACCTGCGCGCCGCGGAGCATCGCCTCCCGCGCAATCGCGTATCCCATGCGGCCGCTGCTATGGTTCGTCAGATACCGCACCGGATCGAGGGATTCCTGCGTCGGGCCTGCAGTCACGGTGACACGCACACCAGCGAGCGTCTTTTCGCGGGCAAGCTCCATCGCGATATAATCGAGCAGCACCTCCGGGTCCGGCAGTTTTCCTTTTCCGACGTCCTTGCACGCCAGCATTCCCACGGTCGGCTCGATGATGCCGAAACCGTATTTTTTCAGCGTCGCCAGATTATCCTGCGTAATCGGATTTTCCAGCATCGCCGTATTCATCGCCGGAGAGACCAGCTTTTTGCACTTCGCTGCGAGCACCACCGTTGTCAGCATATCATCTGCAATGCCGTGTGCCATTTTTGCAATCACATTGGCGGTAGCCGGGGCAATCATAATCAGATCCGCCGCTTTTGCCAGCGAAATATGCGTCACCTCATATTTAAAATCACGCGCAAACGTATCGACCACGCAGCGGTTGTTGGTCAGCGTCTCGAACGTCAGCGGGGTGATGAACTGCGTCGCGTTTTCGGTCATGATGACATGCACGTCTGCTCCGGCTTTCCGAAGACCGCTCGCCACATTTGCCATTTTATAGGCGGCAATTCCGCCCGTCACACCAAGTACAACACATTTTCCGTCAAGATTTTCCATTGTAACTCCGTTCTGCTGCCTCGAAGCAACTTTTTTCCTATGATAGTTTTAAGTATAGCAGACAGAAAAACAGATTACAACCAATCCTGTTTGCCATTGACGCAAAAAGGCTTTATAATAAAAGGACAAAAGAGCTCTACTTTTAAAATAATCGCGAGGTATTTTTATGATTTTAGCCATTGATATCGGGAACACAACCGTTACGCTCGGCGGCGTCCGGATCGCACCGCAGCAAGCGTATTCCCTCGAATTCACAGCCCGGATTGACATCAACCACACCTGGTCTGCCAGCCAGTATGAATCTGCGATCGAGCAGCTTTTTGAAGACAAGAATCTTTCCCCGTCCGACTTTCGGGGCGTCATCATTTCCAGCGTTGTTCCATCGGTTCTGACGCTTCTGCAGGAATGTGTCCGTAATCTGTTCGGCACAGAACCGCTGCTCGTCACATCCGAAAGTGATCTCGGCATGACATTTTCCATCCCGGAACCGGAAAAAGTAGGCCGCGACCGCCTCGTTGATGCAGCCTGGGCCGCCGCACATTATCCGCTGCCGGTCATCACCGTGGATCTTGGAACAGCGACGACCTTCAATGTCATCCGGGAAAACAGCGTCTTCTGCGGCGGCGCCATCGCACCGGGACTCGATATGGGACTTGGCGCCCTCTCCGAGCGGACCGCCCAGCTCCCGCGGCTCGACCTCCAGATCCCGAAACGCATCATTGGCAGAAACACCGAAGAATGCATTCTCTCCGGCACCATCGTCGGCATGGCCGCGATGCTCGACGGAATGGTCCAGCGCATCGAAGCCGAACTCGGCTCCCCCGCCACCCTCATCCTCACCGGCGGCGCGGCACGCTTCGTCGAGCCGCTCGTTTTACATCCTCATATCTATGACCCGAACCTTCTGCTGAAAGGGCTGGCGTTCCTGTGTGAGCGGAATTGTGCAAATTAAAATCGTACTTCCAAATATTCATCAGACTTTTTCATTCTGCATGACGTTAAAAAGACGTGTCTGTTCTCCAGGCACGCTTTTCTTCTATTTTTCTTATGGAATCGCAACCCTTCTTTGTGTTGCCTCTCCGCTTTTCTAGTTTTTCCTTGATTCTCCTCTTTCTAGTTTTAAAATTACACGGGCGAATGCTTTCATCATACGTTTCTGTTGTCTGAAGTACATGACCATTGTATACAATCACATCATCGGAATACAGAAATACAAGCGCCATCTGATTCATCTCATGATCGTAGATCAGAACATACCAGTTATAATCATACAAAATCCTCTCTGTCATGTTGAATACCTGTTTTGGCTTCTGGCAGGAAATTTTTTCTCCGTAAATGGTCGAGAGAATTTCGTCCATCTCCTCCGGTATGATCCTCGACGCGTGATCGCAAAGGACATTCCGGCTCCGGTGTCTTCCGGGATATAAAGATAAATCATCTCGGCTTTGTCCGTATCAAAGGTTTCGATTTCCTGCAACAGTTCCTGATCCGATTTTTCTGAGATGAAATCTGCTGCCGTCAGGAAAACATCTGTCGTACCCCGCTCAGGACCAATGGGATTTTCTTTCTGTGTATACACCGCCGTCATTCTTTTTACCAGACATCCTGCAATCACGCAAAGGATCACTCCAGCTAACACAGTGATTTTTCTCTTTTTCATACGTTTCAAGGAAATTACCTCTCTTCCAAAACAGACATTCCGGGAACCTTCCAAAAGTTGAATTTTCTCTTTTCAGTATATCATGAATTTTTCCGGGACACACTCTTTTCCTTCTCCCTATGCACGGAAAAACTCCCGGCACTGCCGGGAGTTTATGGCTTTCTTATTTCATATTACTTTTCACCTGCTCATATACCAGTCCCGGATAAGCTTCGAGGCTGACACCGTTTTTTTCAAACATTGGAAATGCTTCTGCGCCGGATGCGCATACGGCGGTTGCCATGCTTGCTTGTTCGGTGTAGTTCTCCCAGTTGTCGGCAGTAAGGCCAGGCTGGTATGCTTCCCAGGCGGTTTCGTATTCGGTGCTCTTATCGGAAGGAATCGCATCTTTCAGGCTCTCGCCGGACCAGACGGCAAGCTGATCTGCTTTTTTGTAAGTGTATTCCGGGAGCTGATCGTCGCCCAGCGACTGGTACAGCTCATAGCGGGTAATGGAGTCTTTGGAACTTCCGTAGGATTTTTCCATTTCTTTTTTCACGGTATCCATATCGGCATCATCCGGATAGGTGATGTCTACTTCGCACAATACCGGTTTTCCCGTCGCTCCGGTCTGATCGAGGTTGATAAACTGAAACATGACTCTGGAAGTTTGCTCGCCGAAAACAGTGGCTTCTGTATCTACTGCGATCGCGGCTGCACTGTTAGTTTCGGAGAAAATTTCCACCTGGTCCCGATCCAGATTCCAGTCGGCAAGCACTTCATCCACCGTTTTCCCCCATCCGGTATCCGGCGGCGTAATTTCCTTGCTGCTCTCTTTCGCTCCCTGACATCCAGTCAGCAACAGAGCACACATTGCAAAAATACCTGCTAATTTTTATTCATACACCTGCATCTCCTTTCCGCTTTGTTATTTTTTTCACATACTTTTTTGTTAGCCCTATACTACCATATATTCTTCTGAAAATCTATGACGTTTGGTGAAAATTTTCTTACATTTTTCTTATGCATTCGATTTAAATCAAAGAAAAAGCAACAACATCCCTTATAGAAATTCTCTACCGCTATTTAAAAACGCTCCCCTAGTATCTATAACGCAAGGGGAGCGTCTATTTTCAATTAGTTCGCTTGTTCTGATAATCGAGTTTTGCTTAAGCTCTCTCCCAGCGGCCTCCCGGGGCTGAAGATATAACACAATAAGCAATATTCAAACTTAGAGGTTCCAGCTTTAATATACGAACGACAGGACCGTCCACACTCTAAAGTCGAATATGTAATCATCTGCGTATTATTTGGAGTATAGTGATATGGGGTTCCTCCAGCAGGATTTGAAATTGTTTTTGTAATATCATCATACTGGAATCCCACCTCTGGTGAATATTTGGATGTCTGCATTAAACTACTTGCTTTCATAGAGGTTCCGTAGTTCAGTGTTGTTTCAAACCAATTAATTCGTACCTTTAATGCCTGACGGTCATTTGTCACGGATACTTTCATGGTTGCATAAATGCTGTACTGGCTAAGCTGCCCCGTATTGCTTACAATATCAGTGATTGCTACTCTTTGCTGATGCTCGTCTACAATCAACAAACCCGTTGAAATAATATCCTGCTCGCTGCCATTTTCATCCACTACCTGTGTGATTGACAAATAATCATCCGGCTTTGCATCAATGGCGCGGGTCTTCATCTGTTTTTCCTGATATTGTTCAATTGCAACCTTAATTACGTCACTTTCATTCGTGATGTGATTGTTTAAAACCTCTTCATACACTCTGTTTTTTAATTCTGCATTTGTTTCTGCTTTTACTGTTGTAGCAAATACACTAGTCATCACCAAAGCTAACATACAGAAGCCGATTGCTGTTAACGCATTTTTCAATCTTTCTTGCATAAATAACTCCCTCTCTTTCGATTTGCAAAATTAATCACTGCTATTAATTCTCTTCTGCATTGGACTTTTCTCCTTCCTTCATTTTTGCCTGTTAGCCTAGGCTCATTTAAAAGCCTGGATTCAGTTTTTCACATTTCTTTATAGTCTTATATTACACTTAAAAGACCCAAAAAGTTTATGATGTTAAATGAAAATAAAAAAAACCATCTAACATCATAAACTTTTTATTTTTTTTCATATATTTTATAGATATATTATTTTACTTAACGAAAGCGAGATCTTCTATGAAAAAAACATTCAAAAAATTATTACTTATCTTCCTAATATTTTCTCATATAACTATTACTATTCCTGCACCCAAATTTCCACCATTTTCAACAACTTCAGCTCCACTCCCTCCAAATGATAATGATCATTAATTTAACAAATTTCTTTCCTCTACATAATTTTTCATTACCTTGTAATCTGCATCCATTTTATACAGCTTGAGCAGATTCAAGTTTTGTTTAAAATATTTTTTACATACTTCTTTTCCTTCTTCTTCCATAATGCACGCCTGAATCATCAAGCAATATCCTAAAGATGCACCCTTGCCTGCATACAGCATCTGCTGAACAGCTTTTTGACATGTGCACATAGCCTCCTTAAAATATTTTAATTCATCCAGTGCTCTTGCATAATTCGCTATATTCATATTCCAATCTAACATATGAATAACTGGCTTTATACAGCTATCACTATATCTGTCGTCTATAAAGTAGATAGATTTCCTAACGACCACTTTGTATAATACTTTTTTCCCCCCTTAACCTAAAATAAAGTAGTCGTAC
>ENA-OQKB01000217-OQKB01000217.1-human-gut-metagenome-genome-assembly--contig:-NODE-217-length-13425-cov-3.015641_pt1 | contig 13425 bp, 18 predicted proteins | sample MGYA00242646_ERZ504793 | MGnify/ENA primary metagenome ERZ504793 (study PRJEB26092, sample SAMD00036409) | human gut metagenome | host: Homo sapiens | study: EMG produced TPA metagenomics assembly of...
TACAGAAAAAGATACCATCTCAAAAAAGCCGCCTCTTTTGTAAAAGAAGGCGACATTATTTACATTGATACCGGAACAACCTGCTTAAATATGGTCGATTATCTGGCACATGTTCCATGTACAATTATTACAAACAGCCTGAGGATTTTTATGAAAGCTGTACAATATCCGGATTTGCAGATTATTTCTCTTCCCGGCAGACTAAACCGTGATACATTATCCTTTGTCGGAAGTGAAATTCCAACCTATCTGCGTACTTACAACATTACGAAAGCATTTATGGCATCTACCGGAGTCACTATTCAAAACGGTCTGACCAATGCCTCTGCCGATGAATATGCAATAAAAAAAACGGTCGTAGAAAACAGCCAGACCCGCTTTTTACTCTCCGACCATACAAAATTCGGGAAATTTGCACTCATGACTTATTGTCCACTTAGTGAAATTCAATATTTGATTACGGATACTACGCCACAACAGAAATATCTGGATTACTGTAAAGAACATGAAATTATAATAGAAGTGACAAAATAAGTTTCGTACAGTGTAAATTAAGCAGCTGCTATATTGACGCCAAGTGATTTTCTGCTATACAAGGCAAAAGAATAAAACATCAGGCAAGTCAATATGGTAGTTACTTAATATTCCCTGTATTAGCTTGAATCAACGGCACTTTCTCATCTTTTTTCAATATAATGTTCACCGCATGATTCATATTTTGGATTTCCACCTCTCGATGTTCTCCACCAAATTCTCCATCCAAAGTCCAGGAAATCTGTGTCTCCGAAGTAATTTTAAGGTAAGAAGTCTTAAAAGACTCAATGTTGGAAGTATCCGCTCCTCCTAAAAGAGCTGTAATAATCTCATTTAACTCCAGAATATTTTTCGGACGACGTATCAGTAATACTTCAAACACACCATCATCCAGCAATACATCTGGTCCGGTTAGTTTTCGGAATCCACCAACGGATGTCGCATTGCTGACCATTCCGAAAATAAAATCTCCCTCGAAACTGGTATCCTTTGTTTCTACCTTAAGCTGATAAGAAGCAATATTAAATAGTCTCTGTGTTCCTTCTAATATATAAGCTGCATGTCCTAAAATATTTTTTTAAGTCCTGATTAGTCTCATAAGAAACATCTGTAAATAAACCAAATGCTGCAATATAAACAAATACGCTGTCATTGAACTTTCCAATGTCGCACGGAAATGGAACTCCCTTCACCGCATTGTCTGCTGCCGCAAGGGTTTTCTCGGAATGTGCAGACTCTTGGCAAAATCATTCGTCGTTCCTGCCGGAATATATCCTACCGGAACAACATCTTTTCCCATCTCACGGCGCTTCATCATTCCAGTCGCAACCTCGTCAATCGTTCCATCTCCACCGCTACACGCAATCAGATTATATTTGCCAACTTCGTATTCCTTGATTTGATAATAAGCGTCCCTGTATGCCTGTGTCGGATGCACTGTCACTTCATATCCCGCTTTCACAAAGATATCAAGAACATCTGACAATCTTGGCTTTAGCATCTCTTTTCCTGCACGTGGATTATATACAAATAGAAGCTTTTTCATCTGACATTTCCTCCATGGTTTTACAATATATTCCAAAAAGAGGGCATGTGAGATGCCCTCTTTCGATTCCTCAATTATCTATGTATGTTATTGATTACTGTGCAAGCAGAAATGATTCCACTCCACTTACAGCCTGCTCCTCGTCGTCTCCCTCAGCAATGAGAGTAAGGTTGGTTCCTTTTCCCGGCTGGTGTGACTGTAATGCCATCATCCCCATAATACTTTTGGCATTAATCTTCATGTTGTCCATCTCAATGTACACCGTACTGTCATACTGACTTGCCTCCTGCACAAGATGTGCGATTGGTCTGGACTCCATGTCCAGGTCTGACTGAAGTGTAACAGGTTTCTTAATCATATAAATCCTCCTTAAACTAACCTCTTAACTTATCTGCCATCTCGCTAATCTTTCTCAGCCGGTGATTCACCCCTGATTTTCCAACCGGGTCTGCCATAAGACTCCCCAGCTCTTTCAGAGTTGCATCCGGATTCTCAAGCCGTGTAAGGGCAACGTCTCTTAATCCTTCCGGCAAATAATCCAAGCCAACTGTATCTCTGACATACACAATATCTTCCATCTGTCTTACGGCCGCCGATACGGTCTTGTTGATATTCGCTGTCTCACAATTAACTTTTCGATTCACTGAGTTACGCATCTCCTTCAGAATGCGGACATTCTCAAGTTCCATAAGGGCGATGTGCGCTTCCATAATGTTCAGGACATCCACAATCTGGGATCCTTCTTTCAAGTATACGACAAATGTCTTCTTACGCGTTACGATCTTAGCATCCAGGTCAAAGCTATTGATCATATCTCTCACATACTCTGCCTGTGCAAGTTCCCCACACACAATCTCAAAATGATAAGACTTGCTCGGATCACTCATCGATCCTGCTGCAATGAATGCCCCCCTGATATAAGCACGCTTACAGCATACAGCCTGCACAAGTGCATTCTTTACCGCCAACAGTTCCTCCCCTGCCCAACGCATAAAATAACTTGTGCTTCCATTCGTCATATTCTTTCGGACTACGATGTCAGCTTCTATATTAAATGTTTTTCGAATCAATGTAAAGACTTTTCTTGCAACAGCCAGATTTTCCGTATTGATTTTTACTCCGTACTGATTAAAACTGTTGATCGTCACTGCCCCGCACATCCCGATCAAAGCTGCAATTTCTGCAATCTGACAGTGTCTTGCGCTGCTCCACTGCTGCGAAAGCTCTTCTTTTACTTTTCCTGAAAATGACATCGTGTATACCTGCTATTTTCCCTTTCTGATGGCATCCTTCTCAATATCTCTGTGTTCAATGCGAACCCCGTAATTCTCCCGTACTTCCAGGTACTGATACAATGCGTTGGCAAGTGTAACAGAACGGTGTTTTCCGCCTGTACACCCGACTGCAACAACAAGCTGGTTCTTCCCTTCCAGAATATAATTCGGAATCAGAAAACGGATCATATCCTCTAATTTTTCCGCAAACACCTGCGCTGTCTCAAATCCCATCACATAATCCCGCACCGGAGCATCGTTGCCGGAGAGCGGGCGCATGCCTTCTACGTAGTAGGGATTCGGCAGGAACCGCACATCGAAAACAAGGTCCGAATCCGCCGGGATTCCGTATTTGAATCCAAATGAGAGCACGGTAATCATCAGATTTTTGAATTTCTGATCCTGCACGAAAATCTTATCGAGCTCCGCTTTCAGCTCTCTTGTGAGAAGCTGGCTCGTATCGAGAATGTAGTCCGCATCTTTTTTCAGGAACTCAAGTGCTTTGCGCTCTTTTCTAATTCCCTCATCCACCCGTCCAAGGCCTGCCAGCGGGTGCGTTCTTCTCGTCTCTTTGTATCGTTTGACCAGCACGTCATCGGACGCGTCCAGAAACAGGATCTCATAGCAGATTCCGTTGATGCTCATCCACTCCAGAACATTCTGCAGGTCCGGGAGCGCCTGGCCGCTTCGGATATCGATTCCGACTGCCACTTTCTGGATTTCTCCGGAAGTACCGTCGGCGGTAAGCTGTGCAAATTTTTCAACCAGCGGGATCGGAAGGTTATCGACGCAGAAATATTCCGCGTCCTCCAGCATTTTCAACGCTGTACTTTTTCCCGCACCGGACATGCCGGTCACAATTACAAAACGCATGTTTTTTCTCCTTTGGTGGATAACGAAAATCAGAATTCCCCGAGGAACTGGATTTCCGGCTCAAGCTGTACGCCAAACTGTTCTTTTACTTTTGCCTGGATCTGACGGATCAGTTCCATCACATCCGATGCGGTTGCACCACCTGCATTGATCAGAAAGCCGCAGTGTTTTTCAGATACTTTTGCACCGCCGACTGCGTAGCCGGAAAATCCGGCATCCATCACAAGCTTGCCTGCAAAATAGCCTTCCGGCCGCTTGAATGCGCTGCCGGCGCTCGGATACTCGAGCGGCTGTTTCTCTACCCGCTTGTTTTTCAATTCCTGCATGCGGGCAAGAATTTCTTCTTTATCTCCCGGAACAAGCATAAGTTCTGCTCCAAGTACGACGTAGCCTCTGTCTTTGATGACGCTGGCACGGTAGCCGAAGCCGAGCTCTTCTTTTTCCAGTTTCCGGATCTCACCTTCTCTTGTGAGTACAGTGACATTCTGTACAATATCCTTCATCTCTCCGCCGTAGGCTCCCGCGTTCATACGGACGCCGCCGCCTAAAGTTCCAGGGATTCCGGAGGCAAACTCCATACCGGAAAGACCGGCTTCTCTTGCCGCCCGGCTGATGGATACGAGCATGCTTCCGGCTTTCGCCCGGATTCTGTTTCCTTCCACTTCGATTCCCTGAAAGTTTTTGTAAACCGAAAGAATCACACCGTGGTAGCCCTCGTCACTTACAACGAGATTGCTGCCGTTTCCGGTGACGAACCACGGGATCTCTTTTTCTTCGCAGAGAGCCACGATTTTTCTAATTTCTTCTTCTGTATGAGGAGCGACGAAATAATCTGCCGGACCGCCCACACGGAAGGTCGTATGATTTTTCATCGGTTCTGCGGTCTGTACCGCATCTTCCCCTGCAATTGCATAAAGTTCTCTGACAATCTCTTCTTTGATCACGATTTTTACCCTTTGCCGCATCTGCGGCCGAACATTTCATTATGAATTACTACGAATTACAGATTATACTTTTTTAGTACGCGAAAGACAGCCGACATCCCTCACTTCTTCGTTCGTTCTGCCAGCCGCTGTTTTCTTTCTTCGTCTGCCCGCCTTTTTGTCAGGCTCACGGGCTATTCTACCACGAACCCTCAAAAGTAGCAACGAACTTTTCGTTCCGGCTCTTTTTCTTATCAGATCTTCCGGATCAGTATCATTTCCTACATCAGACAGTCTTTTCCATGGATTCTCGCCGGGGTGACAAGCACCATCTGATTCATGAGATTTTCTTCCGAAAGAACGGCAACGCGCAGATATTCTCTCGTATGTCCCGTCCAGTAACGGACGCCGTCGATCTCGACTTCTTCTTCCATGAGCACTTCCAGCTCTTTTCCGAAGAAGCCTTCCATATATTCCTGTCTCCGTCTCTCGTCCAGTTCCAGCAGAACATGGCTGCGCTTCGTCTTCTCCTGCTCCGGAATCTGGCCTGCCATCGCTGCGGCGCGGGTGCCTTCTCTTCTCGAATACTTGAAGATGTGAGTCTCGAAGAAATGAATGTCCTCGACAAAGGCGCGCGACTCTTCAAACTCCTCCTCACTCTCCTGCGGGAAACCGACAATCACATCGGTCGTCAGCGCCGGATTTCCATATACCTTACGCAGCAGATCGCATTTGTGTTTGTATTCTTCTGCGGTATATTTCCGGTTCATCCGCTTCAGTGTTCCATTGCTTCCGCTCTGCAGCGAAAGATGGAAATGCGGGCACACCTTCGGCATTGCGGCGATCGCCTCTGCAAACTCTTCGGTGATGATGCCCGGCTCCAGGGAACCGAGACGGATTCTTCTGATTCCGTCCACTGCATCAACAGCGCGGATCAGGTCGAGCAGCGTCTCTTTTTCGCCCTCCGGGAAATCGAGTCCGTAGGAGGAAAGGTGGATACCGGTCAGCACGACTTCCTGGTATCCGGCCTCCACCAGACGTTTTACTTCTTCTACCACATCACTCTGGCGGCGGCTTCTGACTCTGCCGCGCGCGTACGGGATAATACAATAAGTACAGAACTGATTGCATCCATCCTGTACTTTCAGGAATGCGCGGGTGTGCTCCGCCGTTTTGCTGATCGAGAGTGTCTCGTACTCACGGTTGTGTGTCATATCCACGAGGAAGCTCTTACACTCCGCGTCGGATGGTTTTCCACCATCCTCACGTTCTGCCAGAAAGTTTTCCAGAATATCCACAAGATCTTTCTTCTTATTATTTCCGATGATCAGATCAATCGCCGTATCCTCTTCGAGTTTTTCCCCACGCCGCCTGCACATAACAGCCGCAGGCCACGACAACCGCATCGGGATTCATCTTTTTCGTCTTTGTGCAGCATCTGCCGCGATTTCCGGTCCGCAATGTTCGTCACGGTACACGTATTGATAATGTAAACATCCGCTCCCGGTGCAAAAGGCACGATCTCGTACCCTCTGTCTTCGAGGAGCTGCTGGATGGCTTCCAGCTCATATGCGTTCACTTTACACCCAAGATTATGCAAAGCTACCGTTTTTTTCATGCCATACTCCTTTCTTCTTCATCTTTATTATTAAAAATCACGAAGATTCCACTTTATCTTTGTATGTTTTCGCATTGACTTTTTCCCCTCCAGACGGTAAGATAAAGCTGTTAAATGAGGGTAATAAATAATGTTAACCAAATAACAGGGAGGATTACAAACATGAAAACAGTACAGATTTCTCTTAATTCTATCGACAAAGTAAAATCTTTCGTCAACGACATTTCCAAATTCGATTTTGATTTCGATCTGGTATCCGGAAGATACGTAATCGACGCAAAATCCATCATGGGAATCTTCAGCCTCGACCTTTCCAAACCGATCGACCTGAACGTCCATGCTGATGGAGATGCTCTTCAGACCGTACTTGATGTTCTTGCTCCGTACATTGTATAATTACGATAGAACATAAGGGCCGCGCACTCGCCGCGGCTCTTTTTTTGTCTTTGTTTATCATCAGGACCGGATCTTGTTTTTCTAGAACCCCCAAAACCAAGATCCGGCCTTTTTCGTTTCTTTAAAGTACAAGTTTTCCTTTAGCAGACCTCGATCGTCTCTGCGGTAGAAACTGCGCGTTCCATCATCTCGTCGATCACGTCGTCCAGATGGCGCTCGGAGCATTTGATGACATTCAGGTTCGGTTTTGTCACCGGATGCTTTGCAACGAAAATCGTGCAGCAGTCCTCATACGGCAGAACAGATGTCTCGTACGTACCGATTTTTTCGGAAATATCGACGATCTCCTGTTTGTCGAAACCGATCAGCGGACGGAAGACCGGCATGGTGCAGACTTCGTTGGTAACGGCGAGGGAATGCATCGTCTGGCTTGCCACCTGTCCGATACTCTCTCCGGTGATCAGGCCAAGGCATTTGTCCTGACGTGCAAACGCTTCTGCGATCTTCATCATATAACGGCGCATGATGATGGTCAGCTCGTCGTGCGGGCATTTTTCGTAGATTGCAAGCTGGATCTCGGTGAAGTTAACCACATGCAGACGGATCGGGCCGCTGTAGCGTGCAACGAGTTTTGCAAGATCCACAACCTTCTGTTTGGCTCTCTCGCTGGTGTACGGCGGAGCGTGGAAGTAAACGGCATCAATCTTAACACCGCGTTTTGCGATCATGTATCCGGCAACCGGACTGTCGATACCGCCGGAAAGCAGCAGCATGGCCTGTCCGTTTGTGCCGACCGGCATACCGCCAGGGCCTGCGATGCTCTCGCAGTACAGATAAATCTTCTGACGCAGCTCGACGTTCAGATAGATATCCGGCTCGTGAACGTCTACTTTGAGGTTCGGGCAGACATCGAGGATGCGGCCGCCCAGCTCGCAGTTGACTTCCATTGTGTGCATCGGATAGTTTTTGTTCGCACGGCGTGCGCATACCTTAAAGGTTTTCTCCTCGGTCGGGTACAGCTCTTTCACGTAGGAAACCACTGCCTCTGCCAGATCTTCAAAGCCGGTGTCCTCTAAAATGACAACCGGGCAGATCTCGGCGATACCGAAAACTCTTGTCAGCGCATCGACAGCGCCCTCGTAATCAAAGTCTCCTTCGGTGTTGACATAGATTCGTCCCATCTCACGGGTGACCTGGAAATTTCCGTCTACCGGGGCAAGCGCGTGCTCCATCTGTACGCAGAGCGCTTTCTCGAACAGATGACGGTTCTTTCCTTTAATGCCGATCTCGGCATATTTTACCAGAAATGCTTTGTACATCATCGTTTCTTATTCTCCTTTTTTCTCAGCCAGATCGCGGAAGAACAGAGGATATTCCTCAGAAAATTTCTTCAGGATCAGGTCAGATACCTGACGCATCTGCGGATGTGCGGCGTTGGCGCTTCGAAGCCGGATAAAGTGGCGCCACTCTCTTAAGTTCATGGTCATGACGATCTCGGTTTTCAGGGAGTTCGGAAGAATGCTTCTTGCCTCCTCCGGCTTTGCTCCGAGTTCGAGCATCTGGAAGTAATACTGCTCTGCAGCTTCCATTGCTTTCTGCCATACCTCGTATTTTTTACGGTCGTTCTCGTCGTCCAGATCATAGGAAAATCCGGTTGCCAGATCGATACAGGTGATCTGGTTTCCAAATTTATCTTTCGAATAGTTGCAGTAGCGGGTGCTCTCCTGGCTGTAGCTTGCGATACGGTGGCGGACGATCTCATGGGTCACGCCGCGGTCGCACGTTACTTTTACGGTGATGGAGCCGTGCTCAATGACGGATTCATGGCCGCGTTTGATGATGCCTGCGATGAATTTCTCTGCAGTGCCTTCTCCAATGCGCTCCTCGCTCTTGTAGCAGACTCTTCCGATTTTCTCGATCCGGCGCAGCATATCCTCGTAGGATTCGGTGCTCAGGATTTCAATTTCCGGCTGTATTGTAATCATAATTTTCCTCTTTCTATTATTTCCTGGTAAATCTGCGCAGCATCGGCAGTACCTCGCGCAGCGTATCCAGGGTGTAATCAATCTGTTCCAGTGTCGTAAATTCGCTGAAGCTGAACCGCACGGCAGACTCCATCTCGGCTTTCGATGCGCCGATGGCAGTCAGCGTCGGGCTTCCGGCTCTCTTGTGTGATGAGCAGGCGCTTCCGGCGGAAACGTAGATCTGGCGGTCCTCCATCGTGTGCAACAGCACTTCACTGCGCACATTTAAGAATGATGCATTGACAATCTGCGGCGCACCCTCTTCTTCCGGCATGCCATGGATGACCACATCGTCCAGCTCCCGTAAGCCTTCGATCAGACGGTGTTTGCAGGCACGCATCTGCGCGGTCTGCTCGTCAAAATGCTTGTAAACGATCTCAGCGGATTTCGCAAGGCCTGCGATGCCCGGCACATTGTCGGTTCCGGAACGCATGCCGTTCTGCTGGCCGCCGCCTAAGATCAGCGGACGGATTTTTACTTTCTCATCAATATATAAAAAGCCGCTTCCCTTCGGTCCGTGGATCTTGTGGCCGCTCACGGAGAGCATGTCGATGCCCATCCGTTTCGGATAAATCCGGTATTTGCCGAACGCCTGGATCGCATCGACATGAAAATACGTTTTCGGATTTTTCGCCTTAATTCTGCGTCCGATCTCCCCGATTGGCTCAACAGCACCGATCTCATTGTTGACATACATAATCGAAACGAGAATCGTCTCCGGCGTGATCGCTTCTTCGAGTTCGTTCACATCCACAAGGCCTTCTTTATTTACCGGCAGGCGCGTAATACGGAATCCCTGCTCCTCCAGAAATGCCAGCGGTGCCGACACGGCCGGGTGCTCGATCGCGCTTGTGATGATGTGGTTTCCCGTTCTCTTATTTGCCATTGCTGTTCCGACGAGCGCCCAGTTGTCGGACTCTGTGCCACCGGAGGTAAAGAAAATTTCTTTTTCTTTGACTTTCAGAATACTTTGTCCAGCGTTTCCTTCGGGCGGGTTCTGATATATTGTTCTGCTTCTACCCCTTTTTCGTATGCATCGCAGACGGATTTCCTATAATGATTTACCTATCAGATCACAGACGAGATCTGCGGTTTCCTGATAAACACAGGTGGTTGCGGAATTGTCCAGATATGCTTCCATTATCTTGTTCGTTCCCTTCCTTCTAAAAGATACACCAGAATGGAAAGCACGGTCATTCCGGCCGTTTCCGTGCGCAGAATGCGCTTTCCGAGCGTAATCGGCTCTACCTTTTCCTTCATGGCCATTTCCACTTCCGCTTCGTCGATGCCGCCCTCCGGTCCGATCAGGATCGCAATAGATTCACCCGGTTCAATGGATTCCAGAATTCTTCTCGTTCCTTCCATCCCCTCTGCGTTCTCATACGGCATCAGGCGGACGTCTGATTCTGCCATCATTGCAAGCGCCTGCTGAAATGTAACAGGCATGTGTACCGTCGGAATCTGCATCCGTTTGGACTGCTTTGCCGCACCAAGCGCGATCGTCTGCCAACGCTCTGCTTTCTTTTCCGCCTTTTTCCGGTCCAGCTTCACAACGCAGCGTTTCATCTCCACCGGAACAATTTCCGTCGCACCAAGTTCCACTGCTTTTTGGATGATCAGTTCCATTTTGTCACCTTTTGGCAGACCCTGAAACAGTACAATTCCGGACGGGAGTTCTCTGTCTGCTGCTGTGACTTCTTCTACTGCGGCAAGAACCTCCCCTTCCGGGAAATCCGAAACGGCACAATGATATTCCTTTTCGCCTCCGGTACTGACCAGTATTTTTTCGCCCGGCCGCATGCGGAGCACATTTTTGATGTGATTAACGTCACTGCCCGTGATGTGGACAGTGCCGTCATAAATCTGACTTTCTTCTACAAAAAAACGGTACATGAATCTGTTCTCTTTCTCTTCTGGTGTTTCGCTTTTCTTAATTTACATCGGTTTTCTTGCTGTAACAGAAACCCATTCGCCCTGATGTGTAACTTCAACTACTTCAAGTCCCGCTGCAACGACTGCCTCTTTGACAACTTTCTCTTTCACATCGAGAATGCCGGATGTGATATAAACAGCGCCCGGCTTCATCTGGTGTACGATTACCGGCGTCAGCGGAACGAGAACATCTGCAAGAATATTGGCGGTAACGATATCGTATTTCTCGTATCCGACTCTGTCCTGTACTTCTTTGTCATCAATGATATTTCCGATCATCATATCAAAAGCTTCTACCGGAATTCCATTGACTTCTTTGTTTTCCTCAACCGCAGGAACCGCACACGGATCGAGGTCTGTTCCGACCGCATGACGCGCACCAAGCTTCAGTGCAATAATCGAAAGAATACCGCTTCCGGTTCCGACATCAAGCAGCTCGGTATCCTTTGTCACATATTTCTTTAACTGACGGATGCAAAGCTGTGTTGTCTCATGCATACCCGTTCCAAAGGCTGTGCCCGGATCGATATGGATGATCATTTTATCCCGGTCTTCCGGCTTTACTTCCTCCCAGGACGGGATGATCAGAATGTCGTCCACATAGAACTGTTTGAAATACTGTTTCCAGTTGTTGATCCAGTCCTTGTCCTCTGTCTCAGACTCTGTGATGGTGCACTCTCCAAGGTCCAGGAACTCCTGCATTTCTGCAAGTGCCGCGCGGACATCTGCAAGAACCTTCTCCTTGTCCTCATCCACATCGAGGTAAAAATTCAGATAGGCAATGCCGTCGTCATCCGGAATATCCGGCATGATATCCACGAACATCTGCTGTTTGTCGCTCTCGGTCAAAGGCTGTTTGTCCTGAATTTCCACGCCTTCGATTCCCACATCGGCCAGAGTGGAGATCACAATGTCTTCCACTTCCGATCTTGTTTTTAATGTAAATTTATTCCATTTCATTGTTTAAACTCCTTTTTGCGCTTCTCTTTTCCATACGTGCAAAGAAAACCACATTTATCATACACGATATCGTTCCTGTTGTAAATGTTATTTTCGGCTTTTACGGCCCGTCTCAATCCGAAATCTTTGTCAGAAAGCCATCTTTTTTCGCCTTCTGATAACGCCATACCAGCCCGAGTGTGGATAAAATGCGAACCCCAAGATCTATCAGATTGAACCGGTACAGTGCCGTAAGGTCTGCCCCAAGTGCCGTATACAGACGGACACCGAGCAGCGGCAGAACACTGTTGGTCAGCGTTGTAATCATCGTAAAGAGGCTGATCAAAAGCGAACGGTTCTTTTCCGGCGCGGCATTTAAGAGAATCTGTATCGTACAAAGTGCAACGGCACACTGCGGAGCATTCAGAACCGTCATCAAAACAATAAAAGCAACCCGCGGTACGCCAGGGGCAGATGAGGAGCCAGAATCATGACGTAACCGGGCAGAAGACAAACGACCGACGTCCCGGACGAAAATCAGTGACAAAAGTCCGGCGTATTTTTTTCCGGACAACCTTCGCGATCATTCCAACTGCCGCAAGCTGACCAATATTGAAAACACCGTTGCAGATGGAAAGTGTCATCTCCGACATTTTACAGTATTTGACCTGTCCTAAATACCACATGCTCCAGTCAAGCTGCCAGGTGATATAGAAAAGACCACCGGCACGAAAAACCAGCGCAGTGCTTTATTTTTTCCCACACTTGTGATCGCCTCCAGCAGGTCAGAAACAGAAAAACGTGAGGATGCATTTCCCGCTTCTGCCGAAGCTTTGCCCTCCTCCTGCTGTTTCACCGGAATTTTTTTGATTGCAGCGGCCTGCAACAGAACACAGACAGCAGACAAATAAAAGAAGCTTCGGAGTACCAGAAGCTTTCCATCGGCCGTGTGGCATCTTCCCATCAGAATCCCGCAGATCACCGGTGCAAAAATGCCAATCACAAACATGAACTGATTCCGAAAGGCATAGACATCGTTTCGCTGTCGCAGCGAAACCGCAGCACCGAACATCGCCTGCCACTGCGCATTGTAGATGGCAAGTGCACCCGCAGTAAATGCCAGCGATACAAAAAACAGATCCATACGTCTCTCGCCGAGTACCGGTACACTGCCAAGAAATAGCATAACCGGCACACATCATAAGAAGCGTAAGCAGCGGTATCGTCTTTGTCGACTTCAGATGATCCGCCAGAATTCCAAGCGGCAGCAGTGCTGCACACGCTACAATGTTCGGCACCATCTGGATAATGCCGATCTGACTGTCGGTTGCACCCATGTTTGTCGCATACAGATTCAGACCGAAACCGTTAATCGATGTGATATATTGCAGAAATACACCCTCGACGGCAAACAGCAGCATGATCTGCGCAGATGGCGGCATCTTTTTTGCCCGGTAAAACAGACTCTTTTTCATTGCTTCATCCCCCATGCCTTCTTTTGTCATCTTCACGTTCCTGCCCCCTGCCGGATACGTAAAGATTCTGCTTTCATAATGGCAATTGCATGTTCAAATGTCAACAGAAATACCCGGATCCAATGTGAGAATTTTAACGGCATTTTCTGTCAATATTCACAAAAGAAAAAAGGGCATTCTCCCTGTTGAATGCATGGGTTTGGCATAAGAAAAAGGAGCCCCCGTTTTACCTGGGAACTCCGCATATTGGAAATGTTTATAGCAATCTCAGAAACTATAGCAAGACCAGAAAATAACGCAAAAAAAGGACAGTGCTGCAGGGGCGCGAATTACAAGGAACGGATTTGAAGGCGTACCGGGGTACGACGAAAATCCGTGACGCAGTAATTCAC
>ENA-OQKB01000220-OQKB01000220.1-human-gut-metagenome-genome-assembly--contig:-NODE-220-length-13301-cov-3.670487_pt1 | contig 13301 bp, 13 predicted proteins | sample MGYA00242646_ERZ504793 | MGnify/ENA primary metagenome ERZ504793 (study PRJEB26092, sample SAMD00036409) | human gut metagenome | host: Homo sapiens | study: EMG produced TPA metagenomics assembly of...
GGTGTCCTTCTGTTACTGCTTCTGCCGTATAAAATTTTACTTCATATGAATTTCCTCTCTTTCTATGCAAAAAAGGACAGGATACCTTCCTTTTTACGGGTAACGATATCCTGCCTGACGTTTCTATATTTTCTTTTTGTATTTTATTCATCTAACCTTTTAATTCGGCTTTCAATATCTGATGCACTATATAATACATCTGTTACAATCACTTTATCTCCCTGGATTACAAAAAAGACCGAATAATTGTCTACCAACAATCTTCTCATCTCTTTGTCTTCGTTCCGGCTCTGATTCCATAATACGGATTCTCTCAGCCATAGTATCCAATGTTAAAATAGCGTCTGCAATCCGGTTGTATTGATCCATCGCATTTTCTGGTGCCTGAAGAACATAAGCGATGTGATTATATAACTGCTCCATATCAGCCAATGCTTCATTTGTAATCTCAACCGTATAGTGTTTCATATCAATGATTCTCCCTGAATTTTGCGAACGCTTCTGCTGCATTTTGCACTCTTCCTGCAGCTATATCATTGTAACCTTTTTCCAATTTCTGATGGATTTCTTCTGTTGTCATGGCATCTGCATGAATCGATACTGGTGCTTTTGGTAAAAGAAACAGAAAATGGAATTCCACCTGTAAGAGAAATTTGATTCAAATACATATCAATCGCTGTTGACATAGGAACACCTAACTGAGACAATACTTTTTCTGCCCGCTCTTTGACAGTTGGGTTTACTCTTAAGTTTAATGTTGCTGTTTTTTCCATGATCACACCTCCTTGTTTCTTATATTGTAACGCTTTTGTCGTTACAATTCAAGCACTATTTCTCACATTTTCTAAGTTTTATATCCGATTTTACATTTTCATTATACTCTCAGATTTTCGCTTAAAAAACACATTCCAGATAGATGGCAGATACATCCAGATAGCTGCAAAAGTCCCAGTCTTTAAACACTTTCTGACACTACATCACGCCACATTTCGTTGTTCATCCTACATCCTCGAACACTTTTTTCTATGATAGTACTGTCTTTTTCATGCAACCTTGTCTCACATTCTGCACTTTTCGGGTGCTTTCAAACACTTCCAGGCAACTTCAGTTCCAAAAAGCCACCAAAGAGCTGGAAAAGCGCCCATCTTCGAACACTTTCCCAACACTACAAGACTACACAAGCCGCCACGATCCGTTGCACATCCCTTAACTTCGAACACTTTTTGTTCCGTAGTGCCGCTTCTTACCTGCAACTTGTCTCACATTCTGCACTTTTGGGGTACTTTTGAACACTTCCTGACACTACTGACTTCGAAGAGTACTGGAGATACCCAGAGACCGGAAGAAAGTTCCCGTCTTTGAACATTTTTCCCCTTTAAGACCCCGCTTTTACTGCCACAAGAATATTCCGGGCTTGCTTCCACTCATAAGAGCAGGTCACCAGCGTCAGAGTTTCCTCACAACCTATGCCATCTACCCCTGTTTCAAACAATGCTACCTCTTTTGCCTGCTGTACATAAGCCTCCAATTCCTGTGGACTCTGAAAAGATGTCCTCTGAAAGTCGAACATGGACACATCGGCTTTCAAAACTGCCGCTATCCGGTACTCCTCCATTCCTTCCGGTGTCTGAAAGAACACCCTGGGATGTGCTTTCCAATACTCATAGGAGGAGTACTGATCCAGATTCCCGAACATTGCCCCGCTGTTCATGTTGTGACCGTAGATGGTCAGATTCCCCGATTCTCCCAGAATACAGTCTGCCTGGAGGAACAAACTTCCATTGATGTCGTAGTTTCCCTGGTAATCCCTCCGCAGATAATACTCCGGTTCTTCCGGGCTGCTCTGCAGTACCGGATAATCGATGCCACTCTCTGGGATCGTAAGCCAACCCCGAACATCCGGATACTGACTCTGGAGGGAGCGGAGGTCAACGGCAGACACTTCCGGTTTTCTTCCAGCCTGTTCCTCTTTTTGTGTTGGAGAACCCCCACCCGGAGGAAATTCCTCCGGGAAGTGGGATTTTAAGTCCTCCACCAGTTCCCGGTTCTGCCGGGGGATGATAACAAAGTCATAACAAAGCAACGCTACACTCATTATGCAGATGACACACAACATCACCTGCAACATCCACAGACTACTCTTCTTTTTCGCTTCATCTGTTTTTCTATTTTCCCATGTTTCTTCTTATAAATCAGAGTTGCTATAAGTCCGATTGCTGATGCTCCCAGAGGAGCAAACAGGAGGATTGGTTTCCAGCGGTTGTCTCCAGTCTGCGGCACACCCGGAGTTTCCGGTGTCCTTGCATCCTTCATTTCCACCTTCTGAACCTCCATGGTATCTTCCAATGTAAACTTCACATCTTCTGCAATCTCATACCCTTCCGGGGCTGTGATTTCACGCAGGATCAATTCTTCTCCTACCGGGAGCTTCTCTACCAGATGAGGCTTTCCATCCGTTACCCACTCTTCCAGAATCTCACCCTCTTTATTTAAGATCTGCAGCTTGGCACCTTTCAGTTCTTCGCCTGTGGTAATATCCGTCTTGGAAATTTCTACTTTGGAATAATCATCCTTCATCTCTACCTTGGTCACACTGCCATCTTCTTTTACTTCAAACTCGATATCTTCTGCAGATACATAGCCCTCTGCATAAGGCGGCAGTTCTTCGTGAAGGATATACGTTCCTTCTGGCAGTCCATAGACTATGTGCGGTTCTTTTGTACTGATCCACTCTTCTACGATGTTGCCCTCTTTATCGATGATCTGAAGCTTCGCACCTTCCAGTTCTTCCCCGGTTGTTGCATCGGTTTTCGTAAATTGGCTCTCAGTCGGCTGGTTTTCCACTTCTTTTGTCAGCTTGATTTCTGCAAGGTTCTGATCTGTGTAAGAGGCATCCACCTCCCAGATTTCTTCATTTGGAAGATATCCCGGTTTTCTCACTTCCTCTTTTACATAATATTTTCCATGATATAGGTCGCTATCAAAGGTAAGTTGACCGTTTTCATCCGTTGCTTTCTTCTCCAAAAGCGTATCTTTTTCTACAAGAACCTCACCCTGCTGAGACAGAATATCTTCTTTTGCGTACAATCCGAAAATCACGCCTTCCAGTTTTTCTTCTGTGACTGCATCTTTTTTCTCTACAGAAATGGAAATCTTCTGTCTTTCATTTTTATAGGCAACGCCTTCATAAACGACAGCCTGCGTATCATCCTTTGCAGTCAGGGTAAATTCCTTCTGTTCCGGGTTCAATACGAAATGGTCGCCTGCCACCGTTTCTTTCAGATAATAAGAACCCAGTGGAAGATTGTTCACTACTGCTTTTCCTTCTTTATCTGTGACCAGGGTTGCTACTAAATCATCTTTTTCATAGCGGATGACCGGATTGCCCTGTTCATTTTTCGCACCATCTGGAGAGTAAATGGTATCCTTGGCATACAATTCAAAAGTTGCCCCTTCCACGCCGGATTCTTCATATACAAAGTCATGGAACACACCGGTATCGGTATCCTCTCCGGTCACTGCATCTTTGATCTTTCCTGCCAGTCTCTTTGCCTTTGCAAGCAGGGAATCTCCCTTCACTTCTACTGGCTGTTCTCCAGTTTTCGTTAATGTCAGGCTTCCCACCTGTTCATCATTTGGCTGCTCGACTTCCACGATGACTGCTCCGGTATCCGGATCGATTTGATGAGCAGTATCCGAGGAAACGGTGATCACAATTCCTTCTTTGGAATTCTCTTTGTAAGTTCCTTTTCCAGTCACTTCCAATGGAGAAATCACAGTTTCCCCTTCATATAAGGACATTTCATACCCCTGTCTTACAAATCCTTCTGGTGCTTTCACTTCTTCAATCCGATAGGTAGAACATTTCAGTTCTTCCGGTGTTACCAGATAGCCTTCCTCATTAGTCTTGAAAACACTGATGGTCTCTTTCTTCGGATAGAATACGGTCTGCTCTACATATTCCTCTTTTTCCATATCAAAGATTTTATAGGAAGCGCCTGCTTTTAAAACCGGATTGCCTGTCTGTGCATCTTTTTTTACAATCTTTAATAAAAATTCAAATGGACGGTCATCGAACACACGCCACACCATCGGCTCTCTGCTGTCCTCATCTACCTTTACTAAAAACGGATCGATGGCTTTCAAATTCTCCGGCACCGTACTTTCTTCTACCACATAAAGACCATACGGAAGTTCCGGGCTGAGGGCATATCCCTTTTTATCGGTAATCAGTTCCGGTACCGGAACTGCCTTGCCATCCACGTAGGTCACTGCCACCTCTTCTTTACTGAAATCATAGCCACGGAAATCTTCCGCAGTAAACTGCTCCCCATTGGATGGCTGTAATTCCCCGCTCTTTACTTTAGACAGGTTGCTGACTAAATACACTTTAAATCCTGCCCCTTCCACAAGGTCTGTTTCTGTCTGGTCTCCATCTTCGCTGATCTTGATCAGCTGGAACGCCTGCTTTTTCACCTGTTCCTGTACCGTCAGGTCCCTGGTTACCTCTGCCACTTCCTGTCCTTCGTAGGCAAGATCCACCTCATACTCTGTTGGATCTACCGTATAGCCTTCCGGCGGAGTGATCTCTTTCACATACATTTTTCCCAGATACAGTTCAGAAAAATCTAAGGTGCCATCTTCCTTGATTACCCCCTGCGCGATGAGGCTGTCTTTTTTGAACAGAATCCCCATCTTTCCATCCGGGTGGACAATATCCTCTCTGGCATACAGACCATACACGGCTCCTGCAAGGGAACTGTCTCCCTGTGGAAGAAAGTCCTGTGTCTCCTTATCAATCTTTTTGATATGGACAGCGCCTTTTACCCTCTCATCGGTTGCAGTGATCGTAACCGTCTTTCCGGCTTCCACATCCACCTTATGAATCACATCACTCTGCGCATAGCTGTCTGGAGCCTTAATTTCCTTCACATATACGGTTTTAATGGCAGCTTCAAAGTAATCACTGACTGCCTTTCCCTCTTCCCCGGTGGCTGGCATTTCCATCAACAGATGCTCACACTTGCTGTCTGTATAAATGCCATAGACTGCACCATCCAATGGGTTCTTGGTATCTGCATCTTTTTTGAGAAGTTCAATCCTTGTCATTTCCATCCAGTCTACGGTAAAACTTACCGGATTGGCTTTCTCCGATTCAAAGACTCCAATGTCCTGATTGCTGTTTCCTGTGGATAACACCAGCGTTCTCCAAGTCTCTCCCACAGAGCCATGCAGTTCTCCGGAGGAATAGGTTCCGGTATAAAGCATCGGTGCAGTCAGATAAAACGTATCCCCGCCATAAATCTTTAACGCACCATTCTCTGCGGAAGTTCCCTTTGTCTTGTTATAAATGGTGATGTCTTTTGGCACATTGACAGAAATATAATTTCGATGATCCCCGGACAATGTGATATCCGGTGTTTTCTGCACATTTCCGTCACGGACTGCTTTTACGGATGTTTTAGAAAGAGAAATCTCCCCTTTCGGCGGTTCTTCCATAGCAAACAGATGATCAATATAGGCAATCACCCCTGCTTTTACCAGATCCTCATACTTGCATCCCGTAAATCCTGCCTCACCTGCGTAAGCATAGCTGGCTGCGATGTGGGTATACACATATTTCTCTTCTGCGCTTTTCCCTGAAAGATAGCTGCCTGTAATATCCCCCGCACCGCCATAGCCATAATACAGCACTTTCTGCAGGTTCTTATTGCTGTCCAGCACCTGTGCCACATAGTCTCCACTTGGGCGGTGAAGAACGAGTGGGATTCCAGACAATAGGCAATTCTTTCCATTCAACCGTAAACCAGCAGGTCAGATAATTTCCAATATAACTTGGATAGTAAATGGTCTCTCCTTTTTCCAGATGTACCGTTTCTCTTGCAGTAAAGGTATTTTCTGCACCGGAAAACATCATCACTTCCCCATCCTCAATCTTTTCTTCCAGTTCCCTTGCTGCCTGTGCATCTGCATCTTCCCCGGATACCGTTACTTCCACATCCGGGATCTCCTGCACAGGCGTCTCCGAATCTTCTTCGGATTTCGTATCCTCTTTCTGTTTCTGCCCACCGTTTTCTTCTGCATGGGCCTGTCCTTCCGTATCCGTCAGGATAATCTTACGAGTAACTGAATAGCTGGCACGCGCATCTTTGGGCACAACCCAGTAGGTTGCAACATAAGTCCCTGCCTGGTCTGGATGATACGCACTGCCATCCTCTGCTTCAATATGTTCCAAAGTCACATCCTCTTTTTCTGGATCATACTGAATCCCTTCCATGCAGGTCTCTGCCATAAATTCCTTGTCGGAAACATCTTTGGTGATATCCTCTGCAGTCACTGTCTGCTCAGAAATTTCCGACACCGGATGCTCCGATTCTGTCTTACTTTCTTTTTCTGTCACAGCATTCTGTGAAATTTCACTTTCTGCCGCATGGACATCCGCTAAGTTCCCAAGCGGACTAAGACCCATGAGCAGTGCAAGCCCAAAGGCTGCAAGTCTTGTTTTGATATTCCTGCTCTTCATTGCATTCTCCTTTTTTCGTAAAAATACCGCAGAGGCTTTCCCCTGCGGCTTTGTTATCTGCTTACTTCTGTTTTCTTTGACTGGTTTTTTTGCTGCCCACTTCCTGTCTTGTACGTTTTAACGCATCAGTCACAGAGCGGCTGGAAATCCCATTTTGATGGCAGCCTTCCACAATCCCCATAAAATAAAGATCAGAAGGAATCGCTGGTTGATCCTTATACGGAGCATTCATGGTATATGCCATGACTTCCCTTTTCATGCCATCCTTGCCATGAACAAGAACAGGCTCCTTCCCATAAAGATGGGGATAACCTTCATAAAAGTCCAGGCTCTTTTCACACTCCGGTGTAATCTTCCAAAGCACCCCTTCCACCTGGCTGCCCTCTTCCGGCAAAATGGTGGCAACACCGCTTCCTTTCCCTCTGCCACAAAAGGTCAGGCGGTATCCCTCCAGCCGGACATTCTCCACTACGGAAGCTGCCGGACAGCGGTACGCCATCTGGTCTAAGTTCATATTGCTGCCATAGGCAAAATAATAGGTTTCTTTCATCTCTTACCTCCTAACGGGCATCCTCCGCCCGATGATTTCGATTCAAACATTCATAGGTACTGCGGTCATACCTCCATGCCCTGTCACCCTCCAGATTGGCAAGCAGATGTTCCCGGACATTTTTATATTCTGGTCCAATCAGCCCTAACCGCAGTAAAAAGGTACGGAATGTAAATGCAGGATTCTCGGTAATCTCTGTTTTCCGCATCTGGGTACATTTCTGATTGATGGCCTGAGCGGAAATGGCAAGGGCCAGCGTGATATTTGCCCGTACTTTTCCTGCATGGAGGGTACTCTCAAAACATCTCCACTCCAAAGTTCCTTTGGAAAATACTGCATGAAGGTTCAACGCATAGTACCGGGTATCGTCATAATGATCATGGCTTCCATCCCTGCCTCCATACCAGATCTGTTTCAGTTTTTCCATGGAAATGGTGTTGTTTTGCATTCTACGGATTTTTTCCAGCACAATGGGGCGTACTTTCTGACAATAGTTGCTTTCTCTGGAAGTCTGCACTTTCAATGCCTTGAACAGAATATCCTCTTTGGAATACATGATAGTCATAGCATTTTTGAGGCTTCTTGGGGTGTGATTGGAAGCGTCCACATGAACATGCTGCCCGCAGGACTCATTTACCTTTGCCCCATGGTGCCTCAAACACCGCACTACTTCCTGCAGCTTCCCCATCTCTCCATAGGAAAGTTTGGGACTGACCATTTCAGTGCTGTATTCACTTCCGGCACGGACCATGCGTCCACGCTCCCTGCGTTCCGTATAGATACTGCCATCATACATAAACTTCCACTTCTTCCCTTCCTGATCTGTCACAGACCAGACTCCATAATATCCACCATCACAAACTGCCCGTGTTCCAAACATCTCCGCGACTACCTCCGCAGCCCTCTGCCTGGTAATGCCTGTCATCTCAATCTCTGTACCGAAGTACTGATCCTGAATTCCAATTGCCATACTGCCTTACCTCTTTGTCTTTTCATCCTCTGCCCGGATTTGTGCATCTGCCTGCCGAAGAAGTGTTCCGATGGCTTCGATCACGTTGACGGTCACTCCGTTTCCAGCCTGCTTATACAACTGACTGTCGGAAGTATTCTGTTCGATACGGTCAATCTGCCAGTCATAAAAGCCTTGCAGTCTCAGACATTCCCTTGGCACCAGTTTTCGGATTCTGCCCCGATAGGCAACTCCATGGCGGTCTGTGGCAGTAATGGTGAACATCGGTTCTTCCGGTTCCTTCATCCTTCGGCCATTCTGCCGGGTTTCTTCCCTTCCCGGGGTCAGCACTGCCCTGGCGCCTTCCTCTTTTAAGACACCGGAACATTCCCCTTTGTGATTATGGATGCCGGACTGTCTGGTATTCAGACATCTGCAATGCTCTGTGACAAGAGGCGGAGGAGACAGATCCACAAAATGCAGTGTCCCCTGCTGGATTCCTGTGGTCAGGGTATGGGCAATCTGATGCCCCACACGCCCTCTTCTGGTATTCATGCCTGCATATCCCAGGTCAATGCTGTCTCCCGTATATGCCATCTTATAACCCTGCTTGGTATTCTCTTTGATAGGCACACCAACCTCATATAATCCGGTTTTTCCACCAACGCCTCCTGCTCCGGAAGTCAGGGTACAACTTAATCCTTCGGCTTTGTAAATCCGTTCCCCCTGTCTGCCCGTCTGGACTTGAACAAGAGGCGTTCCATTTGCTGTTGGGAAAGGTAATATTTTTCCGGCACATCTTCGATCAAGATATCCGACAAGATACACCCGTTTTCTGGATTGGGGGACTCCAAAATCCTTGCTGTTAAGCACTTTCCATTCCACACCGTACCCCAGCTCAGATAACGTACTGAGGATGGTGTGAAACGTCCTGCCTTTGTCATGCGAAAGCAGTCCGGGAACATTTTCAAGGATGAAATACGCAGGTCGCTTGTCTGCAACCAGTCTGGCAATCTCGAAGAACAAAGTTCCTCTGGCATCTGCAAATCCTCCCCGCTTTCCGGCGATAGAGAATGCCTGGCAAGGAAATCCTGCACACAAAAGATCAAAGTCTGGCATTCGGTCTGTTTCGATTGTTCTTGCGTCATTACAAAACCACTCCCCTTCTGTGTCGAACAGCAATCGGTAGTTCTTATCCGCATAAGCATCCACCTCGCAGTGCCCCACACAGGTAAAACCGCCTGCACGTCTTAACCCTTCCCGGAATCCCCCGATCCCGCTGAATAAATCAAAAAATCGAATGGTTGCGGCTATCAACCTCCTTTGCTGAGAAAAAGCAGGCGGCATGGTTTCTTTTCCACACCGCCTGCAAGTTTTATGGTTCTATTTGTTTGGCATTATGCGATCTCTCCGGTTTCTTCCTCGGATTCTGGCAGTTCTTCTTCCTCCTCTGCATCTTCGGGAAGTTCTGAATCTGGTTCTCCCTCTTCTAATTGTGCAGATTCCTCGAAGTTCTCATTGTCTGGTTCTTCCTCCGCAGCTTCCGTCCCTTCGATTCCCTCTTCGGCAATCTCTTCTTCACTGATCTCTTCTGCTTCTTCCAGTCTGTCTGTTTCTACGGTTTCTTCTGGCTGCTCTAACTCCTGCCATTTGGCTTCTACCTCTTCCACCGCTTTCTCGATGATGCGGATGATAAAATCTTTCTGTTTGATGCCTTCCTTCGCGACTACCCATTTGACTCTCTGGAATAATTCCTCTGTAACCTGTACTGCTAATGTTCTTTTTTCCATGCTCTCTTCTCCTTTGCCTTCCAGTCTGTTAAAGTGTTCTTCAATCACCTGCCGGATGAATATCTGTGTACTCGTTTCTTTCTCTTCGATCTCGGCTCTTACCTTCTCATGTAATTCCACCGGAATCTTTCCGCATATGTTCTTCATCTCTGCCATCTGCGTTTCTCCTTTCGTTTTGTTATACACAACATACTCCAAAGTTTGAAAGAAAGCTATTCACAATACCCACTAAAGAATCCATGTCAAATGTATGCAAAACCCAAGCAGATCCAACAATGCCATATTTTCTTTGTCCATAGGCCTCACCCCCTTTACTCCTGCTCCATCTGAAATAAAAAATCCAGCATCTGATTGGGAATTTCTTCCTTTTCACATGCTGGCATTCGTTCCATACCGCCACTTTTCAGTTCTTCCCGAACAGTCTCCTGAATCAATTTCCGTAAGGTTTCCCGCTCTTCTTTTTCTAAGATCACATCCACCAGATACTGATTCCTCTGTCCTGCCGGAACTTCCATCAAAAGCCGCCACGCTTTTTCATGCTCCGGGTTCTTAATGTTTGGGCGAAAGGAAAAGACCGGGCGGCTCACAGCGCCCTCATCTGCCCCACAATCCGTTCATATCCGGCTGCGTTTGCATGGATGTCTGTGAGGTAAATCGGGCGGCACAGGCGGTCCTGGGTACTTACACGGTGCTGAAAAATAGCAGCCCCGCCTCCCATGAAAATGGAAGGAACTGCCCGCAGATCAAAGCCTGCCTCGGTGATCGCAGACAATATCTTTTCAATGTAAAGCCTGCCCTGTTTCTCGATCAAAGACACCACTTCCGCAGGCATGCTGCAGGACTTCCCCTGTAAGATGCGCTCAACCTGTGTCTCTGTTATGGACAGCCCGGTGTTTCTGCGCACTTGTTCCAGAATCTCATCCATGCAGCGAATGACCCCCAGTTCCAGACTCCTGCAGGTAGCTGCATTGGGAACAGCGTTATCAAGGCGCATCAAATCCACCGTCCAGCCTCCGATATCCACAAGAAGAACAGAGGGTTCATCCTTTAAATATTCCGGGTAAAGAGCCAGAGCCGAGTATCCCTGGGGGAACAGTTTCACATCCTCAATCTGGATTTCATAGCGTTCCCCTTCGTAGAAAAAGCGGACAGGCTGTTCCTTCCGAAACAGATATTCCTTAAATTTCTGTTTTTCCCTTCCAAACCCAGCAAGGGGAAGCCCGGCTGCAAGAACAACCTTGGCTGTTCTCTCTCCTTTTCGTTTTCGGATCTCCTGTGCCAGTGCAGCCAGCGTTAAAAGATAATAATTGTCATTGACAGTCTTATCCTTTACTAAAGTCTGCCGCCCCGTCCCACACACATAATAAGCGCCTCCATATTGAAGAACATTCTGCATGGTATAAGGTTCATAGGTGTACCGCATCAGCCCTGTTGGGAAACACACCTGCTTTGTTTTAATAGCATAATATCCGTGGTCGATTCCAATGATCATCGCTTACCACTCCCTTCTTTCTCGTTCTATAAAAATTTCCAGTGAAAGAGCTCCCGGACTCGGAGCCATGCTCCTGCAAAGACTTTTTCTTTTCCAGCCTTTTAAGCTTCCTACTCCCGGAAAACTGCCGCTTTCTTTCATGAAACTTCTATTTTTATCTTTCCTGCTGATGTTGCTTCCTTACAGATTTTTGTTTTTCACAACTTCGTACAGGCTGTAATCCTGCAAACAAGGTATCCATAATCCGTTTCATCTCTTCAAATGATACCTCTTCCGGCATGGTGAACATAATCATCTTTCCATCCACTTGTTTTCTCCCATTTCTTGTATGAAAGTAGGTAAAGGTATTTCCCCAACAACCATCTGCTCCCGTATGGAATTCTTTCCATCGATCATCAATTTCCATGATATATCTTGCAGTATCTACCCCGATTTCTTTTTGCTCAATCCGCTGATCTGCATACATTTTTTCTGCAGCATAAACATCTACATCCTTTCCCGGCGCTAAATAAATTTGTACTGCATTCGTCTGATATACTCCAAAATCATGCATTTCGTACTGAGACAATACCAGTCTGGCCTCATAAGACCTAGGCGGTATATAATCGACCACCAGTTTCTTTAATCGCTCTGGCGGTTCTGTTTCAAAATAATAAGGATCGCCTGCCACAATCCGCCTCGGACACTTTACACGGAAAAGTTCCCTGCGTAGTAACTTTGGTTCTAACTGTTTTTCTTTTTCCATTTATTTCATCCTTTCTTTCAGCTTTTTCCTGCCCTAGTCGTAGAAACATGTCTGGGCAGGGAGATAGTGAAGTGTTCCTTCCACCACAAGCGCCTGCTTTTGAAAGCGCAGGACTCCCTGATTTTGCAGGTCAACCAGTTCACGATAGGCTTCCTTGGTCAAAAAATAGCGATGATACTCTCCCTTTTCCTCGAACCCTTCCTTTTGCTCTAACACCAAAAACTCCACCATATATCGAGTGTCCGGTGCAAAACGTTTCTCACACAGGATGTCATCCCCCTTCACTGCCTTCACACCTTCCGATTCCCTGGCGACTGCCAGTAATTCATGGATACTGATACTCACGTTTCCTATCACCTCCCTTCGAAGTCTTTTTCAAATTTTCTGCGAAAAAAAGACAGGCACCTACACGATGTCTGTCTCTGTGGGATCTTCCATCCCTTTTTCCTGATACTGTTGTTTTATGATCTGTTCCAGCTGTTTTCGAATTTCCTTATCCGGTACCTGGATGCAAAACCCCTGAAGCCAGCGGTCATGCAGATGCTCATCTGCTTCTGTTACATCCCAAGATATAATGCTCATGTGCGATAAAGTAACATGATAACTGAATTGATAGTCAGTCCCATTCCGTAAAATGCAAGTTTCCGAAATGTTTCCGAACTTTCTTCAGCCCATTGCTACAAAAAGCAGGAAATGTTATAATTCAAAACGAACAACTGAATAAAAGTGTCTTCGGGGCAGGGTGAAATTCCCGATTGGCGGTAAAGTCCGCGAGCGTAAAACGCACGATTTGGTGTAATTCCAAAACCAACAGTATAGTCTGGATGAAAGAAGATATGGTTAGATTCCGCAGATTTTGAGAGTGTTACTTTCTTTTCTGTGACCTAATGATAATGCTAACACCTGAAAGACATTTTCTTTTGGGTGTTAATTTTTTGTCCACGGAGGGAAGCAATTATGAACAGTAAAACAAAAAGAATCACAGTTATTGGTATGCTATGTGCGATTACTTATGTCACTATGGTTGTTGGCAGGATTCCTATTATTCTATTCTTAAAGTATGACCCATCAGATGTTATTGTAACTTTAGGTGGTTTTATTTGGGGGCCGATGACTTCCTGCATTGTATCTGTTATTGTAGCAACCCTTGAAATGATTACAGTAAGCGATACCGGAATATTAGGTTGTATTATGAATATCGTACAAACACTATCTTTTGTCGTGTACGGCATCTGTCATTTACAAAAAAGAA
>ENA-OQKB01000221-OQKB01000221.1-human-gut-metagenome-genome-assembly--contig:-NODE-221-length-13298-cov-2.852555_pt1 | contig 13298 bp, 12 predicted proteins | sample MGYA00242646_ERZ504793 | MGnify/ENA primary metagenome ERZ504793 (study PRJEB26092, sample SAMD00036409) | human gut metagenome | host: Homo sapiens | study: EMG produced TPA metagenomics assembly of...
GAATGCTGAGGTGGCGGCATCTCCTGACGATTGTGACCGAGCGCTCCCGGATACTTCTGATGAAGTATGCGGGGCGTTTTTTCGTGGAACTGGGGGCTTGTGGAGCGGGGGCAATCGTTCTATAATACAAGCTGTGAAATGAATCACAAAAGGGGTGGAACGTATGGACAAAAAACTGAACGAGGCCGTGGCGGCGCTGCGGCCCCAGATGGTGGCGGCGCTCCAGCGGCTGGTGCGCAGGCGCAGTGTGGAGGCCGACCCGCTGCCGGGCAAGCCCTTTGGCGAGGAGGTGGATGCCTGCTTTGCCGAGGCGCTGACCCTCTGCCATGAACTGGGCTTTGAGACCACCGACATGGATCGATACATCGGCTGGTGCGAGATCGGCACCGGGGACGAGATGGTGGCGGTGCTGGGGCATCTGGACGTGGTGCCCGAGGGCGAGGGCTGGAATCACCCGCCCTACGCCGCCGAGATCGAGGGCGGCAGGCTGTATGGCCGGGGTTCCATTGACGACAAAGGCCCGGTGGTGGCCAGCCTGTTCGCGCTGAAGGCCATCCGGGATCTGGGCATTCCGCTCAACCGCCGTGTCCGGCTGCTGTTCGGCCTGAACGAGGAGACCAACGACCGGGACGTGCTGTACTACAAGGCCCATGGCGGGGAGATCCCGGTGCTGGGCTTCACCCCGGACGGCGAGTATCCGCTCATCAACGGCGAAAAGGGCATCCTGAACGAGAGCTATGCCGTTCAGCTGCACCAGACCGGGGCCTGGCAGCTGAACAGGGTGCAGGGCGGCGTGGCCGGCAATGTGGTGCCGGACTACGCCTGCGCTGCGCTGACCGCCCCGGCGGGGGCCTCCCTGCCGGAGGCAGAACACATCACCGTGACGGCCATCCCCGGCGGCTATCAGGTGGAAGCGGTGGGCGTTTCGGCCCATGGCAGCCACCCGGAGCAGGGCGAAAACGCCATCGGGCGGCTGGTGTGCTACCTTGACCGGCTGCCGCTGGAGGGGGATGCCAAACAGGCCGTGCACTTTCTGGCCGAGAAGCTGGGCACTGACCCCTACGGCGAGCGCCTGCTGGGCCACCGGCTGGAGGACGCGCTCTCCGGCCCCATGAGCTGCAACTGGGGGCTGATCGAGGGCGACGTGCAGCATCTGTGGGTCAAGCTGAACTACCGCTATCCCGTGACCATGGAACGGGCGGACTGCCAGCCCGCTGTGCAGGCCGCCTTTGAGGCCGCAGGCTGGACGCTGGATGGGCAGGTGCACAAGGAAAAGCTCTACTACCCTACCGAGACCCCGCTGGTCAGCGCCCTGCTGGAGGTTTACCGGGATGCCACCGGCGACAATGCCCCGCCCAAGTGCATCGGCGGCGGCACCTACGCCAAAATGCTGCCCAACGTGGTGGCCTTTGGCCCCCTGTTCGCGGGCGACCCGGTCACAGAGCATCAGCCCGATGAATGCATCGATCTGGAACGTCTGGTGCAGAACGCCCAGATCATTGCAAACGCCATTGTGAAGCTGGCAAACCTGCCGCTGGAATAAGAAGGAGGACGGGACTATGAAGATCACGCAGGTGCGGCTGGGCCGCATTTCTACCCGCTGCGGGTGCCGTTCAAACAGCACTGCGCACCGTGAACAGCGTTGAGGATGTTATCGTGGAGCTCCACACCGATACCGGTGCGGTGGGCTACGGCGAAGCACCCCCGACCGGTGTTATCACCGGCGACACCACCGGGGCCATCCTTGGTGCCATTCGGGATCATATCGCCCCTGCCCTGCTGGGCCGCGACCTTGATGAGTTCGAGGATCTGACCGCCGCCGTGCAGAAGGCGCTTGTCCACAATACCAGCGCCAAGGCCGCTGTGGATATGGCCCTGTGGGATCTGCTGGGCCAGAAGTACAGCGCCCCTGTTTACCGGATGCTGGGCGGTGCCCGCAGGAACATCGTGACCGATATCACCATCAGCGTCAACCCGCCCGAGGAGATGGCCCGGGATGCCCGCACCGCCGTCCAACGCGGCTACGACTGCCTGAAGGTCAAGGTTGGCATTGACCCTGAGCTGGATGTGGCCCGCCTTGCTGCGGTGCGGCAGGCCGTGGGCCGGGACATCAGGCTCCGCATCGATGCCAACCAGGCATGGAACGCCAAGCAGGCGGTCCGCATCCTGAACCAGATGCAGGAGAAGGGGCTGGACATTGAGTTCGTGGAGCAGCCCGTGCCCGCCGCAGACCTTGAGGGAATGCAGTATGTCACCCGCCATGCCGATGTGCCCGTGCTGGCCGACGAGAGCGTGTTCAGCCCGGCAGATGCCCTGCGGATCATGCAGACCGGCGCGGCCGACCTTGTGAACATCAAGCTGATGAAGTGCGGCGGCATCACCAATGCCCTGCGCATTGCCGCCGCCGCTGAGGTGTACGGCGTGGAGTGCATGATCGGCTGTATGCTGGAAGCAAAGATCTCGGTCAACGCCGCCGTGGAGCTGGCCTGCGCCAAGAAGATCATCACCAAGATCGACCTCGACGGCCCGGTGCTCTGCAGCGAGGACCACATCCTCGGCGGTGCCGTGTTCGACGAAAAGAACATCACCGTCTCCGACGCGCCCGGCATGGGCATTCAGGGCTTTGTACCCGGCAAGGTGTCCTATCTCGACTAAAACAGGAACAGACCGCATCCCGAAACACACGGGGTGCGGTCTCTTTTTGTAAATCTGTATTTTATATACGGACAGTGAAAAAAGCTCGTGTCTGTATATATTGAAATGAAAAACAAAAAAAGCGGGCAAAATCTTTGACTTTTCGGCCTGCAAGGCGTATAATCGTACTTGTTCCGTGTAGAGGAATGGGAAAAACTGTGCGCAATAGGCGCACAATCTGGATAGGGGAGTAGAAAAGTTATGAAAACGTTGAAAGCGGTTGCGGCAAGGTACAACGCCACCAGCCTGATCCTGCGCATCGTCATCGGCCTTGCGGTCGGTGCGGTGCTGGCACTGGCGGTGCCCGGTGCGGGCTGGGTGGAAGAGTTCGGCAGCCTGTTCGTGGGTGCCCTGAAGGGCATTGCCCCGGTGCTGGTGTTCGTTATCGTGGCCAGTGCGCTGGCGCAGGGCACGTCCAGGCTGGATCGGCGCTTTGGCACGGTCATCTGGCTGTACATGCTCACCACCTTCCTGGCCGCCGCCATTGCGGTGGTGACCAGCTTCCTGTTCCCTCAGACCGTCGTTCTGGCCGAGGCGGCAGAATCCGAGGTGGTGCCCCAGGGTCTGGGCGAGGTGATGAACACCCTGCTCACCAACTTTGTGGCAAACCCAGTCAGTGCCCTGCTGAACGGCAATTACATCGGCATCCTGTTCTGGGCCTGCCTGTTCGGTCTGGCCATGAAGAAGTACGGCACGGACAGCACCAAGCTGTTCCTGGCGAACACAGCGGATGCAGTCTCCCAGATCGTCCGCTGGATCATCAATCTGGCACCCTTCGGCATCATGGGCCTTGTGTACACCAACGTGTCCAGCAACGGCCTGTCCATCTTTACCCAGTACGGCAGGCTGCTGCTCCTGCTGGTGGGCACCATGCTCTTTATGGCACTGGTCGTCTCGCCCTTTATCATCTTTGTGTATCTGCACTGCAACCCGTATCCGCTGGTGTTCCGCTGCCTGCGTGAATCCGGCCTGACCGCCTTCTTCACCCGCAGCTCTGCCGCCAACATCCCGGTCAATATGGATCTGTGCGAAAAGCTGGGGCTGGATAAGGATATGTATTCCGTCTCCATCCCCCTGGGCGCTACCATCAATATGGATGGTGCCGCCATCACCATTACCATTATGACGCTGGCTGCGGCCAATACGCTGGGCATTCAGGTGTCCCTGCCCGCCGCCATCCTTCTTTCCGTGATGAGCGCTCTGGGTGCCTGCGGCGCTTCCGGCGTGGCTGGCGGCTCCCTGCTGCTGATCCCCATGGCCTGCTCCCTGTTTGGCATCTCCAATGATATCGCCATGCAGGTGGTCGGTGTCGGCTTTATCATCGGCGTGGTGCAGGATTCCGTGGAAACTGCCCTGAACTCCGCCGGTGACGTGGAATTTGCCGCCACTGCGGAATATCACCAGCGGCGCAGGGAAGGCAAGCCCCTGCCGGCGTTCCTGTGCAAGTGATGCAAAACTGAAATGGCTTTTCAAAGGCTGCTGTGCTGCTGGCACGGCGGCCTTTTTGTTTGGAACTTTTTTCTGGGCATTTTGCACAGGAAAGCCCTCGTCCTGTTGGAAATTGACGGATTCTGACGGATTTTGCATGAGAGTATCCCCTTTTGCAGAAGAAATTCTGGGCAAAACGGAGAGAAAATCTGAAAAAACTTTCCAAACAAGGTTTCAATCGTCCATGTATACAAGAACTTTATTTTTCATAAAAAACGTTTTGTGCTAGTTGCGCAAAGAACGAAAGAACGTTAAAAATGTATCACTAAATTCATAGTTTGTTCATAGAATTTATAAAACGATTTCATAATTGAGTGGCATAATATGGCCATCCTCAGAGAGGGGAACAAAAGAACGAAGGGTTCTGAAAGGTTCCGCTCTGAGGATGCAGGGAGATAGAGGCCCTGACCAAAAACACAATGACTATTTACCGATATACGGAGGATATTTATTATGATGAACAAGAACACTGCGATTCTGGACAACACTATGATGGACGCTTACCTGACTGTCACCGAGGCGTGTCCGATAACTGCGGCATTTGGCCTGGTCTTTTGCAAGCCTGCTCGAGAGCGACAAAGAAGAACTTTGTCCAACCGGAGCAACCGCCGGCGCTGTCAATGACAAGTCTTTGGCCGGCTGATCTTCCTCCCTATTTGCCGGTTGAAGATTCTCCTTCTTTTTTTGTTACAGCTGCTGCCACACTGTAATATGAACTGAAAAGCCCGGAACCACCTGCCGCCATAGCAGGTACGGTTCCGGGCTTTTTTGCTGTGTGGGTTCGGTCAGCGCAGGGATTTTAAGCCGTCAGCTTTGCTTTCTGCAGTGCAGCCACGATCAGCGGAATGAGGATGAGCTGTGCCACGATGCCGGGCACAGCAGTGAGCACGGCACCGGACAGGAACGCGCTGAACGGGAAGCTGGAGCCGGATAGACCGGCCAGCACAAAGCGCACCGCACCCCAGACAAGGCGGCCTGCCACCATCGAGGTGACAAGGGTGGCGTAGGTCATGGGCAGAGTGTGCTGCACCTTGCGGTACATGAAACCGGCCACAGCGCCGTATGTGGCCAGCTCAAAGGCCATGGCGATGGCAATGGGGTACATCGGGGGCATCCCGAACAGCACCGAGCGGAGCAGCGGGGCGGCAAAGCCCAGTGCCAGGCCCCAGGGGCCGCCCAGCACGAAGCCAGCCAGCAGCACCGGGAAGTGCATGGGGCAGAGCATGTTGCCGATCTGAGGCACATGGCCGGTGATCATGGGCAGCACAAAGGCCAGTGCCAGAAACAGTGCGGCCAGCACCAGATCACGGGTCGTGGAACGGGTCTTGGTATTCATCGATGATTCCTCCTGAAAATGACAGACAAAAAGGGCCTGCCGCCGGCACGCGCGCCAGCGGCAGACCCCTTCATGGTGTCTGTTTCAAAATAATGTCTGCGGGGAGAAACACGGGCTTCGGCCCGCAAAGCCCCGGCTTCAGCCGGGAATTGTGCAAAAAGTATAGCAGATGCAAAGCTGCCTTGTCAAGCTCAGCGGATGAGGATGGTTACGGGGCGGTGTTTGCGGATTTTTGAAATTTGTAGATGTAATAAAAGGAATCTTCACCGGGGCCTTCTGCAAATGTACTGTTGCAGACATTGGTGTGAGAATAACCGTTGTCGGAAGCTGTGTTCAATTCGGCATCAGAAAGCGCATGTTCCATAAAGAGCCAGATCTCAGGATCGGAAAAAAGTGAAGCACTGAGAAGTATTGGAGGATTCGATTTGAGCATGGACACGTCCCGGAAAGTAATAATCAAAGAGTGTCCAGTCTAGGAAGTAGTTCGTTGTATAAAGAACTGCATCCTGAGAGGGGGTAATAACTTCCAGACACTGGGTGGTCGCAAGGTCGATGCGCTTTTCCCGCTGATAGGTTTGGTAGAGATCCGGTAGACTGCACACCAGCGTGCCCAAAATCAGAATACTGGACAGAATGGTTCTCCAACGGACTTTAGACAGAAGAAAGCCAAAAACCAGGTAAACGACTGCGGTGAGCGGATAAAGGTATCGAACGAGAAAAAGCGGGCGAACGGCATGTGAAACGATCAGTCCGACTGCGGAGGTGCCGGCGGCAGAAAGCAAGCCGGTCAAAAGCCAGATCGTATCGGGGGCGAAGAGCCATTTAGAGGACGATTTGGCTTGTGCTGTGAAATAAAGAAGGAATGCAAGACCGAAAATGAGGACTGTCCAAGAAGGGTTGAAGAAGAATCCGATACAATTGATCGGAGAAGGAATGAAGGTGGACCACCAGTCTGCCGCAGCGCGTTTGAAAGTGGGAAGCAATACCAGAAGCCAGGGAAGGTAGACGACCACTGCGGCACAATAAGTGATAAGGATTTTTTTAAAGCTGCTCTTATCCTGCGGAAGCAGAGAAAGCAGAGCCAGATAGAAAAATGCAACGGAAATCAGGGCATAGTAGTGCGTATAAGCGGCACAAAGAGAGGCGACGCTGAAAATGACCCAATCGGAGGTTTTACCGGAATGAAGAATGTTATGGAGTGCCAGATAGGCCGCTAACACAAAGAAAGCGCCGAGTGAATACATTCGGGCCTCGACATTGAACATGATAGCGGTATCAGTCAAAGAGGCAAAAGTGGAAACAACAACTGCGGGAATCAATCCGAACTGTCTGAAAATCACTGTACAGGCAAGAATCAGAATGAGTCCATAGGGAATCAGAGCCGACAGGTGGTAGACATATCCGTGATTGCCCAGAAGATGATATAGGAGCTGTGTGAAAAGATAGTACAGCGGCGGATGGTTATCTGCCGCTGTGACTTGGAACATTTCAAAAACATTCATTTGGGCAAGGCCGATGCTGAACCCTTCATCTCCCCAGAAGGAGTTGTCAAAAATGCGGACAAAGTGCATGGCGAACAGCACAAGGGCATACAGGTGCAGCAGCCAGGGCAAAATCCTGCGGCTGCGCTGTGCCCGGGATGTGGGTGAAGGAAAAAGACATAGGAACCTACCCAAAATGAATAAAAAAAGACAAAACAAATTCATCTTATTATATCATACAGCGGACAAAAGATGATATTGCAAAGCAGCCAAAAGCTGACAAAAATGTTTTGCGGGGGCAAAATGGCCCTGCTATTTTCAACAAAAACGGGAACATTTACAAGCGATTTTGCCAAGGGATGTACATTTTGACGAAAGAACCTTGACGTTTTTGCATAGAATAGATAATATAGAATTGAGAAATAGCGCATCGGGGCGTACGGCCCGGGTGCGTACCATATCCGATGCAAACGCTGAGGTTCATACGGGAGGACCAAAGATGACAAATGCAGAAAAACTTACCCTGGCAAAACACGCCTGCCACATCCGCATGGGCGTGATCGAGGGCACTCACAGCGCCAAGTGCGGCCATCCGGGCGGCAGCCTGGATATCGCCGAGGTGCTGGCGTACCTCTATTTCGTAGAGATGAAGGTGGATCCGAAGGATCCCAAGAACCCTGACCGCGACCGTCTGGTGCTCTCCAAGGGCCATGCGGCTCCGGCGCTGTACGCCGCGCTGGCTGAGCGTGGGTTCTTCCCGGTGGAGGACCTCAAGACCCTGCGCAAGATCGGCAGCTACCTGCAGGGCCACCCCAACATGAACAGTGTGCCGGGCGTGGATATGTCCACCGGCAGTCTGGGTCAGGGCGTGAGCGCCGCCTGCGGCATGGCACTGGGTGCCAAGCACGCCGGTAAGCCCATCAATGTTTACACCATCCTGGGTGACGGCGAGGTGGAAGAGGGCGAGTGCTGGGAAGCCTTTATGTTTGCTTCTCACTACAGCCTGTCCAACCTCTGCGTTATGCTGGACCGCAACCATCTGCAGATCGACGGCACCACCGAGACCGTGATGAACAGCGCCCCGCTGGAGGAGAAGCTGAAGGCCTTCAACTTCAACGTGCTGACCATCAACGGCCACGATCTTGATGCCATTGAGAGCGCCATCGCCGCTTTCCACGCTGAGAACGAAAAGCCCACCTGCATCATTCTGGATACCCTCAAGGGCAAGGGCGTTTCCTTTATGGAGAACTCCGTTGACTGGCACGGCAAGGGCCCCAACGATGAGGAATACGCACAGGCCATGCAGGAGCTGAATGCAGCTTACGCCGCGCTGGAAGAGGAGGACAAGTAAGATGGCAGAAGTGAAGAAGATCGCTACCCGTGACAGCTACGGCAACACCCTGAAGGAGCTGGCCGCCGAGGGCCACGACGACCTGGTGGTGCTGGACGCTGACCTGGCTGCCGCCACCAAGACCGGCATGTTCCGTAAGGCGCACCCGGACCGTCACTTCGACTGCGGCATTGCCGAGGGCAACATGATGGGCGTGGCCGCAGGTCTGGCCACCATGGGTTATGTTCCCTTTGTTTCCAGCTTTGCCATGTTTGCCGCAGGCCGTGCCTTTGAGCAGATCCGCAATTCGATCGCTTACCCCCGCCTGAACGTCAAGATCGGTGCCACCCACGGCGGCATCTCTGTGGGCGAGGACGGTGCTTCCCACCAGTGCTGCGAGGACTTTGCCCTGATGCGCAGCCTGCCCGGCATGACCGTGATCTGCCCCGCAGACGATGTGGAGGCCCGCGCCGCTGTGCGTGCCGCTTACGCCATGCAGGGCCCTGTTTACCTGCGCTTTGGCCGTCTGGCTGTGCCTGTGTTCCACGATGAGGCTACCTACCACTTTGAGCTGGGCAAGGGCGAGCAGATCACCGAGGGCAGCGACATTGCCATCATCGCCACCGGTCTGATGGTCAACGAGGCCCGCCTGGCTGCCGAGCAGCTGGCTGCCGAGGACATCAACGCCCGGGTCATCAACATCCACACCATCAAGCCTCTGGATGAGGAAATCGTCCTCAAGGCCGCCAAGGAGTGCGGCAAGGTCATCACCGCCGAGGAGCACAGCGTCATCGGCGGTCTGGGCGAGGCCGTCTGCGCCGTTCTGAGCGAGAAGCTGCCCACCCTGTCCGACCGCGTGGGCGTGCAGGACAAGTTCGGCTGCTCCGGCCCCGCATGGGACCTGCTCAAGCTGTACGGTCTGGATGCAGCGACCATCTGCAAGACCGCTCACGAGATGCTGGGCTGATCCAGAAAGTCAATACCAATAAAAGCCGGTCGGCGTATGCCGACCGGCTTTTTGCGTGCAATTACCGTAAAAATTCGTGATTTTTCCGCACGATATCCGGGGAAACGTGCTGGCTGCTTGCGCCCGGCGGCAAAGTGTGTTAAAGTGGGGCCAGATAAAAATTTTGAGAGAAGGAGCACCGCTATGAAATACGATTTCACTTCCATCATGGACCGCCACGGCAAGGATGCCATTGCAGTGGATGGCCTTGGCACTGGCTTTGCCCCCGCCGCCCCCAAGGAGGGCTTTGACGCCATCCCCATGTGGGTGGCCGATATGAACTTCCCCACCGTGCCCACCATCCAGGAAGCCATCATCGAGCGCACCAACCACCCCGCGTTTGGCTACTTCAACCCCACCGATGAGTACTTCGATTCCATCATCCGGTGGCAGGCAAAGCGCAACGGCGTGCAGGGCCTGACCAAGGAGTGCATCGGCTACGAGAACGGCGTGCTGGGCGGCGTGATCAGCGCCCTGAACTGCGTCTGCTCCAAGGGCGACAAGATCCTGATCCACAGCCCCACCTACATCGGCTTCACCATGAGCCTGAAGAACAACGGCTACGAGGCTGTCCACAGCCCGCTGGTCAAGGATGAAAACGGCGTGTGGCGGATGGACTTTGAGGACATGGAAAAGCACCTGAAAGAGGAAAAGATCCATGCCGCCATCATGTGCAACCCCCACAACCCCTGCGGCCGTGTGTGGGAGCGCTGGGAGCTGGAAAAGGCCATGGAGCTGTACAAGAAGTACGATGTGTATGTGGTCTCCGATGAGATCTGGTCGGACATCATCCTGAGCGGAAACAAGCACATCCCCACCCAGTCTGTGAGCGAGGATGCCCGCCGGCGCACCGCCGCTTTCTATGCCCCCTCCAAGACCTTCAATCTGGCCGGTCTGGTGGGCAGCTACCATATCGTTTACAACAGCTGGTGGCGTGACCGCATGGAAAAAGAGTCCAGCCTGAGCCACTACAACATGATGAACGTTCTTTCCATGCACGCCCTGATCGGTGCTTACAAGCCCGAGGGCTACGAGTGGACCGACGAGCTCTGCGAGGTGCTGACCGGCAACATCGACTTTGCCTGTGATTACATCGAGAAGCATTTCGAGGGCGTGACCGTCTCCAAGCCGCAGGGCACCTATATGCTGTTCGTGGACTGCACCGACTGGTGCAAGGCCCACGGCAAGACCATTGAGGATGTGGAGCACGCCTGCTGGGATGTGGGCGCTGCCATCCAGGACGGCACCATGTTCTTTGGCCCCTGCCACCTGCGCATGAATCTGGCTTCTCCCCGTTCCCGCATCGAGGAGGCGTTCCACCGCATGGACAAGTACGTTTTTAACGCATGATCGCTTAAACACAGCAAAAAGTCCCGACCAGAACGGCCGGGACTTTTTTGCGCTTAATTCAGATCGAAATTGCCCACCAGCAGGTAGTAGAGCGCCTCCACCACCAGCGCTGCCGAAAGTTGGGAAGGCAGCATATCGCTGGCAATGCGCTGGATACGGTTGGAGGCCAGCAGGGTATAGCTGGCGTGGCCTGCCAGCGCCGAGCGCTTGTCGCAGGTGATGAGGATGACCGGTGTGCCGTTCTTCTTGGCGGCACGGGCGGCCGTCTCCAACGCCTCGCAGCGGCCTGCACTGGAAATGAGCAGCAGGGCATCTTTTGGGGTCAGTGCCGAAGAAAAAGACTTTGCCTTTTCCGGCACCGGGCTGATCATGCAGCGCTTGCCCAGACTGCCCAGCTTGAGTGAGGCATCCATGGCAACGGGCAGGCTGCTGCCGTTGGCTTCGATCTCAATGATCTCTGCCGCCCGCAGAATGGAAAGCACCTTTCTCAGCTGGACAAGGTTCAAGGCCTGAATGGTGGCCTGAACCTCCTCCTGACGGTTGTTCTGAAGATCGAGCAGGGCCTGATGCAGCGGGTCATTGGGGGGCCTTTTGCGGGCCTCCGTTCCTGCTGCTCCAGCACATCCCGTGCAAGCTCCAGTTGGAATTTGCGATAATTTGCGTAGCCGAGCTTGTGGCACAGCCGGGTGACCGTGGCTTCGGACGAGTGGCTGGCCTTTGCAAGCTCCGCAGAGGTGGCGACCGAGGCCCACTTTACATCTGCAAGAATGCAGTCCGCAATGCGCCGTTCGGCGCTGTAAAGCTGGAGCCCGGAGCACAGCTGGGTGACGACGCTTCCCGGGGAATCGTGCATAGCAATACCTCCCTGTGCGCGCTGTGCATTGGGCACAACGCACAGTACTCTGGGAATAGTATACCGATTTTTTGGTGAAAAATCAATTGAATCTGTCAAGAAAATACAGATCGTTCCAAAATAAAACGGGATTTCTTGACGCAGGGTGCATCAAAACCGGCCTGTGTGTTGGGGGCGGCGTAATGGATCCAGCGGTTTTCTTATGCATGGTGCCGAAAGTGGGAAAAGGACGGAGAAACGCCGCTGAAATTACAAAAAAGGACTGCTCCGCTGGAGCAGTCCTTTTTGTCGTTTTAAGGGGTAGGGAAGGCGCGATCAGCACCCTTCCTTTTCGGTCCAGCTTCCGGCCCATGAGCACGCCCATGACGGAGGCCATCATCAGGCCGCGGGTCCAGCCGGAGGAGTCACCCAGGCAGTGCAGGCCCCGGATGTTGGTGTCGAGGTTCTCGTCCATCTTGACCTTGTTGGAGTAGAACTTCAGCTCGGGGCTGTAAAGCAGGGTCTCGTTGGCGGCAAAGCCGGGCACGACCATATCCAGCATCTTGATGAACTCGATGATGTTGGTCATGGCGCGGTAAGGCATGGCGGCGGTGATATCACCGGCCACGGCATCCTTCAGGGTGGGCTTGACGTTGGATTGCGCCAGCTCCTTGGGCCAGGTGCGCTTGCCGTCCAGAATGTCGCCGTAGCGCTGGACCAGGATGTGGCCCGCGCCCAGCATGTTGGTCAGCTCACCCACCTTCTGGGCGTAGGCGATGGGCTGGTTGAAGGGTTCGGTGAAGTTGTGGGAGACGAGGATGGCCAGGTTGGTGTTCTCGCTCTTCTTCTCCTTGAAGCTGTGGCCATTGACCACGGCCAGGTCGTTGTCGTAGTTCTCCTGAGCCACAAAGCCGCCGGGGTTCTGGCAGAAGGTGCGCACCTTGTTCTTCCAGGGCTTGGGGTAGCCGATGAGTTTGGACTCATACAGCACCTTGTTCACCTTTTCCATGACCTCGTTGCGGCACTCCACGCGCACGCCGATGTCAACGGTGCCGGGCTTGTGGGCGATGTGGTGCTCGGCGCAGATCTTCTCCAGCCAGTCGGCACCGCGGCGGCCCGTGCCGATGACCACAGTATCGGCATAAACAGCATGGGCTTCCTCGTCCTTGGGTCCCTTGATGAACACGCCCTTGCACTCCTCGTTCTCCAGGATGATGTTCTCACACTCGGTGCTGAACAGCATCTCCACACCGTTGTCGGCCAGATAGTTCTGGATGGCCAGATACAGCTGCTGGGCCTTCTCGGTGCCCAGATGACGGATGGGGCAGTCCACCAGCTTCAGGCCGGCGTGGATGGCGTTCTTGCGGATCTCCTTGATGTCCTCGCCGGTGTAGATGCCCTCCACATGGGGGTCGGCACCGAACTCGAGGTAGATCTTATCGGTGTAATGGATGAGCTCCTGTGCGAACTCCTCGCCGATCAGGCTGGGCAGGTCGCCGCCCACCTCATAGGAAAGGCTCAGCTTGCCGTCCGAGAACGCGCCTGCACCAGAGAAGCCGGTGGTGATGGCGCAGGTGGGGCGGCAGTTGACGCAGTGGCCCAGCTCGGCCTTGGGACAGTGGCGCTTTTCCACCGGCTTGCCCTTTTCCACCAGCAGGATCTTTTTCTTGCTGCCGTGGCGCAGCAGCTCTACAGCGGTGAAGATGCCGGCCGGACCGGCACCCACAATGATCAGATCGTATTTTTCCATCTCTAGTTTTATCCTTTGCTATTAGTTACAA
>ENA-OQKB01000223-OQKB01000223.1-human-gut-metagenome-genome-assembly--contig:-NODE-223-length-13281-cov-3.903603_pt1 | contig 13281 bp, 18 predicted proteins | sample MGYA00242646_ERZ504793 | MGnify/ENA primary metagenome ERZ504793 (study PRJEB26092, sample SAMD00036409) | human gut metagenome | host: Homo sapiens | study: EMG produced TPA metagenomics assembly of...
TCACAAAATATGTTATCTTTGTAACATCCTTGAAAGATATGACCTTTCTGGGACCAACACAACCGATTTTCTCTGGAGGAAGACCATGAAACAGGAGATCATCCGCAAACTGAGCGCTGCCGTGGCCATGAGCCTCGTTGTTGGCGTCTCTCTGGCCGCCTGCGGCGGCGGCAGCAGCTCCACCGCTGCCGGTGTGACTAAGACCGGCTCTGCCGAAGGCTTTGGCGGTGCTGTCACCGCCACCCTGACCGTGGATGCCAACGGCTCCGTTACCGACTGCAAGCTGGAAGGCGCACAGGAGACCGAGAGCATCGGCGGCGCTGCACTGGAAGAGCTGTCCAAGCAGGTCGTGGCCGCCAACGGCCCCGCCATCGACGGCGTTGCCGGTGCCACGGTGACCACCAAGGCCGTCCGGAAGGCCGTTGCCGCCGCACTGGGTGTGGAGCTGGCCGAAGAGGCCCCGCGACTCTGCTGCCGCAGCCCCGCTGAGCCCGCCGCCATCGTCCCGGTGGAAGGCGGCATCCAGATCGGTCAGGCCTATGCTGCCGCCCACGGCACCAAGTGCTTCACCTCCGGCGCTGTCGCCACCGCCGGGGACACCATCGTGCTGAGCTACATTGACGAGTTCCAGTTTGCCGGTTCGGACGCCGGGGTCGTCGGTGTGCCCAACTCCGATTCTGACTTCGGCGCAGGCTACGCCGAGGGCAAGGTGCTGATGTCCAAGCGGGTCAACGCCGATTACTACAGCAAGATGATGGCCGAAAAGGCTGGTTCCACCGTTTCGCTGGATGCCAACTACGACGCCATCCAGAACCACGTGAACGGCATGAGCATTGCCGACGCCGAGGCTCTGAGCAAAGATGAAAAGGCTGTGGACGCCGTTTCCGGTGCCACGCTGGTGGATACTGCCGGCTACGTTGGTGTGCTGGTGGATGCCGCAAAGTAAGGCAAGAAAAATAACGTTCCTCTGAACACAGCAGCGCCCGCCGGGAGATCTCCCGGCGGGCGCTGTTTATTGTATGCTATTGGATCCAGAACGGTTCGCCTAAACCGAGGGCCGCGCTGCGCGCTTCTGGCGTTCTTTTTCCCTGTACATCCGGTCGTCGGCTTCGCGGAGGAAGGCGGGCAGGTCTTCGACCAACGACTGCCAGAACGAGCCGATGGCTGCATCCACCTGATGGCGGACCAGTACCGCCCGCAGAGCTTCCACCTGCTGTTCAAATTTTTCCTGCGTGACCGGGCAGCAGATGACCACGAACTCGTCCCCGCCGATGCGGCAGGCTTCACCGGGGAACACATCGTTCAGCGCGTCAGCTACACGGCAGATCAGGGCGTCGCCCGCCGCATAGCCGAAGCAGTCGTTGCAGCGCTTCAAGCCGTTGAGATCCATATCACACCTCCATTTTTACACACTCGGCATAGGTCAGCGGGAACGAAGCTTTCAGGACAGCGCTTTTCCGCACCGTCCAGCCGTTTTGCCGCAGGAAACGCAGGTATTCCTCGCTCGTCCATCTGCTGTGGAGAGGGAAGCCTGCCAGCTTCATGAAAAATGCCTTGACCTTGCCGGAAAACGAGTTTCCCGCGTGGGTGAAGGTCGGCGCAATGAGCACGCCGTCCTCTTTCAGCACCCGCTTGATTTCTTGTAGGGCTTTTTCCGGCTGCGGCACGATGTGCAGCGCATTGGACACGATCACCACATCAAAGGACTTATCCGCATAGGGAAGGCGGAACATATCCTGCACGGAAAAGTGCAGCTTGGCAGAGTGGTTATCACGCTTGGCCTCTGCAATCATCTCCGCGGAGGCATCCGTCGCCTCGATGTGCGCTGCCGCGTTCACAATGTGCTTTGCAATCAGTCCCGTGCCGGTCGCCAGCTCCAGCACCGTTTTGGCTTTCACCACCGGTCGGATCAGCTTATACATCTCTTCGTATGCCGCCCGATCCTTTCGCATAAAGCGGTCGTAACGACCGGCATTTTTGTCCCAGAAGGTCTTTCGTTCTTTCATAGCCGTTGCCCTTATCTCTTCTTTATTTTTTGTCCGCATTGTGCCTCTCGGAAAGGATTCAAAGTGCCACTAAATTTTCCCGTGCAGGCATCTGTCCCGCCGCTCTCAGGCGTATTCTAACAGTGCATTGCACGCCGGACAAAGCGCCTCGCCCCTTGTCCAATGCACGCCACAATAATACCGGCGCACCATGAGCGTAACGGTTTCGATCTCCTTTTCCTTGTTCAAGTTCTGAAGTCCTTTCTGTTTTATACATGGTTAGTCAGTTCTAACCATCTGGTGGAAGAAAAGGCAGGCCACCTGTATGCAGTCTGCCTTTTGCCTGATGCGAAAGCCCGCAGACGCGCGGGGCTTACAGCACCAGCGAGGGCGCGGTGTAGACCCGTGCCTTCAGCTCGCTGTTTAGCATATACAGCCCCTTGCTGTCACCGCCGAACAGCTCCATCTTGGTAATGAGGTCGGCGGCGTTCTTCTCCTCCTCGCCCTGTTCCTTGATGAACCAGTCCAGCGTCTGCATGGTACGGAAGTCCCTGACCTCGTGTGCGGCGGCGTAGATGGCATCGATGCTGGCGGTGACCAGCTTCTCGTGCTCCAGTGCCTTTTTCAGCGGGGTCATGTGATCAACTCGCTCCCACTCCGGCTTTGCGATAGCCTCAAAGGTGACGCCCTCGCCGTTATTCTGCAAATACTGATAAAACAGCATGGCGTGATCCCGTTCCTCCTGCGCCTGTACCCGGTACCAGTTCTCAAAGCCGTCCAGTCCGACGGCGGCGTAGTAGTTGGCAAAGTCCAGATACAGATAGGCGGAGTAGAATTCCTTATTGATCTGCTCGTTGAGCAGCTTAGATACGTTAGCGTTCATAATACTTCTCCTCCATAAGATTGTCTTTTTCCTGCTCCCGGCAGGGGGGCAGATATACCGTACCCAGAGCGATGCTGGGATGCTCCCTTTTCATCTCCAGGAACACCTGCTCCGCCTTGGGATGCTGCTGCAGCTCCGTTACGGCGGCCAATATCTCCTCTGCGTATTTTGGCATACCGCCAACCCTCTAAATGCAAGAATGAGTCTTATTATTTTGCTTTTATTATACCTATATTTTTTTCTCTGTCAACAACCACAAAGGGCTTGTGCGCCAAAAGTTGCCTCGAAGTACCTTAACAGTTTTAACTGTATCTGTTATATTTCAATATAAACTGTATCAGCAGTAAACACAGTTGCATTGGAGGTTGATTATGCGTCAGATATTGCTTTTCGCGGCACTTGCCGCCGTGCTTGCACTGCTTCTGGTGAGCTGCGGGGGAACCAAGGACAAGCCGGTGCCGACAGAGGAGGACGCTCCCGGCAAGGCGGCGTATCATAAGATCAGCGCCGAGGAAGCCTATGAGATGATGATCTCGCAGGAGATCGTGGTGGTGGATGTCCGCACCCGGGAGGAATACGATGGCGGGCATATTGAAAACGCCGTCCTTGTGCCCAACGAGAGCATCGGGAGCGAAATGCCCGAGACGCTGCCCGATAAGGAGGCGACGCTGCTGATCTACTGCCGCAGCGGCCGCCGCAGCAAGGATGCTGCACAAAAGCTGCTGGCGCTGGGGTATCAGAGCGTCTACGACTTCGACACGATCCTGATTGTCCAAATTCAATTCAAGGTCATGGTCGATGATGGGCAGCTTGAACCGGACGGACTTCAGCCACTGTCCATTAGGCTGGCGTTCCGGGTAGATCTGCACCTCGTCGATCAAAATTTCCACCAGTCTGCGGCGTTCCGCCTCGGTCATGGTGGCATAAAGCTTGTCAAAGCAAATCAGGATCTTATAGATGTTGTCGCCTGTGATTTTGTCGGCTTCAATGGCCTGCTTCTTTGCCCGGGCATCCATCAGTCCATTTTCCACCTCTTCGATTTTATCGTACATCTTATAAAGGCGGTCGTCAAGGTCAGATTTTCGGGCGATAAAGTGCCGGTCGTCCGGGTCAAGGCTGTCGATCTCCTCCATAAGCCGGGATTTTGTGGAGTAGTGCTGCCGTAGCTGCTTCTCATAGGCGGCGATCTCCTGCTCAATGGCAGTGGTATCTACCTTCATGTGTAGACCTTGGTCTTTTCTGCTGCCATTTCCAGCACCTCCCATTCGTACCGTCTTGTTCGGAATAGACTTTGCAAGCAAAGTCGTGTGCCAAAGGGCGCTGCTCTCGCCTGTCGGCTCGGTCAAGCGCTTCAAAATGCAACGCATTTTGAGGTCGCCACTGGCGACCCGCGCCCCTTTGGATTCTCCGTTCACATTGTCCTACGGACGATGTGATTTTATTGTTGTAGCGATTCGCTTCATCCCGGTTTCGTCCCGGTTTTCAGAATGCCCTTGCAATCCGAAAGAAGCCGTGCTATAATGCCGCTGTAATTGAATCATAAATCTTCAGGGCAGGGTGCAATTCCCTACCGGTGGTACAGCCCACGAGCCGTAAGGCATGATTCGGTGAAACTCCGAAGCCGACAGTACAGTCTGGATGAAAGAAGATATCAAGTGCAGCACCCGTACGGTCCTGCGCTTGTGGAGGCTGCTCTGGGATGCGTTTGCATTCTGGAGCTTTCTTTTTTGCACAAGGATCCCTTGTGTTTTTCGGCTTGCCCTGAACGTTTTTGTTCAGGGCTTTTTCTTTTGGAGGCAACACGATGAACGACAAAGACTATATGCGTCTGGCTTTGCAGCTTGCAAAAAAGGGCTGCGGGTGGACATCGCCCAACCCGATGGTGGGTGCCGTGGTCGTAAAAGAGGGCAGGATCATCGGACAGGGCTGGCACCAGAAATACGGTCAGGCTCATGCGGAGCGCAATGCGCTGGCATCCTGCACCGAAGATCCGCAGGGAGCGACCATGTATGTGACATTGGAGCCGTGCTGCCATTACGGAAAGCAGCCGCCCTGCGTGGATGCGATTCTGGACGCGGGCATTCACCGGGTGGTCGTGGGTTCCGCTGACCCGAATCCGCTGGTAGCCGGAAAAGGAATTGCAATCCTGCGCGCACACGGCATAGATGTGACCGAAAATGTTCTGCAAGAGGAATGCGATGCGCTGAACAAGGTGTTCTTCCACTATATCACCACAAAACGCCCCTTCGTTTCCATGAAATACGCCATGACGATGGACGGAAAAATCGCCACATACACAGGCGCTTCCAAATGGATCACCGGGGAAATTGCCCGGACTCATGTTCAACGGCAGCGACACCGATTCCGCGGCATTATGGTGGGAGTCGGAACCATTCTGGCAGATGACCCGCTGCTGACCTGCCGGATAGAGGGTGGCCGTGATCCTGTCCGGATCATCTGTGATACACATTTGCGGACACCGCTGCAATCACAGGTAGTCACGACCGCCAAACAGGTCCCCACCATTCTTGCGACCTGCTGCGGCGACCCAGAGAAGCAGGCGGCATATCAACAGACCGGGTGCCGAGTCCTTTGTCTGGAAGAGCAATGCGGTCATGTGAATCTTCCGCAACTGATGGAACAGCTGGGGCAGGAGCAGATCGACAGCATTCTGCTGGAAGGCGGCGGAACCTTGAACTGGTCTGCACTGGAAAGCGGCATCGTGCAGCAGGTACAGGCTTACATCGCCCCGAAGCTGTTCGGAGGTAGGGATGCCAAAGCACCCATTGAGGGTGCAGGTGTTTCGTTTCCGGATGCTGCATTCCGCCTGAAGAACAGCCGATTGGAACAGCTTGGCGAAGATTTCCTGATCGAAAGTGAGGTGGAGTACCCGTGTTTACCGGAATCGTGGAAGAAGTCGGAACAATAAAATCCATCAATCGGGGACAGCATTCCGCTGTACTGACGGTTCGTGCAAAAACGGTTCTGGAAGAAACCAGGATCGGCGACAGCATCGCCGTCAACGGCATCTGCCTGACCGTCAGGCAGCTCTTCCCGGATAGCTTTGCTGCGGATGTCATGCACGAGACCTTGAACCGCTCTGCGCTTGCGCAGCTCACCGTTGGAAGTGCGGTCAATCTGGAACGTGCCATGCCGGCCAACGGACGTTTTGGCGGACACATCGTAGCAGGCCATGTGGATGGCGTCGGACGCATTGCTAATATCCGAAAAGACGATACGGCCATCTGGTACACCATTCATGCAGATTCTGCGATCCTTCGCTATGTCGTTGAAAAAGGCTCTATCACAATAGATGGTATCAGCCTGACCGTGGCTGCGGTGGAGCCTACGGGCTTTTCCGTGTCCACGATACCGCACACCGTCTGTCAGACGAACCTGAACCAGCGGCACAAAGGGGATTTTGTCAATCTGGAAACCGATGTTATCGGAAAATATATCGAGAAGCTGCTTCCATCAGAAGCACCGAAACAAAACACGCTCACAAAAGAAATACTGCTGCGCTGCGGCTTTTAAGGAGAGTTTAGGATGAACTTCAATACCATTCCCGAAGCTTTGCAAGACCTGAAACAAGGAAAAATCATTCTGGTAACGGATGACCCCGACCGTGAAAACGAGGGGGACTTCATCTGTGCTGCCGAATTTGCCACCACTGAAAACATCAACTTTATGGCGACCCACGGCAAAGGGCTGATCTGTATGCCGATGTCCGAGGCTTTCGTCCAGAAGCTGCAATTTCCGCAGATGGTGCAGCATAACACCGACAACCATGAAACGGCATTTACGGTGTCCATCGACCATATTTCTACTTCTACGGGCATTTCTGCCGCAGAGCGTTCCATTACGGCGATGGCCTGTGTGGACGATCACGCAAAAGCAGAAGATTTCCGCAGACCGGGCCATATGTTCCCCCTTCTGGCAAAAAAGAACGGTGTACTGGAGCGCAACGGTCACACAGAAGCAACGGTTGACCTGTGCCGTCTGGCAGGGCTGAAAGAATGCGGCCTGTGCTGCGAGATCATGCGGGAGGATGGCACGATGATGCGCACCGCTGAACTGGCAAAGCTGGCAGAGCGTTTCCAGATCAAATTCATCACCATCCGTGATTTACAGGAGTACCGCAAGTGTCACGATAAACTGGTCGATCAGGTGACGGCGGTGAACCTGCCCACCAAGTATGGCACCTTCAGAGCTTATGGTTTTGTGAGCCGCCTGAACGGAGAGCATCACATTGCACTGGTAAAAGGTGACATTGGCGATGGAAAGGATATTCTGTGCCGCGTCCACTCGGAATGCCTGACAGGAGATACATTTGGCTCTTTGCGTTGTGACTGCGGCCAGCAGCTGGCCGCTGCCATGACGCAGATCGAAAAAGAAGACCGGGGTATCCTGCTCTATATGCGGCAGGAAGGCCGAGGCATCGGTCTGATCAACAAACTGCGTGCCTATGAACTTCAGGAGCAGGGCATGGATACGCTGGAAGCCAATCTCGCTCTGGGGTTCCATGGAGATGAACGGGAGTATTATCTCGGCGCGCAGATTCTCCGGGAACTTGGCGTAAAAAGCCTGCGCCTGCTTACCAATAACCCGGACAAAGTATATCAGCTCTCCGAGTTTGGGCTGGAGATCTCCCAGCGCGTACCCATTCAGATGACGGCAACCCCGTATGACCTGTTCTACCTGAAAACGAAGCAGGCACGGATGGGACATCTTCTGGAATATTAACAACGAAAGAGGTATTTAAAAATGAAAACATTTGAAGGTAAGCTGGTTTCTCAGAATATCAAGATCGGTATCGTAGCAGCCCGTTTTAACGAGTTTATCACGTCCAAGCTTCTGAGCGGCGCAATGGATGGCCTGCTCCGGCACGATGTGCAGGACGCTGATGTTCATGTTGCATGGGTTCCGGGTGCTTTTGAGATCCCACTGGTTGCCTCTAAAATGGCAAAAAGCGGAAAGTATGATGCTGTGATCTGCCTTGGTGCCGTGATTCGCGGTTCTACCAGCCATTACGACTATGTGTGCAATGAGGTTTCCAAAGGCATTGCCACGATTTCACTGGAAAGCGGAGTTCCCGTGCTCTTTGGTGTTCTGACCACCGAAAACATCGAGCAGGCCATCGAGCGGGCAGGCACCAAAGCAGGTAATAAAGGCTATGACTGCGCAGTCAGTGCCATCGAGATGGTAAACCTGCTCCGGGAAATGGATACCGCCGCAGAGTAAAATACACGCAGGAGTTTGCCATGATCGTTATAAAAACCCGACAGCCTGACCCGGAATTGGAGCAGAAGATCCGGATGCTTCTGGAACGAGAGCACATCGAGGCAGAGCAAATATCCATTGATTCATGGGAGAAGTTGGTTCTTCCGGAGCTTACACTGGATGGAATGACCCACGAAGTGTCGTGCAACGGCAGAAAAGTCTCCCTTACACGACTGGAGTTCGATTTGCTGCTGATGCTTGCCTCCCACGAAGGACAAATCTTCTCAAAAGAGAGCTTTTCCGTGCTGTGTGGGGACAAAACTGTGACGTACACCTTAAAGGTCGTGGCAAATACCGTTTCCAATCTGCGAAGAAGCTGGCCGGCTGCGGTAGCTTTATCCGCACTACCCACGGCGGCTATGCTTTTGTAAGCCAAAAGGAGAACGACCCGGCATGACCAGGATCTTATTTATTTGTCTCGGAAATATCTGCCGAAGCCCGATGGCGGAGTATGTGATGAAAGACCTTACATCCAAGGCAGGACTATCCGAGCAATTTGAAATCGCATCAGCCGCCACTAGTGCATGGGAAATCGGAAATCCGGTCTATCCTCCTGCGCGGCAGAAGCTGGCAGAACATGGCATCGACTGCAACGGCAAGACCGCCCGGCAGATGACTCGGCTGGATTATGCACGGTATGATCATCTGATTGGCATGGATGAAAGCAATCTGTGCGACATCCTGCGGATTGTCGGCGGAGACCCACAGCATAAAGTCTCGCTGCTGATGGCGCATACGGACCATCCCCGTGAAGTGGCAGACCCATGGTTCACGGGAGATTTTGAAGCCACATGGCAGGATATACTGGAAGGATGCACGGCATTGCTTGAGGAACTGCGATCATAACAGATTATCATAAAAACGGACGGATGTCTGCCAGTTGACAGACATCCGTCTATTTTTTTATTTTCTAAATCATCTTAAAATAACTTCAGTGCCTCCCGGATGGCTTTTTCCTTTCTCCGGCGGGCACTTGAGCTGCTTGGGGTTCTCAGCCTTAGGCTTGTTGTAGTTCTGCCGCTCCTTGATGCCGCACTTGCGCTTGACCTGTGCAATATAGAGGTTGCTCACGTTCAGACCGGTGTGCTCCTTGACGTACTCCCGGATCTCTTCATAGGTAGCCTTGTTCTCCGCAGCAGTCACGTCCAACTCATCCATCTTCAGGTCTACCGTGATCTTCTGGTAGACATCTAGTTTGGACAAAGCGCATACCGTCTCGGCGGTGTCATCGACTGGCCCTACGAGCTTGTGAAGGAGGGATGATTGTGGACAGTTCTTTTAATCTGGCCGTCCATGCGCTGGTCTGCCTGAGCCACAGTGAACGCTCCCTCAGCAGCGAAGCGCTGGCGGAGAACATCTGCACCAATCCCACCCGCGTCCGCCGGGTGCAGGCGGTGCTGAAAAAGGCGGGAATAGTGGAGACCCGGGAGGGCTTGGACGGCGGCTATCCGGGAAACGCTGGCGCAGTGAGGGCGTGGCTATGGAGCAGATCTATGATACGCTTCCATGTAGCACACTTCGTGTCTCCTTAGAAATCGAGGGTAACGGTCAAAGCCATCCGTTTGCACCATGGTCAAAATGCAAAAAGCGCAGCCGCAGATATTCTCTGCGGCTGCGCTTCGATTCATTTTCAAAGCTTCGGCATCACTCAACGCCATATTGTTGTCTAAATAAATCAGCGACGATGTTTTGCTTTTGAGGCATCGGGCGGCCGGACGAAGCCAAACTCGCCGCCTACTCCGCGCAGAGCTCAGCCACCAGAGCGTCCATCTGCGCTTCGCTGGTTTGGTTCAATGCACCACGCAGAGACACTACCGTTTCGTAAAGGTGGATATCCTTCATCTCCTCCAGTTTGGTGCGCATCAGCCGCGCGGCAGCAGGTGCCCAAGAGCCGTTTTCAATAAGACCAACCCGGCGATTCCGGAATCCCTTTGTCTGTAAATGTTCCAAAAACTCCTTCATGGGCGGAAACAGTCCTCCGTCATAGGTGGAGCAGGCCAACACCAGTTTCCCACAGTAGAATGCGCTGGTCACGGCATAGGAAAGGTCTGTTGCCGTCAGATCGCACATGGTGACTTGCGCACCTTTTCCCTCCAGCTTGCTCTTGAGGGCCTCCGATGCGTATGCGGTATTTCCATGGATGGACGCGTGGACGATCAGGATGCCCTCCGGTTCTTCCGGTTTCCATTGTGACCAGAGATCATAGAGCCGCAGATACTCTCCCAAGTCTTCTGTGAGCATGGGGCCATGGAGCGGGCAGATCGTTTTGATCTCCAGCGCGGAGATTTTTTTCAGCAGCGCCTGCACCTGTGCGCCATACTTTCCGACGATGTTGTAATAATACCGCCGGGCCTGCGGCGCCCAGGGGGCACGGGCAGTCCGTTCCAGTGAACCGAAGCGGCCGAAGGCATCCGCCGAGAACAGGATCTTTTCCTCCTCTTCATACGCTGCCATCACCTCCGGCCAGTGTACCATCGGCGCCAGCAGAAAGCGCAGCCGGTGCAAGCCCAAGGAAAGCGTATCTCTTTCGCCAACCTCCAGCATACGGTCTTCCGACAATGCACCTGTGCCGAAGAACTGCTTGATCAGGGTAAATGTTTTCGCGTTTCCCACGATCTTCATCTCCGGGTACTTTTGTGCCAGTCGCATGAGGCTACCGGAATGATCCGGCTCCATGTGTGTGACCACAAGATAGTCGGGGTTGCGCCCCTCCAACACCTGCGCTACATTGGAAAGCCATTCCTCCGCCGCCCGTGCATCCACGCTGTCCATCACGGCGATTTTCTCGTCCAGAATGACATAGGAGTTGTAGCTCACTCCCATAGGCTGGACGGGGTACTGGTTTTCAAAGAGTGCTAATGTGTTATCATCCACCCCTACATAGCGGATGGCATCTGTTACCGTTTGAATGGTCATAATACAAAACAACTCCTTATCATCTGTTCAAGACCTGCATCTCTGGGTTCTTCTCCCCGAATTTCTCGCGCAGCGCACTGCAGATATCCTCCCGGGACTTGCCCTGTTTCTCACCGTTTTTAATGAGCTTGTACGCCTGGAACAGCGCCGAGGGGCCGATCTCGCTGCTGAAAAAGCCGATGCCCTGATTCCATGCCAGCAGCTCGAACACGTCGTCCAACGCGGCACTCTCCACACCGTGGATATATGCCTTTACCAGCTCCCGCGCCGCCTGCCTCATCCGGCCCGCACCGACAGCGTTGGTCAGGGACAGCAGCAGCCGCGTTTCGTAGGGCAGTACGCGCTTCTCGCTCTGCCATGTGGTCTCCCAAAAATCCACGGCGATCTGCCCCAGCTTTTCATCGATCATGGGATAGTTCAAAAGAGCCAGCGGCTTGAAGGGAGCGGAGCTGTCGCCTTCCTTCTTCTCCACACGGCAGAACCAGACATGGAACTCCGCCTCACTCCGCCGCTCGGTGTGGTGCTCGTAGCCCAAGCCCTCCATGACAGCGTACAGTGGATGCGGCTCAAAGGTCTGGATGATGTGTAATCCTTCGCCCACCTCCAACGCCTCGGCTCTTTTCTTCAGCCCTTCAAAGAAGCTGCCCTGTATATGGCGCACATCCACGGTCTGAAACCCCGGCGCTTTATTCTTCCAGTTTTCGTAGCTCATGCGGTTATTCTCCTTTCTTCACTCGATAAAACCAGATGTGATATTCGCTGCCTCTCACATTCTCCGTGTGATGCTCAAAGCCCATAAGGGCCAGCACCGGGTACAGGGGGACAGGCTCAAAGGTCTGGATGATATGCAGTCCTTCGCCGTTTTCAGCGCGGCAGCCTTTGCCTTCAATGCGGGGAAGAAGTCCATCTTTTTGCCCCGCACGTCCATCACTTCAAATGTGCCGATTTTGTCCTTCCAGTTTTCATAACTCATAGTCTTTGCCTCTCTTGCAGAAAGCTCACGCCTCTTCGAAGGAATCCTTACCCACGCCGTCCAGCTTAGGACAGCCCACCAGGGTGATGTGTCCCTTGATGAACCACTCGTGGAAAGCGGCGTAGGCGTAGGCGGTGCAGTCGGCGGCAATCAGGAGCCGTGCGCCGTCAAAATACGGGGCGTTTATCCTGATCGATTTCAATGATCCGTCGTTTCATGTTCGATCCTCCTGTTGCTTTTGTGCGTTCATTGTACTATACTAAGAGCAACAAGTCAGTTGAATTTTCAACGAAAGAGAACTTTTTATGAAAGAATTTTTTCCGGTACTTCATACGGCGGCGCTTTTCTCCGGCATTTCCGACGATGAGCTTGCCGTCATGCTCTCCTACCTTGGGGCGAGGATCGACACCTTCCCCAAAGGCTCACGCCTGCTCCGCGCCGGGGAGCAGGTGGAGGAGGTGGGTCTCGTGCTGGCGGGCAGCACCCTCATCGTGCAGGAGGATATCTGGGGAAACCGCAACATCCTCTCCAAGACCGGGCCGGGGCAGACCTTCGCGGAGGTATTCGCCTGCGCGCCGGGAGCGGTACTGAACGTGAGCGTAGAGGCGGAGAGCGCGGTGACGGTGATGTTTCTGCATATAAGGCGCGTTTTGAGCGTGTGCCCCTCCGCCTGCTCCCACCACAGCCGGATCATCCGCAACCTGCTGGACGAACTGGCAGAGAAGAACCTGCGGCTCAACGAAAAGCTCACCCACATGGCCCAGCGCACGACGCGTGCAAAGCTGATGTCCTATTTTTCCGCCGAGGCCCAGCGGCGCAGCGTCTATGAGTTCGACATTCCGTTTTCAAGGCAGCAGCTTGCGGATTACCTCGGTGTGGAGCGCAGCGGGCTGTCTGTAGAGCTTGGAAAAATGCGGGATGAGGGCCTGCTCGACTTTCACAAAAGCCATTTCCTTCTCAAAACGCCGGAGACTGACCGTCCCTTTCCTTCTGCGCGTTAAGGAGCCCTCTTTGGGCGTATTGGCAAGTGCGGATAACCCCGTCAGCCACGGAGCGTCGGGGTTGTGCAGATGGAAGAAGCAGCTATACTACGCATAAAAACACAGCCGCAGAGTACTGAACTGCACCCCATTTGTTAGACAGTATGGTATACTGTTTAGGAAATGGGGTGTTTTTGTATGCCAAAGGGACAACGAAAGTACAACGGAGCTCAAAAGGTAGAAATCATCAAACAGCTTCACAAT
>ENA-OQKB01000224-OQKB01000224.1-human-gut-metagenome-genome-assembly--contig:-NODE-224-length-13281-cov-2.214383_pt1 | contig 13281 bp, 13 predicted proteins | sample MGYA00242646_ERZ504793 | MGnify/ENA primary metagenome ERZ504793 (study PRJEB26092, sample SAMD00036409) | human gut metagenome | host: Homo sapiens | study: EMG produced TPA metagenomics assembly of...
GGCCAAAAAGCGCAGCGAGGGTGTGGAGGACTTTGATTATATGATCGGCCACACCAACACTCCCCCAGAAGGATGATCTGATCAAGGCCTGCCGCAAGGCGTTCGGCAAACGACCCGCTCATCACCTTCCCGCTGGGCGGCGTTGTTTCCGCCAACACCGGCCCCGATACCATTGCTCTGGTCTACGTTGGCCACGCACGCTGTAGTTTTTTCTGAGAACTGCCCGCCGCGGCAGTTCTTTTTGTTTGCAGGCCGTTGCATTTTGCGGCAATTTATGCTATACTCCCTTTTGCTGTGCTTTTGCGCGGCAACCTGTAAGAGCAACTTAGGATTTTAGGCTCCCCGGCGTGTCTCGAACCATGCCGGGCCAAACCCATAGGGCTGGCGGTCCCTGTGCGGTCAAAATTCATCCGCCGGAGTATTGTTATGAATCAGAATTTCACTGTCCGCAAACTGGCCCGCTGCGCTGTGGTCGCAGCTCTCTATGTGGTGCTCTGCATGGCGCTGCAGCCGTTCTCCTACGGTGCAGTGCAGGTGCGTGTTGCCGAGGCCCTCTGCCTGCTGCCCGTGTTCGGTGCCGAGTACATCGTGGGCGTGGTGCTGGGCTGCTTCCTGGCAAACCTGCTGGGCTCCACCATCGTGGATGTTATCTTTGGCACCCTGGCCACCCTGCTGGCCTGTGTTGTGACTTACAAACTGCGGAACGTCCGCTTCAAGGGTCTGGCCATCGTGCCTTCCCTGCCGCCCGTGCTCTTCAATGCGGTCATCATCGGCATTGAGATCGCCGTCATGTTCCCCGATCCTTCTTCCTCCGCTCCGCTGTGGCTGGCCTGCATCACCAACGGCATCTCCGTTGGCATCGGTGAGCTCATCAGCTGCACCGTGCTGGGCGTGCTGCTGGTGAAGATCGTGGAGACCAACCCCTCCCTGCGCAAAGTGTTCCTGGAAGCCTGATCGAGCAGGCAGACAAGACAGATCCATAAGGCAAAGGCTTTTCCGTTGCTCGGCCTTTTTGCCCATAATATAGAAAGACCTCCTCTGGCTGTTTCCAGAGGAGGTCTTCGTTTTTATCCGATCACTTGTGCTCCTGCAGCCAGCGCAGGGCCATATAGGCATAGGCCGCGCTGCCCTCAAAGAGGACGCTGTCATCAAACTTCACCTTGGGGTGATGCTGGCCGTAGGTGTAGCCCTCGTTGGCGTTGCCCGCCGTCAGGAACATGCTCACGGTGGGCACCTCATGGCTGACGAACGCGAAATCCTCGCTGCCGCCGCCGGGCTTGCCGCCGGTCATCGGGGTCATATCCATTGCGCCCTTGCCCAGCAGCTCACCCATATAGGTCAGAGCGTTGCCGGCAAGCTCCTTGTCCACCACCATGCAGGGGCAGTAATCACTGAAGGTGATCTCGGCGGTGCAGCGGTAGGCCGTGGCCACCCCCTGCACGATCTCGGTCATCCGCTTGTGCAGCAACTCCGTCACCGCGCCCTCGGGGTCGGTGGTGCGGATGGTGCCCCACATCTCGGCGGAATCCGGGATGACATTGGAAGCCGCGCCCGCCTGGAAGCGGCCGGTAGTGAACACGCCAAAGCTGTGGGCATCCAGCTCCCGGCTGTTGATCTCCTGCAGGGCGATGTGGATGTGGGCCGCAGCCGTGATGGGGTCGATGCAGTTTTCCGGGGTAGAGCCGTGACCGCCCTTGCCCTTGACCACGATATGGTACTGCTCACAGCTGGCCATCGTGATGCCGCCGCCCGGCACCAGCACCGTACCTACAGGCAGCGGCATTCCGGCCAGCACATGGAACATCACAGCGGCGTCCACATGAGGGTCTTCCAGCAGGCCGCCCGCGATCATATCCGGGGAGCCCTGGAAAATTTCTTCGGCAGGCTGGAATTCCAGCTTGACTGTACCTTCCAGCTCGTCCTCGTGAGCCTTGAGCAGCTTCGCTGCACCCAGCAGCATGGCCGTATGCATATCGTGGCCGCAGCCATGCATCTTGCCGGGGACTTCCGAGCTGAACTCTTCACCCGAGTCCTCGGGGATGGGCAGGGCGTCCATATCGGCACGCAGCAGGATGGTCTTGCCGGGCTTTTTGCCGCCTGCCAGCGCAATGACACCGGCCTTGCCGCAGTCCTTGGGCTCGTAGCCCATCTCGGTCAGGGCCTTTTTCACCAGTGCCTTGGTCTGGGTCAGATCAAAGCCCACCTCCGGGTGACGGTGCAGGGTGCGCCGCCACTCCACCAGCTGGGGTTCCAGCGCCTGGGCACGGCCCAGCAGTTCTTTTGCAGTCAACATTTCAGTCAGCTCCCATTCTGTTTGATTTTCAGCCTGCATGGACAGCCTGTTCAATGGAATTTTCCACCAGACTGTTCAGACTCATATTGTGGGCCATTGCAAAAATGACCGCCTGCTTGTGCAATTCCGGGGAAATGCGGACATTGAAGCTCCCCTTATAGGCACGTTCTGGTTCGGTTGTGTTTTTCCTCGCACAATGCCAGATAATCATCCACTGCACCGTGGAAATCATTTACCAGCTCTGCAGCGGTGCTGCCCTCGTAAGAGATCAGAGCCCGGATCCCCATGACCTTGCCATAAAACAGGCCATCTTCCTCCGAGAACTCCACACTGCCAACATAGCCCTTGTACTCCATCGTGTTATTCACAGAAGTCCCTCCTGTTCCAGAATTTGAATCAATTGCTTGACCTGATATTCCAGCAGTTCTTTTCGGGGATGGGGTTTATGCATCAAGATCGGTGGATACTGTTCCGATACGAACACAATGCGGGAACCGCTGGTACGGCCCTTGTTGGAGCGCTCATACCCAAAATATCGCAGCAGGCTTTCGGCATCATCAAAGGTAAAAGTCTTTGGCTTGGCTTTCAGCCGCTCGATCAGCTTTTCTTTCTGCCCCATATCCTCATCCTACTTCCAGTATAGCACGTTTTTCTTTATTTGCAACTATTTTTAGTTGCTAGCTCAGTTTTCCCCGCTGGTACCTCCTTCGGGGTGATACTGGGCGCAGGTGCATTTTTTCCACTTAAGGCCGCTGCCGCAGGGGCAGGGGTCATTGCGGCCGATCTTGATGACCCGGACAGGCTGGCCCTTGGGGGCACCCTTGACACCGGGCGCGCCGTTGCCGGGCACAAAGCCCTCACCGGTGGGCTTGGCCACCTGCTCCCGTTTGGGGGCTGCACCGGCCTGCCGCACCTCGATGGTCAGCAGCATCTTGATGCTGGACTCCCGGATGGAATCCACCATCTGGTCGAACATATCAAAGCCCTCGATGCGGTACTCCACCACGGGATCCTTCTGGCCGTAGCCGCGCAGGGAAATGCCCTGACGCAGCTGGTCCATGTTGTCGATGTGATCCATCCACATCCGGTCCACGCACTTGAGCAGGCAGATGCGCTCCAGCTCACGCATGACCGGTGCGCCGTACCGCACTTCCTTGGCCTGCAGGATCTGCATTCCGCGGTCGTAGAGCAGATCGGCGATGCCCTTCTGGGAGAGGCTGTCGTAATCGGCCACAGTGTAGTGGAAGTCGGCATCGGTGGTCAGCCAGCCCTGATAGTGGCGGCGCAGGGCACCAAAGTCCCACTCGTCCTTCACATCTCCGGCCAGGAACTGCTTGCAGCTGGAATCAATGTTCTCCCGCAGCATGTTGTGCATCTCATTGCTGATATCCTCACCGTCCAGCACTTTGCGGCGCTGGCCATAGATGATCTCGCGCTGCTGGTTCATCACGTCGTCGTACTTCAGCACGTTCTTACGGATCTCAAAGTTCCGGCCTTCCAGCTTCTTCTGGGCGCTTTCCAACGTGCTGGTAATCATCCGGTTCTCAATGGGGGTATCCTCGTCCAGCTTGAGGGTATCCATCAGGCTGGAAACGCGGTCACCGCCGAACAGGCGCATCAGGTCATCTTCCAGGCTCAGGTAGAAACGGGAAGCGCCGGGGTCGCCCTGACGGCCTGCACGGCCGCGCAGCTGGTTATCGATGCGGCGGCTCTCGTGCCGCTCCGTACCGATGATGAACAGACCACCGGCCTTGCGCACTTCCTCTGCCTCGGCGCTGATGGCCGGCTTGTACTGGGCATACAGCTCCTCAAATCGTTTCCGCACCGCCAGGATCTTTTCATCGTTGGTGTCGCCGTGGCCGTCGGCTTCAGTCAGCAGGAGCTCCACCGCATTCGGGTCGGCATCCTGCGGCTTTTCGGGGTCGAGCAGGTTCTCACAGAAGTGCTCCCTGCGCATCTGGGCCTTGGCCATGAACTCGGCGTTGCCGCCCAGCATGATATCGGTACCACGGCCTGCCATGTTGGTGGCAATGGTGATGGCACCCTTTTTGCCGGCCTGCGCCACGATCTCGGCTTCACGCTCATGGTTCTTGGCGTTCAGGACATTGAAATCGCGGGTGTACTTCTGCAGCATTTTGGCCAGCGTCTCGCTCTTTTCCACGCTGACGGTACCCACCAGAACCGGCTGGCCGTTCTTGTGGCATTCCAGCACCTGCTCGATGACAGCCTTGTACTTGCCGTTGACGGTCTTGTAGACCGCGTCCGGGTAATCCTTGCGGATGTTGGGGCGGTTGGTGGGCACGGTAACGATGTTCAGGCCGTAGATCTCGGTGAACTCGGTGGCCTCCGTCTTGGCGGTACCGGTCATGCCGGACAGCTTCTTGTACATACGGAAGTAGTTCTGGAAGGTGATGGTGGCCAGCGTCTTGCTCTCGGCGGCGATCTTCACGCCCTCCTTGGCCTCAATGGCCTGATGCAGGCCCTCGTTGTAGCGGCGGCCGATCATCAGGCGGCCGGTGAACTCGTCCACAATGATGACCTCGCCGTTCTTCACGACATAGTCGATATCCTTCTGCATCACACCGTAAGCCTTGATGGCCTGATCGATGTGGTGGGCCAGGGTCATATTCTCCGCGGCAGCCAGGTTCTCGACCTTAAAGTATTCCTCGGCCTTCTGGATGCCCTTGGCGGTCAGGGTGCAGGTCTTGTGCTTTTCGTCCACGACATAATCGCCGTCGGTCTGCTCATCGGCCTCCACCTTATCTTCCAGCTCGACCACCACGCTCTTGTGCAGGGTGCGGACGAAGCGATCCACCTGGGTGTACAGGCTGGAGGAATCCTCGCCCTTGCCGGAGATGATCAGAGGGGTGCGGGCCTCATCGATCAGGATGGAGTCCACCTCATCGACGATGGCAAAGGCGTGGCCGCGCTGCACCATGTTGTCCTTATAGGTCACCATGTTGTCACGCAGGTAGTCGAAGCCGTACTCATTGTTGGTGCCGTAAGTGATATCGGCGTTGTAGGCACGGCGGCGGGCATCGCCATCAATGCCCTGCACGATCAGGCCGACATTCAGGCCCAGCCAGCGGTAGAGCTTGCCCATCCACTCGCTGTCGCGCTTGGCCAGGTAATCGTTGACGGTGACGATGTGCACGCCCTCGCCGGTCAGGGCGTTCAGGTAGGCGGGCAGGGTGGCCACCAGGGTCTTGCCTTCACCGGTCTGCATCTCGGCAATGGAGCCGCGGTGCAGGGCAATGCCGCCCATGATCTGCACAGGGAAGTGCTTCATGCCCAGCACACGCCAGGCAGCTTCGCGGCAGACAGCAAAGGCATCGGGCAGGATATCATCCAACGTCTCGCCGTTTGCCAGCCGCTCTTTCAGGGCCGGGGTCTGCGCCTGCAGCTCGGCATCGGACATCGGCTGATACTTTGTTTCCAGTGCCAGCACCTTTTTGGTAATGGGATTGATCTTTTTCAGCTCCCGGTCAGAGAAGCTGCCAAAGAGTTTTTCAGCAAGGGACATTGTTACACCTCATCTATCAAAAATCGGGGCGGCAGGCCGCCCAACAGCGGAAAAAACCACATACTGTTTATATGATACACCAAAGCTGAAAACCCGTCAAACCCGATGGGTGGATTTTATCCGTTTTTTGGGTGAACTTTCTGTTAATTTAGAAAAAACGACCCTCTCCGTCATTGCTGTGCCATGCCGCTTGCCGTGTTGCGGCGCGCGGCGGCGTGACAGAGAGGGTCATTCTTATACCAATGTCGCCCCCGGGCGGGGAACGTGCTCCGTCAGCAGGGCGTGCAGCTGTTCCGGCAGGGCGTAGAAATTGCCGTTGGTATATTCCCACGCCCCGACCGCAGCGAGAGCCGCCAGCAGAGCCAGCACCAGCAGCGTCATGCACACCCGGCGCAGGGGATGCCGCCCGGGCTGAGGGCCGGGCAGAGCATCCTTTTTCGCAGCCCTGCGGGCAGGCAGGAAGCCTGTCCCCTCAGCCTGCGGTTTGTTCGCCGCCGTGCGCCGGATGATATCCAGCAGCCAGAGGGCAGGGTTCTCCCCCGCCGGGACGGTGCGCAGAAAGCAGCCCTTCCTGCAGCTGAGCACCAGCACACAATCATTTTCCCGCTCGGCACAGGCGGCAGAGAGATCTGCCCCCACCACGCGGCGGGCAGCCTGAGCCCGGGCCAGTGCCTGCCGGAGCGGGTCAGTGTAGTCTTTGGGCAGGCGGGCACGGGCACGCTTTTCGATCAGCGGGCCGGTCTTGGGGTTGGCATAGCTCACCGCGCCAAAATCAAAGACCCTCTCGGCCCCGGGCAGGTTCTCAAGCCGGGCTTCCAGCAGGGCACCGGCGGCAGCATCCGCGCAGATGAGCAGCTTATCGTGCCGTTCCAGCGCCTCCACCACGGCAGCAGGCAGAGTGGTCTCCCCTGCTCCGTACAGGTCTGCCGAAAACGCTTGCCGCAGGGCCTGCGCGGCCTTTTTCAGCCCGGAAGGGCTCTGCGCCTGCAGGGCCACCAGCGTTTCCGCGCCCCGGCTCTTCCACTGGGCCGCGGCCCGCCACTGGGGCGGAAAGTTTTCCACCGTTTTCCCCACCGCTGTGGACTGCGCACCAAACAGCCGCAGCACACACCCGGTCTCCTGTTGCTGTGTCACCCTGCATTCCCCCTACCTTTTAGTGGCCCAGGAACACCTCGTTCAGCTTGTCCAGCGCTTCGGCGCTGTGCTGTGCGTTCCGGGCAAGGGGCTCTGTGCCTGCGGGAACTTTTCCCTGTGCCAGCCGCAGGGCCAGCTCCAGGGCGGCCTGCGCGGCACGGGCACGCACCAATGCACGGTCGGGCCGGGAGACTGACAGCTTTTTTACATACACCGTCTCCCCCCGGGCCGCGCCCAGATACACCGTGCCCACCGGGCGGAGGGCATCTCCGCCGGTCGGCCCGGCCACACCGGTCACGCTGATGCCGATCTCAGCACCGGCAGCCTGCGCGGCCCCCAGCGCCATCTGGGCGGCCACAGGGGCCGACACCACATTGTACTTTGCAATGACATCCGGTTCCACGCCCACCAGCCTGGCCTTGGCGGCCTCCCAATAGGTCACAAAGCCGTAGCCGAACACTTCACTGGAGCCCGGCACCGAGGTGATGCGCTGTGCGATCAGCCCGCCGGTGCAGCTCTCGGCGGTGGAGAGGGTGAGCCCCTTTTCCTTTAAGGTGCGCACCAGTGTCTCCTCCAGCCCGGCCACATCCTCATCATACACCGCATCGCCCAGCAGATCATAGAACTTTTTGGCATATTCCCGGCACATTTTTTCGCCTTCCGCATCGGAAGCAGCCCGGGCGGTGATGCGGATCTCGCACTCGCCGGTCTTGCAGTAGATGGCAGCAGTCGGGTTGGCGTTTTCCAGCAGATCACGCACCTGATATTCCAGGCTGCTCTCGCCGCCCAGCACCCGCAGGGTGACAGAGTGCAGGGTGCAGTTCTGGCGCTTCATCAGCAGGGGGCGGACGCTCTCGTTCCACATGGCCTTCATCTCACTGGGCACGCCCGGCATCAGGACAGCACAGCGGCCCTCCTGCTCAAACCATGCACCGGGGGCAGTGCCGTGGTGGTTGATGATCTTATGCCCCTTTACAGGCACCATGGCCTGCTTGCGGTTATTGGGGGTGGTCACCCGGCCGGAGCGGGCAAAATAACCGGTGATCTTCTCCCACTCGTTCTCGTCAAAGACCAGCGTATCGCCATAGCAGGCGGCAACGGTCTCCTTGGTCAGGTCGTCTGCCGTGGGGCCCAGACCGCCGGTGAACACCAGCAGGTCACAGCGGTTCTTTGCCTCGTTGACAAAGTCCGCCAGCCGCCCCTGATTGTCGCCGATGGTGCTCTCCCGCTGAACCGTAATGCCCAGCTCAGCAAGCTCCCGGCTCAGGTACTGGGCGTTGGTGTTGAGGATGTTGCCGAGCAGCAGCTCGGTGCCCACACTGATGATCTCCGCTGTCATGCCGCTCACCCCTCAAACTCGATCTCGTCCGTAATGCGGATGCGGATCCGCTCGGTGTTCTCAGCAGCTTCGGCCTCCAGCTCTGCCAGACCGGGCATGGCGGCTTCGGCCTCCAGGATCTCTGCCAGCTCGGGGCGGATCTTCGGGTGCGGCGGGGTGAAGATGGTGCAGCAGTCCTCATAGGGCAGGATGCTGGTCTCGTAGGTGCCAATGTGGCGGGAGGTCTCGATGATCTCGGTCTTGTCCATGCCGATCAACGGGCGCAGGATGGGCAGATCCTGGGCGGCATCGGTGCACTGCAGGGCCTTGACAGTCTGGCTTGCCACCTGAGCCAGACTCTCGCCGGTGATGAGGGCCTCGCAGCCCTGTCTGGTGGCAATACGATTGGCAATGCGCATCATACTGCGGCGCATCAGCACCGTGAACAGCACAGTCGGGGGCATTGTCCCGGATATATTCCTGCGGCTTGGTGTAGGGCACCACAAACAGGTTGGAGCTGCCGGTATAAGGGGTGATCTTTTGGGCCAGGGCCTTAACTTTTAGTTTTGCGCGCTCAGAAGTATACGGAGGGGACGCAAAATGGATGTGATCCAGGGCCAGACCGCGCTTTGCCATCCGGTAAGCGGCCACCGGGCTGTCGATGCCGCCGGAGAGCATATTCAGGGCACGGCCAGAGGTACCCACGGGCAGGCCGCCCTCTCCGGGTATTTTCGGGCCGTGAATATACGCGCCGTAATCGCGAATTTCTATAATGACCTTAAACTGGGGGTTCTTCACATCCACCCGCAGGTAGTTGTGCAGCCCCAGCAGGTAAGCGCCCAGCTCCCGCATCAGCTCAGGGCTGGTCATGGGGTAGGTCTTATCGGAACGGCGGGCCTCCACCTTGAAGGTCTTGATGCCGTGCAGGCTGTCGCCCAGATACTCCTCCGCAGTCCGGCAAATGGTATCAAAGTCCTTTTCGCAGACCACGGCACGGCTCAGCGCCGCCAGACCGAACACGGTGCGCACCCGGTCAAAGGCCAGATCCATGTCCACGTCTTCTTCCTCGGGCTCCATATAAAAGGTAGACTGGGTGCAGTACACCTTGAACTTGCCCACGGTCTTGAGCCGGTAGCGCAGAATCTTCATCATGGCCGACTCAAACTGGTTGCGGTTCAGGCCCTTCAGGGACATCTCACCCTGATAGCCCATAATAATTTCACGCATAGAGTTCTCCTTAATTATAGCTGGCTCACCCTCTCCGTCAGCGCTGACGCGCTGCCACCTCCCCCAAAGTGGGAGGTTTTGACAGAATGACTCACTCCCTGCACTGTGGGCAAGTCTGCGTTCACACTACGCAAAGGGAAACCCGCCGTACACTGCGCTATGCCAAGGGCTCTCCCTTTGGGAGAGCTGGCGCGAAGCGCCTGAGAGGGTGAGGATGCTCACGGTAAGCCACTCACACAGCGATAAAGTGTCACTATGTAAAGAGCATTCCTGTAAGGATAAACATAATCTTCTACCACACACAATTGCCTACCGCAACGCGATAAGCAACATAAAAATAAGGTGTGCCAGGAGGCACACGCCTCCTGGCACACCATAACGAGGCATTGTTGTCTGCCCCGCGCTAACAAGTAGGGCGGTGCAGTTTCCTCAACGCTTCATAATTTCAGATCACGTCTAATTAGACAGTGAACTTAACTTCAGTCTCCTTGACGGTGTTCTTGGTGGGAGCCACGCCCAGGTTGTAGACAGCAGCAGCAATGCCCAGAGCGTTCATAGCATAGTCACCAAAGTTGTTCTTCTCGATCTTGTTGCCGTGAACATTGGTGCCGAACAGGTTCTTGCCGATGTTGCCGACTTCCTTCCAAGTGGTCTGGCCGCTGAACAGGACACCGATGGTGCGGTCAATGGTAGACTTCAGGAAGGTGTTGCCAACCAGAGTCACGATGTTGGTGTTGAAGGTCTTGACGTTGTCCAGAGTCCAGATAGGAGCGGTAACAGCGCCGATAGCGTCGATAAAGCTAGCGCCACCGTTGACGTAGGTCATTTCGTTCTCTGCGATAACAGAGTAGTTTGCAGGCATCATCATAATGAATTACTCCCTTCAAATGAATAGAAAAAACTTATTTTGGCGATCTTTTTCCGGCTGCGCATCCATCCAAAGATCATTTATGTAACCGAGTGCGCACTCGGCTGCAACTTAATAGGTCATTGCCTCGCCATCGTCGTCTTCTTCAACAACTGCCGCGGGGGCAACGGGTACAGGCTCTTCCTTTTTGCGGCGGAAGATGCCCTGCTGCAGGTTCCAGAGCTCGTAATATTTGCCCTGCTTTGCCAGCAGCTCGTCATGGGTACCGCGCTCCACGATCTGGCCGTGATCCATGACCAGAATCAGGTCGCAGTCACGGATGGTGGAAAGGCGGTGTGCCACGATCAGCATCGAACGGTCAGCCAGCTGGTTATAGATCATATCAAAGATGGTATTCTCTGTACCAAAGTCCAGGCTGGAGGTCGATTCATCAAAGATGTAAAGGCTCGAATCCTTCAGGAACGCACGGGCCAGTGCAATGCGCTGCTTCTCACCACCGGACAGGCCGTTGCCGGCTTCCTCCAGATAGGTGTTATACTGCAGCGGCAGCTTGCGGATGAACTCGTGTGCGTCGGCCTTCTTGGCCGCCTCCCGCACCTGATCGAGGGTAGCCTCGGGGCGGGAGATGCGGATATTCTCGAAGATCGTCTTGCTGAACAGCTCAACGTTCTGCGGGACATAAGAAATGCAGCGGCGGACGGATGCATTGCTGTACTCGTCCAGATCAACGCCATTCACGCTGATGGTACCGCTCTCCGGCTCGTAATACTTGAGCAGGAGCTTGGTGATGGTGGACTTGCCGGAACCCGAGGAACCAACCAGCGCCACCTTCTTGCCCTGCGGGATGGTGAAGGAGATGTGGTCCAGTGCCGGGGTGCGGTTGCCATACCGGAAGGTGACATCCTTGAACTCAATGTCGCCCTCCATGCTCTCCATCTCGGTGTACTCGTGGTCATCGTCCTGCTCGGATTCGTAATCCATGATCTCCGTCAGGCGCTTCATGGAGATGGAAGCTTCCTGAATGGACATCTGCATACTGATGAGCTCGCTCACCGGAGAAGTAAAGTAGCCCGAAAGGGTGCTGAACGCCATATAGCCGCCCAGCGTCAGCTGGCCATTCAGCACCTGCGTGATGCCCACATAGGTGGTGACCATGTTCAACACGGTCATGATCACGCTGGAGATCAGGCTCTGGCCGGTGCTGATCTTGCTGGAACGCAGGCTGATCTTCAGGCTCTTGATGTATTCACGCTCAAGGGCTTCCAGCTCGCGCTCTTCGCAGGCGTTGCACTTGATGGTCTCGATGCCGCGCAGGCTCTCGATCATCTGGCTGTTCAGAACGGCCGACTGCACCATCGTCTCTTCATTGATCCGCTTGTAGGGCTGCTTGAAGATGATGACGAGCAGCAGGCTCAGAACGGTGGTAAACAGGGTAATGGAGAACAGCGAGGAGTTCATCCGGAACAGGACAAAGCCTGTACCCACGGCCATCACAATGTCCATGACCACGCTCATTGCAATGCTGGTCAGCACCGATTTGATGGTGCCTGCATCGGAATAGCGGGTGGTGATCTCGCCGGTCTTACGGGATGCGAAGAACTTCATCGGCAGTTTATACACATGCTCGAAGTAGCCCAGCATCAACGGGATATCGATTTTAATGGAAAGGAAGATCAGGATCCACTGTCTCACGGTCGAAAGCAGCGTGCTGGTCAGGTTGACCACGCTGAACACGACAATGAGCGATACGAGCAGATTTTTCAGCCCATAAGGCAGCACCTCGTCCATGATCGCCTTATTAAAGACGGTGGACACGATGCCGATCAGTGTCAGGATCACTGAACTGAGAATAGCGTAAGCAAACAGTCTTTTTCTGGGGAAGCAGCAGATCCATGTACCGCTTCAACATGTTGTTGCGGGCTGCCTTGGCTTCCTCTTTGCCCTCCACCTTATGCTTGCCGGTGCCGCCCTTGAACTCCGCTGTGGGGTTCAGCAGCAGCAGCACGCCGGTGAAGTTTTTATAGAACTCATCCAGGCTGATCTTTTTCAGTTCATTTGCAGGGTCGCCAATGACGACGTAATCCTTGCATTTGTACTTTTTGCTTGCATCAGCCTTGCGTTCTTCTTCCTGCACCACATGCTTGCGGCGGGCATCGTCCTCCTTGATGGTCGTCTTTTTGAAGATGACCACAAAGTGGGTCATGCCCTGGTCGGTAATGACCTGCGCAATTGCGGGCAGTGTGAAATCGCTTAAAAAGTTTTCGCGGTCAACACGGACAGCCGCCGTGCTGAAGCCCAGCTCATTGGCAGCTTTCTGCAGGCCAACGAGGTTCGTGCCTTTCATGTCGGTTCCCATCATGTCCCGCAGGCGGGTGATGGTGATTTCCTTTTTGTAATGGAGGCACACCATTGCGAGCGAAGCGGCCGCGCAGTCCGTAGAATCGTGCTGCCGCACATAGGTATAACGCATACGATGTTTCCTTTACAAGAGACCGACAACCAAAAGCAAACGATCTCTTTTTCAATGTACTGTGTCTATTTCAAAACTACGGCTTTTATTCTAGCACACCCGGTCTGTTTGCACAAGCCCCAGTTTGCTGTTGTTTTGGCTGTAGGTCTGACAAATGAAAAAGGTTTTCTTTTTGCACTCCGGTTTAACAGCGCATAGCCTTCTGCTTTGCCCTGCCCTGCGGAGAACCAGGGCAAAGCAGAAGTCCGCTGCTATCAAAAGAAGGGAGCGCCTACCCTTTGATCTGAGTCAATCACCACAGAACGTTTAAAAACTGTTCCAAGGTTTGGGTGTAGTATACCACAATCTGACAGCATCTTCAAGAGGACATTTTTTAAGAAATCATTAATTTTGAAGATTTTGTGAAAAAAGTACTCAGATTGGTTACAACACCCGGTTAAAAACAAAG
>ENA-OQKB01000225-OQKB01000225.1-human-gut-metagenome-genome-assembly--contig:-NODE-225-length-13272-cov-2.957550_pt1 | contig 13272 bp, 17 predicted proteins | sample MGYA00242646_ERZ504793 | MGnify/ENA primary metagenome ERZ504793 (study PRJEB26092, sample SAMD00036409) | human gut metagenome | host: Homo sapiens | study: EMG produced TPA metagenomics assembly of...
TTCTCAATTTCAATCTTGGCTTGTGTATCTGCATATACCGTTTCTGCATTTAAGCTCCCACTGACTAATGTGATGTTAATCAGAATCAAACCAAAAATTTCTTTCAACCTTTTTCCCATCATTATGCTACCCCCTATGTTTCTATATAGCACAAGGCTATTGCATGACTTCTGTTTTTTTACATATCATACAACAGCCTTGTGTTTTAACCATTAATTATCATATCCGTGACAAATTGTTCTTGTTTCTTTCACATTAGCAGTATTTCCTGCGTTACAATTTAAACATTTTGTAGTTTTTATTCCTGTTCTATACTGCTTCAAATCAGTTCCCCATGCGTGACCATGAGTACATGTAACTGTACCACTGCTTATCCAGCTTCCCCATACGGTTGACGATGTTATTCTTCCTCCACATCTCGGGCAAACTGTAGCATACGGCATAATTTCTTCATACGCAAAAGTATTCTTACTTTCGATAACATCCGCTTTTGTTACATTGGCAGAAAATGTACTGGCCAACATTAAGGTCATTAGAAAAATGGAAATTTTTTTCTTTACCGCTTTCATACTTTTTTCCTTAAAAATTTATTATACCTGTCAACGTACATTCTACATTTGTATAATAAAAAATACCACACTTCCTACTTTTTGTCAATCTTTTTCTACGTTTGTCTAATTAATCATTATACCCATGGCAGACTATTTTTTCTTTGCCTGATCTTTATCTCAAAAAAATTTACCACATTCATTACACCTGATTTTTTCTTACTCCATATCTGGCTTTCTGTAAGTCATCCTCCCCATGCATATTGATGTGTACATACTACTATTTTTTTCTATTTTCCCATGCATTCCAAACCACTTCTCCTTGTACCGCAGCTTTGCATTTGGGACTAATTTTCTATATGCGATGATGACCATATTTGTCGCGCTATTTGCATTTCCGAAAAACTCAAAATAATTATTCCAAAAAGAAAAACAGTGACGTATATTCGAAGTTTTTTTCTTGCTAAAAACACATTGTAAAATCGTTCTTTCAGTATCTCTGTTTCTGATACCATTGAAACAACTCCAGATAATTCTTTTTTCGTTTGTTTTGAAGCCACTTTTAAAATAACATTGCAATAATCTTTCCGTTGCGTCAGATTCATATGTTTTGTAACAGTCTCATCACAGACACATTCGATATCTATATTTGCCATTTTTTGCACCCACAGCATTGGGATACAAAACCAATAAACATCCCTTATAATTTGAAGAAACCTTTTATACCATAAATCGTGTTTTTTCTGATGTGTCAATTCATGTAAAAAAATCAAATACCATTCTTCATAGGAGTAATTTTCCGTTTCCAGCATTTCTTGTGGAATCAATACTTTTGTATTTCGTACACCAAACAACATAGGAGAATAAAAATCTTGATTTTCACAGACCCATATTTCTGTTTTTTTATTTTACAAACTTCGCTTGCTTTTTTTAGAGCTTCTAATACGGAATTTTTTTGCATTCTTTTACATTCTGCAAATATTCTTTTTTTCCATATTCTATATTGTATTGCGTGAAACAAAAGACATAAAATCATCCCTGCAATCCATATATACAGCAAAAATTTTTCGCCTGACATCCACCTTCGAATTGAAACGTTTCCCATTTTCGTCATGATCGCGGTCTTTTGATTTTGTTCCCCGATATAATATGCCGGCATAGAAATCATAAAAGGATGTTGCCGAAATTTCTCTGTCACACTCCAAAATGGAAAGCACATTTTAAGTGTCAGAAGTATCCAGACTATCTTTCTCCAGTAATGACCGAGCCTTTTCCCCATTATTTTTTGTACAACATATGCCATAAATGCGACTATGCCTATTGAAAGATTCCACTTTATGATAAATGCCATCTGTAACTATATCCTCTACACCACTTTTTCTATTTTTGTCTGTCAATAAATTCCTGCAATTGCTTAACCTCTTTTGAGCTAAGTTTTTCTCCATCATACAGTGCCGATGCGAATTTTGCTAATGACCCTTGAAACATTTTATCTAACATGTTTTTTCCAACCGTGCCTATATAATTTTTCTTTTTCTACTAATGGTACATAAAGATTTGATTTCCCGTTCCTCACTTTTTGAATAAATCCTTTTTTTTCCAAACGAGTAAGCAATGTTAAAATGGTACTCGGTGCAACATTTTTCTCTACATTCAACTTTTCTTCAACTTGAAATCGACTGACAGGTTCCTCATATTCCCATATAATCATCATAATTTCCTGTTCTGATTCTGGTAATTTTTTCATTTCTACTCTCCGCTTTTCTCTACTTTGATCAGATTATAGCATATTTTCCAGAAAATTGTTGCACTTTTTGGGACTGTTTTCCGCCTTCCGAAGCTAGTACATCGTTTTCGAAATAACTATACCACTCACTTGTCTGCAAATCCGAGTGCACAGGTCTAAAAGCCTCAGCGTAGCCCGCTACGCCTACATTTTTATACCTGCACACTCGAATCTGCATCCTGCGTGATTGGTATAGTTATTTACAAAACGATGTACTAGATTCTAGCATGATTCTTGATTTTTTCTTCCGTTTCGCATAGCTTTGAATGCACTTCAAAAGCACCGGCCAAATGGTCGGTGCTTAAATAATGGTTTCATCAAAAATAGGTTCATCCTATACCACACATAAATATGCAAAATATCCTGCATAGCATAAAAGCATAACGACACCACACGTTTTCCGTAATTCCCTGTTCTTGTACGTCCCAATCCATAAAACCAGACCTGCCAGAATTGCGATTCCTGTGTCTACAATAAATTTAGTTTCAAATGGCACAGGACAGATCAGTGCGGCTGTTCCAATTACAAATAAAATGTTAAAAATATTGCTTCCGACAATATTTCCGATTGCAATTCCTGCATTCCCTCTTTTTGCTGCTGTCACAGATGTTACCAGCTCCGGAAGGGATGTTCCGAGAGCAACAATCGTCAGTCCGATAAAACGCTCACTCATTCCAAAGTATCGTGCAATCTCGGTTGCCCCGCTGACGGCAAAATCACTTCCTTTTACAACCAGGACGCCGCCTGCCACCATACAAAAGAAGACTATTTCCAGACAGGATTAATTTTTCGCTTCCTCTTCTTCCGGTATTTCCCCTTTTTTTTGACATTACAAACAAATAGCCAAGATATACAAGAAACAGTACCCATAAGACTATGCCCTCGGCAAACGTTACTTTTCCTCCTGTCATTCCGCATATCATTAAAACTACCGTAACAAACATCATAAACGGTATTTCATAAAACAAGGTAGACCTTTGTATTGCCACATTTGTTATTAATGCCGTAAGTCCGAGAATAATAAAAATATTCAAAATATTGCTTCCAACCACATTTCCTATCGTAATTCCTGCGTTCTGCTGCATCGCTGCGGTAATACTTACAGCGGCCTCCGGCATACTCGTTCCCATTGCAACAATGGTAAGTCCGATAATCAGCTGGGGAATTCCAAACTTTCTTGCTATGCTTGCAGACCCTTCCACAAACCAGTCTGCTCCTTTTACCAGAAAAAGGAAACCCACTATCAAAATCCCTGCCTGTAACATCATACGTATCTTCCTCTCTTTCTTTTGCATTCTTTGCAGCAGGTGTTATAGGCATAAAAAAGAGACTCCTACTGCATCTACAGTAAAAGTCTCGCTATTTAATCACTTTCCGAGTTATTGAATATCAATAGCTGTACTGACGAAGAAGTGAACACGGTTGGCTAGCTACTCCCTTTTATTTTTCCAGTTTATCAAATCTCTTTCTTTTCGTCAATATTTTTGTTTCTCCTAGTTCCTTATTTCCAGATATTCTTATCTTCATTACACTTCTTTAGTATATCCAACTCCTCCTGATCATACGGAGTAAAATCTGCATGATACAAATCATGCATCCATACGGAAGTATCTACAGACGGATATTCTTTAATAAAATCCCATGCAATATGAAATTGTGTCTTTCCATTTACCAAACCGAAAAAATAACTTCCTATTTTTTCTCTTTTTCCATAGCGGCAGGTGCGTCTGAATCAGACTTTGAAATGGGCGATGCATCCATTCTGTATTAATCAGCGGACGATTAAACTGTTTCAAAAACTTTACCATTCTTCGTGCATGCGTATAATCACCATAAAAATGAAATGTAATAATGTCCGAGAGTTCTATGTTTTCCCGATCCACCCCACCTCACCATGAAAACATGGGTTGTTTAGCCATTCATAATAGTTTCCCTTTACCTGCGCTCCCCACATTTCTATTGTCAATGGTTGCTTTACGTCTTCCTCCCTTAACCATCCTATTACTTTTTTAGCCATCGGAAGTGATTTTTCTCCTCTTCCTGAATTTCCCAGTTCATTCCAGATATTCCAAATGATAACCCTGTCATCCTGACCATAACGTTTTGCCAGTTCTCTTACATATTTCTCAATTTCAGGTGTCATCTCTTCATCATCTGTAATACTATAACCTACCGTGATCCCTGTCTGTGTTTCTTCGTCAAAAGAATTATCACTGGTTCCCCCCAAAAAAGCCCTCCACAGGTTCCGGTTGTGGTCCCGGAACTGGTTCTTTGTAAAATTGTTTTGCAACGGTACAATCATTGAATAAAACCGGCATGATTGTCATATGATAAAAATCCAGCAGTGAAATAAACTCCTCCAGATTTTTCATAAAACTATCGTGCTGCTGTCTCCATAATTCAAACGGCAAAAACAGGCGCACACTGTTTAATCCAAGTGAAGCCGCTAATGAAATTTCTTTTGCTGCCTCCTGAAACGCATTTTTATGATCATACTCCTGCAGCAGTGCATAAACGCCGCCTGCCGGTGTACTTGGCACAAAATTGAATCCGGAAATCCACTCATGTTCACGGAACCAACTCCATATCTCTTGTTCTGTCCACTTTCTGTTCATACTCCTGTTCCTCCACACTTCAAAATGATCGTCCTACGGTTTCAAACTTTCTGTTGCTCATTCCTTTACAGATCCCAAGGTGATTTCTGACACAAAGTATCTCTGCAAAAATGGATAAATGATTAAAATCGGAGCGGTAGAAATAACTATTTTGGATCCATTGAAGGTTCTTTATGACATTCTCCCTGCCAGCTGTTCTGTAGACAGTCCTGATTGAGACATATCGGAAATACAAATAACCAGTGACTAAATATAGGTCTGCAGTGGAAATTTTTCCGGCGTATCAATCAAAATCATTCCGTCAAAAAAGCTATTCCAGTGATTCACAATACAAAAAAGGGTAACTGCTGCAAGTGCCGGCTTCGACAACGGAATCAACATCTGTACAAGTTGTCGCGCTAATAACTGCACTCAAAGCCCTTTCCAAGATAAATTCAAAAAGAGAATTTCTATGAATTAAGGGAATTGCGCTTTCTTTGCGCATGATTTCAGTCATTTATACACAGTAAGCACAAAAACAATACTACTGCTACTTATTTTAAGCCGCATACCTCTTCAGCTCTTTCGCTACTTCATCCATATTTTTTTCTCCGTAAATAGTCAGCTTTGCCTTTTTACGAACTGCCATGCCAAGCACTCCTAAAATAGATTTCGCATCTACCATACAGTGTCCATAAGATAAATCTGCCTCGTACGGTACTTTCGACACAGTGGAAACAAAATTGATAGCATCTTCTGGTGTATTTAAATAAATGTTCATGTTTTTCATAGCACATCACTCCTTGCTTTTTCTTACTCTTATTTCCTTGTATTTCTTTTCTCTTTTTTAATATGCAATCATCGGAATTGAATCTGCTTTTTCTTCGCATGGCTCCTTCTGTCCGTCTGCGACTTCGTAGATTTCGCTGCTGCATAGCTTAATCTGTTCCATCATATCCGGGTATGGCTGTGAGCAGATGTCAAACAGGCCGATGTTATAGTTTTCTCCGTCAAAACGTCCCAGCACAAACTGATCATAGCACTGAAAATAATGACAGCCGACACCGTTTGGATGAGCCGCAGCTTTTTCACAGTAATGGCGGTAGGCAATTCCACGATCTCTCTGTGAAAGTACGCCTTCCAGACCAGTTGCCGGAAGTCCTGCGTCGAGCGCTCCAAAATGGAACTCTCCGATCATCACCGGCAGATCCACACCAAGGTCTACAATGTTCTGAATCGCGCTCGTCGGGTCAACCGCGTAGCAATTGATCGAAAAGACATCGAAATTCTCCCATCCTTCTACGAGATCCGGATCAGAAATCCAGGCCCAGCGCATACCGAGGATCATATGGTTTTGATCGACTGCTCTGCAGGCACGGGCCGGAATTTCCACATAGCGCCGCAGCATGTCTCTTGAAAATGCCCGCATATCTTCTTTTGCCGCATCAGACCGTTTGGAAATCTCTTTCTGCGGGCGGTACAGATCGGCGAAGCTTACAAAATCGGTGTTCCATGCCTTGTTTAAAGCATCGATGGACTGATATTTTTCTTCCATCCGCGCAATCAGCTTTTCTTTGCAGCTGGTGCGCGCCGGATTGTACAGAGTCTCATCTGCCAGTACCAGATTGTCAACGAATGCCCAGCTCGGCTCATTCCGCAGGAAATAACCGATCATCCACGGATCGTTGGCACGCGGTGCTAATTCCTGTGCATTTTTCTTTGCCGTCTCTTCGTATTCCTCATTGAACACATCCGGGAAATCACGGAAAATGTTCTGCTTTGTTGTTGGGAATTCCGGAAGTGATGTTACATAAGGAATTTCCGTTGTTCCGAACAGCTCATCGCTACTCCAGTTGCCAAGGGTATTCATTCCGTGGGCTTTCAGCTGTCCAACAATCATTGGTCGCCAGTTTTCTTTCCATTTTTCTCCCCAGACGCGGTACAGATTTGCTTTAGAATACGAAAAGCTCTTAAAATTCCGTCTTCTTCCGGGGATCACATGCTGGGATTGAAAAAACACTCCGTAGTCACTATCGTCTTCGGACGGCAGCCAGTCGAGATTTTTTTCCAGACCATCGATCCGACAGTCAATTTCAGGGCCGACACAGTCCGGACCAATGCTTAAGAATGCATAGCCAAGCGGATCAACCAGCCACCACTTGCCGTTGTCTTCTTTGATCCTTGAAAAGAAACCGGTTCCCTCCGTCAGTTTTTTGCGCGTCCAACCACCGTATTTTGACCAGTCCGCAAACGGGAACGGTTTTCCCTGTTCCGCAAGCTGGCAATTCATTTTCTCTTTTAATTCCTCTTCCGAATGAATTTTTTCTTTCCATTCTTTCCGCTTGTTCTGTCCGAAGGCATCTACCAGCTTTTCATCCGTCAGATTCACCTCCGGCGCTTCTTTTACGAAGTCCAGATCTGTCAACACAATCTTCTGATTATGAAACGCCTGCAAAGAAGAAAGTTCTACTCTGGTGATCTCTTCCTGCGCAATTCTTCGTCCGTGACACACAATTTTTAAATCGCCCGCCAGGTTTTCCGGGAACAGAACGTTGCCTTCAAACCATGTGCGGTCAATGCACATCTGTGTTTCCAACTTCGGCAGAATACCAAATCGGATGTTCATGACCGGCTCCGCCGGATCCTCTCCGTAAATGAGAAGATTCATGGAAACACTATGTTCCTCCAGTACTTTTACTTTAAATATAAAATATCGTTCTTTTCTGGAAAGGAACTCCGGGATCAAAATGCCGGCTCCCTCTTTGTCCAGCTCCAGCAGCGCACCTCTGTCGTTTGTCTCCAGAATTTTTGCGCCGTTTGTCAGTCTGTCTTTCCCAATACAAAAACTCATTTTTCCGTCCCTCTCTTTCCGGTTAATCTTCTATATCTGAATCACTTTTCACGCAGCCAGGCAGCAAGTGTTTTACTACTGCCTGAACTGTCATCGCTACATTGTTTTACCTTCATTTTAGAACCCGCGTACTTTTTTTCTACACCGAAATTTTAAGATTCTGTCCACTCTTTTAAGGTATTTAAAATTTTTCTCACATCTCCCATGTTACTGCTGCATTGCGGTCGCAGACAAGATTTTCTCCTTCTACTTTCAGTTCCGCCACCTGTACAACCGCTTTATTTCGATCGCGCTCCGTAAAACGTGCTTTCTCTTCGTCTGTAAAGTCGCCTTCATTTTCACCGGCATACGGATGACAGAAATAAAAGATAAACGCTCTTCCATCCTTCACGAGAACATCCGCGTGATGTCCCATTCCGGTGTCCATCGCTCTTGTGCCGGATTCCTGTAAAATATCCTCACACCGTGTCCAGTGCGTATAATCTTCCGATGTATAAACTGCAAGCCCGTTCCAGAAATCCGAAATCATCCAGATTTTTCCGCCGAGTTCAAACACATTCGGTCCTTCCTGACCGCAGTCCGCAACCTCTTCTCCAACTGCATCCCAATGATACAAATCGTAGCTGACTGCTGCGTATGTCCTGCTTTCCTTGTCCTCGTCCTTGTACCACATCTTGTATGTATGCGGTGCAATTTCATAAACGCAGGCATCAATCACGCGCTCGGAATCGAGATCAACCCGTCCTTCAAATCTCCAGTCCCAGAGGTTTGTCGAAGTATAATGCAGCATCCATCTCGGATACTCCCAATCGTTTGGAATGCCGGTGATGTAGGAGACATACATGTGATACAAACCCTCTGCCTCGATGATCTCCGGTGCCCAGAACGTATTGTGTCCCGGCTCAATATCAAGTCCCTCAAGTGTTCCGCGGTACAGCCATTTTGTGCCATCCCGGCTTGTTGCAACGCCAAGGGCTGTTCCATGCACCCAGGACACACCGATCGGAACATCCGTGGCACGGCGCTGGGTGTAAAGCAGGTACCACTGTTCTTCTTTTTCATTCCAGATGACCGTCGGATCGGTTGGGCAGTCGTAAATCGGATCCCGGAATAACGGGGATGGTAATGTGACTTTTTGTTTCTGCTCTGCTTTTATGTTCATTGTTTTGTTTCTCCCTTTCACGTTCAAAATTCCTTCTGATTTATGGATTTCCGGAAAACTGTCATCCAAACTCTTCTGTTTGTTTCTATTTTAAAAGTTTCACTCTCTTTTGGGTATGGAATATTTTCATCTGTTTTTGTCAATTTTTCAGCACCTATGGCAACGTTCCGCAAGTTCGCGTGCAGGCACGGACTTCGAATCGCTGACCGCCGAAAAAAAGAATCCCGCTGGCATACCACAGATACAGCGGCAACCAAGCGGGCTTTTCAAATGATCACAGACCAGTCGATCAGCCTTTTACGCTTCCGACCATCACACCTTTTTCGAAGAATTTCTGTGCAAACGGATACACAATAATCAGTGGCAATGCTGACAGAACCATGCAGGCAAGCTCAATGGTTTTGTAGTTTGCCGCAGAATTTGACATGGTTGTCAGGACACTCGATGCGCCGGCACTCATGGTCTCCCCAAGAGATGCTGCAGAAGCACTTGCCTTGGTAATCGAGAGCATATAATACGACAGTGTCTGAATATCTGCAGACTTTGTATAATACAACGTCTGGGTATAATCGTTCCATGTTCCGACTGCGGTAAAAATACCCAGTGCAGAAATAACCGGTTTGGACAATGGAAGAACCATTTTAAAGAAAATGGTATATTCTCCTGCTCCGTCAATTTTTGCCGATTCAATCGCACGGTAGGCATATCCTTCCCGATTTACATCCGATGAAATCAGGGTTTCGCTGCAGTTGCGGAAAAAACCGAATAATGCAGCTCTTTCATGTCTGGATTTCATCCCCTTCCTCTGACGGTCAGAAATCCTCCGGTAGAAAACGCATTCCGTGGTAAACGATTGGATTGGTAGAAATTCCATGCGCCCATGCAACCTGTCTTTCCTGTATTCCTACAGATATTTTCCTAAATCAGTTTCCTCACAATATTCCATCACCAGTTCCCCGTTTTCCACCTTCAGTGGATATGCCACATACCCCGATTCGAAGTAATTTTCCGCATTCCAGCGGTCTCCGATGTAGAGGAGCTGTCCGTTTAAGTTCAGCAGAAATGCTGCCTGGCTCTGGTAGGTAGTTTCGTCGCCAATTTTTTTCAACATGCCCCAGTCGCCTTCCATACTGTCTGCTACGGCGTATTTTCCCTGGTTCGGCGCCCAGCCGGTGCAGAAGGAGGTGATCATGTAGTATTTTTCTTCGCTTTTGATGACTGACGGTGCCTCGCGGTATTCGCCCTGCCATAGACGGTGGACGAGTTTTTCGACGTTTAAATAGTCCTCACTTAGGCGGTATACGTGGAGATCCGCGTTATCGCGTGCTGCGGAAATGAAGTACGCGGTGCCGTCCTCTTCCTGGAACAGTGTGCAGTCTCGCGACATATAGCCATATGGATTGAAGTGACCATGGTATACAAAATCTCCGTCCGGTGTGTCGCACTCTGCGATTCCGATGGCAGCGTCTGTGTAATCTTTTCCGTTTTCAAAATGTACCCATAATACAAATTTCTCCATCTTTTTGTTGTAGAGCACCTTCGGCCGCTCCAGATTTACTTTTCCGCCAGTCTCGCTTATAAGCTGCAGTTTCGTTCGCACGCGGTACGGCTCCATTTTCGATTCCGTCGTCAGAATGTGGTTCCGAAATTCCCAGTTCCGCAGGTCTTTCGAACGGTAGCAGCTCACATAATAATTCTCTCTCCGGTCCTCACCGTACCAGTAAAAATAGCCGCCGTATGAAAGCATCCATCCTCCGTGCGCGTGAATCGGGTTTCCATCAATATCATTCCATAAGGTTCCGTTTTTAAACATCTTATCTCTCCTTTTCTTTTGCATCTGTAAACTGGATATTTCTGCAGTTTTTCATACAAATCGTACCGTGAATTTTTCCGCCGCGAAAAACGAAATTCGATATTTCAGGTCCCACCGTTTCGAATTCGGTCAGCTCAACGGCATTGCAGGGAACCATATTTCTCTCCGTCGTACGGTAAAAAAATAAAGATATTTTTTCTTTCATTCTGTTATCCTCTGTGCGTCCGCCGGTACTCATTCGGCGTCACGCCATATTTTTCTTTAAAAATTTTTGAAAAATACTGGCTCTTCTGATATCCTACGCTTTCCATGATTTCATGTACCCATCGATCTGTTCCGCTGAGCAGTTCTGCCGCTTTTTCCATCTTCACATCCGTAATATACGCGGAAAGATTTTTCCCTGTCTCTTCTTTAAATGTTTTTGACAGATACGCCGGATGCAGATGCGCCACTTCTCCTAAAATTTCCAGTGAGAGATCTTCGCCCACATGCTCTGCGATATACTTTTTCACGGCCGAAATACCGTCGTCTGGAAAACTTTCTTCTTTTTCGAAAAATTTTTCCATCACATGTTCCAGTGATATCTGGAAATCCTTTTTCAGGATAGGCTTTACGAGGTATTCTGTCACTCCATAGCGGAGCGCCTGCTGAGCATATTCAAATTCACTGTAGCCGGACAGAATAATTGTTTTCGTCGGATAATTTTTCTCGTCAATATACTTCACCAGATCCAGCCCTGACACGCGCGGCATGCGGATATCTGTCACCAGAAGTTCCGGCTTTTTCTGCTCAATCAGATCGCGCGCAATAGAGCCGCCCGACGCCGTCAGTACTTCTTCGAAGCCATAGCTTTTCCAGTCCACCAGTTTTTTGAGATACTCGGTCATATAGGACTCATCGTCCACCAACAATACTTTCATAGGTAATTCCCCCATCTTTTTCTCTGTGCTCCGGAACCTTTGTTTTTTTCTCCGCAAAAACTCCAGATTCTCACAGCCTCTTTACAGTCTTTCTTTCCCGTCAATCACAAAGGAAACGCACAATCCCTTCCAAATACTTCCTCCAAACTGCAGGCTGCTCTGTTCCCCATAATAATTGACAAGCCGCTGATTTACATTCCAGAGGCCGACACCCTCTTTTTCATCGCGGTTTTTCCTTGCCAGCCGTTCTTTCAGTGCCGCAATCTGTTCCTCTGTCAGTCCATTCCCGTCGTCTGATATTTCGAAACAAATTTCGTCTTTTACTTTTTTGATACACCTTTACATAAATATGCTTTGCATTTTCCCGCTCCTCGATCGCATGCTCAATTGCATTTTCGATGATCGGCTGCAGAATCAGCGGTGGAATTTTACATGCAGCAAGTTCTGGATCGGATTCTATTTCATACTCGATGTTTTTTCGCATCGCCATGATTTCCAGATACGACCGCGCATAGTCAATTTCCTCCTGAATCGTCGTAATTGACTTTTTCCGTGTACAATAACGGTAATACTGCGACAGATGCACTGCCATCTCTGTCACGGCATCGGGATTGTCCGCCGCGGTGACAATGAAGGAAAGGCTGTTGTACAGAAAATGCGGGTTGATCTGAAGCTGCAACTGCCGCATTTCTGCTTCGTTTCGAAGTTCCTGTTCTTTTACCGTTGCCTCCAGCAATTCATGCGTGCGGCGCACCATATGGTTAAATTGACGAAATACATAGGCGAATTCATTTTTCGGCATTTTGTAAATCTGCACGGTCAAATCTCCCACTTCCACCTGTTTCAGTTTTTCAGTCAGCAGATTCATCTGCATCAAAATATTTTTTACAAACAGAGAAATGTAAATCATTCCAAAAATCAGAATTGCCCCGAGCATAATGCCTGAGATCGTCATAATATTCCGCACCTGCCGCATCATCTGCCTTGTCGGATAATAGGAAACCAGCTGCATTCCATTTTTTGTTTCATCTGAACGCACAATCTGATATTTCTGTTTTCCCACACGCACCTCGCAGACTTTTTCATTACTCTGTCGTATGATTCCTGCAATATTCTGCTCCACAGATTTCTGCGAAAGCACATTGATTTCTCCACCAAACATTAAAATACTGCCTCCCTGGTCCATTCCCGCAGCCATCTCCTTGATTTCATACAGAAAATCCTGATCCATTCGGAGCACCAGCCAGACCTCCTGATCTTCTCCCCTCCATTCCACAGTTCGTCTTCGCATATAAAAAATTTCCTGTTTATTGGCTGATTTCCACTGACTTTCCTTATTGTTTTCCCAGAAAGAATCCTCAAAATATCCCTGCCGCAGCGTGCTGATCTCCCGCCCGGATTTCGGCCAGTACAGCGTCATACCACTCATTCCGACCGTTCTTCCCTGACGTTCCTGAAAAAAGACTTTTCTATTTTATTAATTTTGCTGTACATATTCATAAACATCGTTGTTTTCAATTGCCGCATAGAGATTCTGCATATTTTCTCCATATAAAATACCATCTGCTTCAATTTCAATCTCTTTCCCCTTTTGTTCC
>ENA-OQKB01000226-OQKB01000226.1-human-gut-metagenome-genome-assembly--contig:-NODE-226-length-13250-cov-4.894917_pt1 | contig 13250 bp, 10 predicted proteins | sample MGYA00242646_ERZ504793 | MGnify/ENA primary metagenome ERZ504793 (study PRJEB26092, sample SAMD00036409) | human gut metagenome | host: Homo sapiens | study: EMG produced TPA metagenomics assembly of...
ATATAATCTATTAAACATCAAACAAAATACCACGACTATTTCCGTTTTTGTACTATTTCTATACTTAAATATGTTTTATATCACTTTTTGTTATACAATAGATTCCATAAATTTTTGTTTTAAGTGCAGGAGATGTTTTTGGTTAACACATGGCCTGGCAATAGACATGACCGCCATGATGGGAAGGAAAGGCATCCTCAATTCCGACTTTGATGAACAGAAGGAGGAGTATGACTACACTTCACACGTGTCAATAACTGAAAGTGGAACTAGGCAGTGATTATCATTATGGAAAAGCGATACAGAGAGAAGGTTTTTCAGACGAAACCCCGGAGTATATCGCCATAGCCGAGATGCCGCTGTCCGGTCAGACCATCTTTGAATACGACCAGAAAAGCAATGATGCAGCGGACTATCGAACACTAACCGATGAGATAATCTGTCGGGAAGAAAATAGGTAAACTATATTACTATATGACTAATCACAAAGGTTATTGGTAACATAGTAAGTAAATCAGCAAGTAAACAAGTAATAAAGTAAGCAATATGAGTAAGAAGAATTTATCCTTATTGATGGACGGCTTCATGGGTGAAGCCAATTCATCTGATTCTGTACAGGAACAGCCTAAAGAACAGGCTGTTGAACTGGCCGAAGCACAAGCGGAACAGCCAGCAGTTCAAGATGATAAGCAGGAAAGTCCGAAGGAAGCACCTGCTAAAGTATCTTCTAAGCAGGAAGCAACCGAAACGGCTGTAGCAGAGCAAATGAAGTCCAAACTTGAAGCCAAACGCAGGGAGAGTGTGGGTCGCCCCAAGAAAGGCGAAGCAGCCAAAAGTGCCAAGAAACCCCAGGAAATCCGAGCCACCTTCATTGTGGATCCGGATTTAGTCCGTAAGGTGAAGTACATTTCCCTCGTGGAAAGCATCCTCTTGAAGGATGTTATCTCTGAAGCACTGAACAACTATGTGGATGCCTGGGAGGAGAAGAACAAGAAAATCCGGTTGCCGAAGGCGAAGTGAGAACATGCAAAAACGGAGCAAGCTGTTACAGTCTGCTCCGTTTTACTATTATACCATCCACACATCAGAGATAGCGTGATGAACTATCATTTAATCAGCTCGTTGAGCTTGTCCTCTCTGACAATTTTAGGCTGCGCCTTACCTGCCAGAATCAGTACTTTCTTGCCGTTTCGGTATATATGGAGTTGTCGACTGCATACCACTGCAGTGATTTCTTCATCCTCCTGTATGGCTTTCCATATCGGATAATATGCACCTTCCGGCTGAAACAGCTTCTTTTGAAGGTGGGAACACATATTGGTAGTATCAATGGTCATCATGGTTGTCATTCTATTTCGTTTCAATGGTAGGTTGTTTCTTTCCGTAACTTTCGCTGGGTTCGGCGGCAGCTTCCAAAACAGGTTCGTTCATCGGATAAATTTTGCTCAACTTCTTCTCTACAGGCTTCTTCTCCGTGGGTTTTGCCAATTCCGGATTCAGTCGCTCCTTCAGTTTCGTGTTCCGTTTCAACACCGACATGTTGCGGATGGCAAATGAAAGCGCCTTTTTGGTACCGATGAGCACGCAAATCTTCTTGGCACGGGTGATGCCCGTATAAACCAGGTTACGCTGCAGCATTACATAGTGTGTCATAAGAACTGGCATCACCACGATGGGATATTCCGATCCTTGCGACTTGTGAATGGTCGTAGCGTAGGCCAGTGTCAACTCATCCAGTTCTGAGGCTTCGTATTCCACCTGACGCTCCTCAAAGTTCACCAGCAGCGTACGTTCCTCCATATCTACCGATTCCACATAGCCGAGGTCCCCGTTGAACACATCCTTGTCGTAGTTGTTGCGCAGCTGCATCACCCGGTCGCCCTGACGGAAGGAATAACCTCCCCTGTTCAAGGCAATCTGGGAAGGATTCAGTGCATTTTGCAAGGCCATGTTCAGATTGGCAGCACCCACCACACCGCGTTGCATGGGGGTCAAAACCTGAATGTTGCTCACCCCTTGGCTGTAGGCTTTCGGCAGGCGGTTCTTCACCAGATTCACAATTTCCTCCGCCACCTTCTCCGGCTCCTCCTGTTGGATGAAAAAGAAATCCGTCTGCTTGCCGTTGCTCGTATCGGGGAAACGTCCCTGGTTGATGGCATGGGCACTCATCACAATGCGGCTGGTCTGCGCCTGACGGAAAATACGGGTCAGTCGAATCACCGGAATCTTTTCACTCTCAATGATGTCGCGCAACACATTGCCGGCACCAACACTCGGCAACTGGTCAATGTCGCCCACGAAGACCACGCGCATGGAAGAGGGAATGGCCTTCATCAGGTTGTTCATCAGGATGATGTCAATCATCGAACACTCGTCCACAATCAGTGCATCCCCTTCCAAGGGATTCTCATCATTCCGCTTGTAGCCGTCTTTCGGATTGAACTCCAGCAGCCGGTGAATGGTCTTGGACTCCATCCCGGTGGCTTCACTCATACGTTTGGCTGCCCGTCCCGTAGGAGCCGCCAGCAGAATGCGAAGTCCCATATGCTTCAAAGCCGCAATGATACCCTGCGTGGTGGTAGTCTTACCCGTACCCGGTCCCCCCGTCAGTACCATTACTTTTGAACGGATGGCTTCCTCGATGGCCTGCAGCTGCACCTCGTCATATTCAATGCCAGTTTCCTTTGATAAAGCCTGCACATCTACCTTCTTGGCAAAGAGGTTCTGTTCCGATTCACGGAGCAAAGCCTGCAGCCTGTTCGTCGTACCTACTTCGGCAAAGTAGAAAGGCGGCAGATAGATGGCTTCGTCTTCCAACTTCAAGTCATCCGTCTGCACCATATTATTCAAAGCCTCACGGATAGGCGCTTCGTCCGCTTCCAGCAATTCCAACGCAGCTTGTACCAACTGTTCCTCTTCAGCATAGACATGCCCTTCGTTGGCCAACTGATTCAAGGTGTAGATGATGCCACTCTTACAGCGGCGGAGGTCATTTTTTTCGTAGCCCATCTTCGCTGCAATGCTGTCGGCCGTCTTGAAGCCGATGCCCCAGATGTCGTCAGCCAGTCGGTAAGGGTTCTCCTTTACCTTGTCGATGCTTTCCTTGCCGTACTGGCGGTAAATCTTGGCCGCATAGGCCGTACTGACACCATACCCCTGCAGGAAAAGCATCACATTCTTGATGTCCTTCTGCTTCTCCCAACTCTCGCGAATCTTCTCCACGCGCTTCTTGCCGATGCCCGGCACCTCGTAGAGCCGTTCGATGTCGGTCTCGATCACATCGATGGTTTCCAGACCAAACTGACGGACGATGAGTTGGGCAAACTTCGGACCGATGCCTTTTACCAGTCCGCTTCCCAGATACTTCTCAATGCCATAGACCGTGGCCGGCATCACCTCCTCCCACGATTGGCACACGAACTGGCTGCCGTAGCGTTTGTCCACCTTCCATTCGCCCTCACATAACAGCACACTTCCGGCAGGCACCTCCAGCAGGTTGCCCACCAGTGTCACCAGGTCGTCATAGCCTTTGACCTTGACCCTCATCACCGAATACCCGTTCTCGGGATTTTGGTAGGTGATTCTTTCTACTACGCAGCGAAGTTTGAGCATGATTAAAAAATATCTTATAGTTCATCAAATGGCGGAGTATCTGATTGCCCGTTTAGAACTTGTTCATACTCCTCGTCTTGAGGCAATCTAATTATGCTTACATTTTAACATTAAAATGTTACAACAAAACTTTCAGCAATACTAGAGAGCAATATTCCTTCCAATTGTCATTTTATTTATTGCTATGCCTCAATAATTTACACCTTTCCTAAAATGTCTGGTTAATACGCCTTTAGTACTATTCATACTAATGTAGAAGTTATATTTTGAGTTTCCCATCCTCTTTATTGAGGGTGGGAAACTTCATTATTTTATAGTTACCAACGAAGGTGTTTCAATCATTCTAGTCACCAGCGACCGGAAATTTATTTTGAAATCTTCGTTCATATACTCCTTGTAGAGTGACATATCCTTCTGGCGTTGTCTGCGTACGATGCGGTCGATAATTTTGTCAAGCGCTTCTTCTGCAGCTTGCTTGTCAGGATTACCTACAATAAGTGAGAGGTAGTCGTTGTCCTGCTTGATGGCATTGACAATGGCTGTGAGCTTGACTTTCTGCTCTTCTGGAGTAGTATCCCAACCTTTGAACCATTTATCATTGAATTCTTGCAGAATTACGTCGAGTTCTTCTTTTGCATCATCACTCGTGCCTGCACCTGCCATAGCTGCTTTGGTAGGATCGAGAACAGTTTCGCTAGAATCTAATTCTATCTTTTCATTCAATCCAGTACGGCGCAGACCATAAGTATTCAAGTCTACTGAATCCAATAGGTCTTTGAGGTCGTCACGGCCAGGCACATCTACATGCAAGTTGGGAATTAAGAAACGAAGGAACCAGAACATTTTTTCCCAGTTGAGTACCTCATAATCCATGATGGCAGCTACACGAGAATAGACTTTTACAAACTGCTTGCATTTGATTTTGAAGTCTGCTTTACCATTCTCGTCAAACTCAATCTCGTGGTTGAATCGATGAGCTGCTGCATCTGTAATGGGAACCCATTTATCAGGTTCTGCGCCACTCATATAGATTTCCATAAATTGGTTGATGTCTTCTTCATCAAACACCCCAATAGACAACAAAGTACTACGCAACTCATGAAGAATGTTTACGTCCGTAGGTTCGGACAGAGTTGTGGAGGTGTAGAAAGGGTTGAAGCTTTCTTCCATGTCGTCCTTCTTGTTGTAGAAGTCCAAAATAAAGAGATCCTCGCTACGCTTGGACAAGTCTGGGGCTGCACGATTTAAGCGTGACAAAGACTGTACTGCCAACACACCAGCCAAAGGTTTATCAATGTACATGGCGCACAACTTGGGTTGGTCAAAACCAGTAAGATACTTGTTGGCCACCACCAAAATACGATTTTCGTCCGCATCAAATTTTTCTGCTGTTTCCGTTTCTGCAAAACCATTTAGACCTGCTTCGGTGTAGGTAACGCCGTTCATTTCTTTTTCACCAGAGAATGCGATGAGTACTTTGTAGGGCAACTTTAGTTTGACTACGAGGTCGGTTAACGCTTTGTAATAGTGGATTGCGCATTCTATATCCTTTGTTACGACCATTGCTTTGGCTTTGCCCTTTAACTTTCGCTGGCGGAACACTTTACTGTCGAAGTGTTGTAGCATGGTGTCTGCTTTTACTGCGATGGTGTCAGGATGGCGTTCTACCGTTCGACGCAGTAGTTTTTGAGCTTTCTTTTCGTCATATTGAGGGTTCTCCTCAATCGACTTGATAAGCTCATAATAGCTCTTATAGGTGGTATAGTTTACAAGCACATCCAATATAAAGCCTTCTTCAATGGCCTGCTTCATACTGTATAGGTGGAACGGATGAAATACTCCTTCTTCGTCTTGCCATCCAAAGCGCTCTAGAGTTTCACGTTTCGGTGTAGCAGTAAAGGCAAAGTATGAGCAGTTGCTCGACATCTTACGGTCACGAATGAGTTTGGCTATCAACTCGTCTGTATCAGATCCTTCCTGGTCTGAATCACGTTGTACTGAAGCGTTCATTTTGTCCGCAGCTATACCACTTTGCGAAGAGTGAGCTTCATCGATGATGATGGCAAAATTATGGTCACTTACGTCAGCAATAGTCCCACAGATAAAAGGAAATTTCTGTATTGTTGTAATCACAATGCGTTTGCCACCTTCTATAGCTGTTTTTAGTTCGTTTGAACTATCTGCATGAGCTATCGTTTTCTCACTTTGACCGAACGCCTTAATGTTATCTGTGATTTGTTTATCTAGGATGCGACGGTCTGTCACTACAATCACGGTGTTGAATAGCTGTTGTCCCAATCCGCGAGAGCGTACAGCGTTTTCGGATGAAGCACAAGACTTAATCAACTTAAATGCCAGCCATGTCAATGAATTTGATTTTCCAGAACCGGCTGAATGCTCAATCAGATACCGCTTGCCTACGCCATTTTCTTGTACATCGGCAATCAGTTTATCTACCACATCAAGTTGATGGAAACGTGGAAAGATCAGTTTTTTTGCATTTCGAAGAATGTGAGGAACTTTTTTCCTTGTTTTCGCTTCACCATAATCAAAGAGAGCATAATTCATAATGATGTCAGACAACGTATCCTTGGTCAGAATACGCTCCCACATATAGGAAGTCTTGTAGCCATTTTCATTTACAGGATTTCCAGCACCGAGACCATTAGGCAGACCTTGATTAAAGGGCATAAAGAATGTCTTTCCTTCATTGAGCCGTGTAGTGAAGTACACTTCATCTTTGTCCATGGTGAAGTGTGCCAAACATCGTCCGTAGTTCAGCAAAGGTTCTTTGGGGTTGCGTTCTTCTTTGTATTGCTTGATGCCATTATAGCGAGCGGTCTGTCCAGTCCATGGATTTTTCAGTTCCATAGTAAATAAAGGCAATCCGTTCACACTGATCACCATGTCTATCTCCAGTCCTTTATTGGATGATGAGAAAGTTTGTTGGCGCGTTACACAAAATTGGTTTTGTGCGTAAAGTCGTTTACTCTCCTCACTGTCGGCCTCTGATGGTTTGGGATAGAATAGTTTGATTCCTTCCAGATTGTCCAAGTCAATACCTTTTCTCAGTATTTCCAGGATACCCTTGGTGGAAATGATTTTGGCTATTTGTTTGGGTAAGGCTGTTTCTAAGTCTTTGCCCTTGTATTCTTTAAGTTTCTCGCTTTGTGTGGCATTCAAGAATGACCATAAGCGCACAGTGTCGATGGCCAACTCTTTTTTTAGGTCATCAGGGCGGCCCCAGTAAAACTTTTCGTTACCTGGGTTCTGTGTGTCAAAGTCAGCTATTTCTTTATTATGTTTTCGCTCTTCTTTAGTATTCCCTACGAGTGCTTGTTCTATCAGCCACTCAAAGGCTTGTTCGTTGCTCTTTGCAGGTGTTACCATAAGCTTTTACTTTTTGAAGATGAATTTAGCGATACGTTCGGCAACGATTGCTGTTGCGTCTTCAATATCTTTCTTTCCCCATTTATCTTTAGGGTATTTTGAAAGGTCCAGGGCCATGCCGTAACGACTGCCCTTATACCCGCGTTTACTCTGAATGGTACTGCCTTTTTTGGTCTTAAACCAGTCATTGCTGATTGATTTGTTGATGTCTTCTTCAAGCAGTATTTTATTTCCCAGTAAGTTGGCCAGTGCGTCAAACTCTTCCTTCGTTTTGATATGCGCATCCATGCGAATGGCCTCTATGTTATGTCCGCTCGCCGGCATGATATGTTCTACATTCACACGGTCGTCAAAATCAAAGTTGCGATTTTGCTCCTTAGCATAAAGATACTCATTTAGGAAGACAAGAATGTTCTTGTCATATTCCTTGAGGTAATCGAGCACATCTTCCTTCTTCCAAGTGACTTCAATATGTTTGCTGAAATCAGACTCGATCTTATAGATATCGTAGTTTCCGTCTACCAGACGGAAGTTCTCGTTGAAAAGGAAGGTCTTGAAATTGGAGGAAGAGAAACCTACATCACCCACTTCGATAATGGCAAACAAGCGGAGCAAACATTCTGCTATTGGTTGTACATCTTCGGGGCAAAGATCATTTACGTCAAATCGGTAGAGATAGGCCATCAAAAACATCTTGAAGTTTTCATTAAACTTGAGCAGGAGCTTGATGATGGGGTAATCCTTGATTTTGTTCCACGTATTGAGAATCTTTTCAAAAGAATCGCAAAGCGCCATCGGCTCATTCAGAAGTTCTGAATGTTCGATGGTGTAATACTTACGAATACCTGGTGTGGTTACTTGGTTCAGTCCATAGTGATTGTTCTTAGCACGGTTGATATACATAAACTGTTGCAACACGGCATCGATATTCATCACCTTTCTTTGGCTAAGTTGGTTGGCTAACAGCGTGATTCCTTGCCATTTTTCGATGAATGTATCTTTATCGTCCTCTTTCGAGAACAACTGTGCAGAAATGATATCGGCATCCGACAATGGCATACCGGTGGAGTTGAGTGAATTAAACATGGTAATAGCCTGTTCTATCTGCCAACTCTTAATCTCAATGATTTGACACTTACCCAGGAATATCTTGGCAAAGTTATTCAAGTTTGACTCTGAGTACAAAAGCAGCTTCTCATAGAAATACTTGAAATTTCGGAAGAAGTTGGTGTATTTATTGTCTTTTTGCTTGCGAGGTATTTTATGAACTGCTTTCTCGGCTTCAATGTAGGTCTCTGCCTCTATGATGTTTTGGAAGTCATCTTTGTAGAGTTCGTTGATACTCTTGTTTTCCAATATGGTAATACCCTTGGCTTTATTCCAATCTTCTTGAATGGCTACTTGTTTATCATCGTCTGCTTTGAATAGAATTTCAAAGATACCGTCATAGCTATTACTAAGGCCCTTGTATAGAGCTTTTGTATCTGGGCTCATTTGGAAATCATCCAGTACTTCCTTTAAACGGAGCTGTAGTGCTTTCAATAAAAGAAGAAACGTTGTTGTGCGTTGCTGACCATCAATCAAGTTCAGACAGTTATCCGTGGAGCAATCAATAATGATTGTTCCAAAAAAATAAGGTCGTCTGCTCCCGAGTCGATAAATGCCTCAATGTCTTGCCACAACTTGTCGCAGTGCATAGTTGTCCATGAATAGCCTCTTTGGTATTCCGGGATACGGAATCTGTCATCTTTTCCCAACTTGGTATATTCACTGATAAGCCGTAAATTCGGTTCTATATTTTTTGTTGCCATGTTATGATACTTTTATTTTACCCGTTACTACTTCACTGATGATAATTTGCTTGCGCTCTTGAAGGAGAGTTATCTGTTTTTGTATCCGTTCTAAAGCTGTGTTTATTTGTTGTAAATTCTGAGTTAAGGAACTCACTATATTCTTTTGTTCTTCCATCGATGGTTTAGGTATGGGGAAACGTTTTAATGCTCCCATATCTACATATTGAAAGCAAGTAGAATTTGAGTTTTCACGACAAAAATCACCAACTACATACATATAGTAGAACAGGAAAAGCGGGTAGAAAGATTCAATCAGCGATTTGCGAATTTTAAAATTCGCAAATTGCTGATTCGCAAGCGAATCAGCAATTAACATCGCATGTTCACCTATTGACGCTGTACAGATTGCCATGATGTATGATCCTGCTTTAAAGGTGCCTTTTCCGTTTATGGCTTTGGTAGTAACGTATTGCATTGCCTCCCTTAGAAAGCGCCCAGATTTTCTTATATCCTCCATACGATACCATGGTATTGAACCATTAGTCCAATATGTAGGATCGTTTTTAGATGGTGTATATCCATTTCGCATTTCAAACACATAGGTTAACGGCAAAGATTCCCAATGTGATGGTATTTGTCCCAACCAATTCAATCCTGAATTCTTCATTTCCACATTCCCGTCCAGCCCTTTCGTAACTGCACGCTGAATGATGATTTGCTTTCTTTCATTAAGCAAATCAATCATACGCTGCTGTTGGGCAATGGCTTTGTCTATTTCGGCAGTAGCCTTGTCGAGATAGGTAGCCATGGATTGTTGTTCTTCTAAAGGAGGGATAGGTAATAGCTCATTTCTAAATTCTTTAAAAGATAATGTGAGTCTGACACCACATCCCATTCCATGAAACACTTTTCGTGCATCCATTCCTTTTAGAAGATAAGTAAAATAATCTGAACATATATTTTCTTTCGGGCGTAGGGCTATGTAAGCAGAAGTAATGATTCCCTTTTCTTTTACTTGAGCAACTCTTTGAGATACAAAATCATAATTCAGATTAAGCCCATTGATCATAATATCTCCATTTTGAACTATGGTGTACTTTGAAATGATTTTCTTTAAATCAGAATCCATTTCTTGAGATTTCTTAGGTTCAATCGTTCCAAATCTAAATTGAAGTTGATTAGTATTATTACATGTAGAATTTGTCTCAACATTTTCATCAAATATTAATCTAGAGCGTTTAATTTCCCAATGACTCGGAATTTTACCAAGCCATTGTATACCACTATCTTTATAGCTATTATATTTCTCCATAAGCCTACATCAATTTAAGCAATGCTTCGATAAACCCTTGACTCTGGCGATCTAACTCCAGAATATCATGTTCATTCTCTTCCAAAGAGCGAAGTTGAGCAGGCTTATAAAAGTACTTGTTAAACGAAATCTCGCATCCAATCTTGGTGACAGGAAGGTTAATCCACGCTTCTGACACATAAGGATTTACCTCACGCTGCACATACTCCCAAATATCCTCCTTAACAGGAATTTTTTCAATGTCACGCAAATCACTGTCAGCTTCGTAGGTCACATAAGTACCATCCGTTTGTGGGTAATAGCCATAATCGGGCAAAAGACTTTCATCTATGCCGTAAGTAGCCAAAAAAGCAGGAATGTCCTTATTCTTTGCCTTGAGCACTTTGGCAATGACAGGCTTTGCAGTTGGATCTTGTACTGCATTGGTACGCAAGATGGTTTTCAACTGGGCGGCAGTTAGCTTTAATCCTAGCTCCTTGATCGCCTTTTGGTTTAGCGCAAGGAAAAGGTTGTAGTCATCGTATTCAGCCGTGCCTACTTTGTGCATGAGCTTCATTGCAGCCTGTTGCAGGGCACGACGCTCTTGCCATTTCTTGGCACTCACCAAGGTGGTAAACTTCTTGTCTGTTAGCTTTAGCTCGTTCTCATTGAGATATTCTTTAATATCAGTCACCTCTGCTTCGAGACCGCTATACACCTTATCTCCATACGTTTGGTAAAGCCATTTCGAAAGTTCCATCATGGAAGAATCAAAAAGCAGTTCATCGCACTTAACGGCAGAGAAACGGCAACGTAAGCGTAGCGGACGCTCAATTTGTACGCTGTAATAGCGGAAGTCGTCGCCATCAAAAATCTTGCTCGAAATGCGTACGTCATCATTTGCCTCACATTCAGTGCGATTCATGTAAATACGTACAATATCATCTGCATCCTTAGGCGTTACCTCGCAGTTACGGCTACCTAGATTCTTGCGCAATTTGTCGAAAGCTTTCGAAGCATCAATGAGTTGCACCTTGTGGTCTTGTTTGTGATTGCTCAGCAGCCACACATAGGTACTGATACCGGTGTTGTAGAAAATATTATTAGGCAACTGCACAATTGCATCCACCAAATTATTCTCAATAAGATAGCGACGGATATTAGATTCACCCGAGCCAGCATCGCCTGTAAACAGAGATGAGCCATTGTGAATGGAAGCCACTCTTGAACCTTGTGGTTGTGCTTCCAGTGACTTCATTTTATCCACTTCTTCGAGAATAAACAGAAGTTGTCCATCACTGGTGCGCGGCGTAGAATCCACAATTTCTTCTTCACCAATGAAATTAGTCAATTTCAAGTTGAAGCGTGCATCAAGCAGATCCTTATCATGATAGATTTTTTTCTTGTCCTCTTTCCACGATTTGCCATAAGGTGGATTGGTAAGCATATAACCAAACTGCTTATTATGGAAATGGTTCTCAGTGATTGTGTTACCACGGTGCATACCTTCAGGATCTACTCCTTTAATGATAAAGTCACTCTTACAAATAGCATAAGTTTCAGGGTTGACCTCTGTGCCATACATCTGAATGGCATTTGGAGTTACGCCCATGTTGAGTAAGTAGTCACGGCCTTCTGTAAGCATACCGCCCGAACCACAAGCAGGATCATAGAGTGAAATAATTTTAGGGAGATTATCTTTTACGGGTTCAAATACCATCTTAGCCAACAGTTCAATCACATCACGGGGCGTGAAGTGCTCACCTGCTTCCTCATTATTTTCTTCATTGAATCGGCGGAGCAGTTCTTCAAACAACGTACCCATTTGAAGATTAGACACAGCCGGAAGCGGTAAGCCGTCGGGGTCGGTTGCAGGACGGTCGGTAAGATTCAAACGGGGGTCCGTAATGCGTTCTATGATTGAAATCAATCGGTCATTATCGGCCAATTTCTTAACCTTCGCATAAAACTCAAAGTTCTTCAATACATCCTTGACATTCTCACTATAGCCATTCAGATATTCAATGAAATTGGTATAGTTGATGTCATTATTATCTGAGGATTGATTTTTCAGTCGATTGAGTGTCCACTTTGATAGGTTGTAATACGTTTGTCCCGACTCATCTTTAAGGGCTTCCTCATCTAAATTATCTGCAAGTCCAGCCTCAATCTGACTTTTGTATTCTTGCTCTACAGCTACTTTGGTAGGTTCCAACAAAGCATCGAGACGTCGCAGTACAACCATAGGAAGAATTACATCACGGTATTGACCGCGAAGAAACACATCACGCAGCACATCGTCTGCTATATTCCATATAAGGGCTATCAGTTGCTCCATTTTTTCTTACTTAAATTGTTTTTGTATATACTCAAAAAGCTCCGGATTATTTCTCATTGGATGCTGCAAACTGCGGCCTCCGTGAAATCCGTGCTCAAATAGTTTGGTTTCACTTAACGCATCACCAGTGTACTCCTCTAGAAGTTCGAGTTTAAAGGTTTTATCTTTGGGGGCTACTCCATTCCAGTAAGCACTATCGCCGCGTTCTTGATTGGCGGCAGTAACAATGGTCTTGAAACGCACACATCGTTCGTTTGACATGAAGAGATAGACTATATCTCCAATTGCAAACCTTACTCTGTCCTGTCGCCAAGATATGTAACCTAACTCTTGAAGAGCTTTTGCATGGTTACATTTTGATTTATTTGCGAATACCAGCCAATTATAATTCATGCTTCTAATCTTTTTGTGGAGTCGGTACTAACAAATCTCTAATGTCAACGCCTAAAGCTACTGCCACTTTTCTCAGTGTAGCAAGATCTGGCTGGGATGAATTAGTGCACCATTTTGAAACAGTAGCAGGGTCTTTGTCCAATTCTGCAGCCAGCCATTTATTTGTCCGCTTGCGCTCTGCAAGAACAACTTTTATGCGATTCAAATCTTTCATTTCAATTTCTAGGTTTATTGCGTTTGGTACAAATTCAGTGAGAATATATGGAATACGTATGAAAATATCTGTCTTTTCTCTTTTGAATGTAATTGCTGAATTCAACTTGCAAATGCAACAGAATTCTGATTAATAATTTGTTTAAATTTTTCGTTTGGCGTGAGGTATCCAAGTCTTTTACGAGGTCGATTATTGAGTTTATTTTCAATCCACTTAATC
>ENA-OQKB01000228-OQKB01000228.1-human-gut-metagenome-genome-assembly--contig:-NODE-228-length-13218-cov-2.172027_pt1 | contig 13218 bp, 10 predicted proteins | sample MGYA00242646_ERZ504793 | MGnify/ENA primary metagenome ERZ504793 (study PRJEB26092, sample SAMD00036409) | human gut metagenome | host: Homo sapiens | study: EMG produced TPA metagenomics assembly of...
CCTTCGTACCAATGATATGGATATTACGCTCCGGCTTCGCGGTGCCGCCGATCATGTTCAGGGTAGCAGTTGCGCCATCCGCAAAATTCATCAGCACCGATTGATGATCCACCACCGTATGTTCACAATCCCACACACAGCGTCCATGGATATTGTCTGTCATCAGCGACTTGCGCTTGTCCTCCAGCGTCGGATTCTCAATATTCTCCAGGCAGTCCCATACATAGAACGCCCACCGATCCGGGTGATCCAGATAATGCTTTTTGGCAGAGTACAGACAAGTCTCCTCGCACTGGCAATCCACCAGGCAGCGCTTGCCTGCCCCTGCGGGCTTTTTGGCAGGATCAAACTGGAAGTCACTTCCAAAGCTTGCGATCTGTTTGGGCGAAACGCCGCTCTTCAGCCACATAATGAGATCCATGTCATGGCAGCACTTTGCCAGCAGCATCGGAGCCCCGCATTTTTCCTCGTTGCCCCATTTGCCGCGCACAAAGGAGACGGCCAGATGATGATAGCTGACATGCTCCGTGGCCTGAATGTTGATAATGTCACCGATCTCCCCGCTCAGCAGTCTCTGCTTGATTGCGACATAGAAGGGCGCATACCGCAGAACGTGGCAGATCATCACCTTCCGCCCGGTCTCTTTTACCACCTTATATAAATAGTTTACTTCCTCCTCGCTGATCGCGAAGGGCTTTTCCAGCAGCATATCATATCCTGCACGCAGGAGCGGAACCGCAGTGGGCACATGCTGGCGGTCCATGGTTCCATTGATCACCGCATCTGCCAGCTTAGGCCTTTCTGCCAGCTCCTCAGCGTTCCTGAAGCACATTTCCTCCCCGAAGCCATGCATCTCCGCAACCTTTTTCCGCCGGATCGGATCCGGATCTGCTACGCCCACGATCTTCAGCTCGTCCGGGTGTTCCAGCGCATACAGGCTGTACAGGATTGCCCGGTGGCCCGCGCCCACGATGATGGCCGTGATTTGCTTACTCATAGTTTCTCTCTTCCTTTCTTTTGAATGGATCTCCGATTCCAATTTTGTTTCCAGCATATCTTTTTGTGCCGGAATCGTCAAGGTGAAGGAGCATGACATTTCATCCCGCACCATGACAAAAGGAAGAAAAAATGCATCTTTATGGATATTGTGCAACAATCACACTCAAAAATGAGAAAATCTTTTGTGCGCTTTGTATCAAAAAATAGTTGCAATTACCAAAAAGAAACATGATATGCTTCTGAGTAAGGAAAAACCAACTGGTCGGCAGCGTACGAGCTGAACGGAGGTTATGGAAGCACGGGGATCTCCCCCGTCCCATTCCATAAATCAAGGAGGAAAAGATCTTATGAAAAGAAAGAAAAATCAGCAGACGCGCCGTATGCAGCGCTATGGTCGCTTCTCTGGCATTGGGTGTCCTGGAGGGCTGTGGCAGCTCTTCCTCTACTACTTCTTCTGCTGCCGGTTCCGGAGCAGCTGCTTCCAACGAGCGCATCACCGTGCGCATCCTGAAATCCAAGGCCGCGAATGAGGTTGCTGCCGAGCAGATGGATGTCTGGAAGGTCCTGGGCGAAAAATTCAATATGGATTTTGAATTTGATAATCCCCCGCAGGACAACTACAACGAGCGCCTGAACCTTGTGATGATGGATGCTCAGCTGCCGGATATCATTATGGATATGCCCACCACCGAGGTGCTGAAATACGGCGAGTCCGGCGTGATCCTGTCCCTGAACGACTACATCGAGAACAACATGCCCAACCTGAAGAAGGAGATCGACAAGCGGGACGGTGTACGAAAAAGCACTGACTTACAGCGACGGCAATATTTATTATATGCCCATGCTGGATGAGAAGGTCTCCGGCAATATGCCCTACATCGTCCGCACCGACTGGCTGGAAAAGCTGGGCATTGAGAGCCCCGTGACCCTGGAGGACTGGGAGAACTACTGGCATCTGGTCAAGACCACCGACCTGAACGGCAACGGCACCAACGATGAGATCCCCTTCAGCTCCTACGATATGACCGGCCTGCGGAACTTCTGCACCGCCTTCGGCTGCCTGGATGACTTCTACACCGACCCGGACGATGGCGGCAAGGTCCACTACGGCCCCATTGATCCCAAGTACAAAAAGGCCGTGACCTGGATGCACGATATGTACGAGAAGGGCTATATCGACCCTGAGATCATCACCATGGACTACGCTTCCTTCGTGCCGAAGCTGGCCCAGAACGCGGTGGCTTCCTTCTACGGCCCGCTGGGCGGTATGCTGGCTGCACAGAACGCCACCATGCCTGCCTCCTTCCCCGGCTTCCATGTGGAGGCCACCGTACCCCCCAAGGGCGATGCACAGATCCACTCCTATATTGATCAGGAGCCGCGTGCCATTGCAGCCGCCACCATCACCGCAAGCTGCAAGAACGTTGACCGCGTGGTCGCTCTGCTGGATTACATGTACAGCGAAGAGGGCACCCGGCTGATCAACATGGGTATTGAGGGCACTCACTACACCATGCAGGACGGCAAGCCAATCTTCACCGATTATGTGATGAAGAACCCTGACGGCCTGTCTCCCAAGAATGCGATCGGCACCTTCACCTTTGCACAGAGCTCTGGCCCGTTCATTCTGAGCCAGGATGAGGTCACACAGCTGGATGATGAGTCTGTCAACCGCGCAAAGCAGGACTGCATCATTCCCTTCCTGGAAGAATCCAAGAAGTACGTCATTCCCGGCTCTACCTCCTTCTCCTCTGAGGACGATGCCGTCCGTCGTGCAGTGATGGCAGACGTGGATACTTACGTTGATGAGATGATCATCAAGTTTGTTTCCGGCCGTGAGCCGCTGTCCAACTGGGACACCTACGTTGAAAAGGTCAATGGCATGGGCATTGCAGAGGTCATCGATATCTACCAGAAGACTCTGAATGGCTGATGCCTCAGCAGGCACCTATTTTTTGATCCAGTAAAATAACGGCCGGGGCAGGAACACCCTGTTCCCGGCCTATTTTTTCCTGGGTTCTTCAGAACGAAAACAGGAGAATACCACCATGAAAACTGCCACCGCAGCAAAACCGATCACACTGCCAACAGCGAACCGCCTTGATCATGCCTGCAAAAAGTTCTGGCGCAGCCGTTATCTGCTTTTGATGCTGCTGCCCGCCCTGATCTGGTATATCGTGTTCATGTACGCGCCCATGTACGGCGCGCAGATCGCCTTCCGTGATTTCTCTCCCGTACTGGGCATCACGGGCAGCAAGTGGGTCGGCTTCAAATATTTCATCCAGTTCTTTAAATCCGAGTATTTTGGCCGTCTGATCAAAAACACGCTTGGCATCAGCCTGTATTCCATTATTGTGGGCTTTCCCATTCCCATCATTCTGGCTCTGCTCATCAACGAAGTCCGCGGTAAATTCTTCAAACGCAGCGTACAGACCGTAGTGTACCTGCCCCATTTCATCTCCGCCGTGGTCGTTGTCAGTATTCTGAGCGCCCTGCTTTCTCCTTCCAGCGGCCTGATCAACCAGCTGATCACTGCCTTTGGCGGTACGCCGATCCATTTTATGGCCGAACCCAAGTATTTCAAGACGATCTATGTTCTTTCTGACATCTGGCAAAGCGCCGGCTACGGTTCCATTGTGTACATGGCGGCACTGACTGGCATTGACCCCTCTCTCTACGAGGCCGCCACCGTTGACGGTGCTTCCAAATGGGACAAGCTGATCCATATCACGCTACCCGGCCTGCTGCCCACGATCATCATCATGCTGATCCTCCGCATGGGCTCTATTTTCTCGGTCGGCTATGAAAAGATCATGCTGATGTACAACCCTGCAACCTATGAGACTGCAGATGTGATCTCCACTTACGTTTACCGCCGTGCCTTTGAAAGCGGCGATTACAGCTTCTCTGCGGCTGTGGGCCTGTTCAATTCCGTGATCAATTTTACCATTATCGTGCTGTTCAACAAGTTCAGCAAAAAGATCAGTGAGGTGAGCCTGTGGTGATGAAAAAGAATATTGATGCGATGAATCACCCCACGAAAGTGAAGGAAAGCATCGGGGAACGAATCTATACCATTGTTGTGTATCTGCTGCTGATCCTGATCAGCGCAACCATTATTCTGCCGCTTCTGCACATCGTCAGCGGTTCATTCAGTGATCCCATGCAGCTGCTGACAGGCAATGTTTCCTTCTGGCCCAAAGGCTTTACGACCTCCATGTATGAGAAGGTTCTGAAGGATGCCAGCATCTGGACGGGTTATCTGAACACGATCCTGTATACCGTGCTGGGCACCCTGATCAGCGTGACCCTTACCGCCTGCGCCGCCTACCCCCTGTCTCGCAAGGATCTGTTCGGGCGCAACGTCTTTATCAGCCTCTTCATCTTTACCATGTTCTTCAACGGCGGCATGATCCCCACTTATCTGATCATTCAGAAGCTGGGTATGCTGAATAAGATCTGGGCGCTGGTGCTGCCTTCCGCCATCAGTACCTATAACATGATCATCATGCGCACGTTCTTTGAAAACACCATCCCGAATGAGCTGATCGAGGCCGCAGCCCTGGACGGCTGTAATGATATCACGACCTTCTTCCGCATTGTTCTTCCGCTCTCCGGTGCAGTGTTCGCCGTTATGGCGCTGTTCTACGGCGTTGCGCAGTGGAACAGCTGGTTCCCGGCATTGCTGTACATTCGGGATCGTTCTCTGTACCCTTTGCAGATGATCCTGCGCGAGGTCCTGATCCAGAGCGACATCGGCAACATGGCCGGTTCCACCGGTGATGTCGAGGTCATCGGCGACGGTCTGAAATATGCCACCATGGTGGTTTCCACCCTGCCGATCATGTGCCTGTATCCGTTCCTGCAGAAGTACTTTGTTGCCGGTGTTACCATTGGCGCAGTCAAGGGCTGATGGGAGGATATCACACCATGCAATCACATGACCTTTCCTTGCCTGCGTGGGGCCCCTACACCAAACGTTACAGCGGCATTTCCCATGTTCCTGCGGCCAACGACGGCGTTCGGTTTGACCTGTCCGTTTTTCCGGGAATGTATCGCCGCCGGGTCGATGTGCCCAATGTACGGTTTGAAAGCGGCTTTCACCCCTGGGCTGCGGCTCCGGACCTGAGCTGCTACACGTTCCGCCACGAGCTCCTGTGGAAGGATCAGCTGTATGCAGACATCTCTTTTGCTCCCTTGGGGGAGGATGCCCGGCTGATCCGTGCCGAGCTCCACAACAATACAGATGCTCCGCAGAATCTGGTGCTCCATGCTATGGCTTCGGCCTGGGACCCCGTTCCGTCCTACCGCGGTTTCTCCCTGCCGGGCTGTGAGGTGTCCCTGCCGGAAAACGCTTCCTTTGTCTGGGCAAAGGATTATGACACCCTGGATTTTTCCATCCACCGTCCCAACGAATGTCTGACCTGGGATGGTCTGCGCCGGGGCGAAGAAGCCGTTCCCGGCTTTGGTCAGGGATACGGCATTGGCATGGGGTTCGGCTGTTCCGAAGGCAAAGGACCTTTTGGGCAGGTCGTGCCCAACGGAAAAGGGGACACCGTTACCTTTACGCTTTCCCTTACCGCGCCCCTGCGTGCCCCCTGTCTCTGTGTACGGTATTGGAATCCGGCAGATGAAAGTTCCGAGTACGATGTCAATGGTCAGGATACGTTACAGCTGCCACCCTGTCAGAAGCCTTCCATTGCCATCCTGCCGCTGAATGCTTCTATTCCCGCCGGGAAATTCACTCTGACCCTGACTGCTGCCGGTGTTGGAGGGGCGAAGCTGGATTGTCTCGCTCTGTGCGAGCAAGCGGACGCTGGTAACTTTACCGTTATCCTGCGCGGAGATGGCTCCCGGCCTCAGGCCGAGCCCGCCGCAGATGAAAACTATCTGACCCTGCAGTATCCCCACATTCAGGAGTGCTACGGGATCCTGTGGGATGATATCACCACCCATATTCGCACGATCGAAAACGATGAACTGGATATCTTTCTGCGTGACACCGTACACGACCATGTAAACGCCACGCTGCGCGGCAACGGAAAAGGGCATTACGTCAATCTCTTTATGGGGCCGATCCCCTTGGAGGCAGGACAGACAAAGGTGATCCATGGAGCGGTCTGTGCTGCTCCGGATCCTTCTGCCGCCGCGCTGCGCTGCCATGAACTGCTGACGCAGCGCAGCGATTGGGAGCATGTATGGCAGCAGGCTTCTGCCTCCCTTGCAGCACCGCCCGCTCTACCGGCTGCCGAATCGCTTGCCTTGGGCCAGCAGTTGATGAACGCAGTTCTCTGCACCAACGTTGTGTATCCGGTGTATACGCGGGGACAGTATATCCGTCACTACACTCCCGGACGCTGGTGGGACTGTGTCTACACATGGGATTCCGGATTCATTGGAATGGGTCTGGCTCAGACCAGCCTGCGCAATGCCTTTGACTGCCTGAACACCTACCTGATGCCCCCGGATTCTGTGGATGCTGCTTTTTTTACACCATGGCTCCATGGTGCCAACGCAGTTTTATCTGTACGCTGAGCTGTTGAATCGCACCAGCAGCAGAGAACTTGCCGCCTACTGCTATCCGCGCCTGAAGCTGTACTACCGCTTCTTCACCGGGCAGGAAGGCGGCTCCACTACCGCCAACCTGCACAGCGGCCTGCTGCGTCCCTGGGATTATTTCTATAATTCCGGTGGATGGGACGATTATCCCCCACAGCAGGAGGTTCATCGCCGCCGTTTGCAGGCCAGCTGCGCGCCCGTGGTCACAACTGCCCATGCGATACGCTGTGCCAAGATCCTGGCTTACACCGCCCGCCTGCTGGGCGAGACAGCCGACGCAGATGCTTTTGATGCCGATGCGCTTCGCTTGGGGCGCTCCCTGCAGACTGCATGGGACGAGGAAAGCGGTTACTTCGGGTACCTCCTGCACGATCCTTCCGGTGATGCTGCAGATATTCTGCGCACCGAGCAGGGTTTGAACTACGATATGGGCCTGGATGGCGCTTCGCCGCTGTTTGCAGGTGCCTGTACAGAACCGCAGAAGGAGCTTCTGTGGCAGAAGCTGCAAAGCCCAGAACACCTGTGGTGTGCCTGCGGCCTTTCTACCGTGGATCAGAGTGCGCCGTACTATCGGCGTGACGGCTACTGGAACGGCGCTGTATGGATGCCTTATCAGTGGATGTTCTTCAAATCTGCACTGGATGCGGGCCTTGCCGATTTTGCTTACCGCATTGCTGACACCGCTCTTACCCTGTGGCAGAACGAGTGTGCCGAAAGCTACTGTTGTTTTGAACACTTTATGATCGAAAGCCGCCGTGGTGCCGGCTGGCATCAGTTCAGCGGGCTTTCTTCTCCCATTGTACAGTGGTTTTCCGCTTACTACCGCCCCGGCACCCTCACGACCGGTTTTGATGCCTTTGTCCGGCATACGGATTGGGCACCGGACAACAGCGCCTTAAATGCCACATTGGATTTTACCGCAGCGGGCCGCAGCACTGTTCTGGCCGTTCTGCAGCCGGGTCCCAAAGCTGTTACAGCCTCTGTGCCCTGCACCGTGACCACACGCCACGATGGGCTGCTTGAGCTGACCTTTACATTGGATGCTCCCTGCACCGTGACCATAAGCATCCATCCCTGAATCCACCTAGTAAAAAGAAACGAACGATGTCCGTCCGGATCGGATGACATTCGTTTCGTTTTTTCTGCGCTGAAATCAGTTATCTCCTTTGCGAACTGCAGAAGGCGAGAGCTGATACTTCCGCCGGAATGCCTTATAGAATGTATTCGCCGTGGAGAAGCCGCACTGTTCTGCAATATCCGTAATATTCAGATCTGTCGTTCTCAGCAGCTGCATTGCATGATCCAGACGCAATTCTTCCACATACTCTGTATAGCTCTTTCCGGTCTGCTCCTTCAGGAATTGCGAAAGATACTTTTTCGAGATCTTGAACTGCTCTGCCGTCATCGCCGCATTGATCTCCGGATTCTGGAAATTCTGTGCCAGCCAGTCCAGAATATTCTTTTGAAGCGCATCATTGTGGCTATGCTTCAAGAATTGCACATGGCTGCAGATCTCCACACAGCAGTCCTGCAACCGGCTCAGCATCTGGCGGGCAGTCAGTTTAGAGTCATAACTGCACAGATAGGCGATATCCGGACAGCATACCCTTTCCGCCGTGTTCAGCAGAATGCCGCCTGCCGTGTAAAAATCCTGCTTAAAGTTTTCCGGGTCCAGATTATCCACCGGGAACAGTTCACTCAGAAGCGAAACCGCCTCTTCCGTGCATCCGGAAAGCAGATATTCCCGAAGCCGCGCTGCATTGGTTGCATTGACCGTGGTACCGCGCTGCGCACTGCCGTTCCCCAAATAGCAGATCTTCTGTGTCGGATCTGCATAGGCCGCTACGTTGCGGGCCTTCCAGTAAATGTCTGACAGCTGCTCCATTTTCTCAAAAGGATCGCTCAATATCAGGGGAGTTGTCAGATGCAGCGCATCATACAGCTGCTCTGTGCGGAAACACATTTCCCGCAGTTCTTCTGCTTCATCCGTTTCCTGCGTCAGGATCACCAGGATCAGGTCATCTGCCGTTGCCTGTACATAAAATCTCTGCCCGTAAATCTGACGTATCTGCTCTGACACCACCACAGTACGCAGCTCCTCTTTCAGTGAGCACTCGGCGTTTTCCTGAAGAGATGGGATCAGCAGCAGGAAGTTATAGGCTTTCAGCTGCACCGCATCCGTCAGCTGCTGAAGGGATTCCTGACTCACAGACCCTGTACGCAGCAAAATTTCCATTTTGCCATGTTCCAGCTCGCTGCGTGAATGCTCCAGTTTCTGTGCCAGTTTATGCTGACTGTTCACATTTCGGAGAAAGATCCCATTCAGCACTTTCCGTGATGCCAGATCCGATTCATCCAGCGTATCCAGCATCGGACGCAGGCTGTTCATGTCCTCCAGTGTCATGCAGACGCTGATCAATACACAGCCCAGAACGCCCACGATCAGATACAGACAAATTGCACGCTGTACTGCCAACAGACCCGCTTCGTAGAGCGACGGCGGCATTCCAATGACCGCCGTTGCATTCAGAGATGCCACATATCGCGTTGCCATCAGATAGCGCTTTCCCTGATAGGTCTCCCAACCCGTATCATCTCTCGTCAGGGAAAGTGTCGTTCCGTCATAGTTATTTCCCGCCAGGATCGTTCCGTCATCGGAAATCAGGCAGAAAAGGCCTTCCTCGCGCCATTGCTGCTGCGAAAGGAACATTGAAACGACATCTTTTTCCTTGATCAGCACCGTCATTGCGCCGCAAAGGCGGCCCGCCGTGTTCACATAGGGCTGGTATACCGTGGTATACGAATTGCCATAGCTGGAATGCATCAATTTGACAACATGGGCGGGCTTTATCGTCGTTACATCGATCTGATTCTGCGCATCCCATTCCTCCTGAGACACATCCTCATACTCAAGTGCTCCCGGGTAAAAATTGCTATGGCTTTCATACGCGCTCCGGTCATCCAATATGATGCCATTCCGCTCAAATGTAATATAGCTGTATGTGATCACAGAGGAATCGTAGGTCTTATCCTGTAACGATTTGCTGGCTCTCGTCAGTGTCTGATAATCTCCCAGGATACTGTTATCATAACTGCTGGCAAGCAGAGTATACTCCGTTTCGCTGAACAATTTGTTCGTTGTACTGCGGATGTTGCTCAGGCATTGCTCCAACTGGGTGGTGCCGATCGTCAGCATTTCCATCGCGCTGGAGGACTGCGCTTGGATCGTCTGGCGGATCATCAGGCTATATAGAGGAAACACGACCAGGAAGAACCCAACCGGAATACAAAGATACCTTAAAAGCCTTCGGATCCAGTTTCTAACAAACAGTCTCTTACGCATCTGCAAAAGCTCACTCCAAGCAATGATGATTTCTATGGAACTGTTGGCTGCACCTGTAAGGCGTTTATGGAGCTGGTGCATGTTGCACAGCTCCTCCCTCCGCAATTTCGCAGCATCTTTCCAATTATTTTACCACAGAAGGATTTTTTCCTCAACATTTTATTGATTTGTAACAAAAATCCACTTTATTCACCACTGATTTTCTAATGCTTGAAAATACTCTGTCAGATGGTCGTATCACTTTGTCTCCGCAAACCGTAGTTGTCGTTCTAAAGACCACCACCCACGGGCCGTGATTGTCTGAGGTAACTCGATTCCCTGGCCCTCTGATTAAAGAATCCAGGTGCATCATTCGTCAAATTTCAAAGTACGAAGAAGCGTTATTTTTATCGTATCATCGCAAAACAACGTCTTTGTCGCACACCGCATTGTTTGCACACAGTGTAATGCCTTGCAACCGTTATCCAGCTATTCAGGTGTGCAAAAAAGTGTGCAAAAATGTGCAGACGGGCAAAACAAAGCCCAATGGACAAATCAACCACCGGTTCTATGGCAGGGTTTAGGACATCCGAACAGACACCGTTTGATATAGAAATGAGGTTCACCATGAACAAACTGCTTTCCTGCCGCTACAATATGGACACCAACCGGGTGGAAACCCGGTTCGAGGATGGAACGACTCTTGCCATCGACTGCATCGCCGTGGAGGACGAGTACGGCGGCACCCCGGCACAGCGAGCAGAACTGGACTGGCTACCGTTCTTGGCAGGCGGAGCACCCGGACTTTGAAAAGATTGTGGTTCACGGTCACCGCCACCTATAAACAGTAAATCGCTGCAAAAGCAGAATCCCAAACTATCAATGCCTGCTGATAGTCTGGGATTTTCGCTTTAATATCTCATTCTACAACCTTGCCGGTAATGTATGATGTTCTATCACCATTGCCTTTTTCAAAGAGGACTTCGGTTGTCGCACCACATTCTTCGCAATGTAGATATAGTTTTTTCAACCATACCATCGGCATCTGTATCATCGCCATCTATACTGAGCTTCTTGCTCTTACATACGGAACAGTAATATTGTGCGAGAGGGTCAAATACTTTTTGAAGAATGTTTTCGTAAGCACCAACAAGAGAAATGCACAGAGTAACACAAATTGACGCTTCATAGTATGTAGCACTTCGTGAATGCGTGATTTTGTTTGCATAATCCCATGTCGCCTCTGTCAGCTTCTTAATGATGCTACGGTAATCAGAATTTTCTGATCCTTTCAAATAAAACTGAACAAACAATTCTGCCTTGCGCTTAAAGTTTGATGCTTGGGGCTGCTCCTCGTCCCCAGCCATTACAGGTTTGTAAATGTGGTTTCCAAGTTCAATTAGCGTTTCCCTGCATTGGACGCCTATTGCTTGAAAATCTTCTATTTCCTTAGCAGCATCAATCAAGGCAGCAACACTTTTTAGTTTTCGGAATAATTGGGGAGCAATTTCTGCTCCGAGGGTTACTCCATTCACAAAATCTTCTGGATGGTATTCATCTTGAGCGGCGCTCATTCTTTGCATTAACCCCATGTGAAAAGAGTACACCTCATCGGTTCCGAAATAATAGGCGCTTTGAGGATACAAGTTCATGGGAACACTATCACCCTCTACTACCCACCAATCACCATCGGCATCAGTTTTGACATTCCAGACACAAACATCAACACCTAAGTCGTTAAAATGCTGTTCTGGTTTGGCACTTAACACATTGCATTTACCTCGGCTTTGCCCCTCAACATATTTTTTAACATCCTCAAATGTACGTTTCCCCATAGAAGCCTCCGTTTCGCATTTGCAGTACACTGACTTTACCGATATTATAGCATAAAATGCTAATTTTCATAGAGTGAGTTGCGTGCGCTTGATGGATTTTCAATCGCACGCTTATCCTGATGCTCGGCGAAAAATTCGCAGAGCTTGTCAACTTCATCAGAGAGGACAAAGCCTTGTCCGACCACTCTGTAATGCCAGATGGACAACCTACCGTTTCTGCCCTGACAGAAGAGTGACAAACGATGCCCACTCACTTATGGTAGAACCATAGGCGAGTGGGCATTGTTTTGTTAATCGAGATTTTTCGGCAAGCGATCATATAGAACCACCGCGTCCTGCGTTTCGATATGTACGCGCTCTTTTTTCAGAAGAGTACGAGAACGTTGGTTTGCACGGTAGTCGCGGCCGCTTTCTTCAAAAGCAGAGCAGCACAGAAAGTCACATACCGCATTGCCAGAGGGGGATTCCCGGATAATGAACACAAAGGCAGTTGGTTCAATCTGGCTGGAAATCAGGTAGTCCGCTTTGATTTTGGTCACGAACGGATAGAACTGGGGCATATAGGAAAACAAATCGAACTCCTGTTCCAGTATTTCTTTCAATCGCACCAGTGCCAGCAGACGCGGTTTCACATACTCCTGATAGAGTGTGCCCTTCTTTACCTTGTCGTAGGTGATCTTATCAGACAGAATCATATCAACCGTCTTGCGTGGACTATACCGGGGCAAGGCGATGTCTTTCAGGTAGTGGAACCCAGCAAGGTGAGGGAAGTCCTCTGGTGAAAATGTCAGCTTGATCTCGTGCAGTTCACCCTTATAGCCGTAGGTGAAAACATAGTGGTACTCAGTCAGTTCTTTCCAGACTTCTGCTGCCCGATACAAAATATCTTGCTGTTCGTCCTGCACGTTTTCACCTTCCCTCAAAAAAATAGAAGCCCTGCCGAAAGGCAAGGCTCCTATTAAGCGTTTTCTTTCGATTCATCGAATCTATTCGGCTTGTGGTTATCGCTCAACCCACGGTCTGGCTCCACAATCGGCTGATACCGAACCAGTCCACTGTTTCATCGCCACCGATAGCTGGTCAATGCCGCTATCCTCTAGCATTATTATACCACAAAAGGACGTAAGTGCAAGTAGTTGAACTTTAGAAGCTCAAAATTTTCATTTCAATAACAGTGTATGCAACAGTTCAATAAAGCGATTCCTTTATTTCTCTTCTTTCTATGAACCAGTCTTTTATCTATCGTTACATTCTCTTTGAGTCTTAGTCTGAGACCTTCACTGTTGCGATTTTCAATCTCTTGTTTAATCAATTTTTCAAAACACTCATTTAATAAAATATGTCTTTTGTCCATGTCAGATATTTCTCCACAGCCATCAAATATAACATATTTCATTGGAATGGCGTATATAAAACAATAATACCTGCTATTAGCCCTGTAATCTTCTACAAGTTCATCGGCCTTAATATATTCAGCTAGTTTTCTAAGGAATTCTGAACCCT
>ENA-OQKB01000229-OQKB01000229.1-human-gut-metagenome-genome-assembly--contig:-NODE-229-length-13207-cov-3.472477_pt1 | contig 13207 bp, 12 predicted proteins | sample MGYA00242646_ERZ504793 | MGnify/ENA primary metagenome ERZ504793 (study PRJEB26092, sample SAMD00036409) | human gut metagenome | host: Homo sapiens | study: EMG produced TPA metagenomics assembly of...
AATCTGGATGACCTTGTAAAAGATGAAATTCAGAAAGAAAACGAAACCGTAAAAAATTTCGATGAAATTTCCAATCCATCCGGTACGGACAGCACAGAAGACGGCTATCTGATCTCCAATGTCTCTCTTTTGATCCAGCCGGTGGCAGTAAGTCTGTCCAGAAGCCTTGTATCAGAGGAGCAGACGGAAACAGCAGAAGCTGAGACGGCGGACGAAGGCGAGCATGAACTGCTTGCAGCTGCAGAGCAGAAATCCAACCTGAGTGCAGGTGAAATGACAGCAAGTGCAGCCGATGACGTAAGTACGCTGCGTGCCGCAGGAACGATCCTTGTAGGACCGGACAACTACGGAACGAATAAGACATCCACTCCGACTCCGACAGCCACACCGTCGAAGAGCAGCAGTAACAACAGCTCTTCCAATTCCAATACCGGAAGCACAAAGATTCCGCAGAAGAAGACACAGACCACTGTAAGCATCCGCAGCATCCCGGTCAACACCGGCGATGAGACGATGGTGCTTCCGCTGGCGATCAGCTCCGCACTTTCTGCAGCCGTTATGTTCTGCATGGCATTCCTTCAGATGCAGGCGAAACGCGCAAAGAGCATGGCCGCATGGCTGGAATTCAAAAAGAATCATCCGTTTGACGAAAAATAAAGAAACAGGCATATCCGGAAAAGCCATTCCATACATTTACAGTATGGGAGGGCTTTTTCTTATGGAAGAAAAGAAAACATGGGCGGTGGGTGCGGGCAGCGGGATCAGCTGGCTGAAGGCTCTTCTCGTTTCCTATCTGATCTCGGTGCTTCTTCTTTTGCTGCTGTCTTTCCTGCTCTGGAAATTTTCCTGGAAGGAAAGCTGGGTGCAGGCGGGCATTGTGGTGATCTATCTGGCATCAAGCTTTTCCGGCGGAAGAATGGCAGGAAACATGGCGGGAAAACGGCGGTTTCTCTGGGGCATCTGCTTTGGAATCGTGTATTTTGCCATTCTGATCATCGTCTCCGCAGTCTTCCTGCCGGGCGGATTTGCCGGAGCCGGAAGACTTCTGTGGGCGGCAGCAGTCTGTGCCGTCGGCGGAATGGCAGGCGGAATGACGGCACACGGCAGATAAAAGCGGACAAAACAGAACATTTTTCAAAAAACAGACTTTTAAATTTGAAAAACCTATGCTATAATGGGAAGAGCTAATGGCCGAAGACTATAAAAAAGTCGCGCGTCAACTACAATGAAGGAGGAATGTGCCATGAAACACATCAAAACTTTAAATACAAAAAGCTTACAGAACACTGTAAAAAAAGGTGGATGCGGTGAGTGCCAGACATCCTGCCAGTCCGCATGTAAGACTTCTTGCACCGTAGGCAACCAGAGCTGCGAGCATAAGTAAAAGTAATCCATAAGGACGAGTAAAAGGTGTTCCCAGAACCGGTTTCGCCGGATTTGGGAACATTCTTTTTGCCAGGCACATCAAAAAAAGAGAGAGTTATAGAAAGGAATACCACAGTGATACATTTATATAAAAGCAATGGCTTCAACATGGTGCTGGACGTCAACAGCGGCTCCGTCCATGTTGTGGATGACTGCGTATACGATGTCCTTTCCTGCATGAACGAGGAAAAAATGCAGAAGAGGCAGCAGAGGCGCTTAGCAGTAAATATGCCGAGCAGGACATCACCGAAGCCAGAGAAGAAATTCAGGAACTTACAGATAACGGCATGCTCTTTACAAAAGACATTTACGAAAACGCAATTGATCAGTTTTCCAACCGTCCGACCGTCGTAAAAGCACTCTGCCTCCACATTGCACACGACTGCAACCTTGCCTGTCGTTACTGCTTCGCAGAAGAGGGCGAGTATCACGGAAGACGTGCACTGATGTCCCTGGAAGTCGGCAAAAAAGCGCTTGATTTCCTGATCGCAAACTCCGGCAGCAGAAGAAACCTCGAGGTAGATTTCTTCGGCGGTGAACCGCTGATGAACTGGGATGTTGTAAAACAGCTCGTAGCCTACGGAAGAGAACAGGAGAAGTTACATAACAAGAACTTCCGTTTCACCCTGACCACCAACGGTGTTCTCTTAAACGACGAGGTCATGGAGTTCTGCAATAAAGAGATGGGCAACGTCGTATTAAGTATCGACGGAAGAAAAGAAGTTCACGATCACATGCGTCCGTTCCGCAAAGGTGCCGGAAGCTACGATCTGATCGTGCCGAAATTCCAGAAATTCGCTGAGCTTCGTCATCAGGATAAATACTATGTGCGCGGAACCTTCACGCATTACAACACAGACTTTGCAGCTGATGTTCTCCATCTGGCAGACCTCGGCTTCAAGCAGATCTCGGTTGAGCCTGTTGTAGCGCCTCCGACCGAGGACTATGCGATCCGTGAGGAAGACCTTCCGGTGATCTTCGAACAGTACGACATTCTGGCAAGAGAGATGATCAAGAGAGAAAAAGAAGGAAGAGGCTTCAATTTCTTCCACTTTATGATCGATCTGACCGGCGGACCATGTGTTTATAAACGTCTTTCCGGCTGCGGTTCCGGAACCGAGTACCTTGCGGTAACACCGTGGGGCGATTTCTATCCGTGCCACCAGTTCGTAGGACAGGAAGATTTCTGCCTTGGAAATGTTTACGAAGGCGTGAAAAAGACAGAAACGGTCAACGAATTCAAAAAATGCAACGTTTATTCCAAAAAGGAGTGCAGCCAGTGCTTTGTCACGGTTCTACTGCAGCGGCGGATGCGCGGCAAACTCCTACAACTTCACAGGTAAGATCAACGATGTTTACGAGATCGGCTGTAAGATGCAGCAGAAGCGGATCGAGTGCGCATTGATGATAAAGGCAGCTCTGGCCGAAGATTAAAGAAAAGAGGAAAATCGCGACATGATGAAAAAGAAACAGAGTATCATCGCGCTCGTCCTGGCAGCCATTGTAACAGTGCTTCTTGGATGGACGATGATCAAAGGATGGGGTCCTACCGGAACCGGTTCGATGAAGAACATCAACCTGGGTCTGGATCTGTCCGGCGGTGTCAGCATTACCTACCAGGCCGTAAAGGACAACCCGACAGACGAAGAAATGTCAGATACCCGCTACAAGCTGGAACAGCGTGCGCAGCAGTACAGCGAAGAGGCACAGGTATATCTGCAGGGCGACAACCGTATCACCATTGAAATCCCGGGTGCAACCGATGCAACCACCATTCTGGAAGAGATGGGTAAACCGGGAAGCCTGTATTTCATCAAACAGACCAACGATGACGGAACAGAAAACTACACCTACGACAGCTCGACCGGCGAGTACGTTCTGAACGGAAAAACTATCGAAGAGCTCGAGGAGGACGGCTCCGTCGTTCTGACCGGTAAAGATGTGGAGAGCGCAGAAGCCATGCATCAGCAGAACTCCACCACAAAAGCAACCGAGAGCGTCGTTCAGCTGAAAATGACCGACGAAGGAAAACAGAAATTTGCAGACGCAACCCAGGAAGCCTACAGCGCAGGAAAGAGCATCGGTATCTATTATGATGAAAAATTCGTCAGTGTACCGAGTGTAAACGCTGTGATTTCCGATGGTACTGCAGTCATCTCCGGCGGAAACATGGACTGGGATGAAGCAACCAGCCTGGCATCCACCCTCCGTATCGGTTCCCTTTCCCTGAAACTTGAGGAGATCAACTCCAGCGTCGTTGGAGCACAGCTTGGATCTGCAGCTGTTTCCACCAGCGTAAAAGCGGGAGCGATCGGCATTGTACTGATTATCCTTTTCCTTGCAATCGTATATCGCCTGCCTGGTATTGCTGCCGGATGGGCACTGCTCATCTATGTTGAGCTGAATCTGATTGCTTTAAATGCATTTGACCTGACATTGACCCTGCCTGGTATCGCAGGTGTTATCCTGTCGATCGGTATGGCGGTCGATGCGAACGTTATCATCTACGCCCGTATCGAGGAGGAGATCGGTGCCGGAAAGACGGTTCATGCGGCAATCCGCGACGGATTCAAGAAGGCAGCTTCTGCCATCCTGGACGGAAACGTGACGACCCTGATTGCAGCAGCTGTTCTGTATGCGCTTGCGAGCGGAAGTGTCCGCGGATTCGCCATGACACTTGCTCTTGGTATTGTTCTTTCCATGTTCAGCGCCATGGTTGTTTCCAGACTGCTGGTCAACAGCCTGTACGGTATGGGACTGAAGGATGCGAAATACTACGGAACCAAGAAAGAGCGCAAGGGATTTCCATTTGTGGAAAAGAGAAAGATCTTCTTCACGATCTCCTGCATTCTGCTGCTTGCCGTTCCGGCCAGCATGATTTTCATGCATCAGACAAAGGGAAGCGCACTGAACTTCGGCCTTGACTTCAAGGGCGGTACTTCCATCAACGTTCCGTTCAACGAGGATTACTCCATCGAAGAGCTGGACAAAGAGGTAGAGCCGGTTGTGGAAGGCGTGACAAAAGATTCCAATATTCAGATGACAAAGGTTGTCGGAGGCAACAATGTCATCATCAAAACACGTTCTCTGACTCTGGAAGAGCGTGAACAGGTTTACCAGGCAATGGCAGACAATTTCGGTGTCGATACTTCTGAAATCACTTTCGACAACATTTCTTCTACTGTAAGTAAAGAAATGAGCCAGAATGCGATGAAAGCAGTTATCATCGCTGTAGTCTGCATGCTGCTGTACATCTGGATCCGTTTCCGCGACATCCGTTTCGCATCGAGTGCCATCCTTGCACTGATGCACGATATCGCCATTGTATTCGGATTCTATGTGGTATCCCGTATTTCGGTCGGCAGCACCTTTATCGCGTGTATGCTGACGATCCTCGGCTATTCCATCAACAGTACGATCGTCATCTTCGACCGTATCCGTGAGAATCTGCCGGAGTTAAAGAGAGAGCCGATCGAGTCCCTGGTTGACCGCTGCATCACGGACACCCTGACCCGAAGCATTTACAGTTCCCTCACCACCTTTATCACCATCTTTGTTCTGTTCGTGATGGGAGTTTCTTCCATCCGCGACTTTGCAGCACCTCTGATGGTTGGTATCGTATGCGGAGCTTACACTTCTGTCTGCATCACAGGTGCCCTGTGGTATGTGATGAAGCACGTTGGAAAAAACAAATATGTGCCGTCCAAAGCAGTACAGAATAAGACAAAAATAATAAAAGCAGCAAAAACCATAAAAAGAGAAACGCCGGACCGGAAAAGTCCGGCGTTTCCTGCTAAACAGGAAAGAGGAGAACATATGAAGAAAGAACGCTGGGTAGTTTCGGCAAAACGCGCCGATTTCCAGGCAATTGCGGACCGGTTCGGCATCGATCCCGTCATCGCCCGCCTGATCCGGAACCGGGATGTGACCGGGGAGAAAGAGATCGAAGAGTATCTCTTCGGTGATCTGGAGCAGCTCCACGATCCGCTGCTGATGAAGGATATGGAGCGCGCGGCAGATCTGATCGCAGAAAAAATTCGGGAGAAAAAGCCGATCCGCATCATCGGGGACTACGACATCGACGGTGTTACGGCAACGTATATTCTGCTGACCGGATTAAAAGATCTCGGTGCCGATGCGGATGTGCGTATCCCGGACCGGATTGCAGACGGATACGGCTTAAATGAGCATCTTGTGCAGTTTGCCGCGGATGAGGGGCGGGACACGATCGTCACCTGTGACAACGGCATCGCGGCGGGCAGTCAGATCCGTCTGGCAAAAGAGCTTGGCATGACGGTTGTTGTGACGGACCACCACGAGGTTCCGTTTGAGGAGGATGAAAACGGAGAACGCCGCTACATCCTGCCGCCGGCGGACGCGGTTGTCAATCCGAAACGGAAAGACTGTTCCTATCCGTTTCCGGGCCTCTGCGGTGCGGCCGTCGCATGGAAACTGATCCAGACGATGGAGGCAAAAGCAGGTATTCCAAAGGAGCACAGCTTCCGCTTTCTGGAATTTGTCGCCATTGCGACGATCGGTGATGTGATGGATCTGCAGGGAGAAAACCGGATTTTTGTAAAAGCCGGCCTTCGGCGCTCCATAAAACGCAGAACCTCGGCCTGCAGGAGCTGATCCGTGTGCAGGGCATCGAGGCGGAAAACGTGACACCGTATCACATCGGCTTCGTTCTCGGCCCGTGCATCAACGCATCGGGACGGCTTGACACGGCGGAGCATTCGTTAAAACTGCTCTGCGCAAAGACACGTGAGGAGGCCGCAAAGCTTGCCGGGGACTTGAAAGACCTGAATGAAAGCCGCAAAGAGCTGACGCGCCAGGGTGAGGCGAAAGCAATCGAGCTCGTGGAAACCTCCCCGCTGCAGAACGACAAAGTCCTCGTCGTCTATCTGCCGGACTGCCACGAGAGCCTTGCCGGAATCATCGCAGGTCGCCTGCGGGAGCACTTCCACAAACCATCCTTCGTACTCACCAGAAGTGAGGAGGGCGTCAAGGGCTCCGGCCGCTCGATCGAAGCGTATTCGATGTATGAGGAGCTCTGCAAATGCAAAGAACTGATGACGAAATTCGGCGGCCACCCGATGGCTGCGGGCCTTTCCCTCGCAGGAGAGGAGATGATCGAACCGTTCCGCCGGGCACTGAACGATAATTCCACGCTGACGGAAGAGGATTTCGTCGAAAAAGTTGTGATCGATGTGCCGATGCCGATCACCTACATCACCAAAAATCTGATCCGCCAGTTAAGTCTCTTGGAGCCGTTCGGAAAAGGCAACACGAAACCGCTGTTCGCACAGAAAGGACTGACTGTATTAAATTACCGCATTTTTGGAAAGAATAGAAACGTGGTGAAAGTACAGCTTGCCGATGCGGGCGGATACCAGATGGATGGTGTCTATTTCGGCGAGGGAGAAGCGTTCGCCGCATACGTGGATGCACATCCGACCCTCTCGGTAGCGTACTATCCGTCGATTGATACGTGGAACGGACGCGACAAATTACAGATCAATATCCAGAGTTATTTTTAAAGATGCAGAAAAGCCGCAAATACCTGATTTTTCTGCCCTGTTTTCTATCGGAAACAAAATTGACGCAGAAGAATATTGATGCTATACTGTAAGGTGAATTGTCAAACCTTGACGAAACGGAGGAATATTTTATGAAAAAAGTAGAGGATTACGTAAGAAGTATTCCGGATTTCCCGGAACCGGGTATTATTTTCAGAGATGTAACGAGTATCCTGCAGGACGCAGACGGACTGCAGCTTGCCATAGATGAGATGCAGCATTTTGTAGAAGAAGTAGACTGTGATGTAATCTGCGGAACCGAGTCCCGCGGCTTCATTTTCGGTATGCCGATTGCTTACAATCTGCACAAACCGTTCGTGCCGATCCGTAAAAAAGGAAAACTTCCTCTGGAGACCGTCGAGGAGAGCTATGACCTGGAGTACGGCAGCGCAACGATCGAGATGCACAAAGACTCCATCAAACCGGGCCAGAAGGTAGTCATCATCGACGACCTGATTGCAACCGGCGGTACCGTGGAGGCTTGTGCAAAAATGATCGAGCGCCTCGGCGGCGAAGTAACCAGAATCGTGTTCCTGATGGAGCTTGCCGGCTTAAAAGGACGCGAAAAACTGGCAAAATATGATGTAAAATCTGTCATCCGTTACGATGGCAAATAACGTATCCAACGAAACGCAGGGGTTAATCATGAGAGCGGAGGATACATATGGAAGAAGAGAAAAGAATCAGTGAAGAAGAATTAAAGAAGGATGTGGCGGCGGCAGAAGCCAGAATCCGCAAGACGGACGATTTTACAAGTCCGGAGGAATTATACGGGGAATTGATCGCTTCTGTGAAAAAATATCATCCATCGGACGATATTTCCCTGATCGAAAAAGCATACCGCGTGGCAGCGGATGCACATAAGGACCAGAAAAGAAAGAGCGGGGAACCGTACATCATCCATCCGCTCTGTGTGGCAATTATCCTGGCAGATCTGGAGCTCGACAAGGAGTCGATCGCGGCAGGCCTTCTGCACGACGTTGTCGAAGATACCGTCATGACCGAAGAAGAGCTGACCGAGGAGTTCGGCCCGGAGGTGTCCCTGATTGTAAGCGGTGTCACGAAGCTGGCACAGCTGAAATATTCTGCGGATAAGGTCGAGGAGCAGGCAGAAAACCTGAGAAAGATGTTCCTTGCGATGGCAAAGGATATCCGTGTTATTCTGGTAAAACTGGCGGACCGTCTGCACAACATGCGGACCGCACAGTACTGGTCGCCGGAGACGCAGAAGAAAAAAGCGCGTGAGACGATGGATATTTATGCCCCGATCGCACAGCGCCTCGGTATTTCCAAGATCAAGGTCGAACTCGATGACCTTTCTCTGAAATATCTGGAGCCGGATGCGTACTATGAACTGGTGCAGAAGGTCAGCATGAAGCGGGAGCAGCGGCAGGAGTTTGTCGATGCGATCGTAAAAGAGGTGACCCGTCATATCCACCAGGCCGGCATTGAGGCAGATGTCAACGGACGAATCAAGCACTTTTTCAGCATCTACAAAAAGATGGTCAACCAGCACAAGACGCTGGATCAGATCTATGACCTCTTTGCGGTCCGCATCATCGTGGAATCCGTCAAAGACTGCTATGCAGCGCTCGGTGTCATCCATGAAATGTACACGCCGATCCCGGGCCGTTTCAAAGATTATATTGCGATGCCGAAGCCAAACCGTTACCAGTCCCTGCATACAACCCTGATCGGACCGAACGGACAGCCGTTTGAGATTCAGATCCGTACTTATGAGATGCACCGGATTGCAGAATACGGTATCGCTGCGCACTGGAAATACAAAGAGGCCTCCGACGGCAAAAAGCCGGGACCGGAGCAGGAAGAGGAGAAACTGACCTGGCTGCGCCAGATTCTGGAGTGGCAGCAGGACATGGCGGACAACCATGAGTTCATGAACCTCTTAAAGAGCGATCTCGACCTGTTTGCCGACAATGTTTACTGTTTCAGCCCGGCGGGCGATGTCAAAACGCTTCCGGTCGGCTCCTGTGCCATCGACTTTGCTTATTCCGTCCATAGTGCGGTCGGCAACAAGATGGTCGGAGCGAGGGTCAACGGAAAACTCGTGCCGATCGAGACGGAACTTCACAACGGAGACCGCGTCGAGATCATCACCTCGCAGAACTCCAAGGGACCGAGCCGCGACTGGCTGAAAATTGCGAAGAGTTCCCAGGCAAAGAGCCGCATCAACCAGTGGTTCCGCCAGCAGAACAAGACGGACAACATCGTCAAAGGCAAGGAAATGCTCACCAACTATGCAAAGCTGAAGGGCAAAAACCTTGGAATCTATACAAAACCGGTGTATGAAGAGGCTGTTATGAGAAAGTACGGTTTCCGCGACTGGGATTCCGTTCTTGCGGCCATCGGCCATGGTGGCTTAAAAGAGGGTCAGGTTCTCAACAAGCTGATCGAGACGTACGAAAAACAGCATAAAAAAGAGATTACCGACGAGCAGGTGCTCGAAGCGGCATCCGGAGAGAAGGTTCTGCCGGTTGGAAAGAGCAAGGGCGGCATCGTCGTGCGTGGTATCCACGATGTGGCGGTGCGCTTTTCCAAATGCTGCAACCCGATCCCGGGAGACGAGATCGTGGGCTTTGTCACAAGAGGACGCGGCGTGACCATTCACCGCACCGACTGTGTCAATGTCCTGAATCTGCCGGAATCCGAGCGGGCGCGCCTCATTGATGCTGAATGGCAGGCAGAGGACAACGGCGGCTCTCTCTATACCGTGGAGATCAGCGTTTACGCAAACAACCGTACCGGTCTTCTGGTGGATATCTCCAAGATCTTTACCGAGCGGAAGATCGACCTTGCGGCGATGAACGTGAGAACGAGCAAGCAGGGAACGGCTTCCATCGATGTGACGTTCGACGTGCACAACAACGAAGAGCTGAACAGCATCATCGAGAAGGTGCGCCAGGTGGAGAGCGTGATTGATATTCAGAGATCGAGAGGATAAAAAGGAGAAAAGCGTATGATAAAGGTAAATTACCGGGCACTTGGAATGCTCTCGACAAACTGCTACGTTGTGGAAAATCCGGACAGCCAGAAGGTGCTGATCGTGGACCCGGGCGATTCGCCGCTGGAGATTGAACGCCAGATCGACGAGATCGACGGCGACCCGGAGGCCATTCTGCTGACCCATGGCCATTTCGACCATATGCTGGCAGCGGATGCGCTGCGGAAAAATACCATATCCCGGTCTATGTCCATGAAAAAGAGCAGCACCTGCTGGGGGATCCAAAGGAAAATCTTTCCGGGCTCTGGAGCAAACCGTACACGATGCAGGCGGACAAAACCGTAAAAGAGGGCGATGTGCTGCATCTCGCAGATTTTGAAATCCACGTTCTTGCGACACCGGGGCACACGGCAGGCGGTGTCTGCTACTATATTCCGGCAGAGAAAGCACTTTTTTCCGGTGATACGCTGTTCTGCGAGTCCTACGGAAGATACGACTTCCCGACATCCTCCGGCAGAGAGCTGATCGCGTCGGTCAAGCGCCTGTTAAAAGAGCTTCCCGGGGATGTGACCGTGTATCCGGGCCACAACGATGAAACTACGATTGAACATGAAAAGAGGTACAATCCCCTTGCTTAATATCAGCCTTTGTTTTAACAGAAAAGATTTTGAATACGATGTGTATTCCCTGATCAAGGCATTCTATCCGGGCTGTGAGATTACCTCATGGTACGAAGAGGATGGGGCGCTGGACGGGGAATTTGCATATTATGATACGATCACATACGAGGCGGATCAGATCTGTTTTTCGATTGCAGACGAGAAACATGAGACGCTCGCTTCGCAGTGTGAGGCGGTGGAATATGAAAAAGACCGCCATGAAACGAAAATAGTCCTGAACGGATGGTATACCGCACGCTTTCCGTAAGTGAGCGGCAAAGAACTTCCATGGGGCGATCTCACCGGCATCCGTCCGACGAAAATTCCGATGAAGATGCTTGAAAGAGGGTAAAAAAAAATGTAGAGATTGCGAAATACATGCGCGAAACTTACTACACCAGCCCGGAAAAGACGGCACTTGCGATCACGATTGCCAACCGGGAAAAGGACATTTTAAAGACGATCGACTACGAACACGGTTACAGCCTGTACATCGGCATCCCGTTCTGTCCGAGCATCTGCCTGTACTGTTCCTTCGGCTCCCATGTGTTAAGCCGCTGGGAGCATATGGTAGATCCGTATCTCGATGCACTGATCAAAGAACTGATCTTTATCAGTGAGAACATGAAGGATTACACCCTTGATACGATCTACATCGGAGGCGGTACGCCGACCACGCTGAATGCGGCACAGATGGAGCGCCTGCTCACGAAAGTGACAGAGCTCTTCCCGATGGAGCAGGTGCAGGAGTTCACCGTGGAGGCAGGACGGCCGGATACGATCAATGAGGAGGTCTTAAAAGCCATCCGCAAATTCCCGGTCACCCGTATTTCGATCAATCCACAGACCATGAACCAGGAAACGCTGGATCTGATCGGACGCCACCATACCGTGGAGGAGATCGAGGAGAAGTTCCGTATGGCGCGTTCCCTTGGATTTGACAACATCAACATGGATCTGATCGTCGGTCTGCCGGGCGAGGACAAGGAAAAAGTGGCGCATACGTTGGAAAAAGTGGAAGCGCTGAATCCGGATTCCCTGACCGTCCATTCCCTTGCGTTAAAGCGTGCAACGAGACTTAACCTGTTCAAAGACAAATATCAGGAAATCTCGTTTGAAAACTCTGCCGAGATCATGAAAATGACGATGGACAGCGCACACCGCATGGAGATGGGACCGTATTACATGTACCGCCAGAAAAATATGGCGGGTAACTTTGAGAATGTCGGCTACTCCCGCGAAGGAAAAGCAGGTATCTACAACATCCTCATTATGGAGGAAAAACAGTCCATTCTGGCCGCGGGAGCCGGAGCGTCCACGAAATTCGTGTTTGAACACGGAGAGCGCATTGAGCGGGTGGAGAACGTGAAGGATCTGAAAAACTACGTGGAGCGTATCGATGAAATGATCGAGAGAAAGCGTATCGGAATGGAGAAGTATCTGCCAAAATGAAAGAAAATTACCAGTCAGCAGCTTCACATGCTGCGCTATACCCTGACCGAGCAGCTCATCCATGGCATGGAAGTGAGCAATTTAGCTTGCGATCTTGCGCGGGAACTGGGGTATGAGAAAGAAATCTGCTATGAGCTTGCAAAAGCGGGCGTTCTCCACGATATCGGAAAGATTGTACTGGAGAATTACGTAGAAGAACAGGATACGCTCGTCGTCGAGGAGATGCGCTTTGTGCGGACCCATTCCACACTGGGCTATGAACTCCTGCAGGGACGCGGCTACTCCGATTTTGTGCTGGAGAGTATTCTGTATCACCATGAAAATTATGACGGAACCGGGTATCCGGCCAATCTGGCGGGAGAAAAGATTCCGTTTGGGGCGCGTATCTTACGCATCTGTGATGTGTACTGCGCGCTGACCTCCGACCGCCCGTACCGGAGTGCGTTTACGCGGGAACAGGCGATGGAGCTTATGACAGAAGAAGTCAAAAATTTCGATCTGAAAATGTTCCTGGCATTTCAGAGAGTGATCCACAGCGGCAGCCGGAAAGCGATCGAGCTTTCTGATGTCGATGAATTGATCCGGGAAATCATAAAGGAGAAACAGAAAATGGCATTAAAAAGAAACCGGTTACCGGAATGAAAGATATTTTACCGAAAGAAATGGCAATCCGTGACTACGTGATCCGTCTGATCAAGGAAACTTACGGAACCTTCGGCTTTACCTCCATGGAGACCCCATGCGTGGAGCACATCGAAAACCTGAACAGCAAACAGGGCGGCGAGAATGAGAAACTGATTTTCAAGATCTTAAAAAGAGGAGAGAAGCTGAAACTCGAGACCGCTGAGAAAGAAAACGATCTCGTAGACAGCGGCCTGCGTTATGACCTGACCGTTCCGCTCTGCCGTTACTATTCCAACAACGCAAACGAGCTTCCGTCCCCGTTCAAAGCACTTCAGATGGGAAATGTATGGCGTGCAGACCGTCCGCAGAGAGGAAGATACCGCCAGTTCATGCAGTGCGATATCGATATCCTCGGCGAGCCGACCAACCTCGCAGAGATTGAGCTGATCCTTGCTACCACCACACTGCTTGGAAAACTGGACTTCAAGAACTTTACGATCCGTATC
>ENA-OQKB01000230-OQKB01000230.1-human-gut-metagenome-genome-assembly--contig:-NODE-230-length-13158-cov-3.177423_pt1 | contig 13158 bp, 11 predicted proteins | sample MGYA00242646_ERZ504793 | MGnify/ENA primary metagenome ERZ504793 (study PRJEB26092, sample SAMD00036409) | human gut metagenome | host: Homo sapiens | study: EMG produced TPA metagenomics assembly of...
CTATTTTCTTTTTTCAGATTTCCCGGAATCTCCGATACCTCTCCTCTACCAGCTCTTCCGCATCCAGCTCCGCATATTTCCCCATAAATTTCAGAATCTTCCTTCTCAGATCTCCACAAACCGCAGGTAATGTCTCCACCGTAAACTCTTCCGGTTCCGCCACAATCTCTTCTACGATTCCAAGCTCTTTCAAATCCCTCGCCGTCAGCTTCATCACCTCGGCGGCCTCCGGCGCGCGTTTGCCGTCTTTCCATAGAATACTTGCAAATCCCTCCGGCGACAGGATGGAGTAGATGGCATTCTGCATCATCCACACTTCATCCGCCACGGCGAGTGCCAGGGCGCCGCCGCTGCCGCCTTCGGAGATGACGATGGTAAGGACTGGGGTTTTTAAGGATGACATTTCATACAGATTCCGCGCAATCGCCTCGCCCTGGCCGCGTTCTTCGGCTTCCATTCCGCAGAAAGCACCTGGGGTGTCTACGAGGCAGATAACAGGCCTGTGGAATTTTTCGGCCTGTTTCATCAGACGCAGGGCTTTGCGGTAGCCCTCCGGGGACGGCATGCCGAAATTGCGGCGGATGTTTTCTTTCGTATCCGCGCCTTTCGCCTCGGCGATGACCGTGACCGGTGTGCCGTCAAACGATGCAATACCGCCGATGATCGCCGCATCATCGCCATACAGTCGATCACCATGAAACTCAATAAAATCAGGAAACAGCTCCCGAATATAATCTTCTCCCACCGGTCGGTCCTTTTTCCGCGCTTTCTGCACACAGTCCCAAGCCGATGTTTTCTCTCCCGTTTCTGGTGCTGCCAAAGACCGCTTCACGTCTCCATCCCCCAAAGTCAGCACTTCCGAGGAAACTTCGATATCTTTCCCATGCATCCGCAGAATCTCCGACAGCACCTCTTTCGCCTCTTCTCTTGGCAGAATCCGATCCACAAACCCATGCTCCACCAGAAACTCTGCCCGCTGGAACCCTTTCGGCAGTTTCTGTCCTATTGTCTGCTCAATAACCCTCGGCCCCGCAAACCCGATCAGCGCATGCGGCTCCGCCAGAATAATATCCCCCAGCATCGCCCAGCTTGCTGTCACGCCGCCCATCGTCGGGTCCGTCAGCACACTCACATACAAAAGCCCCGCATCACTGTGTCTTTTCAGCGCCGCCGACGTCTTCGCCATCTGCATCAGAGAAACAATCCCCTCCTGCATCCGCGCCCCTCCCGAGCACGCAAACAAAATCACCGGCAGCGAGAGCTTCGTCGCCCTCTCCACCGCCCGCGTAATCTTCTCCCCAACAGCCTCACCCATACTGGCCATCATAAACCTGCCATCACAGACCCCGATCACCGTCTCCATCCCGTTGATCCGTCCCTTACCAGTCACAACAGCCTCCGTAAGTCCTGTTCTCTCCTGCAGAGCCCTCACCTTCTCTTCATACCCCGGAAACCCCAGCGGATTCCCCGCCGTCATCCCCTGATCCCATTCCTCAAAACTCCCATCATCCAGAAGAAACTCAATCCTCCGATACGCATGCACCCGAAAATAATTCCCACACTTCGGACAAATATAAAGATTCCTCTTCACATCCTCCGTAAAAATAGCCCCCTTACAAGCATTACACTTCTTCAAAATCCCCTGCGGCGCCTCCGGCACCACCCCATCCGCCGTGTGCTCCTTCCGAAACACCGTCTTCTTAAAATACTTACCCAGCATCATACCACCATCACTCCTTACGTCATAACACTTTCACTCTATTGTCACCATAACAATCTTCCAACCACATACCTCACCCATCGAGGCATTCATTCTCTCTTCACCGCTCACTCCTGTCATCCCAGCCGCACCGCCCCGCGGTGTCGCTGACCACACTCTCCCAGTCGTGTGTCTGATCTCAGCCGCCCGGCAGTACAGCAGAGGGGGGCGGCGCATTTGCAGGAGGAACTATAGCAAGACCCGAAAATAATGCCAAAAAGGCAGTGCTGCAGAGCGCGAATTGCAAGGAACAGATTTGAAGGCGTACCGGGGTACGACGAAAATCTGTGACGCAGTAATTCACGCTCTGCGGTGCTGAATTTTTTGCATTATTTTCGGGGTAGTTGCTATAAATCTCTATAACAAAAGCGCTTATCACTCCGGGATTTTCCCGTCTGTGGTAAGCGCTTTTACTTTCTTTAACAATTCTGCTTATTCCGCTGTACTTTCGCTGATGGAATCTGCTGTGCTGTCACTTGCCGTATCTGCTGTGCTGTCCGAAGATGTATCGGAAGCATCAGAGCTGTCGCTGGTGTCATCTGCACTGCTGTCGCTGGATGTGTTGGTCTCGCTCAGATAATTCTGAATATCCGTCACGTTCATCGTTGTGGTTTCTGTCGTGCGGTTCGCCTTTTTCTCTGCTACCGAGTTCTGGTAAACAGCAACGGAGAACCAGCCGATCAGGGTAGCCAGCACAACGACGAAAGCGGTAACTTCCAGTCTCGTGATCCATCTTTCACGTCTCATGATTTTCTCACGGTTCGCTTTTTCCTTTTTATAGCGGTCAACTTTTTCCTGACTCATGGTTCTACTTCTCCTTTGATTTCTAAAAAGTGCTCGGCGGCACTTTCAAACATGTTGAAAATTATACTACATTTTCAACAAAAAGGGAAGAGAAAAGTTATAATGCAATGATAATTCCGCCGTCATTTGCATACATACTGCTGACGCCCTGGGTATCGAGTACGAAGACATCCTGTACCGCAAGGCGCTCCAGAAGGGCTTCTTTTACCATCTCGGCGCGCTCCGGGCAGTTGCAATGAGAGATGGCAAGCGTTTTGTTTTCTACATGCTGTGCGTCATTTACAATGGCATCGACCATTTTCATCAGTGCTTTGTTGATGCCGCGCGCCTGATCAAGCTGTACGATATCGCCCTCCGGTGTGGCTCCCATAACCGGTTTGATCTTAAGCGCGGATGCAACAAGTGCTTTTGTTTTGGAAAGGCGGCCGTTTTTCCGCAGAGTTTCGAGATTTTCCAGCACGAAATAGGTGTGCTGTGTGCTGATATAGAGTTCTACTGTCTCTACGACGCGCTCAAAGCTCATGCCGGCTTCCTCGCACTCCACGATTTTTTTCACGATCAGGGTCTCTCCTATCGATGCGCTTCTGGAATTGAATACGTGAATCTTCAGATCCTCGTTCTCCTCCTGCGCCAGGTTTGCACCGAGCACTGCGCTGTTATAGGAACCGCTGAGCTGTGCGGAAAGTGTGACCGCGTAGCACCGTTCTGCTCCGTTCAGAAAAGATTTCCGGAAATAATCCGGCGACGGGCAGGCGGATTTCGGGCACTCCGGGCATTCCGCTACTCTCTTTAAAAAATATTTCTGGTCAAATGTCTCGTCATCCAGAATGGATTCTCCGCCGACTTCCAGGGTCAGCGGTGCAATTTCAATATTTCCTCTTTTTTTCATATCTACTGTCAGTTCACAGCAGCTGTCTGCAACAATGTGAAAACTCATATATTTTATCCCTCCAAACTTGATTCCGCTTTTTCTCACTGCGGACGTTTCGTATTTCCAATCACCGCTCTTTTTCAAACCTTCCTAAACTAGGGACGAATTCGACACAGTGAATTTTTTGATATTTTGTCATGTAGTTTTGATAACTACATTTTATCATAACACACTTAGTGCTCCATTGCAAAAAGTTTTTTCCCAATAAAAGTTTTTCCGTTAAAAGTTTTTTCCTTTTCTTGTCGCACTCCCCTTTTTGCGGTATACTACGGTCATACGGCTTTTTTGTTTATGGATATTTTTCCATTGCTTATTTTCAGGAGGTGGTACGTATGGAATGGACTTTTTCGGATTCGGTCCGGCTTTCCCTGCTTTCGTTTTCGGAAGCTTCCAAAGCCTGCGCGGCGCTGCCCGGATTTTCTCTTTTCCGGCGCAGTCTGCAGCCGGAGCGCATCGAATACTGCCGCGCAGAGCTGCTGCCTGACTGCCTGGTCGGATCGCTTGCCGTTCCGGACAAGACGCATCCGCTTCACCTTGCATTCTCGCTTGCGTTTTATCTCGACCGGGGGCAGCTTATTCTGGCAGCCGACGAACAGACACTTCCGGCTTTGCAGAGCCTCCTCTTCCCGGAAGAACCGCTCGATACTTCCGATGTCTTCCACCTGTTTTCTCGTTTCTGGAATCGCTGATCCAGGAGGATATGCTCTATCTGCAGAATTTTGAGAAGCGCCTCGCGACAATCGAGGAGTCTCTTCTCGACACTCTGCCAAAAGAGCTGCAGCGGACCCTGATCACGATCCGTCGGGAGCTGCTCGTGTTCCATGCCTATTACCAGCAGCTTCTCGACATGTGCGAAATACTCTCCGAGGACGAAAATCACTTTCTTCCCCCGGAATGCGCCCGTCAGTTTTCGCGCCTTGGAAACCGCGTGGACCGTTTGTACGACCACACCCAGATGCTGCGGGAGTACGCCCTGCAGATCCGCGAGATGCAGCAGGCGCAGATCGACCTGCGTCAGAACGATACGATGCGGATTCTGACGGTCGTCTCGACGATCTTTTTCCCGCTTTCCCTGATCGCCGGCTGGTACGGCATGAATTTTACGCATATGCCTGAGCTTTCTGCCCCGTATGCGTACTTCATCCTGATCGGCGTCTGTATTCTCATTGTTGCTGTTGAAATTTGGTATTTTAAAAAGAAAGGCTGGTTTTAACTACGGATGATTATCCTGCAGATTACACAGTTAAAGAATTTTATGAACACCCTGCTCCGTCTCGAGACATTTGACCGCTTTCCCGTCTCCGAGGCGTCGATCACAACGTTTACGACGTTCTCCATCGACGGCAGTCTTCACACGGACTTTTTCGATCCCGATGACGCGCAGCTCTTAAAAGAAAAAGGACGGACGCGGCTTCTCTGGAAAGATGTGAAATCGTTCTGCTATTCCGTCATCAAAGGAAAACGGACACCTCTGCAGTTCAAATTTGTGTTTCAGCTTCCGCAGGCGGCGTGCAAAAAAATGATCGCGGACCATGCGCTGCCGCTGGAAATAAGAGAACGTGTTTGGATGCTTTCTTGAATTTTCTAGTATAAGGACGGAAAACTACTTACTTACCACCGGAACTTCCCTCCAAAATACTTTACGATGGACAAGTCGCTCGACCGCGTCTTCGATGAGGTAAGTCCGCCAGTTTCTGCTAGAAAAATTGAAAATTGCATTTGAAGAACAGATATAAAGACAAAATACTTATTTAGAAAGGTTCTCTTTTTATGAATCAGATTATTATGTGGATCATGGCAGTCGGCGCGGTACTCGGCGGTGTCGACCGGATCGCTGGCAATCGCTTCGGACTTGGAAAACGGTTTGAGGAGGGCTTTACGCTGCTTGGACCGACGGCACTTTCCATGTCGGGCATCATCTGCCTCACCCCGCTGCTCTCCCGCTTTCTCCGTTTCGCCCTCGTTCCCATCTGGAACTTTTTGGGGCTGGATGCGGGACTTCTCGCCGGCATTCTCGCCATTGACATGGGCGGCTACCAGCTCGCCGGAGAGCTTTCGGCATCGCAGGAGATGGTGCGCTACGCAGGACTTGTGATTGCGGCGACGCTTGGCTGTACCATCACCTTTACGATTCCGGTCGGCATGGGAATGCTGAAAAGCGGCGACCGCCTCTTTTTCTCCCGCGGCATGCTGATCGGCACGGGCACGCTTCCCGTCACGATGATCGTCGGCGGACTGCTCTCAGGACTCTCTTTTCTGCAGATCGTACTTCAGTCGCTCCCGGTGCTCCTCTTCTGCTTTCTGCTGATGTTCGGCATCTGGCGTTTTCCGGAGCAGACCGTGCGCGCGTTCACGGTATTTGCAGATGTGATCCGGCTTCTGACGACGATCGGCCTCATCGCGGGCGCGTTCTGCTATATGACCGGCTTTTCGCTGCTCCCGGACCTTGCGCCGCTGGAGGACGCGATGGCGGTCGTCTCGTCCATCGGCATTGTACTGCTCGGCAGCCTTCCGACGGCGGAGCTTTTACAGCGGGTGCTCAAAAAGCCGCTCTCTTTTATTGGAAGAAAAACCGGCATGAACGACAGCAGTGCCGCCGGCCTTCTGATGGGCATTGTCAGCCCTGTTCCGGCGATCACAATGATGGAAAAAAATGGACGAGCGCGGAAAGATTGTAAACGCAACTTTCCTCGTCTCCGCCGCATCGACCATCGCCGCACATATGGGATTTACGTTCGGCACCGATCCTGATTTTGTCGTGCCGCTTCTCGTTGCAAAGCTCGCTGGAGGCATCGCCGCCGTCTGTGCCGCGCTGTTTTTCACGAAGAACTCTGCTTAATTGTTTGAGAGCATGCATAGAAACGCAATAAGACCTGCGCCGTTTGAAAGCGCAGGTCTTATTGCATTTCTTACTTATTTTCTATTTCTTATTTCACCATATCCTCTTTGATAATTCCATGCTCTTTTAAGAGATCTCCAACTACATTTCCATCTACCAGTTTCAGCAGAGGTTTTTTCAGCAGGTTGAGCGGTCCAGGAAGCTCGATTTCCAGCGGAGATTTTCCATCCATCAGTTTCACGGAGCTGTCCAGCAGATCGCGGATATCGTAAACGCTGCCCCATACTTCCGGCACGCCGCGGTCTACGCCGAGGAGTCCGTAAACAGCTTCCATTGCGGTACGAACGGAATACTCTGTCGTGAAGATGGTATCTCTTGGTGTCTCAGCGAACTGTCCGAGGAATGCGAAGTTGACGCAGCCATCCGGGATGACATCCGGGCGGTCGCCCTTTCTTCGTGGCATAAAGAATGCGGTGATATACGGCATCATGGTCGGTACGCAGACAGCGCTGTTCTCTGCCAGCTCCGGAATCTGGTCAACCGGCACGCCGAGGTGGTACAGCCACTCTTCGGTGATCTCTTTACCAGTGCACTCTTTCATCGGTTTCTTCACATAGTCGCCAGGTACGTCGGTGAACAGGCTGTAAACCCATACACATACCTTATCTTTATCCTGCTCTTTGAACTGTCCCTGACGGTTGATGGTCCAGCTTAAAAGCCACTTGGAATCCTGGCAGCTTACGATACCGCCGGTAACAACCTTTCCGGTTCTCGGATCACGTTTGCAGATATTGGTGATATACGGAATGATCTTATTGTCGAGAGTGGTAATTGTTGCGGATTCCCAGTTTGTCTTTGCAATATCGGAGCAGAATTTCTCCGGATGTCCAAAGGACGGATCCTGTTTTGCAATGTTTTTCCACAGGCTCCAGCAGCCGCTCGTGCGGACCTCTGCATCACCGTTCGGTGCATGGTTCTGATCGCCGTAGATCGTGCCTTCGGTGCAGCTTCCGTTGGTAACGAAGACGAGGTCATTCTCGGTGAGAACGATGCCTTTCTCGACGCCGTTTACCTTGCACTCAATGGCTTTTGCTACTTTCTTTCCATCGTTGATTTCAAAGATAACGTTGGTTACTTCGGTATTGAACTGGAAGTCTACGCCGGCATCCTCGAGGTATTTCTTCATCGGAAGAATCAGGGATTCATACTGGTTGTACTTCGTGAATTTCAGTGCGGAGAAGTCCGGCAGTCCGCCGATGTGATGAATGAACCGCTGGAAGTACAGCTTCATCTCCAGTGCACTGTGCCAGTTTTCGAATGCGAACATCGTTCTCCAGTACAGCCAGAAGGTGGAATTGAAGACTTCATCATCGAAAACATCCTCGATCGTCTTGTCGTACAGATCCTCGTCTCTTGTCATGAAGAGTTTCATGATCTCCATGCAGCCTTTCTGGCTCAGGTTGAACTTTCCGTCGGTATGGGCATCCTCGCCGCGGTTCTTCGTTGCACGGCACAGGGAGTAGTTCGGGTCTTTTTTGTTCAGCCAGTAATACTCATCAAGAACGGATACACCAGGTGTCTCAATTGACGGGATGCTGTGGAACAGATCCCACAGGCACTCGAAGTGGTTTTCCATCTCACGGCCGCCTCTCATGATGTAGCCGCGGGTCGGATCGTAGATACCGTCGCAGGCACCGCCGGCGATGTCCATGGCTTCCAGAATGTGGATGTGATCGCCTTTCATCTGGCCGTCTCTTACAAGGAAGCACGCTGCTGCGAGGGCTGCGAGGCCGCTTCCTACGAGGTATGCGCTCTTCTCATCGACGCCTTCCGGTTTTTCCGGTCTTGCGAAGGCTTCGTAGTTTCCGTTGGTGTAATAAATGCCTTTGCTGTTTTTCTTATCTTTTCCGCGCTCGGTGTTGCGGTAATCATTCTTTGGTTCTGATGTTACAGTGGTTGTCTCCGCTGCTTTTTTTGCTTCACTCTTGTTTTTTGCCTGCAGCACTGCTGCTCCAGCTCCGATGACTGCTGCTGATGCGATTCCGAATTTTAATCCTTTTTTTGACATAGACGTTCATCCTTTCTTTTCTAAATACGACTGCCGGAATGTTTTTTCGAATTTCCGGTTTGTATAGGTTATGCTGCTTTCTTTGTTTTACAAGTTTCTATTTGTGTTGCCATTGTCTGTTGACAATTTGAATCTTACTTCATTTTTCCCCGCTTTTCCATTTACAAAACAGGGCGGATGATTAAATTTTTATCATCCGCCCTGTTTTGTAAAGTGTAACTATATTTTATTTCTTTTTTCAAAATTTCGGATGGAATTGACGACATTTCCTTCCATCGTGCGGTGCATTTTTTCCGCAATCATATGGTAATCCACTTTCATTCCGTCTTTGATCCAGTCGAGCATGACACCGGTAAAGCTATACTTATAGAAATCTGCGATAAAACTCTGATCCGCCTCGGAGATGCCGGTTCCCTTTGCTTTTTCCTGTACGACACCGTACAGCAGATCGTGCGTCAGATGAAAGAGATATGTTTCGATCTGCTCCCGGCTTACAGAGTGATAGACATTCATAATAAATGGTTTATTCTCGAGCACTGCCTCAAAAATCTGCTGCAGGCCTTCCTGCCATGTCTCATACGTTTTCTTCCCCTGCAGCGCCTGCGTCGCATCCTCCAGGCACGACCATTCGACAAGATCGTAGATATCCTTAAAATGATAATAAAACGCCATCCGGCTGATGCCGCAGTCTGTCGTCAGATCGTTGATCGTAATTTTGTCCAGCGGCTTTTTCAAAAGCAGCTTTTTTAATGACGCTTCCAGCGCCGCCTTTGTCGCATTTGTCATGTATTTCCTCCATTTTTCTTTTATGTACCCTCGGAATCTTTCTGTTCGAAACGCTTCTATGCTTTTTCATTGTAGCATATCCATTCTCCAGAAACAACTGCGCAGCCCTTCTGATCAGACTTTACAAAAAGTTTAGAAAGTACCGTAATACCAGTAAATTCAATACTTTCCGTTGTTCTGTTAGCACTCTTTTTTCTCGAGTGCTAATTTTCCCTTGACTTTTCCCTGTGCCAGTATTACTATAACTATCAGAGCAGTAAAAAAGCTGCAGACATCTAAAAAAGCATGATATCCCCGCTTTGCTGGATCAAAATATTTTTATAAGAAAAGGAGTGTGTTTCTCATGAGTGCGAAACATGGAAATCTTTCAATCAACAGCGACAATATTTTCCCGATTATCAAAAAATGGATGTATTCCGACCACGATATCTTCGTCCGTGAGCTCGTTTCCAACGGCTGCGATGCCATCACCAAACTGAAAAAGCTGGACGGCATGGGCGAATATACTCTGCCGGATGACTACAAAGCAGCCATTCAGGTGATTGTAAACCCGGATGAGAAAACCTTAAAATTCATCGATAACGGTATCGGTATGACCGCAGACGAAGTCGAAGAATATATTACCCAGATCGCCTTCTCCGGCGCTACCGAATTTCTGGAGAAATACAAAGACAAAACGAATTCAGATCAGATGATCGGCCACTTCGGTCTTGGTTTCTACTCTGCTTTCATGGTAGCAGATGAAGTTCACATCGATTCTCTTTCCTATAAAGAAGGATCCACCCCGGTACACTGGACCTGTGACGGAAGCACCGAGTACGATATGTCCGAGGGCAGCAAGACAACTGTTGGTACCGAAATCACTCTGTTCCTGAACGAGGACTGCCTGGAATTCGCAAACGAATACCGTGTCCGCGAAGTTCTGGAAAAATACTGCTCCTTCATGCCGGTTGAAATTTTCCTGTCCAAAGCAAATGCGCCGCAGGAATACGAGACCATCGATGAAAGCGAATTAAAAGATGACGACGTTGTCGTAGAGCACATCCACGAGGACGCAAAATACGAAGAGAAAGAAAAAGAAGACGGAACGAAAGAGCAGGTTGAAGTTTCCCCGGCCAAAGAGAAAGTAAAAATCAACAAACGCCCGGTTTCCATCAGTGATATCCACCCGCTGTGGACCAAACATCCAAACGAGTGCAGCGATGAGGATTATAAAGAATTCTACCGCAAAGTCTTCAACGACTACCGCGAGCCGCTGTTCTGGATCCACCTGAACATGGACTATCCGTTCAACCTCAAAGGTATCCTCTACTTCCCGCGTATCAACACCGAGTACGATTCCATCGAGGGAACCATCAAGCTGTACAACAACCAGGTATTTATTGCCGACAACATCAAAGAAGTCATTCCGGAATACCTGATGCTCTTAAAAGGCGTCATCGACTGCCCGGATCTGCCGCTGAACGTATCCCGAAGCGCACTGCAGAACGATGGATTTGTCAAGAAGATCTCCGAGTACATCTCCAAGAAATTCGCTGACAAGCTCTCCGGCATGTGCAAAACCGACCGTGAGAATTACGAGAAATACTGGGATGATATCAACCCATTCATCAAATACGGATGCATCAAGGACGAGAAATTCTCCAAGAAGATGATGGACTATATTCTGTTCAAGAACATCGACGGAAAATATCTGACTCTTGAGGACTGCATCAACGAGAATAAGAAAGAAGAAGCTCCTGCAGAGAACTCCGAGGAGAAGGCTGAAACTACGGAGAATACCGAAAATACGGAAAACGCTGACGAGAAGAAAGAGCCGGAAAAAACGACTGTTTACTACGTCACCGACGAAGTTCAGCAGAGCCAGTACATCAACATGTTCCGCAGCCAGGGCATGGATGCTGTCATCCTGAAACACAACATCGACTCCGCTTTCATCACCCATGCAGAGCGTTACAACGAGCATGTAACCTTCCAGCGCATCGATGCAGATCTGACCAACGATATGAAAGACGAGTCCGGTGAGGATCTGACCGACGCTACAAATACTCTGACCGATCTCTTCCGCAAAGTCCTCGACAAGAAAGATCTGACCGTCAAAGTTGAGAACCTGAAAGACGAAAATGTATCCTCCATGGTAACGCTTTCCGAGGAGAGCCGCCGGATGCAGGATATGATGAAAATGTACGGCATGACCGGCATGGATCCGTCCATGTTCGGCGGACAGGAAACCCTGATCCTGAATGCAAAACATCCGCTCGTTCAGTACATTCTGAAGAATGGCGAGAACGACAACACATCCCTGTTCTGCGAGCAGCTGTATGATCTGGCAATGATCAGCCACAAACCGCTCTCTCCGGACGAGATGACAAAATTCGTAAGCAGAAGCAATCAGATTATGATGCTCCTTGCAAAATGATAAAGCACAGGCACAGCAAAACGCACCTCTTATAAAACACGCCGGATTTCTGGAATTTACCAGATGTCCGGCGTGTTTTTTCCTGCTTTTTTACTTTACGATTTCTGATCCAGATGGTAGAATAATTCTATTCGCCCTATTGAAAAATAAGGAAAATCACACGAAAGGTCTGGTATTTATTTCTATGAAAAAAGGAAAGCCATCCGCCCTGCTCCCGATCGCCGTTTTTCTGGTGTTTTATCTGGGGTTCGGCATTTATTCCGAGTATATTTTAAAAATTCCGATGGGCTTCTACAACATCCCCATCGTCGTCTCGTTTCTGACAGCGATCCTCGTCGCCTGTCTGCAGAACCGCAGTGTCCCGTTTGAAGAAAAGCTCGCCCTCATGGGACAGGGCATCGGGGACAAAAACATCATCACAATGCTGCTGATCTTCCTCGCCGCAGGCACGTTTGTCGGCGTTGTCGGAAGGAGCAGTGCAGAGAGCATTGCCTATTTCATGCTCTCCTGGATTCCGGCAAAGTATGCCGTCGCTGTGCTCTTTGTCGTTGCCTGCTTCGTCTCCACGGCCATGGGAACCTCCGTCGGAACGATCACGCTTCTCGTGCCGATCGCCGCTGCTGTTGCCGAGACCTCCGGCTTTTCGCTGGCGCTCTGCGTCGCCTCCGTCATGGGCGGATCCATGTTCGGCGACAACCTCTCCTTCATCTCCGACACGACAATCGCCGCCTGCAACGGACAGGGCTGCGAGATGAAAGACAAGTTCCGCGAAAACTTCTGGATCGCTCTCCCGGCTGCTCTTGCCACGCTGGCGCTGATCCTTGTAATCTCCTTCCGACAGGCGCCGGGCACACCGATCGTCCACGAATACCATCTGCTGCAGATGGTTCCGTACCTGCTCGTGCTGATCGGCGGCATCGCGGGCATTCAGGTGTTTGTCGTACTCCTTATCGGTATTGCTTCCGGTGCCGTTATCATGCTCGGTACGGGACAGACGACGCTCTTGGATATGCTCTCCAGCATGGGAAGCGGCACTTCGGGTATGTTTGAGACATGTATGGTTGCGATTCTTGTCGCTGCGATGTGCGCGCTGATCCGGGAAAACGGCGGCTTTACTGTCCTGCTTCGTGCCATTCACAAAATCTTCCGCGGAAAAAAGGGCGGCCAGCTCGGTGTCGGCATTCTCGTCGCGCTGCTCGACATTGCGACCGCAAACAACACCGTCGCGATCGTCATGGCAAACCCGATCGCAAAGCAGATGTCCGAGGACTACGGCATCACCCCACGGAAAACGGCATCGCTCCTCGATACCTTCTCCTGCATCTCACAGGGCATCCTGCCGTACGGCGCGCAGATGCTCGTGGCGATTTCCGCGGTGCATGAACTGGGATATGAGCTCTCCGCCTTTGAAATCATGGCAAACCTCTTCTATCCGGGCATGCTGCTTGTCAGTTCGCTGATCTTTATCTTCGTTCTGCCGGATCGGAAAAATGCCGAAAGCAATGCTTAAAAAGTTCCGTATCGGATCAACTCAAAAAATTATGTTAAATAG
>ENA-OQKB01000231-OQKB01000231.1-human-gut-metagenome-genome-assembly--contig:-NODE-231-length-13145-cov-2.114303_pt1 | contig 13145 bp, 17 predicted proteins | sample MGYA00242646_ERZ504793 | MGnify/ENA primary metagenome ERZ504793 (study PRJEB26092, sample SAMD00036409) | human gut metagenome | host: Homo sapiens | study: EMG produced TPA metagenomics assembly of...
CAGTAACGTACGACCAAAATTCTAATTCCAAGTATTGCCTGCGGCAATGGAATTTTGGCTTGTATGTCTCGGGATTTTGGCATATTCATGCCAAAACACCTCGCGGGATAGTGGTGTGTGAACAGTAACATTTTCCACCCCATCCTTCACGGAATCTTCATAAACTATATTGCTTCTATTATTTCTATATGCTATAGTAAAATTATCAGAATTCTATTCTGCCTTACGAAAGATAAGATAAAATATAAATATTTTTTCGTAAAGGAGTGAGAAATCTGGAAATTAAATATTCAAAACAGGCCCTTAAATTTTTAAAGAAACAAGATACTATTACTCAAAAGCGGATTCTTAATGCAATATCAGTTCTCCCAAAAGGAGATGTTAAGGCATTGCAAGGCAAAGACGGTTATCGACTACGAATAGGCGATTATCATGTAATTTTTAATGATATTGACAATATTATTTTTATTAGAATGATTGGCAATCGTGGACAGATTTATAAAGGAGTGTGATTTTATGACTGCTGTTAAAGAACGTATTATAGGTGCTGTATCCATTATGAGCGATAAAGATGCTGATATCTTCTGGCATATCATTCAAAAACATTTTACAGCTCCTGATTTGTTTGCAAATATTGAGGAAGTAGAACCTGATGAAGTAGATTTAATGATGTTAAAAGAAATTGAAAACAATCCTGACTGTCATGAATTTATTTCTCAGGAAGAACTAATGAAAGAACTTAATTTGTAATTTTCATATTTATATTCAAAATATCCCCCACACATGAGCTTTTCTTCCCATGTGTGGGGGATGTTTGTATTCTGTATTAATTAGTCATCATAACCATTCGGGTTATTGGACTGCCATCTCCAGGAGTCGGCGCACATTTCTTTGATGTCGTTTTCTGCCTTCCATCCCAGTTCTCTCTCTGCTTTGGAAGCATCAGAATAGCAGGTTGCGATATCGCCTGGACGACGTGGCTTGATCACATATGGAATTTTAACACCTGTAGCAGCTTCAAAATTCTTCACAATGTCAAGAACGCTGTAGCCTTTTCCTGTACCAAGGTTGTAAATGCTTAATCCGGAATTATCTTCGATTTTCTTAAGAGCTTTTACATGTCCCTTTGCAAGGTCAACAACATGGATGTAATCTCTCACACCTGTTCCGTCCGGAGTATCATAATCATTTCCGAATACGCCAAGTTCTTTCAGTTTTCCAACTGCAACCTGTGTGATGTATGGCATCAGGTTGTTCGGGATTCCGTTTGGATTCTCGCCAATAGTTCCGCTCTTATGAGCACCGATTGGGTTAAAGTAACGGAGAAGAACTACGTTCCATTCCGGATCTGCTTTCTGAATGTCTGTCAGAATCTGCTCAAGCATGGATTTTGTCCATCCATATGGATTTGTGCACTGTCCTTTCGGGCACTCTTCTGTGATCGGGATGATTGCCGGATCTCCGTATACAGTTGCAGATGAAGAGAAGATAATGTTCTTTACATTATGTTTTCTCATAACATCTACCAGTGTTAAGGTTCCTGCAATGTTATTTTCATAATATTCCCAAGGTTTGGCAACAGATTCTCCTACTGCTTTCAGACCTGCGAAATGAATACAGGAATCAATATCTTCTTTATCAAAAACTTCATTTAAAGCATCGCGGTCCAGGATGTCTGCTTTGTAGAATTTCACTGGTTTGCCTGTGATCTTGGAAACCCTTTCCAGAGATTTCTCACTTGCATTGCTTAAGTTATCCAGAACTACAACATCATATCCTGCGTTCTGCAATTCTACAACTGTATGGCTTCCAATATAGCCTGCTCCACCTGTAACTAAAATTGCCATAATAATTCCTCCTAACCTGTCTTCCTGCTACAATACCTGTTTTTTGCAATTTCTGTTTTTTTCTCTTTCAACAATACCTATATTAGTTCACAGTATCAGAAATATCCTTGATAATTCTGAGTGTAATCTATAAAATTCTGCGGATATCCTGTTTCACATCTGCAAAATTTACCTCTGTATTTTACAGCACCCTATATTCAGAACTGTAAAATACCGTTTCCTGGCACATCATGTATTGTAGAAAATCCTGCGAAAATATGATTTCTCTCATATCCCCGCAGGATAATTCTATCCGAATCAGTTCATAAACACAAGTCTTTATGGACATTTACGTTTTTTTATACCCGTTTATACTTATTTACAATCTCTTTCATCCGGGAAAGTTTTTCTTCCATGTCTTTCACCAGTTTAAACTGTGTTCTGCAGCGATCCAGATTATGTCCCTCTCTGTGAATCTTGAAATAATGATCTCCCTCCAGATAGTCTGTGAGAAAACGCATTCCACATTCAAATGTCATAAGAATTGCTCCCATGGGAAGCATATCCAGTTCTGTCTCAGTCAGTGCACCGCCACAGCCTTCAATGAAACCTTTGACATAAACTTCATACAAGTGAAGATCACAGGACACCTTCGTCAGGTCTTTCTCATCCTCTGCTCCGGTACTTGCGCCAAAGCGGATAGAATCACCGAAATCATTTACGGAAAGTCCCGGCATTACAGTATCAAGATCAATCACACAGATGGCTTTTCCCGTTGCATTATCAATCATAATGTTATTCAGCTTGGTATCATTATGCGTAACACGCAACGGCAGCTTTCCCTGATCCTGCATATCGCACAGGACATGTGCCAGTTCTGTGCGGTCCAGCACAAACTGAATCTCTTTTTCCACATCTGCTACTCTGTGGCATACGTCTTTCTCCACAGCAGTTTTAAACTTCTCCAGCCTGTCCACCGTATTATGAAAATTTACGATAGTCTCATGAAGAGTTTCTGCCGGATAGTCTGCAAGCAACCTCTGGAAATGCCCGAAAGCAACTGCACTCTGGTAAAAATCTTCCTCATCTTTTACCATATCATAGCATGTGGCATTTTCAATGAATAAATATACTCTCCAGTATTCTCCGTCCTCATCTACATAATAAGGAAGTCCATCCTTTGTCATCACAAGATTCAGAGTCTCTCTCTCCACATCTCCACCGTTTTCCTGGATCTTTTTCTTCAGCCAGGCAGTAACACCGCTGACATTCTCCATCAGTTCCACAGGTTTGGTAAAAATACTCCTGTTCATTTTCTGAAGAATATAATGTTTGCCTGTACCGTAAGTCAGTCTGTAAGTATCATTGATATGTCCGCTTCCATAAGGAATACATTCTGTCAGATTATCTTCCAGAACAAATGCACTGGTGATATTCTTTATTTCCCGGTTAATTTCCACTCAATTATTCCTCCCATAATTTCTGTGGATACAGCCCTCCATCTTTTAAATTCTGAATGGCAGCTACTACCACAGGTTTATCTTCTTTGTAGGTTACGCCATACCATTTATCCATAGATTTCAGAACCTTTACAGTTGCTCTCTTCTCACCGAGAAGTTCATCTACTACAAATGGCAGGAAATATTCACATTTCAACGGGTCTACTTTCAGATTCTCATCCAGGAATCTGGGGAATCTGTCTTTCAGCTCTTTCAGGATACTTGCGGAAAATCCCCACATATTCATGGATACTGTACTGCCTTCCGGAAGCATGGTCCATGTTTTTCCATCATCTTCTGTATAAGCTGTGCCGCCGTCATGCTTTTCGATATGGGTACGCTCGTTGATCTTAAGAAGATGTCCTTCTTCGTCTGTCACGCACACACCTCTTGCCACATGGCCATTCTCTGTCAAAGTATTCTCCAGTTTATAGCCGACCATCATATATCTGTAAATATCTGCAGTATCTTCATTCTCTGTCAGGAAATCATATGCCATCTTAAATGCATGGCTTCCATAATAGTCATCTGCATTGATCACAACGAATGGTCCGTCGATTTCATTGATGCAGCTTAATACGGCATGTCCGGTTCCCCATGGTTTCACACGTCCTTCCGGTACTTCATAGCCTTCCGGAATATTGTGAAGATCCTGGAAAACATATGATACTTCTAACTGATTGCTGAGACGGTCACCGATGGCGCTTCTGAAGTCTGCTTCATTTTCTTTTTTTAATAATAAATACTACTTTCCGGAATCCGGCCTGTACTGCATCATAAATGGAGAAATCCATGATGATGTGTCCCTCTTTGTCCACCGGATCAATCTGTTTCAGACCGCCGTAACGGCTTCCCATACCTGCTGCCATAACTACTAATACTGTTTCTCATAATTTTTTCCTCTTTTCTTAAATGTTTTCGTTACTCTCAGATTGTCTGGTAACTTTTTTTACATTCATCTTATCATACTATGATTTTGAGGTCAAAACGTGTTACATAATACCTTTCGCAATCACAAACAATTGCTATTGTCCTACTGTCCTTCTATTCTTATCCCTTAATACCACCGGTAACACCACCGATGATCTTCTCTGACAGGAAAATATACAGAATAAATGTCGGCAGGAATACAATGATCACTGCTGCAAACATTCCGGCCCAGTCACCTGTATATTTCATGGAGTTGATCATTCCATAAAGTCCAGGTGCAACAGGTTTCAGCTTGTCCGAGCTTGCGAAGATCAATGACAGGAAATATTCATTCCAGATATTAATAAAATTAAAGATTGTTACCGTTACGATTCCTGACTGCGCCATAGGGAACATGATTTTCCAGAAAGTACGCATGGGAGGGCATCCGTCGATCGCTGCCGCTTCCTCATAAGTTCTGGAAATATTACTGAAGAAGGTAAGCAGGAAAATTGTTGTATAAGGTACATTAATTCCTACATATAATATAATCAATACGGTTCTTCCTGCTGCTACATTATTCAGAATTCCCATACCGGAAATAATACTGAAAAGTGGAAGAACGACCATGATCGCCGGAACACCCATGGCAGATACGAAGCTGGTCTGGATAAATTTATTTGCAATAAAATCAAATCTGGACAGTACATAAGCTGCCGGTGCACACACCAAAATCAGAATTGTGCAGGAAATCACAGAATAGATCAGTGAGTTTCCGAAGAAGCCGGCAACTCCGGCACCATTCCACGCTTTTGCGTAGTTTTCAAAATGTAACCCGGACTCAAACTTCAGGGCTTTTCCCTGGAAGATTTCTGCTGTTGTTGAAAAACTTGCCCCGAATACCCATCCCAGAAGCGCAATGGTAAAGATTACCCAGAGCAGCAGGATGATGTATCCCGGCAGGAGTTTGACTTCTCTTTTCAGATTAAAGGGTCTGCGTGCCTCTTTTTCTTTTGCCATTTCTCATCCCTCCTTAGAATTCCAGATCATCATCTTTGATCACTCTGTTACAGATTGTAAATACAATGACTACGCAGACACTGAGCAGTACACCGATGGCAGCTCCCAGACCTGCATTTCGTTCTGTAACTGTATTACCGCCGCCAAAAATCTGCATATACATATAAACATAAGGGGTAATTGTCTGTGTGTCTGCAGTTACTGTGGAGAAAAGCTGTGACCATACAAAAAAGCCTACACTGCTTACAGACCACATGGTAATGTTTGTCTTAAATACTCCCTTTAACAATGGAAGTGTCATGTAACGGAACTGTGCCGGTTTGGTCGCTCCGTCAATGGTTGCCGCCTCATAATATTCGGGACTGATACGCTCAATACCGCTGAGCCAGATCAGCATATGGTATCCAACCATTCCAAAACAATATGCAAACAACAGTGCCCAGAATTTGTGGTCATTATCCAGGAACTGGATCTTTGCCAGATTGTCCAGATGCAGTGCTGTAAAAAGATCTTTCAGCAAGCCATATCTTGGACTGTATACATACTGCAGCCACATAGTAGCAAGCGCTACTGCACTGACAATATTTGGCATATAAATGATCGCGCGGAAAAATTTCTTTCCTCTGATTCCACTGGTAAGAATAACTGCAAATAAAAGAGACAGGCTCATTACCACCAGACCGCCGATCAGCCAGATACGAAACAGGTTAAAAAATGAAGTCTTAAATAAGCTGGTACTCATCAGCTTTGTATAGTTGCCAAATCCTACAAATTTCCATAAATCCATGGAATCTGTAACTCCGTCGATCTTGAAAAAGCTCATGATCACTGTTCTGATGATCGGATACAGAAAGATTCCCAGAAACAGCAGAACTGCCGGAGTCAGAAATACAACGATCATCGTTTTATTCTTCTTCAAATAAATACCTCCTCTGTAAGCAATATCATATCTACGGTTTCCAAGTCTAAAAGTCTTATCGCGCAAGCACGAACGACTTTTTGCCTTTGAAACCCGGATATTCAAAAAGACAGATGGCGGCAGCGTAGATACGATGCCACCATCTCTATAAATTCTTTATTTATTTCGCTGCATCCTGCATAGTGGAAACAAATTCATCTGCTGTAATGGAACCTGCCATTAATTTGATAAAGTTTTCTTTGATAACCGGAGTCATATCTACGTTAGATTCTACACCGCATGCCCATGTGAAACGGTTTGTGCTCTGCTCAATAACAGGTTTTGCACACTCAACCATTGCCGGCCATTCTGTGTTTGTTGTATCAGCCGGGATACCTACAGTTTCATCTGCAAGTTTCTGGTCGTATTCACCTTTTGTAAGGAATGTGATCAGATCAAATGCTTCTTTTGCAAGTTTTGTATCTTTGTTAATACCAAATACCTGTGCGCCAAAGTTGTTTGTTTCGATTCCGTTTGCTCCGTCTGTAAGTGCCGGATATGCGAAGCATCCCCAGTGGAAGTCAGGACCTGCCATCTCTTTTACTTCGTTTGGTAACCAGGAGCCATTCAGATACATTGCAGCTGTTCCAAGTGCAAGCTCTGTGTTCTGACCTGCAGGCCATACGTTGGAACCAACCATTTCTGAATAATATCCGTTAGATGCAAGTTCTTCGATATCCTGTGCCATCTGAAGAACTGCAGGATCATCCCATTCACCTTCAGTTACGATCTCTTTTACTTTATCTTCGCCAACCAGTCTTGCAAGATGATATCCGATCACACATGTTGCATAGGCATCATCCATAGTCATTGGTGTGATTCCTGCATCTTTTAATTTCTGGCATACATCTTTGAACTCATCCCATGTCTTCGGCTCTTCTGTGATTCCTGCCTGCTCAAACAGGTCTTTGTTATAGAAGAAAGCAAATACGTTTGGCTGATATGGAATTGTTTTTAATGTGCCGCCGCCAGCGTCACGGCATGCTGCCATCAGACCTGCGTTTGCAGTTGCTTCATAATCATTCTCTTTCGCAAGGTCTTCCAGATCCAGAAGATATTTGCCGTACATTCCGTTTACACGGTCAATATCTTCGTCAAAAATATCAATCTGTGTGCCGCCGTCCAGTGCAGGCTGAAGTGCTTCACGGTTTCCGGTACGTCCCTTGAACTGAAGGTCTACCTTAACTCCTGTCTGCTCTGTATAAGCATCAACTGCTTCCTGAATCACCTGTCCCTGTGGCTCTGTAGCTTCCCACATTGACCAGTAAACTAATGTGTCATCTGCTGCCTGAACAGTGAAAGCCGGTGCTGCAAGTGAACCAACCATAACCGCACATAATGTTGCACTAAGCATCTTTTTCTTCATACCCATAACCTTTTTTCCTCCTTGGTCAGTTTTGACATTTTGTCTTCTTTTTTCTCTTTTTTCGCTCTTTTGTTGAATTTCAACAATTATTTCTTTTGGTAGTTCTTATTTTATCATTTTTGCACAAATAGTATTTGCACAAACGTCCATTTCTTTTGTACAAAAATTCATTTTCAACTGGTTTTTCATCTGTTTTTGTTGTATACTTGTACACAACAACCATATTGCAGTTTTCGGACAGGCTAAGGGAGGTGGCAGTAATGGCTTTTGAGAGTATGTATCTGGAAGAAGATATTCATATTGACCGGATTTATACAATCCACTATTTTGAATACAAAAGCGATTTTCACTTTGCAGGAGAACGCCATAATTTCTGGGAATTTCAATGTGTAGATAAGGGAAAGGCGGAAATAGAAACAGATAACGGTATCTACCATCTGACAAGTGGGCAGCTCATCTTTCACAGACCAAATGAATTTCATAACCTTATTGCCATAGGAAATACCGCTCCTAATATTGTGGTAGTTTCTTTTGAATGCGATTCTCCATGTATGAAATTCTTTGAGAAAAAATTGCTGAAACTTTCTGATTCTGAGAGAAATCTCATGGGAATGCTGATCGCTGAGGCCCGCCGCTGTATCAAAACCCCTCTGGATGACCCTTATACAGAAAAGATGGAAAAGAAAGAAGATTTTTGTTTGGTTCTCAGCAGCTGATCCGAATTTATCTTGAACAGATGCTGATCTATATGATCCGGAGAAATTCTTCTCCTCCCATGACTGTACCTGTCAGCCAATTTGTGAATCTGAAAAATAATTCCGCTGTCTATAAGCGTGTCATTGCTTATATGGAAGACCACATCCGGGAAAATATTACACTCTGCGATCTGTGCCATGACAATATGATCGGACGCTCCCAGCTTCAGAAAAATATTTCAGGAACAACATCAGTGCGGCGCCATGGATTTCTTTTCCCGGTTAAAGATCGCCTATGCCAGACAGCTGATCCGCGAGAACCAGATGAACTTCACACAGATTTCGGAATTTCTGGGATACTCTTCCATCCATTACTTTTCCAGACAGTTTAAAAAAATTTCCGGAATGACACCCACAGAATATATCACATCAATAAAGGCGCTCTCAGAACGAGAGCGCCAGTAATACCAGACCAATATTTTCATAATGTTGAACAGCCTTTTTCTTATTTCATATTGCTGAGATTCTCTATAAATTCATCCGATGTTTCTTCTAATCTTGTAAGCTTCAGAAGTTCGCTTTGTATCTGTTCTTTATAATCCGGATCTGCCTCCAGACCTGCAGCCCACATGTACGGCTTTGACATCTCTTTCATATACGGTACTGCATCTGCCAGCACTTCCGGCCATTGTGTATTGTCCGTATCTGCCGGGATGGAATTAACCGCATCTGTCATTTTCATATCTGTTTCCCCGGTACAGATGGAATATGCAAAGTCAAAAGCTTCCTGCTTCATCTGCGAATCCTTTGTAACTCCAAATCCCTGTGCTCCCACCATAACACCTTCTGTGCCGTCTGTTCCGGCCTTTACTGCAGGCCATGGAAAAAATCCCCAGGAATCATCAGATTCTGTAGCTTCTGTCACTTCATTCGGAACCCAGGAGCCTTGCAGCACCATGACTGCCTCGCCATCTCCCACTTCATCCTGACCTTCCGGATGCTGTGCCGGTGCACTCTGACTCATATATCCCGACAAAAAACAAAATTCTGATATCATCTGCCGCCTCTTTTGCCTGTGGAATCTGTGACCAGGTACAGTTACGGATCAGCTGCTGCACTTTCTCCTGTCCAAGATATCTGGCAAGCTGATATCCATACAGAAGATTCACATACTCTTCATCGCAGGTCATGGCACTAAGGCCACTGTCACTGTTTTTAATCTTACGGCATACTCTGATCAGTTTCTCCCAGGTATCCGGGATATCCTGTTCTGTAAGTCCAGCCTCTTCCCATAAATCCTTATTATACCAGACGCCTGTGATATAAGGCTGATACGGCATTGCAAGCAGTTCTCCATTTCCCCAGTTCTTCACCTGCTCCAACAGTACCGGCATAATATGCTTCTCATAATCCACAGTATCTGCCATTCCTTTTAATTCTGCCAGATAATCCCTGTGTTCCTGAGCCATCCTCTGATAATCATCATCAAAAAGGTCAATCTGTTCTCCGGCATCCAGGGCAGGTTCTATCAGAGACCGGATTCCTCTGCCCTTCCACTGAATCTCTACAGAAATACCTGTTGCTTCTTCATAAGCTTCTGCTGCTTCTCTGATCACATCTGCCTGTGGTTCATCTTCTTCCCACATGGACCAGTATACAATACTCTGTTCCGGAATTTCTGTGATTTCATCTGATGCTGATACAGTAACCGCTCCTGTTGCGAACAACATTGACAAACAGCTCATACCCGCTGCAATGCTTCTCCATTTTTCCATACTGAAAATACCCTCCATTGTCTCTCAGACTTGTCCACATGAATTTATTTTTGTACCTGCCTCTACAGAGGAACTGTCTGACTTTATTTTCTCTAATAATCACTTGTCTGTCAATCCCCAAAATTCACCTGAAAGCAATGGAAACAAGAGCTTTACTTAGTTTGATCAAACAGGATTTCCATCTTCGTTCCCTTACCCGGCTCACTGTCCAGAAGAATCTTCGCATGATGCAAAACTGCGCCATGTTTTACAATAGAAAGCCCCAGGCCTGTACCTCCGGTTTCACGTGAATGGCTCTTGTCCACTCTGTAAAAACGCTCGAAGATTCTCTGCTGTTCGCTCTCCGGAATTCCTATTCCGTTATCTTCCACACGAAAGTACGGTTTCCCATTGAGTTTTCCCACAAAACCTTTACATCTCCACCATCCGGGGTATAGCGGATAGCATTATCTGTAATATTGTAGAACATTTCATATAATACATGGCGTACTCCCTGCATCTGTGCAGGTCCGCCTGTATATTCCAGATTAATCTTTTTCTTTGCTGCCCTGTTCTGCAGATTGTTGATCACATCTTCCCCAAGCTCTCCGATGTCAACCTGTTCAAACATAGTTTCTCCGTTCTTCTCATCCAGTCTGGAAAGCTGAATGATATCTGCAACCAGATTTGATAAACGCTCGGACTCATGAAAAATCCTGCCGGAAAAATCCTGCATCTTGTCCGGCGGTACCATTCCATTCATCATAAGCTCCGCATATCCGGAGATTGACATAAGAGGAGTTTTCAATTCATGGGAAACATTTGCCGTAAACTCTTTTCTTGCACTCTCTGCATTCTTAAGATCTTCCAGCTGTTTCTGAATCTGTCTGTTCTGCTGATCCAGACGAAAAGCAATGGCCTTAATTCTTCGTAGCATACATGCTCCAGAGGATGTTCCAGATCAATCCGGTTGATAGGCTCTATCAGCTTTCTGGTCTGTTTCTGCACAAGAAAAAGTTCAATTACAAGGATCACGCATACCAGTCCGCCAAGCAGAAGAAAGCTAGTTAACATTGTTACCAGAAGACTGTCTGTAGTCCTGGCTACTCGCAGAACCTGATCATCCTTTAATTTTACAGCATAGTAAAACGTCTGTTTTGATAAGGTGTCTGAATAGCGTACCATTTCACCGGATCCCTGCTTCTCAGCTTCAATAAATTCCGGTCTGTTACTGTGATTTTCCATTTCTTCCGGATTCTCAATACTGTCAAACAACACCTGACCATCTTTTCCCAGAAGAGTGATCCTGCTGCTGGTGGCGTCTCCGATCCTGTCTGAGAGAAAAAATGTCTCCGTCTTCTTCCAGACCTGTTTTAATATATGCGGCTTCATCTCTGACACCCTGTTTCATATAAAATATCATATCTGTTATACATGACAGTTCCTGCTGCCAGGAATGTAAGTATTACGGATAAAATAATAAGTAAACTGGTGTGACTGAATATTTTATGCTTCATTTTTCCACTCCTGTTTTCGCCTGTTTTATCTGTTATGCGCCGATTCTGTATCCTACACCCCGGACCGTTTCGATCAGATTTCCTGCCTCTCCAAGTTTCTGACGCAGGGTTCTCACATGGACATCCACAGTTCTGGTTTCACCGTCAAAGTCATATCCCCATACATGGCAGAGGATCTGATTTCTTGTCATAACAAGTCCTTTATTCTCCAGCAGATACTGAAGAAGTTCAAATTCTTTTCGGGTAAGATCGACCTTTTCTTCCCGGTAATGCACCTCATGACGTCCTACATTCAGATAAAGCTCGTCGTAATGCAGTTCCTTGTCTTCATTCTGACGGGCACTTCGTCTGAGAACTGCTTTTACTCTGGCAACAAATTCCATCATACCGAAAGGCTTGGTAATGTAATCATCCGCTCCGCCTTCCAGACCTTTTACTTTGTCAAATTCCGCTTCTTTTGCAGTAACCATAATTACCGGTACATCCTTTACAGACGGCATACTTTTCAGCTGTTCCAGAATGGTATAGCCATCATCTCCCGGAAGCATGATATCCAGCAGGATCAGCTCCGGTATCTCTTCTTTCAGCGCTTTCATCAGTTCATTGCCATTACCAAAACCTCTGGCTTTAAATCCTCGTTGTTTCCAGTGTATAAATAAGAAGCTCCCTGATATTCCGCTCATCTTCTACACAATAGATCATTCTGCTTTGCCTCCCCTTTATTTATCACCTGTTTTATCGTCACAAGTGTATTTCTTTTTCAGTATACTTATTTTTTTATCCCTGTACAAGTAAATATCCGGCATCTGTTTCATTTCTTTAAAGCAAAAATCCGGCCATTTTCTCTGAAATATCTCTCTCAGATACTTCAGAGTGCCCGGATTTCCTGATCATGCGGATAACATCATCCGTTACTGTTCACTCCGTTCTCAGTAACGTAGCCAAAATTCATTCCAAATTGCCTGCGGCAATGGAATTTTGTCATCTACCTGTTTATTATTATGAAAGCTGATATTTGATTCGTGCGTCTTCCAGTTCATGATAAAATGTTTCGTCCGGATGGCTCTTGACGATATTCAGATGACTGTGAGTATCATACAGATCTTCATTCACCTGCGTCACACAGACTCCAATATTGGAACAATGGTCTGCCACACGTTCCAGACAGGTTGTAATATCCGAAAGGATAAATCCCATCTCTATTGTACATTCACCGTTTCTCAGTCTCTGTACATGACGACGTTTTACTTCTTTGGAAAGTTCATCAATCACTTCTTCCAGTGGTTCAATTTTCTCCGCAAGCTTCATATCCTGTTTGTCAAAAACTTCATATGCCGTATTTACGATATCTTCTACTGCCTGTCCCAGCACTTCCAGATCTTTCTTTGCATTTTCGGAAAATTTCAGTCCTTTTTCATAAAGCTCCTGTGCTGATTCCATAATATTTACAGCATGGTCGGAAATACGTTCAAAATCCCCGATACAGTGAAGCATAATGGAAAGACTGTGACTGTCTGCTTCTGAGATATCTTTGTGGCTCAGCTTCACCAGATAAGTTCCCAGTTCATCTTCATAGCGATCAACCTTGGATTCCATGTTTT
>ENA-OQKB01000232-OQKB01000232.1-human-gut-metagenome-genome-assembly--contig:-NODE-232-length-13127-cov-2.491385_pt1 | contig 13127 bp, 15 predicted proteins | sample MGYA00242646_ERZ504793 | MGnify/ENA primary metagenome ERZ504793 (study PRJEB26092, sample SAMD00036409) | human gut metagenome | host: Homo sapiens | study: EMG produced TPA metagenomics assembly of...
AGAGGCCTGCAGCAGCCCCATTCAGTTTATTTTACTCTCCCAGTGCGCTGTCCACCGCGCTGTCCAGATCGGCAGTGCACTCGTTGGAAGCGATGACCATGACCACGGTGTTGTCCTTGAAGGCGATCACGGCGTTCTCCACATTTTCCTGGGCCTGTGCGAACTCAGCGTAGTTGCCGTAGAACGCCACCTGATCCTGCTGGTAAGCGGTCAGCTGGTTTGCAACCTCTTCCGCCTTGCCGTCAGCAGCTTCCACGACCAGCACCATACCGGCATCGCCGTTGTCGTTGCTCTTCACACCCTTGTAGCTCACCACATCCTCAGCGGGCAGGTTGAAATCGTACTCAATGTTCATGGCAGCGATCTCAAACTGGTTGGAGATGGGGTTGGCATCCAGCAGGGTCTGGAACGGTGCGTTCAGGGCATCGGTGCTGTTGTCCTCGCCCAGCGGGATGCTGGAGGCCTGGCTCAGCACAGTGGAGGCAGGCTCAGAGGACGCGGCAGAAGAAGCGGTAGAACCGGAAGAAGAACCGCAGCCGGCCAGCAGAGCACAGCTCAGGGCCAGAGAAGCAGCGGTCAGAATGATTTTAGCACGAAGTTTCATGGATTATTCCCTCTTTTATCTGTTTTACACCGGTTCGCCCACGCGGAAGAGTTTCCGACAACGAACCATTGTTATCTTACCATATCAAAGCCCGAATTGCAAACGGCAGACAGAAGATTTTACGGTTTCTTCACCAGCGCTTTGCCGCTCAGCCCGCGATCTGCTGCAGGGCGGCGATATAGTCCTCAAAGCACAGGCCGCTGGCGTTGATCTTTGCGGCATTTTCCACGCCCACATAGCGCCAGTGCCAGGGCTCATAGGTAATCTCGGTCTTCTCCTCGGCCCCCTTGGGGTAGCGCAGGATGAACCCGTACTCCCCGGCGTGCTGGCAGAGCCAGCGGAAAGCAGCCGTATTCTCAAAGCCCTCGTCCAGGCCGGTGTGCTCGGGGCTGTTCAGGTCTGCGGCCAGACCGCAGTTGTGCTCGGAGTAGCCCGGCGGGTTGACAACGGCGGCGGCCATTTCCTTCGCCTTGGCATCGTCATAGCCCTGCTGCTTATAATAGTTGGTCTTTTTCTCGTAGAGACTGGTCTGGTAGGACACGCTGCGGTAGCCGCTCTGCATCCAGACGGTCACGTTCTCCGCAGCGGCAGCCTTCTGCAGCTCCAGAAAGGCATTGCAGGCCACGGTCTGCAGGGTCTTGTTCACTGCGGTCTTGGAACCGCACTCAGCGGTCTCAAAGGTGTAGTTTTCCGGCATCTTATTGGTGTGGTTCACAAGGATCATCAGCGGGTCGGCCAGCATGGCCTTCGCCTCGGCGGCGGTCAGGCCCAGCAGGTTGTCCCGGCTTTCCACGCTCTCGGCGGCTGCTCCGCTCACGGCACTGCTCTCCGCCTTGCTGCTCGGCGCAGCCGACGGCAGGCTGCTGGCCGCACTATTGGCGGCGCTCCCGGCGGCATCTGCCGTGGGCACCGGGGCCTTGCGGCGGGAAAGCAGGAAAGACACACCGCCCACAGCCACACAGACCACAAGGGTCAGCCCGGCGATGCGGCGGATGGCACGGTTGCGTCGCCGCCGCCGGATCTCTGCCCGGGTCAGGCGGCGGCGGTGGATGGGTTGCTGCTGATTCATAAGAGACCTTCTTTCTCGGTTCGTTTTCTGTATATTATGTTTCTCCGGGGGCATCCTAAACCCGAGGTGACAGCGATGAAGATGACAGCGGAAGAATACGCGCGGCGGGTGAAACAGGTCGGCCCCCGCTCCCCTCTAGGCTCCGACTGCCTGTGGGCCTTCTGCGTGGGCGGCGGCATCTGCCTGCTGGGCGAGGTGCTGCGCGGGTGGTATCTTGGTATGGGGCTGGATGCCGAGCTTGCCGGCACCCTGACCAGCTGCACCCTCATCGTGCTGTCGGCCCTGCTGACCACGCTGGGCCTCTACCAGAAGCTTGCCGCCAGAGCCGGGGCAGGCTCGCTGGTGCCCATCACAGGCTTTGCCAATGCCGTGGTCAGCGCCGCCATCGAGTTCAAGCCAGAGGGCCGGGTCTGCGGCACCGGAGCCAAGATGTTCACCATTGCAGGGCCGGTCATCGTGTACGGCACGCTGGCCGCTGTGGTCTACGGCGGGGTGCTCTGGCTGCTGGGCGGCTGACCACTCTGTCTACAATACGCCTGCCGGGGTGCAAAAATTGCAGTTTCCCGGCAGAGCGGATGGAGCAGAATATCGCACGAGCGCTATTATAGCACAAATCCCAAAGAAAAACAGCCCTGAAAGGGGGATTTTTTCATGGCGACCCGCCGGGGTGACACCCTGATCTTCCCAAAACCACCTGTCATCGCCGCACACGCCTGCATCGGCGGCAAAAAGGAGGGCGAAAGCCCGCTGGCGGCAGAGTTCGATGAACTGCACAGTGACAACCGCCTCGGGCAGGCCAGCTGGGAGGCCGCTGAAACGCAGCTGCAATTACAGACGGCACGGCTCTGCCTGAAAAAAGCCCACGCCACCGAAAAGGATGTGAGCCTCCTGCTGGCCGGAGACCTGCAGGCCCAGTGCACGGCTTCGGGCTATGCGGCCCGGGCGCTGGGCCTGCCCTTTGCGGGGCTGTTCGGAGCCTGCAGCACCATGGCCGAGGCGCTGGGCGTTGGGGCCTGCCTGTGCAGCGCCGGAATGGCAGACGGCCTGCTGGCCATGACCTCCAGCCACTTCTGCACCGCCGAGCGGCAGTTCCGCACCCCGCTTTCCTACGGAGCCGTGCGCACCCCCACCGCCCAATGGACTGCCACGGCGGCAGGGGCCTGCCTGCTCCGCCCCGCCGGGCAGGGGGTCGGCATCCGGGCCGTGACCTTTGGCCGGGTGCAGGATCTGGGCATCCGGGACATCAACAACATGGGGGCCGCCATGGCTCCTGCTGCTGCGGCAACGCTCCTGCGCTACCTTACCGACACCAACACCCAGCCGCAGGAGTTCGATGCCATCTGCACCGGCGACCTGGGCCATGTGGGCAGTCAGCTGTTCCGGGAGCTGCTGGCCGCCGAGGGCCTGCTCCTCAAGAACCATGTGGACTGCGGTTCCCTCCTCTATGATGCCGAGGGCCAGTCGGTGCACAGCGGCGCTTCGGGGCCGGGATGCTGTGCAGCAGTGCTCTGCGGGCATCTCCTGCCCCGGCTGGAGCGGCGGGGCCAGCGCCGGGTGCTCTTTCTGGCCACAGGCGCGCTGATGAGCCAGACCACCTTTTTGCAGAAGGAGAGCATCCCGGCCATCTCTCACCTGGTGGAGCTGGCGGCTCCGGAGGAACAGAACGGAGGGAACACATGAACTATTTCTGGGCATTCGTTACAGGCGGGGCCATCTGCGTGGTGGGCCAGCTCTTTCTCGACCTGACCGCCCTGACCCCCGCCCGCATCCTGACAGGCTATGTGGTGGCGGGCGTGGTGCTCTCGGCCCTTGGGTGGTACGCGCCGCTGGCCGAGTTTGCAGGCTGCGGTGCCACCGTTCCCCTGCTGGGCTTCGGTCACCTGCTTGCCAAAGGCGTGCGTACCGCCCTTGCCGAAGAGGGAGCCATCGGCATCCTGACCGGCGGGCTGACCGCCGCGGCTGCAGGCATCACCACCAGCCTTGTCTGCGGCGTAGTCTGTTCACTGGTGGGCCGCAGCCACGACCAGAACTGAAGCAGGACCCTTCCCGGGACGATACACGTTTTTCGTGCATCGTCCTTTTCTGCGCCGATTCGCGCCCTCTGCATGGTATACTTTTCCAGAAAAGGAGATGATAGTCATGCGTGAGACTCTTGCAACGATCTTATGGGAGGGCTGGACCGCCCTTGTGCTCTGCGCAGCGGCGGTATTCCTGCCCGGCAGCGAGGCCCTTACATATCCCGCCGTGCTCTGGCCCGGGCTGGTGCTGGCGGCTGCTGTGCCTGCAGGCTGGGTGTTCTGGGCGCTGGCAGAGCAGCCCGCACCCCTGCCCCCGGAACAGCTGCTGGAAAACAAAAACCCCCGTATCGGGTTCCCGATACAGAGGTTTTGTTCGTCAGTCGATCACTTGATCTGTCGTAAATCAGGCGTTCTTGTTTGCACGCTTGGCCATACGGCTGATCTTGCGAGAAGCGGTGTTCTTCTTGATGACACCCTTAGCGCGAGCCTTGTCGATCGCGGAAACAGCAGCCAGGACAGTTGCGTCCTTGTCAGCGGCTTTAGCATCGATGGCAGCGTCTGCCTTCTTGACGACTGTTTTCAGGTTGGTCTTAATGGCCTTGTTGTGAGCCTGCTCTGCAGCAGCCTGCACGACGCGGTCCTTCTGAGATTTGATGTTAGGCATTCGTTCCACCTCCTTGGCTACCTATAACAGCGCACCTTATGATACCATATTTGCCGTTCCAGCGCAAGCATTTTTTCAATTTTTGTTTCAAAAAGTTTTGATTTTCCCATACTTTTTGTGCCGCGAGGCCCCAAAACCGGCTTTTTGGCGGCAAACAGAGCAGAAAAGAGGGAAAATCATGCGCTTGACAGATATGGCGGACGAGCTCTACACGGCCGCGGCGGACCTGCCCGGCGGAGTCCGCGCGGCCACGGCAAAGCGGGGCGGCGTGACGGTGACGCGGGTGGAGATCGCCCGGGAGGGTCTCGAAAAGCCCCGGGGGCGGTACGTCACGCTGGAAGTCCCCAGCGTCAGTGTGCTGGACGAGCGGGACGCCGAGGTCATCGAGCAGGCAGCGGACGAGCTGCGGGCGCTTCTGCCGCCGGAGGGGCCGGTGCTGGTGCTGGGTGTGGGCAACCGCCGGGTCACCGCCGACGCCCTCGGCCCCGCACCGTTCAGAAAATTTTTGTCACGATGGGCGCAGGCTGTCCGCCGGTGAAGGGCATCCGCCCGGTGGCGGCGGTGGCCCCGGGCGTCTCGGCGTCCACCGGTCTGAGCCTGCAGCAGCTGGCCGGTGCGCTGGTGCGGGAAGTGCGGCCCACGGCCCTCATCTGTGTGGACAGCCTCTGCTCGTCGGAACCCCAGCGTCTGGGCCGGACGCTGCAGTTCTCTGACACCGGCCTCTGTCCGGCCCAGCCCGGCAGCAGCAAGCACCTGGACGCGGCCCGTCTGGGCCTGCCGGTCATCGCGGCGGGCATCCCGACCCTGATGATGGCGCAGGAGGGCAAAGACCTCGTGGTGACGCCCCGGGAGCTGGACAGCGTCATCGCCCACGGGGCCGCCCTGCTGGGCGCGGCCATTAACCGCGCCTTGCAGCCGAGGCTCAGCATCGCCCAGCTCTGCTGGCTGGTGGGATAAAACCAGGCCGTCCATCATATTGTATGGATAAAACAAAAGGGAGGGGGCAGTCTATGCGCTATGGCGAGGCCGGGCAGAGCCATCTGCTGCCCTTTCTGGGCGCAGCGGCCCTTTTTGCGGCTCTGACCATCACGGCCCACAGTGTTGTGCTGGGGCTGGCGGCGATCATCGCCGGGCCTGTCCCGGCGGCGCAGACGGCGCTCTCCCTGAGCCGAAAGGCCGTCTCCGGCGCGGCACAGGAGGAGGCCGCATCTGTGGCCGAAGCCGCCCCTGAAAGCACCGGGACTGCCGCCTCTCAGCCCGAAGCCGCCGCCCCGACAGGCGGCATCGAAAGCTATCTTGTGGAGCTTCTGGGGGACGACGCCCGGCCCGAAGGCGCGGGCGCAGTGATTGAAAAAAATTACCCCCAGGGCAGCGGCGAAAAGTACGTTGCCTGCGGCGCGGGCAGCATCAAGAACAATACCCGACAGACTGCGGTGGACATTGCAGCAGAGATACAGGAGCCACTGCCCTTTGGCGTCGAAAAGGACAGCCCTGACCCGCAGATCCTCATCATGCACACCCACGCCACCGAGGACTACCGCCTCTCGGCGGGGCTGTGGTATTCGCCCGGCGACGGCGCCCGCACCACCGACACGAACCGGAATATGTGTGCCGTGGGCCGGGTGATGGCAGACACCCTCAACGCCGCCGGGCTGAACACTCTCCACGACGAGACCCTGAACGACTACCCCAGCTACACCGGCAGCTACGAGAACAGCCGGGCCGTCGTCCAGCGGTATCTGGCCCAGTACCCCAGCATCAAGGTGGTGCTGGACGTCCACCGGGACGCCATCGAGACAGAGGGAGGTTCCCGGATGGCCCCGGTCTGCACCGTGGACGGGCGGCAGGCCGCGCAGGTCATGATCATCTGCGGGTGCGACAACGGCGGCAGCGTCCGGCTGCCGGGCTGGCGGCAGAACCTCCGTTTCGCCGCCGCATGGGAGCGGAGCATGGAGGGGATGTACCCCGGGTTCACCCGGCCTGTGCTGTTCAGCTACCGCTTTTATAATCAGGACCTCACCACCGGCAGTCTGCTCATCGAGATAGGAGGCCACGGCAATAACCTCAACGAGGCCCTCTACGCCGGGCAGCTGGCGGCCAACGGCCTTGTGCAGGCGTTGCTTAGCCCGGATACTTGACGAAACGGCGGCAAAGTGCTATATTTTACTGGTAAATGCAGTGATTGGGAAAAGTAGCGCATCACAACGCCACAGAGAGCGCGGCAGAGCTGGGAGCCGCGCGCGGACGGTGCGTGAACGAACACCCGGGAGCAGCAAACTGAACAGGGCGCAGTGAGAAAAATGCGCCGCCAGTAGGTGCGCCGCAGGCTCAGCGTTAACGGAGCAGCGCTTTTACTTGAGCGCGTGAGCGACCGGACACTTCCGGTAATTCAGGTGGCACCGCGGACATTACAAGACAGCTTGTTCGCCCTGAACTTTCAGGGAGAAAGCTGTCTTTTCTTTTGTAAAATCGATAAGGAGAAAAACTATGGAACGCACTGAGATCGTTTCGCTGTACAAGAACACCCCCGCCGATGGTACGGTCGTCACCGTATGCGGCTGGGCAAAGAACATCCGCGACTCCAAGAACATCGGCTTCATCGCCCTGTCGGACGGCGGCTGCTTCAAGACCCTGCAGGTCGTGCTGGAAGCCGGCAAGCTGGCAAACTACGATGAGGTCGTCCACACCGGCCTGTACAGCAGCCTGCGTGTCGTGGGCCGCATCGTGCTGACTCCGCAGGCAAAGCAGCCTTTCGAGCTGAATGCTGATTCCGTCGAGATCCTGGGCGACTGCCCCGCCGACGAGTATCCGCTGCAGAAAAAGAAGATGAGCATGGAGTATCTGCGCACCATGCCCACCCTGCGCCCCCGCACCAACACCTTCAACGCCGCTTTCCGCGTCCGCAGCGTGGCCGCTTACGCCATCCACAAGTTCTTTCAGGAGAACGGCTTTGTCTACGCTCACTCCCCCCTGCTGACCGCTTCCGACTGTGAGGGTGCCGGCGAGATGTTCCGCGTCACCACCCTCGACCTCGACAATGTTCCCAAGAACGAAGACGGCACCGTCGATTACACCAAGGACTTCTTCGAGAAGCCCGTCAACCTGACCGTTTCCGGCCAGCTGGAAGCCGAGGCCATGGCAATGGCGTTCGGCAAGGTGTACACCTTTGGCCCCACCTTCCGCGCGGAGAAGAGCTTTACCACCCGCCACGCCGCCGAGTTCTGGATGATCGAGCCGGAGATGGCGTTCTGCGATCTGAACGGCTACATGGACACCGCCGAGGCCATGACCAAGTACGTGATTCGCTACGTTCTGGACAACTGCCCCGATGAGATGGCTTTCTTCAACCAGTTCATCGACAAGGGTCTCATCGAGCGCCTTGAGCTGGTGGCAAACAGCGAGTTTGGCCGCATCAGCTACACCGACGCCATCGAGATCCTGAAGAAGAACAACAAGAAGTTCCAGTTCCCCGTGGAGTGGGGCGTGGATATCCAGACCGAGCACGAGCGCTACCTGACCGAGGTCGTGTTCAAGAAGCCCGTCTTTGTCACCGATTACCCCAAGGAGATCAAGAGCTTCTACATGAAGATGAACGCGGACGGCAAGACCGTGGCCGCAGCTGATATGCTGGTGCCCGGCATCGGCGAGCTGATCGGCGGCAGCCAGCGCGAAGAGAACTACGACAAGCTGGTGGCCCGCATGGACGAGCTGGGCATGGACAAGACCAACTACGAGTGGTACCTGAACCTGCGCAAGTTCGGCGGCGTGGAGCACGCCGGTTACGGCCTGGGCTTCGAGCGGATGATCATGTACCTCACGGGCATCCAGAACATCCGTGACGTGCTGCCCTTCCCCCGCACCGCTTACGGTTTCTAAGGATTAAATTCAACCCTCTCAGTCAAAGTCTGTCGGCTTTGCCAGCTCCCCCGAAGGGGGGAGTCTATTGCGGCTCTTGGATAAAGGCAGCATAGCCTCTCCCCTCGGGAGAGGTGGCATTGCGGAGCAATGACGGAGAGGGTTGTTTTCAACAAGGAGATAAATACAAGTGGAAAATATCGCTCCTGCCCTGTTGGACTGGTTCTACACCAACCGCCGCATCCTCCCCTTCCGGGAGGACCCCACGCCCTACCATGTCTGGCTGAGCGAGATCATGCTGCAGCAGACCCGGGTCTCGGCGGCGCTGCCCTACTACAAGCGCTTCCTTGCAGCCCTGCCGGATATCCCCGCGCTGGCCGGATGTGAGGAGGAAAAGCTGCACAAGCTGTGGGAGGGACTGGGTTATTACAGCCGGGTGCGCAACCTGCAGAAAGCGGCAAAGATCGTCTGCGCCCAGTACGGCGGGCAGCTGCCTGCCGATTACAACGCCCTGCTAGCCCTGCCCGGCATCGGGGAGTACACGGCGGGGGCCATTGCCTCCATCAGCTTCGGCCTCCCGGTGCCCGCTGTGGACGGCAACGTTCTGCGGGTGTTTGCCCGCCTCTACAACGATCCCCGGCTGGTCACCGACCCGCAGGTGAAGCGGGAGTTCACGGCCCGGGTCATGGAGCACCAGCCGCCCGCAAAAGCCGGGGACTACAATCAGGCCCTGATGGAGCTGGGCGCGCTGGTCTGCCTGCCCAACGGCGCCCCCCTGTGTGAGCAGTGCCCGCTGGGCACGCTCTGCCGGGCCCGGTCCGCAGGCACTGCCCTCTCCCTGCCCCAGAAAACGCCCCCCAAGGCCCGGCGCATCACACCGGTCACGGTGGCGCTGGTGCTGAACGAGGGCCGGGTGCTGCTCCAGCAGCGGCCCGCCAAGGGCCTGCTGGCCGGGCTGTGGCAGCCGGTGCTGTGGGAGGATACCACCCTTACCGCCGCAGAGACCGCTGCCCGCCTTGCTGCCCTGGGGCTGGACTGCACAGGGGCACATTTCACGCCCCTGCCTGCGGCCAAGCACATTTTCACCCACATCGAGTGGCACCAGAGCGGCTATTTCCTCACTGTGCCGGAGCAGCCCGCCCCCGCAGGCTGCGTCTGGGCCGGAAAGGAGCAGCTGGAGGCTGCGTACACCTTGCCCGGTGCCTTCAAAGTCTACAAAAAGCTGCTGCTGACCAAATTGCTGTGATTGCCCGGATTGATGAAATTTCTGCATTTCGGATTGTAATTTTTTGCTTTTCCGGGTATAATAGCCTTATCAAAATGAACTCCGGTTCCATGAACCACCGTTCTCCACCAGAAAAGGAGTGTGTCCTATGAAGAAATCCTGTCTGATCGCTGTTATCGCCACGCTGGCCGCTGTGGCCGGTGCGCTGGCCGCCGTGGCTGTCTATCTGCACCGCCGTGAGAAGGAGCTGGACGAGTACGAGCGTCTGCTGTTTGGCGAGGATAAGGCTGAGACCGTTGAGCCTGCCGCAGAGCAGCCCGCAGAAGACACTTCTGCCGAGGATGCCGCAGAATAAACCAAACACCGAAAAGCGCACCCGGCTTGTCTTTTTTCGACTGGTCGGGTGCGTTTTTTCATAACGGCATCCCCTCTCAGACGCTCTGCACCTGAAAGGGGATGCCGCCTAAGGAGTACATATCCATGAAACGATTTTTGTTGTGGGTCGTTGGTGTCATTCTGGGCGTTGCCGTGCTGCTGGTCGCGGTGATGACCGTGAGCTATTCCTTTACCGGCGAGGGTTCCCGCCCGGCGGCAGACACGCAGTTCGGCGGGCAGGCGCTGGAAGTGAACGGCTCCTGCTGGCAGGTGCCGCTGCTGGGCGGCGTGTTCGATAAGGTGTTCACCAGCCCCGAAACGCTCACCGTGCAGAAACTGGGCGTGCTGTATGACGCACACCCGACCCTCGCCCTGCCCGATTGGGCCAGCTACACCACCCTGACCATTGAAACCGACATCGGCAGCATCGTATTTGCTGGGTCGGCCTCTCAGTACGAGGACTTTCTCTTCCCTGCCAACGGGGATTACAAGGCAAAGCTGACGGTCTGGCGGCTGCCGCAGGACTATCTTGCCACCCAAGTTTGAGGGCGGCGTCCACCGGTGCCGATCCGCAGAACCTGGGCGCGGTCATCCGTTCCGCGGCCGCATTCGGCGCGAACGGCGTGATCCTACCGGAACGTCGCTCCGCTTCAGTCACCGCAGCCGCATGGAAGGTGTCCGCAGGAGCTGCCGCACACATGCCTGTCGCCCGCGTGGTGAACCTCACCAAAGCCATTGAAAGCCTGAAGGAACGCGGATACTACAGCGTCGGCCTCGACGGCGGCGGCGACGCCCTTGTTGGCGAAACCGGTTTCGAAACCGATCCGCTGGTTGTAGTGCTTGGTTCCGAAGGCAACGGCCTGAGCCGTCTTGTACGCGAGACATGCGATTCCATCGCCGGCATCCCAATGTCGAACATGGTCGAATCACTGAACGCTTCCGTCGCAGCAGGCATCACACTGTATTCCGTCGCACGCGCCCGTCGTGAGGCCGGTGCCGCCGCCAACGCGAAGTAATAACTCGCAAAGTAACAGCAAGCACAGCGAAACTGCGGAAGCAACCACAGCAAAGCAGCACGTCTGGAATGATTATGAGCGGATAGTCCATACGGATTATCCGCTCATTTGTTATGCAAGTCTGCACTTGGATTGATCCTGGGCTTACCGCAGACTCAGCATTGCCTTCGACTCGACTATCGTCTTGTCTCAGGGCGCACTAGCTGAGACTCCACTGGAGCCTCAGCTTTTCAGTGCGCCCATACGGCTGCGTCGGGATCGTCGTCGGGGTTGTAGCCGTCGTCAGGATCGTCATAGGTGTATTCGTCGTCGACCACACCGGAATCAGCTTCAGCGTTCAGGGCGTCCACATCCTTCGTGGTGAGCTTGTACTGCGGAAGCACCTTCTCCACATAGCTTGCACCGCCTCGGCCATCGGCACATCATGACCCGCCTTCTCGGCCAGGAACCAACGGTGGTCAAGCACTTCATGGAAGAACTGAGCCGGTTCGATCTGCGAACGGTATTCACGCGGAATCATGCGCACGGTCGGTTCGAACACTTCGCGCATCCAATCAGTGGCGACAATCTCAAGATCCTCACCCTCACGCCACGTCGAAGCGCGGTAGGCATCCAAATCGTTCAACAGTCGACGAGCCTGATTCTCCTGCACATCAAGACCAGTCAATCGCAGCAGCTTACGATTCGCATAGCCGGCATCGACCACACGCGGACGTACCAGCACACGCTTGCCATCTTCGGCGGTCTTCATTTCCAGCTCATCCACATCAAAACCAAGCTCATTCAGCTTGTTGACGCGCTTCTCAATCTTCCACATCTCATCCGGACCGAACTTGTCGGTATCAGTCAACGCGCTCCACAGCGAATGGTAACGATCCACCAAACGGTTGCCGATCGCAATTTCGTCAACACCGCTCGGCAGCAGCGAACCGGACGAAAGATCCATCAATTCGCCAATAATGTTCGTACGGGCCAAATCAACGTCGTACTCGCGCTGGCCTTCCGTCAGATTAATCTGCAGATCACCGGTTTCCGCATCAACCAAAAATGCGGAGAACGCGTAGGCATCACGCAGGAACAACACGTTCGACAGCGACACATCACCCCAATAGAAGCCGGCCAAATGCAAGCGCACTATCAGCACAGCCAGTGCGTCGATCAGTCGTTCCGCGGTATCTGGGCGCAGATTACGCGCGAACAGCGCACGATACGGCAGTGAGAACTTCAAATGCTTGGTAACAAGAATCGCTTCCAGCGGCTCGCCTTCACGGCTATGACGGCCTGTGACCACGGCGATCGGCTGCACGGTCGGCAGTTCCAGCTTCTGCAGGCGACGCAGCAGCTCGTATTCTCGTTCCGCCACATTGCGCGTGATTTCCTTCATGGCGTACACTTCGTCGCCTACGTGCACGAAACGCACCACATGCCTGGAAATACCACGCGGAAGATTGGCCAGCAGGTCTTCCGGCCAAGTAGCCAGCGGCTTTTCCCACGGCAGGGTGAACATCTTCGGATTCGAGCTTGCGGCGGTGATTTTCAACGCCTGCGGCTCCGGAGATGGTGCGGCCGGATCTTCGGCCTTCACGGAAGTTGCTTTCAGCACACGGGGATCCATCTGTGGCAATTCAAGAGATTCCATAAAACAACAATCTACCTGTTGACCTACCCGAAGAAGCAAGTATGGACGAATCCGTTTCACCTGCCGATATTGCATCCATCGATATGCGATGATCACCATTGAAATTCCAATATCGCATTTCATTTGAGGTCTCACCATTGCAATCTCAATGATGAAATCTCACTACAGGAAAACAAATCTCACTATTGCAGATACAACAAAAGAAGCCCCGCACCAACGCGGGGCTTCTCCAACGAGACGGTAAGAGAGGAAGAGTACGTCTCGTTTAATGGTTGACGGAAGTTCGCACTTCCGCCAAGTTTTTATTCAGCCACCCGCCAGCCACTTCTCGAAAGCAGCAATCGACGGTTGGTTACTCGGTATCAGCTCAGTTCAGACGCAGCTCGGTCGACGGAGCGAACAGGTGCATCTTGGACGGGTCGATCTTGATCTTGACGGTATCGCCGACCTTCGGGAGAGCACGCGGGTTCACGCGGATCGTGGTGAGCTTGTTCTGGTCGGACATCATGGTGGATGCCTCAGCAGCGGAGCCATCGGTGATGATGTTGCCGTAGATGTAGCCGTCAGAGCCCAGATCCTCAACGTTCATGACCTTGAGGGAGAAGGCATTGGTGTCATCCGGGGCAGCCAGAGAAGCGTCTTCCGGACGGAAGCCGACAACG
>ENA-OQKB01000234-OQKB01000234.1-human-gut-metagenome-genome-assembly--contig:-NODE-234-length-13086-cov-7.063894_pt1 | contig 13086 bp, 6 predicted proteins | sample MGYA00242646_ERZ504793 | MGnify/ENA primary metagenome ERZ504793 (study PRJEB26092, sample SAMD00036409) | human gut metagenome | host: Homo sapiens | study: EMG produced TPA metagenomics assembly of...
TTGATCGTTTTTTTGGGCGGGCTACCTATTCGTTCAAGAATCGTTATTTGTTGATGGGAGCTCTTCGTTATGAAGGAGCCAGCCAGTTATGGGGTACTGATAATGCATGGGGGCTTTTCCCATCTATATCTGTAGGATGGAGAATTACCGAAGAAGCATTTATGAAGAATCAGAAGATATTTGATGATTTGAAACTTCGTGTGGGATATGGTGTGACGGGTTCACAGCCTAAAGATCCTTTCCTGGGGGTGGCTATGTTGAAATACGGCTCGTATGCTTTTGTAAATGGGAATTGGGTACAGACCATTGTTCCGGCATCCAATCCGAATCCTGATTTGAAATGGGAGGAAAAGAAAGAAACCAATATTGGTTTGGACTTCGTTTCATGGGGTGGCCGTTTGTCCGGTTCTATTGATTATTATAACCGTGATGTGGATGGCTTGATATACGAATATGGAGTACCGACTCCTCCGAACTTGTATAATAAGACGATGGCCAATGGGGGTACAATGAGAAACCGTGGTGTGGAAGTGTTGGTAACTGTGGTTCCTGTTCAGAATAAAGATTTTGAATGGAGCACTACCGGAACATTCTCTTTGAACTCTAATAAGCTAATCAGTTTGTCTGGCAGCATCTTTAAGTCGGATTATGACTATTTTAATACGGGTACAGTGGAATACTCCGGTCAGGTAGCCGATTCTCACAGAGTACAGGTAGGTGAAAGCATCGGTAATTTTTATGGCTTTAAAGTAGTAGATGTGGACAGTGAAGGTCGTTGGATCTACGAAGACAGGAATGGTGAGTTGGTGAACTATAAAGATTTTACTCATGCTCCCGAAGATAAGCATGTTATTGGTAACGGTCTTCCTAAATGGTATGCGGGATGGAACAATACTCTTCGTTATAAAAACTTCGACTTGAATGTGACGATGCGTGGCGCGTTTGGTTTCCAGATAATCAATGGTGGACGTATGAATTATGAGAATGTAAAAAACAGCCGTTTTGAAAATCGTTTGAAGTCTGTGAATGACTTGGTATTTGGCAAGCATACGTTGAGTCCGGAAGTGGAACCGGAATTCAATAGCTATTATGTAGAAGATGGTGACTACTGGAAGATTGACAATATCACTTTGGGATATAGCTTCGGTCAGGTAGGTAAATATATAAAGTCACTCCGTATTTATGGTTCGGTATTGAATGCTTTGACTATAACCGGATATAAAGGTATTGATCCGGAAGTATCAACAGATGGTTTGACTCCGGGGTATGATACACGTGACAGATATCCGAGTGTGCGCTCATTTACTTTCGGCGTTAATGTGAAATTTTAATGAACTAAAAAGGAATTGAAGATGAAAACAAATATAAAATTATGGACAATGGGACTGATGACAGCCGCATTGTTGGGAAATACAGCTTGTACTGATTTACTGCATGAGAGCTATGGACAGGTAGTGTCTGAGGATTACGTACCGAAAACGGAGGAAGATGTCAGTTATCTGGTAAATGCCGCTTATATACCTTGGCGTGAAACGTTGCTGCAATGGAACGGAGTGGTTCGTGCACAGGAATTGTGTGCGGATCAAGATGTTCTTCCTGCCCGTGATGGTATTGGATGGGTAGACGGTTATATCTATAAAAGATGGCATCAGCATACTTGGACTACCGAGGATGACGGTGTGCTTCAAGGATGGGAACGTACGTACAATGGTGTGAATACCTGTAACCGTATTTTATCTCAGATAGAAGAAGGTGTGATCAGTGTGGATGGAGAAACGAAAGAAAAGTTGATTGCCGAATTGAAAGTACTGAGGGCTTCATATTATTATATTTTGATTGATTTGTATGGTAATGTGCCCATTGTGACAGATTTTAAAGATACTTCTTTGCCGCAACAGTCTACTCGTAAAGAGGTCTTTGACTTTATTGTGAAAGAAATAACGGAGAATATGGATTTGTTGTCCGAAACGCCGAGAGGTTATTATTATGGACGTTTCAATAAGTGGGCGGCTCATACATTGCTGGCCAAAATGTATTTGAATGCTGAAGTTTGGTCGGGTACTGCTCAATGGCAGAAATGTATTGACGAGTGTGATATCGTGATTAATTATGCCGAGAAGTCCGGAGAATATGCATTGGAGAATAATCAGAAGGATGTTTTTGTAACGCATAATGAGAATTCTAAAGAAATTATCTTTGCATTGCCGTTTGATGAAATTTATGTGACAGGATGGAATGATTTTGATTTTCATATGTACACTTTAGCACCTGAGAATCAAGATACTTACCAATTGACTGCACGTCCTTGGGGGGGCGTGTGCGCAGTGCCTCAGTTTATTAATTCTTTTGATGAGGATGATGCACGTTTAGAGGATAACTATATTCAAGGTCAGCAATATACCTATTCCGGTGAAATCTTGAAGCGTAGTATTGATGGAAAACCATTGATTTATACGGTAGATGTCCCCTCTATTGATCAGTCGGATGTGGATGATGGGTTCCGTTGGGGTAAATTTGAATATGCCACCGGTATAACCAACCGTTTGAGCAATGACTGGCCGTTGTTACGATATGCGGATGTATTGATGATGAAAGCGGAGTCATTGATGCGTTTGGGCAAATCGGGAGCAGGTGCTTTGGTGACTCAGGTACGTGAACGCGCCTTCAAGAATGAACCTGAAAAAGCGCAAGTTACAGACGCGGAACTGATGGGAGGAAGTGTATATGATTATGGTCGGAGAGATAGTTATAAGACAGAACATGATGGAGGAACGGATATTAAATATGGTCGTTTCCTTGATGAGCTTAGTTGGGAGTTTTGTCAGGAAGGACGCCGCCGTCAGGACATGATTCGTTTTGGCATCTTCACTACAAAAGCTTGGTTCTCTCATGATAAGAGTGATGAAAACCAAAAATCTGTATCCTATTCCAAATAAAGTATTGTTGACCAATAGTAATCTGAAACAGAATCCGGGATATTCTAAATAGTATTTATTGGATGTTTTTTTAAGGATGAAAAGGTTGTTTTTTCTTTTCTACATTAAATTAGAAAGAATTATGAGTAAAAAGATTTCAATAAGTTTGTTGCTCCTCTGTCTGGGATTATTTTCCCAGGCACAGAGCTATCAGAAAATATCGCAAGGAGTTAAGACTACTGTACAAGGTATGGATGTTGAAGTGGCATTTTATTCTCCATCCATTGTCCGGGTATATAAGACACCGGAGGGAAGTTCGTATGACAAGAAGAGTCTTGTAGTAATGAAAGAGCCTGAGGAGACCTTTGTGGAGTTTGCAATGAATAAAGAGTATATTCGTTTAAAGTCGGATGCATTACAAGTAGAGGTAAATTCATCTACAGGTGGAATCAATTTCTATGATGCAACCGGAAGGGTGTTGTTAAAAGACAAGGATTATGGAACACAGTTCACCCCGTTTGATGATGCGGGTACTTTTTCTTACAATGTCCGGCAGGCTTTTTTATTAGATAAGGATGAAGTGATTTATGGATTGGGGCAACAACAGACTGGAAAAGTGAATCAGCGCAATCAAAAACTTTTTCTTCGTAACAAGAATATGAGTATCTGTATTCCTTTTATTCATTCAGTGAAAGGTTACGGACTTTATTGGGACAATTATTCCCCAACTATGTTTACGGATAATCCGCAAGAAATGTCATTCGACTCTGAAGTGGGCGATTGTGCCGACTATTATTTCATTTATGGTAGCAATGCGGACGGCGTGATAGCCGGAGTCCGTGATTTGACCGGGCAGGCTCCTCTTTATCCGCTGTGGACACTTGGATTCTGGCAGTGCCGCGAGCGTTATAAGAGTCCGGATGAACTGTGCGAAGTGGTTGATGAATACCGTGATCGGAAAGTTCCTTTGGATGGAATCATTCAGGATTGGCAGTATTGGGGATGTGATTCTAACTGGAACTCCATGAAGTTCCAGAATCCTCGCTATATTAATAAGATGGGCGACAAAGAATACATGAAATATCTTCCGAATGGTGAGAATCCGGATGCACGTTATGGTACTCCAAGAATAAAAAGCCCTCAAGAAATGATTGACTATATACACAAGCGGAATGCGCATATCATGATTTCTGTATGGGCCTCTTTTGGTCCGTGGACAGAGATGTATCATAAGATGGACAGTCTGAATGCTTTGCTTCATTTTGAGACTTGGCCGCCTAAAGCCGGAGTGAAACCTTACGATCCGTTCAATCCTGTAGCAAGAAGTATTTATTGGAATGAAATGAAAAAGAATATCTTTGATCTAGGTATGGACGGCTGGTGGTTGGATTCTACCGAACCCGATCATCTGGAGATTCAAGATAAAGATTTTGATACAAAAACTTATTTAGGTTCTTTCCGAAGAGTTCACAATGCTTTTCCTTTGATGTCCAATAAAGGTGTTTATGAGCACCAGCGTGCTACCACTTCCGACAAGCGGGTATTCTTACTTACCCGTTCTTCATTCTTGGGACAGCAGCGTTATGCTTCACATTCATGGAGTGGAGATGTCGTTTCTACTTGGGAAGTGATGCGCAAGCAACTGGCAGCTGGCCTGAATTATTCTTTGTGTGGTATTCCTTACTGGAACACTGACTTGGGAGGATTTTTTGCTTGGAAATATAATAATGATGTTAATAATATTGCTTATCATGAGTTACACGTCCGTTGGTATCAGTGGGGAGCTTTCCAACCTATCATGCGTTCTCATAATTCCAGTCCTGTTGCTGTAGAGATCTATCAGTTCGGCGATAAAGGTGATTGGGCTTATGATGCATTGGAGAAATATACCCATTTGCGTTATCGCTTATTACCTTATTTATATAGTACTACTTGGGAAGTAACAAATAAGGCAGGCAGCATTATTCGTCCTTTGGTGATGGATTTTCCGAAAGACAAGAAAGTACTTGATATGGATACGGAGTATATGTTCGGACGTAGTTTTTTAGTACGTCCGGTAACTGATTCTCTCTATACATGGCAGGATAAAAAACAGAATGGTTATCAGAAAAATATGCGGAAAATAGAGAAAACGGATGTATATTTGCCTGAGGGAAGTAACTGGTTTGATTTCTGGACTGGGGCAAAGTTGGCTGGTGGCCAAACCATACAGCGTGAAGTACCTATTGATATCATGCCTGTTTATATCCGTGCCGGTTCTATAATTCCTTGGGGACCTGCGGTGCAGTATGCCACAGAAAAAAGTTGGGATGACCTGGAGATTCGTGTTTATCCGGGTGCTAATGCAACTTTTATTCTTTATGAGGATGAGAACGATAATTACAATTATGAAAAGGGAGTTTATTCTACTATCACTTTCCGTTGGGATGATAGTAACCGTACTTTGCACATCAGCGACCGTGAAGGAAGATATCCCGGAATGTTGGAAAAGAGGAAGTTCAAAGTAGTTCTCGTAAATCATAGATCAGGAGAAGGCGATAAACCATTGAAGGGAGGAAAGATGGTGAATTATACCGGTACAGCAATTGAGGTGAAACTTTAGAATGTTCATATTGAATATCCAGCAGAATAAATAAAGAAACGATAAAATACATTATGAATTTACTTAAAACCATTTTATCCACTTCCGTTTTTGCTATAGCTTCTGTAGCTTTACATGCTCAGCTACCCGCAAAAGTAGAAAGTTTTCCAGTCAGGGATGTGCGGCTCACCGCCAGCCCTTTCAAACACGCAGAGGATATGGATATCCGTTATCTGCTGGGAATAGACCCCGACCGTCTGTTAGCTCCTTATTTGAAGGAAGCTGGTCTTTCCCCTAAAGCCGAAAATTATACCAATTGGGAAAATACAGGGCTGGACGGTCATATTGGCGGACATTATTTATCGGCCCTTTCCTATATGTATGCCGCTACGGGAAATAAGGAGATCAAGGCGCGTCTGGATTATATGATAAGTGAACTGAAACGCTGCCAGGATGCCGCCGGTGACGGTTATCTGTGTGGAGTTCCAAACGGGCGCAAAATGTGGAAAAAAATAGAGGAAGGAAACATTCGCGCGTCCGGTTTCGGATTGAACGACCGCTGGGTTCCTCTTTACAATATTCATAAAATATATGCCGGCCTTCGTGATGCAACTCTTCAGACCGATAGCCGGGAGGCAAAGGAAATGTTGGTGAAACTCACGGACTGGATGATTCGTCTGGTATCCAAGTTGAGCGATGAACAGATACAGGATATGCTGCGCAGCGAACATGGAGGGTTGAACGAAACATTTGCCGATGTGGCCGCTATCACCGGCGACAAACGCTACTTGAAACTGGCTCACCAATTTTCTCATCACACCGTGTTGCAGCCTTTGTTGAGACAGGAGGATAAACTGACTGGTATGCACGCCAATACCCAAATACCGAAAGTGATAGGTTTCAAACGTATTGCCGATTTGGAAGGCAACCGAGATTGGAGCGAGGCCGCCCGCTATTTCTGGGAAACAGTGGTAAACCATCGAAGCATCACCATCGGAGGTAACAGTGTGCGTGAGCATTTTCATCCGGCTGATGATTTCAGCAGTATGCTCACCAGCGAGCAGGGGCCTGAGACTTGTAACACCTACAATATGCTCCGCCTTACAAAAATGCTGTATGAAACGAGTGCGGACGTTCATTTTATGGATTATTACGAACGGGCGCTTTATAACCATATCCTTTCCACGCAAGATCCTGTGCAAGGCGGATTTGTTTATTTTACCCCGATGCGTGCCGGTCATTACAGGGTCTATTCGCAGCCTCAGACCAGTTTCTGGTGTTGTGTGGGATCGGGGATGGAAAATCATGCCCGTTATGGTGAAATGATTTATGGACACAAGGATAATAATCTGTATGTCAATCTTTTCATTCCGTCTACCTTGCGCTGGGGAGATACCCAAATTGAGCAACAGACGGCTTTTCCCGATGAGGAGGGGAGTACTCTTGTTATTTCTCCGGAAAAGGGAAAGAAAGAATTTACCCTTCTTTTCCGTATTCCCGAATGGACGAAGCCGGAAGCATTACGCTTGTCTGTTAATGGTAAACGGCAGAACGTAACGGTCAAAGAGGGATATGTTAGCCTGAACCGTACTTGGTCAAAAGGTGACAAAGTAAGGCTGGAACTGCCGATGCATTTGCGTGCCATTGCACTGCCGGATGGTTCTGCCAACTATTCCATCTTATACGGACCGATTGTGCTGGCCGCCCGGTTGGGCAAGCAAAATCAGGATGGCATGTTTGCCGATGACAGTCGTGGCGGACACATTGCTGCCGGACCGCGTCTGCCTTTACAAACGATGCCTGTCATTGTGGGGGATAAGAACAATCTTCTTTCTCATCTGAAAAAAGTGGAAGGTAAGCCGTTGACATTTACATTGTCCGGAGTTTATCCCGAACGCTATGAGGGTATGACTGTGGAACCGTTTTTCCGTTTATATGAGTGCCGGTATATGGTCTATTGGCCTGTGCTGTCCGTACAGGAGTTGCAGGCAAGGCAGGAACAGTTGGCAAAAGAGGAAAAGGAGCGTGCCGCATTGGATGGTATGACCGCCGATAAAGTGATTTGTGGGGAACAACAACCGGAAAGCGACCATTTCATCCGGATGGAGAATTCCCGTACGGGGGATGATGAAGGGATTCACTGGCGTGAGGCGGCCGGTTGGTTCAGTTATCGTATGAAGACGAACGGAAAGCAGGTCAATAAAGTGCGTATCCGGTTCCGTTCCGAGATTCGTAAGGATGCAAAAGTATGGATAAACGGGCAGGAAGTAGGACGATTGGCTGGTAAACCGGTTTCGGATGTATCGGTTGGGATATTTGATGTACCTGCATCTATGCAATCCAATGAGCAACTGGAGATAAAGATCGGTAAAGGAAATGAGAAAGTGACTCCGCATATTTATGAGGTGCGGCTGGTGGCTGAATGATGATAGATATACGAACCGGCCATGCCTCAGTTGGCATGACCGGTTCGTCTTTTCAGATAATTCCGTTGTCTTTCAAGACCGCTTGTAACTCTTTATCAGTGATATTCTCACGCTCTGATTTATCATAAATGAAATGTAAGCCAATCTCTTTTTCTTCTTTGGATAGAGTGGCGATGAGAGTGATCACTCTTGCTCCACCTCTTTTCCCTTTTCCTTTTGATGCTATACTCATGCGTACTTTGTGTAGGCCATTGCCTAAATCAGTACCCATGTCAGGGTTCTGCATGAGTTCTGCGGCTAAAATTGTCAAGTCTTGCTTCAATGATTTATATCGCTTGGAAAGTTTCTTAACTTCTTTTTCGAAGTGGCGATATACTTTGATTTTATAGTTCATTGAGCAATTCTTCTATGGGACGGCCTTTCAGCTTTCCTTCACGCATCAGTTTGATGTCTTTGCAAGCCTCGGACAGCCCGTCCATTATTTCACTTTTGGTCATGTAGGGTTCTTCATCCTCTGCCACCATGGTAGAAACAGATTCCATTTCCTTTTTAGCATGAACAAGAGTCTTCCTTACAGACTCCAACACCTTTACATTCTTGATGTCCAGGATTTCCCGAATCAGTTCGTTTTGTATTGATTCCAATGTGATTGTACTCATGACGTTCTCCTTTCTTCTTATTATTTATCTCGTATGGCAAAGATAGCGAAAAGGTGGCATGTCTGCTTGTTTTCTGCATGAAAAATAGTTTTCATTTAGAGGTTGTACCTAAAAGAAATACCTTTTTCATTTAGTTTTCCTATTTTTGCAGGAAACAAACCGAACAGCTAATGAAAATTCTCCATACAGCAGACTGGCATCTGGGCCAGACTTTTTATGAATACGACCGGCGGGAAGAGCATCTCCATTTTTTGGAATGGCTGAAACAGCAGATAAGACAGCATGAAATAGATGTATTGTTGATAGCAGGTGATGTATTCGATAGCCCGAATCCTTCGGCGGAATCACAACGAATGTATTATCGTTTTCTAAGAGAAGTTACGTCCGAGAACCCTTCTTTGCAAATTATCATCATTGCCGGAAATCATGACTCGGCAGCCCGTCTGGAGGCTCCCAATCCCCTGTTGGAGGATATGAATGTCACCGTTCGCGGTGTCGTGCGCCGCAATGCGGAAGGTGATATAGACTTGCAACACCTGATTGTCCCCCTTTACACAGAAGGGGAAGTGACCGCCTATTGCCTTGCCGTCCCCTATCTGCGTCAGGGGGATTATCCTTCGGCTGAAAATTACTCAAAAGGAGTCCAACTGCTTTATGAGCAGCTTTTCAATGAAGTGAAGGAGAAAGGACTTCCCGTTATCGCCATGGGACATCTGCAAGCCACCGGCTCGGAAATCTCGGAGGACGACCGTTCGGAACGTACCGTTATCGGAGGCTTGGAATGTGTATCCCCCGATGCTTTTGATGAGGCTATCGCCTATACTGCATTGGGGCATCTGCATCGCTCCCAGCGTGTGTCCCATCGGGAGAATGTGCGTTATTCCGGAACTCCTATGCCCATGTCTTTTGCTGAGAGGAACAATGCTTCGGGAGTGGTCATGATAACGATAAGTGCTGAGGGTACCGGCATAGAGAGATTGGCATTTGAACCGCTAGCCGGCGTGATGAGTATTCCTCGTCAGGCCCGTCCGCTGGAAGAAGTGCTGCAAGCCATCGGCGATTTGCCCGATGGGGATGTCACGTTGCGGTCGCCCTATCTGGAAATAAAGATTTTGATGACCGAGCCGGAACCTTCTTATAAGTATAAGATAGAGGAAGCGTTGAAAGGAAAAGCGGTCCGCCTGGCACGCATCGCCGCTATGCTTCCACAAAAAAAGGCAAGCGGCATTGTCGCCACTTCCTACGAGGAGTTGCAAACCATCCGTCCGCTGGATATGGCACTGGATGTCTTTAAACGGAAATATGGAGGGACGGAGATGCCCGATACCATGAAACAATTGCTGGAAAGTGTAATCAAGGAGGCAGGAGTATGAAAATAGTAGCGATAAGAGGAAAGAATCTGGCTTCATTGGAAGGTGAATTTATGATAGACTTTACCGTCGAACCTTTGTGCTCGGCAGGTATATTCGCCATTACAGGCAGTACCGGAGCCGGAAAGTCAACCTTGCTGGATGCTTTGTGTCTGGCTTTGTTTGACTGTACACCACGTATGAACAAGGCGAAAGAGAATAACGTCTCTGTCATGGATGTTGCCGACAGAGGAATTGCACAGAACGATAGCCGTTCCATCCTTCGCCGGGGTACTGCCGAGGGGTACTCGGAAGTGGATTTCGTCGCTTTGACAGGAGAGGTGTTCCGTTCACGCTGGACGGTGCGACGTTCGCGTGGGAAGGTTAGCGGTTCCTTGCAAAAAGTGGAAATGACGTTGACCAACCTTACCTCCGGAGTGGAACAGCAAGGAACAAAGACCGAATTATTATCCCGCATCAGTGAACTGATCGGACTCTCTTTCGAACAGTTCAACCGCTCTGTGTTGCTGGCTCAAGGAGATTTTGCTACCTTCCTGAAGGCTCGTCAGCCTGATAAAGCCGAAATCTTGGAAAAACTGACCGGAACGGAAATTTACTCGCGTATCTCTGCTTCTATTTATGAACGCACCAAGCGGGCGGAAAGTGAATATAAATTATTGCAGGAACGTATCAAAGGCATTGAGTTGCTGACAGATGAGCAATTACAGCAACTTTCGGCTGAAAAGGAAGAATTACAAGTCCGCTTGTCCGTTTCGAAGAAGAAAGAGGAGGCGTTGTCCGGCAAGTTGAAATGGCTGGAAGAAGAAGGACGCTTGAATACAGGATGCATACAGTCGGAAGAATCACTTTCCGGCATTAGAAAAGAAATAGAAGTCGCCCGTCCGCGTTATGAACTGTTGGCTCGTATAGAGCAGGCTCAGGATATCCGCGATGTGTATATGGAACAGCGTAATGCCCGGCAACAGATAGCTGCCGGTCGTTCCCGGTTGAGCGAAATACAGGTCGCCATCCGGCAGAATGCGGCTTTACAGACTTCCGCGAACGTGCAGTGGGAAGCCGCTCAGAAAGAACTGGCGGAATTTAAGGCCTATTTGTCACAGCAAGAACCGCAATTGGATAAAGCCAGAGCATTGGATGTGCAGTTGGTGGAAAATAGAAAGCAATTGGCGGAAAGTCAGAAAGAAGCGGCTTTGGCATTGCAGGCTAAAGATAATCTGCGTCAATCCGTTTGTAAGACAGAGAAGGATATAAGTTTGTTGATGGAGAAGCAAACCGCCTTGCAAACCTGGTTTGAACGATATACTGCTTATTCCCAATTGATTCCTGCCGTTGAACTGATTACCAGCTTGCTTACCAATCTGGAAATGGCAAGGGCGCAAAGCGTATCGAACCGTCAACTGCTGGATAAAGTAAAGAAAGCGAGTGAAGCGGAGGAACAGCGGTTGAAATCGGTACAACAGGAAGCCGAGCGTCTGAACCGACTGTTGCCGGCAGAGGTGCTGTTGCTTCGTGAGCAGTTGGAGGAAGGAAAGCCATGCCCGGTCTGCGGGAGTTTCCATCATCCGATGAGGGAACAGACCAATGTCCAATCCTTGCAGGAAGAGGAACTGAACCGTGCGAAAGAACAGGTTGCTAAAGAAACGGAACAACTGAAAAACACGCTGAATGCCCGCCAACTGGAGATGGCCCGTCTTTCCGCATTGATTGAAAATTATGTGGCGCAAGTTGATGATACGCTGAAAAAAGTAGAAACATACGTATCCATTATTCCCAATTGGAAAGATTTGTTGGAGCAGGGCACATTGAAACATTATGTCCAGCAATTCGGCAGGCAATGGAATGCCCGTTTGCAAGAGCAGACCGAAATAAAAGAGGCTCTTACCTCAAAATCAGCCCAAAGAGATAGTTTGAAAAAAGAAGAAGCCAATGCCATTGGTTTGTACGAAGAAAAGAAACAAAAAGAAGAAAGACAGCAGGCAGAATTGAACGAACGTGCTCGTCTGCGGTCTTCCCTGCTGAATGGTGAATCCACCGAAACAGTGGTTGCAACCCATGCAAGACGGCAAAAGGAACTGGAACAACAACTGGAAAAAGCCATGAACTTGCATCATTCTTTAACTGTGCAGGCGGAATCTTACAAAGGGCAGACCGCACAGATGGAAAAGGAATTAGTCCGTCTGACTGCTGTCTTGCAACAAGACGAATTGAAAATAAACGAGTGGCTCACGCTTCAAAAGGAAACGTATGCCGAGTTGGAACAATTGCTTTCCAAAGACAAAAGCTGGATACTGGCTGAGAAACAAGCGTTGGGCACACTGAAAGAGAAGGAAACCACTCTTCAGGCGGTCCTTGCGGAGCGAAGGCAGAAAAGGGAGGAGCATCAGCAAGCTCCTCTGAAACCGGATACCACGGAAAACAAGGAGTCGCTGATTGAAACATTGACTGCCTGCACTGCTGCCAAAGAAATGGAAACCGGACGTTTGGCCCAAATAGAGGTGACGATACAGAACCATATAAAAGGTAAGGAACGCATAGCCGGCATCGAGAAAGAGTTGGAGGAAAAAAACTCTATCTACGAGAATTGGGCGAAACTGAACGAACTGTTCGGTTCCCAGACTGGCGCCAAGTTTAAGGAAATAGCCCAAGGTTATACGCTTGATGTCCTTTTGCTTTATGCCAACAGGCATTTGCAAGACCTTGCCCCCCGTTACGAACTGCAACGCATTCCTGACACGCTGGCCTTGCAGATTGTGGATCTTGATATGATGGGTGAGGTGCGTAGTGTCCATTCCCTTTCGGGCGGGGAATCTTTCTTGGTATCTCTTGCCTTGGCATTGGGCTTGTCTTCCTTGTCCTCCAATCGGATGAATGTGGAATCGTTGTTTATTGACGAAGGTTTCGGATCGCTGGATATGGACACTCTGCGCATTGCGATGGATGCTTTGGAGCGGTTGCAGATGCAAGGGCGTAAGATAGGGGTGATTTCCCATGTGGCGGAGATGATGGAACGTATCCCTGCGCAGGTGCAGGTGGTGAAGACCGGAAGCGGAAGGAGCAAGGTGCAGGTGATGGGACCAATATAAGGATTGTACTCCATTACAGATGACAATAAAATAAAAAAGTAGACGGACGTAT
>ENA-OQKB01000242-OQKB01000242.1-human-gut-metagenome-genome-assembly--contig:-NODE-242-length-12914-cov-3.037225_pt1 | contig 12914 bp, 14 predicted proteins | sample MGYA00242646_ERZ504793 | MGnify/ENA primary metagenome ERZ504793 (study PRJEB26092, sample SAMD00036409) | human gut metagenome | host: Homo sapiens | study: EMG produced TPA metagenomics assembly of...
CAGTCAGACAATAGAATTTTTGAAGTTACTTACAGCAATTTTCCAAAGGCAGCGCATCTATGGCAATCCTTTAAAATTGCTGTTCAAAAAAAACAATAGTAACTTTTAATTTATCCGTAATTGTCCGCAGCTTTCAAAAGTTAAAATTTTCATTATCAGAAACACTTTTAATGGATTTTCACAGGCAATTATGAAGCTGCCAGATAATTCAATGTTATTCAGAATAGGATGTGACAACATGAAGATAGAAAAGATCAACGACAACCAGATACGCTGCACACTGACAAGAGAAGACCTGGAGAACCATCAGATCCGTATCAGTGAACTGGCTTACGGCACTGAGAAAGCCAAGAAACTTTTCCGCGATATGATGCAGCAGGCACAGATACAGTTTGGTTTTGAGGCAGATAATATTCCATTAATGATCGAGGCCATCCCGGTGAGTACCGAGAGCATCATCCTGATCATTACCAAAGTAGAGGATCCTGAAGAACTGGATACCCGTTTCTCCAAATTTGCTCCATTCAGAGGGAATGATAAGACAGATACTCTTCAGCTTGACGGTGCAGACAATATTATTGATATCTTCCAGAAGCTTTACGAAGCAAAGATGAAGAGTACTCAGAACAAAAGAATGGCAAATCTGCTCAGAAATACCGGAGCAAAGGAAAAATAGACGATACTCAGGTTCCTGATGTAAATCTTATCCGTCTCTATGAGTTCGACACACTGGACGATGTGATTGCGGCCGCCCATGGACTGAACGGCTATTTTACCGGTACAAACACCCTGTACAAAGATCCGGCCGATGAGCTTTACAAACTGGTACTTCACCAGTCATCACTTTCTCCGGAGGATTTTAACAGGGTATGTAATATTCTTACGGAATATGGACAGGGAAAGGCTTTCTCTCTTTCAGGAGAAGCTTATCTGACAGAACATGGAGAACTGTATTTCCGTATTCTCGCCCTTTCAGCAGCTGATTCAACTGTAATTAATTTTCATAATTAAAAGAGCATTCAGTTTTCATCTGAAAGCTCTTTTCTTATACCATAGTAAATTACAGATTTCTCAAAAAAGGATGTCCTGAACTTATTCAGAACATCCTTTTTACATGTCAGTCTATGACAATTCAACAATTGTCATAGTCCGTCATATGATTACCTTTCAGGAAGATTATTCTCCAAGAAAATCATTGATCTGGTTAACCAGTACATCAACATCCAGTCCATGAACCATAGCTGCTTCTTCGAGAGATTCCATCTGGGAAGATGGGCATCCAAGGCAATGCATTCCTGCTCTCATAAGAATCGGTGCGATATTTGCATCAATCTGAAGAAGCTGACCGATCAGCATGTCTTTTGATACTTTAGCCATTGTATATTTCCTCCTTAATTTTTCTTCATACTACTCAGCTTTTATAGCTTCTGATATTATAATACTATTTTACTCTGGAATCAACTGCAAACTTTTAATTTTATCGTTCCTCCCTGAAATACGGAAGTCCCAGCGCAGCAGGCGGCTGGTGTTCCTTTTTCTTTCGGAAGCTTGTGAATACCAGTACGATAATCGTTACCACATAAGGCAGTGCTTTAAATACTTCCTGCATGCTTCGTCCAAGTCCCGGGATATAAAGATACAGAATATAAAGAGCTCCGAACAGGAATGCTCCCCAGATTGCATTCAGTGGTTTCCATAATGCAAAGATTACCAGTGCAACAGCAAGCCAGCCACGATCTCCAAAACCATTGTCTGTCCAGGTTCCTCCTGAATATTCCATTACGAAATAGAGTCCGCCCAGACCTGCCAGACCTGCACCGATACAGGTTGACAGATATTTATATTTGATAACATTGATACCTGCTGCATCTGCAGTTCCCGGATTTTCACCGATTGCCCTGAGATTCAATCCCGCTCTTGTCTTGAACAGAAAAAGCGATAACAGGACTGCTATAATAATACAGAGATATGTAAGGAAACCATAATTAAATAAAATACCTCCGATAACCGGAATCTTAGACAATCCCGGGATTTTTGCCGTATAGGCACTTCCTGTTACTTTTACGGAAATCTGTCCTACACCGCCTGCAAGCTTGGAAATAGAACCGCCAAAGAAGTTACCAAAACCTGTACCAAAAATGGTAAGTGCAAGACCTGTTACATTCTGATTTACACGAAGTGTGATAGTCAGGATACTGTAAATCAGACCACCGATCGCAGCACATGCAAACGCACACAAAAACGATATCAGTACACCCACAAGTGCATTGGGATCAGGATTATCCTTCTCATAGAGGAAAGCTCCCATCAGACCTGAAATGCCGCCCATATACATAATTCCCGGAATACCAAGATTCAGGTTACCGGATTTCTCTGTCATAATCTCACCAAGCGCCCCATACAGAATACAGATGCCCTGGACAATTGCTTTTTGAATAAAAACTATCAGTACACTCATTGCCGCTACCTCCTATTTCTTTGCACGCTTTACTCTGTAGTTGATAAAGAATTCTGCACCGATCAGGAAAAACAGAATGATTCCCAGAAGAACATTGGAAGCATTCTCATTCAGTCCATACTGTGTTGCAATCTGTACGGCACCCTGGTCCATAAATACGATGCCAAAGGAAACTGCAACCATAATAAATGTATTAAACTTGGAAAGCCATGCGACAATGATCGCAGTAAATCCACGACCGCCTGCTGTTGCAGTGGAAATCGTATGGCTGGCTCCGCTGACAATAACAAAACCTGCGATACCACAGATTGCACCGGAGATTGCCATTGTACGGATAATAACCTTTTTCACCTGGATACCGGCATATCTGGCAGTATTCTCGCTCTCACCTACTACTGCGATCTCATAGCCCTGCTTACAGTATTTCAGATAAATGAACATTCCCACTGTCAGAATCAGGACAATGACTACATTCCAGCCATATTTCTGTCCGAACAATTCCGGAAGCCATCCGCCTTTTGTAGCCTGATTGATGATACCGACTGTATTGGAACCTTTCGGATTTTCCCAGAATACAATACAATAAGTTACTACCTGCATGGCAACATAATTCAACATCAGAGTAAACAGTGTCTCATTTGTATTCCAGTTTGCTTTAAATACAGCCGGGATCATTCCCCAGATCATTCCGCCAAGTGCACTTGCCACAAACATTACGATCAGGAGTAACCCTGTAGGCATCTTATCTCCTGCATAGATCATGACGGCAGCAGAGCAGGCACCACCGATCAGGATCTGACCTTCTGCACCGATGTTCCAGAATTTCATTTTAAATGCAGGTGCCAGACCAATGGAAATACACAGCAGTACCATTGTATCTCGTATGGTCTGCCACAGACGGCGTTCCGAACCCATTGCTCCATCCCAAATTGCCTTATAGACATCCACCGGATTCATCTTTACCAGGGCAACGATCACCGCTCCGCACACGATCAGTGCAAGGATCAATGCAATGAAACGGATCAGAAGACGTTCCTGCCATCTGGCTTTGTTTCTTCTTTTACTTACCTGTAAGAAAGGTTCTTTCTTCATGCCTGTGTCCCTCCTTTTTCATGCTTCGTCATAAGAATCCCGATTCCTTCTTTCGTTGCAGTTCTTCCATCCTCAATTCCGCTGATTTTACCTCCGCAGAACACTGCAATCCTGTCACACAGTTCAAGAACTACATCAAGATCCTCAATAACACAGACTACTGCAACCCCTTTTTTCTTCTGTTCATTCAGAAGGCGGTAGATCACATGGGAAGTATTGACATCCACCCCTCGAGTTGGGAAAGCTACCAGAAGCACTTTCGGATTCTGGGCAATTTCTCTTCCTACCAGAACCTTCTGCACATTTCCTCCTGACATCTGACGGACAGGTGCAGAAATACTTGGAGTCATGACTTCAAGCTGTTCTTTGATTTTTAACGCCAGTGCCTTTGGACCTTTTCGATCCAGGAATGGACTTTTGCCATTGCGATAGCTTCTGAGCATCATATTATCGGTCATATCCATATCGCCCACAAGCCCCATACCAATACGGTCTTCCGGAACAAAAGCAAGGCTGATCCCTGCTTTATTAATGGAGATAGAATCCATTCCTGCAAGCTCTGTTCCTTTTCCATTGTCATCAAACAGGGTGATCGAACCGCTCTCTATTGCCTGGAGTCCTGCAATTGCCTCCAGAAATTCTTTCTGGCCGCTTCCGGAAATGCCGGCAATACCCAGAATCTCTCCTGCATTTACTGTCAGATCAACATCATCCAGAGTTTTTACCTCTTCTTTGTTTTTACAGTTCAGACCTTTGACTACTAATCGTTTCTTTACATTCTCCGGTTCAGGACGGTCGATATTGAGATCTACTCTGCCGCCTACCATCATCTCTGACAGACTCTGTGCATTTGCCTGAGCTGTTTCTACTGTATCAATATACTTTCCTTTTCTGAGGATTGCCACACGGTCTGATAACGCCAGAACTTCCTGGAGTTTGTGCGTGATGATCATAATGGAACATCCATCTTTTCTCATATTTCTCAAAATATCGAATAACCTGTCAGACTCCTGCGGTGTCAGAACTGCGGTCGGCTCATCCAGGATCAGAATCCTCGCGCCACGGTAGAGCATCTTTATGATCTCAACTGTCTGCTTCTGGGAAACGGACATTTCGTAGATCTTCTGTGACAGATCCAATTCAAAGCCATATTTATCTGCCAGCTTCTGAATATCCTCTGTGATCCTCTTCATGTCCAGCTTTCCCTTTCCCGGAAGTCCCAGAACAATATTCTCTGCTGCTGTCAGTACATCTACCAGTTTAAAATGCTGATGTACCATACCGATTCCCAGTTCATAGGAATCTTTCGGTGAACGGATCGTTACTTCTTTTCCATTTACAAAAATATGTCCTTCATCCGGATAATAAATTCCATAGATCATATTCATCAGAGTTGTCTTTCCGCTTCCGTTTTCCCCCAGAATTGCAAGAATCTCCGATTTTCTCAGTGTGAGATCTACATGATCATTCGCCTGGACCGAACCAAAACTCTTGGAAATATCTCTAAGTTCAAGTGCATAGTTTTCTCCCACTATCGTTTCCTCCTTTTATCTAATGATATCCAATCTACAGTAAAAGTCCTGTCTCTTTGACTGCCGATATCATTTAATCCTACTTCTGAATTATGGAATTGCTCTCCTGTATACTCCATAATACAGCAAAAGAAACCTTCTGTCAGAAGACTTCAAGACTTCTTTTGCACGTACGATATGAAAACAGCAGAGCTGCCGCCCGGGCAGCCCTGCTGTCGTAAATTGCTCCGCGCTTTGCAGCTCCAGCAATTTTCTTATTCTGTAATAGATGTAATTCCATCAATCGCAATATCAAATGCAGGTGCGGAACCATATTCAGATTCATGGAAGTATCCGTCAGAAATGTACTCTGTATCACCCTTCTTATAAGTATCAAGTTCCTTGCCGTCTACTGTAAATGCAGATGTATCAAATACATGAAGGGAACCATCAATGAGCGCATCTTCCACTTCTTTGACCTTTTCTTCTGTACCCTCTGCTACAGTTTTGTCATTGAGAGCTGTGATCTTATCTGCACCTTCCGCAAATCCTTTACACCAGTCAGTATCAATTGCTGTGCCGTCAAGCATACACTGTACTGCGTATGTATAATATACACCCCAGTCCATAGATGCAGAAGTAAGTGCTGTGTTCGGAGCAACAGATGTCATATCAATATTATAACCTACACATGGAACTCCTGCTGCTTCGCATGCTGTAGGAGCACCTGTTGTATCTGCATGCTGGCTGATCAGTACACAGCCGTCAGAGATCAGAGCATCTGCGCACTCTTTCTCAAGGTCAAAGCTTGCCCAGCTGTTTGTATATTTTACTTCCATTGTTACAGACGGGCATACGCTCTTCGCGCCAAGATAGAAAGCTGTATAACCGGAGATAACCTCTGCGTATGGGAATGCACCTACATAACCCATCTTGCATGCGTCTTCTTTTACTGTGCCGTCCTCGATCATTTCATTCAGTTTCAGACCTGCAACTACACCTGACACGTAACGTGCTTCATAAATATTTGTAAAATAGTTATGCATATTGGAAAGTCCGCTGGATGCAGCCTGTGTTCCTGTTGCATGACAGAACTGAACCTCCGGATATTCCCCTGCCGCTTCCAGTATATAAGTCTCATGTCCAAAGCTGTTTGCAAAGATGATCTGACATCCCTGATCTGCAAGGTCTGCTGCCGCATCATAGCATCCTTCATCTTCACCGATGAGAGTTTTCTCAATAATCTGAGAATCGTCAAGACCAAGCTTCTCTTCCATCTCATCAATTCCTTTCATATGAGCTGCTGTGTAACCTTCATTCTCATCACCGATATAGATCACTCCTACTTTCAGGTCCTCTTTTGTCAATCCCTTTGCCTTCATCTTCTGCAAATACCGGTGCACTCATGGAAACCGCCATTACTGTTGCAAGTCCAATTGCCAATGCTTTCTTCATTCTTCATTCCTCCATTCTTTCTATTTGTTTCTGATTCCTGCTACGGAACAAAAGAGGCACAACTTTCTGTGTTATGCCTCCTTGCAAGTATCTTTACTATAACCGTTTATGTCTGAATTGTCAATAAATTCAGCAAAAACGCACTTTCTTTTGATACTCTTATTTTTTTGTATATTAACAGACTATTTTCCATCATACAAATGCCTGTATTTTGGCAGGATAATTTCTCTGCTCGGACAGACATTCACATGTCCGTCAGCTATTTGTAATCTGCAGGTAAATAAGCAAATGCTAACTTAATATTATTTTATAATGTATCTGATTTTATACTTGTAATTCAGACAAAGATATATTAAAATGTATGCAGAACCCCGAAAGGGGCCTAAAACGTTATTACGATAAGGAGGATTCTAATTATGGCATATGTAATTTCAGACGAATGTGTAAGCTGTGGAACATGCGAAAGCGAATGTCCTGCAGAAGCTATCTCTCAGGGAGATGAGCATTATGTAATCGACGCTGATGCATGCTTAGACTGCGGAACATGTGCAGATGCATGTCCAACAGAGGCTATTCATCCAGCAGAATAATTCATGATTTCAAAACAGCTTCATCTCTGTTTACCGCAGAGACGAAGCTGTTTTCTTTATGGATAACTTTTACAAATGTTTTCTTCTGATCCTCCTGCTTCTTTTTTCCAGTGCTGCAGCAGCCTCTTTTCTCGCAAGCTGTCTGTTACGGATCGTTTCATCCAGATCCCGGCACTGGTCTTCTCCCTCTTTTTTCATATGTAGCTCCTGAGCGATCAGACGTTCCATGATTTTCTGAAATTCAAGTATTTTTTCCCTCTCAGGCTGTTCATCTTCAAGAAGCTTCACTTTGCTCGCAGTAGTCCCGGGTGCAGTCCTTGAAATTCTTGGAACCAGTTCTTTGATCGCTCTCAGGGCAAGTCCTCTTTTCTTTAGTTCCTTTATATTAGCCAGAAGCGTAATATCATTTCCTGTATAGTAACGATGTCCCTGCTCATTCCTGCATATCCTCAGTTCCAGTTCTTCCTCCCAGTACCGGAGGACCGATGCCCTCACGCCAAGGATTTCTGCGGTCTGAGTCACAGTATACCGCTGCTCCATGCTGCCCCTCCTCCTTTTGAGTCCATTTTTTCATCAGAAACCACTGATGCATATCAACAACTCAATCTATCACCTGATATCATTGAACCACTGCACTGTAAAAACAGCTGTCATAATCCTGATATCATGTATATTTATTATAAAACGCCATAGCGAGATTGCAAGAAGTTTCGATTGACAAACTTCCCTATAAAACTTTATTTTGACACAAAAAACAGGGAAACAGTACCGGATTCTCCCCCTCGATACTGTTTCCCTGTGAAATTTTTCTTATAGCAATCCTCGTAAATAATGCATTTAAGACAATTCAGCAGGATTTCACACTCTGATGGGCTGGATTAAGATGCATTATTTTAGAGGATTGCTATAATATTATTCAAGTCAAAGATCAAACTCCTCTGAGATAGATTATTTCTTCATATTCACAAACTGTGTATATCTCGGCAGCCATACCAGTTCTACTGTTCCGATGGGACCGTTTCTCTGTTTGGCAATGATGATCTCTGCAATGTCCTTCTTCTCTGTATCCTTATGATAATAGTCATCTCTGTAGATAAACATTACCACATCGGCATCCTGTTCAATGGCTCCGGATTCTCGAAGATCCGAAAGCATTGGTCTGTGATCCGGACGCTGTTCCACCGCACGGCTGAGCTGAGACAATGCGATCACCGGCACATTCAGCTCTCTGGCAAGAGCTTTCAGAGAACGGGAAATATCTGAAATTTCCTGCTGTCTGGAATCACTTTTTCCACTTCCGCTCATCAGCTGCAGATAGTCGATCATGATAATCCCGAGATTATGTTCCAGCTTATATTTCCTGCATTTGGAACGCATTTCCGCAATGGAAATACCCGGCGTGTCATCAATGATCAGATTAGATTTACCGATAATATCTGCTCCTTCTACCAGTTTTGTCCAGTCCTCGTCTTTCAGATTACCTGTTCTCATATTCTGGGAATCTACATGAGATTCCATTGCCAGAAGTCGGTTCACCAACTGTTCCTTTGACATTTCCAGACTGAATATGGCAACTGTGACATCCTTTCGGAATGCCATATACTGTGCAATGTTCAGTACAAAGGCTGTTTTCCCCATGGAAGGACGGGCTGCGATCAGCACCAGATCAGAAGGATGCATACCGGATGTTTTATAATCCAGATCCATAAAGCCTGTGGGAATACCTGTTACAGAACCTTTAAGCTTAGACGCTTTCTCAATGTTATTAATGGCATTCAGAACCACCTGCTGGATTGGAACATATTCTTCATTGTTGCGTCTCTGGAGAATATTGAACAGTTTTTTTTCCGCTTCTTCCAGAATAATCTCTGTATTCTCCTTCTCCAGATAGCAGGTGTTGGCAATCTCTTCATTTGCCTTGATAAGTCTGCGAAGGACTGCTTTCTCACTGACGATCTTTGCGTAGTACTTCACATTTGCAGAAGTAGGAACCGCTGAGATCAGATCTCTTACATATTCCATACTGCTGATATCCGGCGGGAGTTCTTTCTCCTTTAAACGATTCTGAAGGGTCACCAGATCTACCGGTTTCCCTTCATTACACAATTCCACCATTGCATCAAAGATGATGCCATATTGTTTCTGATAAAAATCATCACTGGTAAGTATCTCAGATGCCACAAGGATCGCATCTCTGTCCAGGATCATTGAGCCGATTACAGACTGCTCTGCCTCTATACTGTGGGGGAGTATTCTTTTAATCAGCGCTTCTTCCATTCTTTATCCCTCCGGAAGACTTATGCTTCTTTTACCCATACTTTAAGAGTTCCTGTTACCTTAGGATGTAATCTGACAGGCACCTGGGTAACACCAAGTGTACGGATTGGCTCAGGAAGCTGCAGTTTCTTTTTATCAATGTCAAGATTCAACTGTTTCTTTGCTGCTTCAGAGATTTCTTTGGAAGAAACGGAACCAAAGGTTCTTCCGCCTTCTCCTGTTTTCAGTGTAAGGATAATTTCTTTTGTCTCGAGATCCTTTGCAAATGCCTGTGCTGCTTCATATACTTCTTTTGCGACCTTCTCTTCGTTTGCTTTCTGAAGTTTCAGATCATTTAAATTCTTAGGAGTTGCCTCCAGCCCCAGTTTCTTAGGAAGGATCATGTTTCTTGCATATCCGTCACTTACATTTACGATCTGTCCCTTTTTTCCAAGTGCTTTTACGTCTTCAAGTAAGATTACTTTCTATTTTGTTGTTTTCCTCCTGATATTCCTGATCTATGATGTCTTTAAGCATTCTCTCCACCTCATCCGGAGAAGCCTTGACCTGGGCTACCGGCAATATTCATATGACCGCCTCCGCCCATCTTTTCCATCATTACCTGTACATTGACTTCGTCAATAGCCCTGGCACTGATATAAACTTCATTATTGTACTGAGTCAGTACAAACGATGCCTTAACCCCTGCAATATTCAGAAGCTCATTGGCTGCCTGTGCTCCTGTAACTGTAGGACTGTCCAGATTTTCACTTGGACATCTGGCAATGGCATAGCATTCTCTGTAAATCTGTGCAGTTCTCACTGCTTCTGCACGTGCCTGATAAGATTTCAGATCATCCCTTAACAGTTTACGTACTCTGGTCACGTCTGCTCCACTCCTTCTTAAGAATGCAGCAGCCTCAAAGGTACGTACACCTGCTCTTGTAGTAAAATTGTTTGTATCGATCATAATTCCCGCATAGAGACAGTCAGCCTCCATATTGCGGATACGCAGGTCATCCGAGAAATACTGCAGGATCTCTGCTACCATCTCACAGGCTGAGGATGCATAAGGCTCCACATAGGAAAGCACCGCATTCTCTATCACTTCGCTTCCCCGCCTGTGATGATCCAGCACAACAATTGTCTTTGTCATGTGCAGAAGCTCCTCGCATTCCGTATAGCTTGGTCTGTTAGTATCAACTACAACCACCACTGTATTGTTATCTACCATATCTTTAGCCTGCTCGCTGTCCACAAACATAGATGGCTCGTAGTCTGGATTATTCACATATCCTGCGATCAACGGTCTGATAGATTTTGTCGGATCATTCACTACAATACTGACAGATTTTCCAAGTGTTTTACCTGCACGAAAAATACCGATTGCTGCTCCCAACGCATCCACATCTGTGATTTTATGTCCCATGACAACGACTCTGTCTTTCGTACTCATAAACTCTTTCAGTGCCTGCGCTTTTACCCTGGCTTTTACGCGGGTATTCTTCTCCATCTGCTGAGTCTTTCCGCCGTAATAGGTAATATTATTTCCATTCTTAATAACAACCTGATCACCGCCACGTCCAAGTGCCATCTCTATAGCAATACGTGAATACTCATAATTTTGAAGATAAGTGGAGGCATTCAGTCCCACACCAATACTCAAAGTGATCGCCATCTCATTTCCGATATTAACTGTTTTAACCTCGTCCAGAATATGAAATCTCTGTTCTTTCAGAGCCTCAAGCGAACTCTGGCGCATGATCAGGAAATATTTGTCCTTCTCAAGTTTCTTTACAAGACCATCGAAATTGGAAAAATATTTCGTAATCTTCCGGTCAATCAGAGCAATCAGAAGTGAACGTCTCACATCCTCTACACTCTCAAGTGCTTCCTCATAGTTATCCAGATAAGCCAACGCTACAACAAGCTTATTGTCTTCATTCTTTTTAATGTAAGACTTCAGTTCTGTATCGTCATACAGATACATGGCGATCAGGCTGGCATTCCTGTTTGAATTCTCCAGAAACTCACTTTTGGCAACCACTTCACCAAGAGACACCCTCTGCATGGAAATACGATAAGTCTTCTCTCCAAATCGAGTACTGATCTCAGCAGTCTCTTTCTTATCTGCAACCGGTAATTTGTCAGCTGTTACATCCGGAAAAACAGTGCTGACATTTTTCTTATAAAACTGATCTTTACCTGTAAGCTCCGCAAATACTTTGTTGGACCAGATCATTCTGCCATTCATATCCATAATGGCATAGGGCAATGCCAGTTCTTCAAGGATTCTCTTTTCAAGCGAATCATACTGATTGGCAAAGGCTATCAGTTCATTTACAATGAACGGTCTGTGGCATCGGAGTATTATTACTGCACATCCCACATAAATCAGGATTCCACCTGACACAATAATACCAGCCTTCACGCTGACAAAATATACCCAGATATTAAGTACGATCAGTAAAGCCGAGAGAATCAGAGGCCACCGCATGAATGCTTTCATATGCCCTTTTAATTTCAGTTTATCACTCATATCTTTCTTTCCGTTCTTCATCATTCTATTTGTTTCGCCTGTACACAGCAAATGTGCTGCATATAGGCAGGTTCTGTGAAAAACGCCCTTTGAATCATATTATAACAGATTTGAACAGAATTTACCATAGCAACAGAAGAACGCACAAAAATAATGGTTATTGTGTGTTACTGTTCATTCTGTTATATAGCAATTCTCGTAAATAATGCAAAAATGCTGCTCCGCCAAATGCGGAGCAGCATTTATCATCTTCAGAATTAGTCCTGAATGTATGGCATCATAGACATATGACGTGCTCTCTTGATAGCAACTGTCAGTGCTCTCTGATGTTTTGCACAGTTTCCTGTGATTCTTCTTGGAAGGATTTTTCCTCTTTCAGAAACATATTTTCTTAATTTTGCTACATCCTTGTAGTCGATCTCGTTATTCTCTTTACCACAGAATACGCAAACTTTTTTTCTTCTGCGGCCGCCTCTTCTCTTCATTGGAGAGTCTGGTCTTTCGCCTCTATTGTAAGCCATGATTGCTTTCCTCCTATTTTATTCTATCAGTTTGTATTAAATAAACGGCAGTTCTTCATCAATTCCATCCGGAATGTTCATGAAACCGTCTGCACTGGCTGCTCCCGGAGCTGGCATGGATGGTGCAGGTGCTGATGTCTGAGGATGGGAAGCTGCGTAATTATCGCTGGCTGCCTTGCTCTCAGCAAACTCCTGTTCCTCAACTACTACCTCTGTGGTATAAACCTTCTGGCCATCACGATTGGTGTAGCTGCCTGTCTGAATGCGTCCTGAAACAATGATCTTAAGTCCCTGACGGAAATACTTCTCAGCAAACTCGGCTGTACGTCCAAAGGATACACAACTGATAAAGTCTGCTGTTGCTTCACCGTCACGGCGGAATCTTCTGTCTACTGCCAGTGTATATCTGGCAATTGCCAATGCATTCTCTCCTGCGGAATATCTCACCTCAGGATCTCTTGTTAAGCGTCCCATTAAAATTACTTTGTTCAT